>PJEL010000808.1_pt1 | contig 35321 bp, 27 predicted proteins | sample 1853271 | NCBI WGS metagenome assembly PJEL01 (sample SAMN08108733, study PRJNA415343) | Invertebrate metagenome, whole genome shotgun sequencing project. | host: Globobulimina | place: Sweden: Gullmar Fjord | collected 2015-08
GATGGTAATTTTGAGAATGAGGCTGCTGCTTCTGTTTCTTTTAAGAAAAGAGGTCAGAATGTTTTGCTTGATGGCGTGAATGATTATGTTAATGGTACGGATCTTGATTTTGTGGATGGCGCTAGTGGCTTGACGGTTATGGCCTGGGTTAAGGTTGAAGATTTGACTAAGGATAATATGATTATTAGTAAAGATGCTGTTGGTGCTAATGCAGAGTTTTTGCTTTGGAGAGATGAGGCGGGGGTACGAAGTGATACTATTTCGGTTAGTGTTAGTGATGGGTCAAATGATGTTACTTTGACGGGAGCTGCTAGTGCGCTTAATGATAATGATTGGCATCATATTGCTGTGACTTTTGAGGGTGGAAGTGCTAGTGGATTGAAGCTTTATATTGATGGTGTTGAGGATGCTAATAGTGGGGTTGATGTTTCTAGTGTTGCTAGTTTGGAGGCCACTTCTAATGAGTTATTGGTTGGTCGGGCTAGTGGTGGGACGCCTGATTATTTTGATGGGTCGATTGATGAGGTTATGATTCATAGTCGGGTTCTTGGTGCTGTGGAAATTAATTCTAGTTATGAGTCTAATTTTAGGAAGTTGGATATTAATGTTTCTTCTGGATTTGGAAATTTTACCTACAAGGCTTGCGGTATTAATGGTGTTGGGGTTTTGGGATGTACTGAGGAGAGGAATATTTTGACTGTGGATTTTCCGAATATTACTGATGTTTTGAGTATTAATGAAAGTGGTGTTTCAAGTGGAGATATTGAGGTTGGAGATAATGTTACGATTAATGTTAGTTTGGCTGATAACTTGGGGATTGATAATGTTTGGGTGAAGGTTTGGGAGGGCGCTATTGGCATTTCACAAATTCTTTATGAGGGATTTCTTAGTTTGATTGGTGGGATTTGGACTGTTACTTTTGGAACGAATTTGACGGTTGGACTTGGGGATGTTAATTATACCATTTATGCTAATAATACTCTTGGTGAGGAAATTAATGAGAGTGCCAATTTTACTTTAGGATTTTTTTCTGGAGATTGTATTTTTGATATGGATTATAATTTGACAGAGGATTTAGATTGTATTAATTTGACGATTAATGTTAATGTTGAGCTTTCTACTAAGGGATATTCCTTGAATGTTAGTGGTGTTGCGGAGGTTAATGGAACGCTTAATTCGAGTGATGGGGGGATTCAGTATTTTGGTAATTTGAGTATTTTTGAGAATGGTAGTTATTTGGCTACGCCTGGTAGGACTACGATTTCGGACGCGTTTTGGATTGTGGGGGATGGATTGAATCATTTTACTCATAATGATGGAGAGTTTTATTTTAGTGAAAATGCCAGTTCTTATTCTGGAGTTCCTTATTATAATACTTTTTATAATATGACGGTTCCTGAGGGGGTTGTTTTGGATATTGATAGTAGGCAGGATTTTTATGGCACATTTAACCTTAGTGGTAACTTGACAGGGCTAAACTACATTAGATTTTCCAATTTTTCTGCTAATTTAATTCTTGGAGATAACGGGGGTTTTAGTAATGTAGCTGGAATTCATGTAGAATCTGGAGGTACAGTTAATTTTCCTGAGATTGATGAGGCTCGAGGGTTAAATAGGTTTTCTGTTGATTTTGGGGGAGATGGGATGATTGCTAACATGACTGGGAATATTTATGCTTTTGGTTATCTGAAGATTGGTGCTGATTCTAATGGTGAATCTGTGAAAACTCTTCGGACGAATGGGTTTAATTTAACTGTTCTTGGAGATGTTAGTATTGGTAAATCTGGAATTAGTGCTAGTCAGACTTTGGACGCTGTTGCTGGAGTTGTTAGTTTTGGGAATGTTACGATGCATAATAATGGGGTTTTGAATGTTTCTGGGGAGATGCATGCTCAGAGTATTCAGAGTAATGGTACGATTGATTTTGGGGTGGGTTCGGTTTTGAATTTTACGACTGTTGGTGGGTTTATGGATTCTAATGGGACGTTTAATGCTAGTGGGGAGGCTGGGAATGGGGTTTTGGTTAGTGGGGTTAGTGGTTGGGATTTTAAGCAGGATATGGATATTTATGCTCTTTATACTACGTTTGAATTTTTTGATTCGTTTAGGGAGGAGATTGAAAATAGTAAGGCTGTAGATATTCAGTTTTGTATTTTTCAGAATGCAACTGGGACAGATGTTGTTCGTCTTGGCACTAATCCGGTGATATTAGATCATTCTGTTATTGATACGAATGCTGCTAATACTAATTCTGGATTGTATTTGGATTTAGATTTAGCTGTTGGTGATTTTGTTAATGTTACTCTAATTGGGCCCAATGCTAAGGTTTATGCTAATTGGGGAGAGAATTTACAATTTGTTAATTCTTCTTTTGATTCTGTTAGTATGGATGTATTGTCATCTGTTGTTTCTAAGAATCATAATGATGTTATGGGAGCTTATGATATTTGGACTACTAGTGATGATGGTAGGAGCAAAAGTCAGATTAGTGCGGCCTATGATTTTGGTAGTGGAGACTCGGTTCGAGTTAATGTTGGGAATTTTAGTATTGATGAAGATGGGAGCTTGAAGGTTTTGAATATTACAGATGGGGCTAATGTTAGTGTTGAGGCTGGGGTGAGTGTTACTTTTGATGATGTTAGTGGGGCTGGGATTACGGCTCCTACTACTGTAACTGCTAGTGATACGGGGACTTTGACATTGAATGGGAATAGTAGTGGTTATGCTGTTTTGACTAGTGCTGGAATGCCTAGCCCTTCTAATAGATGGGGGGTTTTTGATGTAGGTGGGAGTACTACTATTTCTACCATTAGTGATTATGGTATTTTTGAGGGCATGACTACTTATTATTGTTGGGATAGTGATAGGTGCTATTTTAATAATTCTATTTTTAGAGATTTTAATAGTGGATTATATATGCATGATTTTGTTGGAACTAATCCTTTTATTGAGAATAGCATATTTAATAAGAGCTCGGGATCTGCCTTGCAGATTTCTAATGGGGATTATGAAGTTGTGAATTTAAGCGTTATTGATGGAAGTAGTGGTGATGATATTAGAACTGGATGCTGTGGGGCCCCTAGTTTTCAGGCTGTTAATTCTAGTTTTAATATTGAAAAAATTGATATGAGCAGGAGTGGTTCTTGGGTTGTTTCTAAGGGACATAATGATGTTTTGAAAGAGTATGCTGTTTATTCTAATTCTAGTTTTAGTAAATCTAGTATTGGAGCAGGATATGAATTTGGCTCTGCGGACAATGTTACCTTGTATGGAGATAGTTTTAATGTGGATTCTGCTTCCTCTCTTGCTTATTTGAATGTTACTCAAGGGTCTTCGTTTGTTGTTGGGAATTATGATTTTAATTTGGATGGGATTTTTCTTTATGGGAATTTGGATGTGGGGACTGGTAAGGTTACTAATAATAATAATTCTTATTGGCTTGCTGATTTTGATTCTTCGGAGTCTTACAATATGACTTTGGCTAATATTAGTTCTGGAAATAATACGGGAAGTGTTTTGATTAGTGTTGTTGGCGCTACTGATGGAGGGAATAATGTTCCTTCGAGTATGTGGGATTTCGGGGATTTCGTTGCTCCGGAGATTGATTTTGTGGGCCCGACTCCTGATGATGGAGATTCTTTTGGCGTGGATTATGCCTATGTTAATGTGTCTAGTAGTGATGAGCGTAATTATTCGGCTTTTATTGATTGGAATAGGAGCTTGGTTGGATGGTGGACTTTTGATTATTATAATACTACGGGAGTTTTTGATAATTCTAGTTATGATAAGTTTGGAGTTTTTAATGGTGGACTTGCTTCTTCTAATATTACTTCTGGAGCGCGAGGGGATGGACTAGTTTTTGATGGTGTTGATGATTATGTTAAGACGGAGAAGATTTCTATTGATGACTCTATTTCTATTAGTTTTTGGACAAGGGTTCTTGTGGCTCCGAGCAATGATGCGGCTGTTTCTATGGGGAATTCTTCGGATTATTCTAAGGGGTATTTTCAGTTGACTATTGGTGCTACTCAAACTATTTGGGTGACTTCTAATGGTACGCAGACGGATGCATATCTTAATTCTAATACAATTAATTCTGGAGATGTTTGGAATCATGTTGTTGTTACACATGACCTTAGCACGGGTGCCTTTAATTATTATATTGATGGAGATGCAGTGTATTCAACTTCTTATACTAATAAGGTTCCTTTGGTTGATCAGGAGGTATTTATCGGGAGCACTCCTTCTGGTTTTGGGAATTGGAATGGGATAATTGATGAGGTTCAGATTTGGGATCGTGTGCTTTCTGCGGAGGAGGTTAATGCTTCTTTTGATGCTGGGAGTTATAGATTGGAAAGTAATTTTACAGGTTTGGGGATTGGGAATTATAGCTTTAAGGCTTATGCGATTGACAATTCTGGTAATATTAATTCTACGGAGGAGAGAGAGGTAAGTATGATTGATGTTCCTAATATTACGAGTGTGATTGATATTAATGAAAGTGGAGTTGTGGACGGAGAGGCTGTGCAGGGGGACAATATTACTATTAATGTTACTCTTGAAAGTGAGGTTGGCGTGGACAAGGTTTGGGTTAAAGTTTGGGATGTTGGGATTGGAATATCGAGTGTTATTTATGAGGGATTTTTGACGTTTCTTGGTGGTATTTGGTCTATCACTTTTGGGACTAATTCGACTTTTGGGTTTGGTGAAGTTAATTATACTATTTTTGCCAATAATACAGTTGGAGAGGAAGTGAATGAGAGTGGGAATTTTACAATTGACTTTCCTCCTCAAATTGAGTTTGTGAGTCCGACTCGAGCTAATGGGAATGCTACTACGGACACTTCTATTGAGATTAATATTAGTATTGAGGAAGAAGATTTGGATAATGTTACTTATAATTGGAATGGGACGAATTTTAGTGTTATGAGTGACTCTTTAGTTGTTATGTTTAATTTTGATAATGTTTCGGCTTTGGGGGAAAATGATACTCGTGTGGTTGATGTTAGCGGGAATGGGCATATTGGAAATTGGACTGGGGATAGTGATAGTGATAGTGGACCGAATGCTAGTGGAAAATATAATGGTGGGTTTAATTTTGATGGGGATGACTATATTGCGGTTCCTGCCAGTGATGACTGGAATTTTAGTGGAGGTAATAATTTGACCATAGAATTTTGGGCTAAATTTGATAATGTTGGAAGTAGTTTGTTACAGGGATTGTTTTCTAATGGATTAGAGCAGCAGGGGATTCATCTTTGTTACGGTGAAAATAGTCCTTACTTGCAATTGTTTTTGGGGAATAGTGGTTGGATTAATGGTGGCCATGGTGTTGCTGGAAGTAAGACTTATACTGCGGACCAATGGTATTATTTTGTTTTGGTTAGGACACTTTCTGGAAGTACTCGGCAATACAGGGTTTATGTTGATAATGTTTTGGATATTTCTTATGATACTACGAGCGTTGAGAGTTTTGGGGATATGAATATTGGGGTTACTAATAATGCGTTGCCTACTTATGGTTATGAATTGGATGGATCTATGGATGAGGTTAGGGTTTGGAAGGATAGAGCGTTTTCTGTTGACGAAATTAATCAGTCCTATATGATGAATTTGAGAAAATATGATGTTGATAAATGGTCGCTTTATGTTAACCAAGCTAAGCTTTCTGGTGCGGGTCTTGATATAGGTAATTATACTTATCAATCTTGGGCGAGTGACGTTTATAATTTTTCTAATAGCACAGGAGAGAGAAGTGTTGTTGTTGATACTGCTCCAAATGTTGTTATTAATTCTCCTTTGGCTCAAGTCTATACGTCTTCTTCAATTGTGTTTAATGTAACTGCACTGGATATGATTGCAGTTGATGACTGTTTTTATTCTCTTGATGGAGCTGCGAATAAAATAATGAGTAATTCTGCTGGAGATTATTGGGATGCTACTAATTCTTCTATGACGAATGGTGAACATAATGTTAGTTTTTATTGTAATGATACTTCTGGAAATGTTAATGATAGTGAATCTGTTTTGTTTAATGTTGATTTTGAGGCCCCAAGGATTTCTTTTGTTTATCCAACTAGGGTAAATGGGAATGCTACTGTTGAGACTTTTATTGAGGTTAATGTTTCTATTGAAGATGCTGCTTTGGATGGGGTTATTTATGATTGGAATGGAACGAATTTTACTTTTATGAATGACTCTTTGGTTTTGATGTTGAATTTTGATAATGTTTCTGCCTTGGGGGAGAATTCTACTTATGTTGTTGATATGAGTGGGAGTGGGCATGACGGATTTACGACTGGAGACGGGGATGAGGTAAGTACTTCGTTTAGTCGGTTTGGTAATGGGAGTTTGAATGTGGATGGAAGTGGGGACTATTTGGAGATTCCTGCGAGTAGTGATTGGAATTTTGGTACTGGGGCCTTTAGTGTTGAGATGTGGGTTTATTGGGATGGAAGCAATGGGGAGATAATACAGACTGATCATCCTAGTTTTAGGATTTTTATGGAAAGTTCAAGATTGAAGTTTGTTGGTGGCGGAGATAATTATCTGGAAACGGGATCTTCTCTTCCAACTAATCAATGGGCTCATTTGGTGGTTGTTCGAGAGAGCAATACGGTGACTGGTTATATTAATGGTGTTGCTTTGGATTCTCCAAATAGTGTTAGTGGTTCTATTGGAAGTTCGTCTTTGCCTTTGCAGATAGGGGGAAGTGGGGATGCTGATTTTGCGACTTATATTGATGAGGTTCGAGTTTGGAAGGGGAGGACTCTTGGCGCTGAGGAAGTTAACCAGTCTTATATGAGTAATTTGAGGAAGTATGGGAGCGATAAGTGGTTGCTTTATGTTAATCAGAGTAAGAGTCCTGGGGCTGGTCTTGATTTGGGGAACTATACTTATCAGGCTTGGGGTAATGATAGTGCTGGTAATTTGAATGGGACAGATAAAAGGAGTGTTGTTGTTTCTGATATGCCCAATATTACTAGTGTTATTGATTTTAACGAAAGTTATGTTGTTGACGGAGATGTTATCTTGGGGGATAATGCTACAATTAATGTTACTTTGGAAAGTGATTCTGATGTGGTGGTTTGGGTTGATATTTGGAGTGAGGCGATTGGTAGTTCGAGTGTTATTTATGAAGGTTTTCTTAATTTGGTTGATGGAATTTGGGCGGTTACTTTTATGACTAATTCTAGCTTTGGATTTTCAGACATCAATTATACTGTTTATGTTAATAATAGCGCTGGAGATGAAGGTAATGAGAGTGGGAATTTTACGGTTGTTTCTAAGTTTGATTTGTCTAATACATTTAATTCTACTTGGGATACTACTAAGGGTGGAAGTGCTGGTGACACTATTATTCTTCCTCTTGAGGCTGGGGGGAATTATAATTTTAGGGTTTATTGGGGAGATGGATTGTTTGATGATGTGACTGCTTTTGATGATGTTGGGAGTAATCATACTTATTCTGTTGCGGGGACTTATAATGTTTCTATTTCGGGGACAATTGTTGGTTGGAGATTTGGTGGAGTAGGAGATAGGAGGAAGATTTTGGATGTAACGAACTGGGGAATATTGAATGTTGGGAATAATGGGAGTTATTTTAGGGGGTGTTCTAATTTTAATTCTAGTGCTACGGACGTTTTGAATTTGAGCGGAACGTTGGACCTGAGTAATATGTTTAGAGATGCTACCATCTTTAATGGAAATATTAGTGGGTGGAATGTTTCTGAGACTATTGATACTAATTATATGTTTTATAGGGCATATGGTTTTAATCAGGATCTTGAAGGTTGGGATGTTTCTAATGTTGTTGATGCAAATAGAATGTTTTGGGATGCAACTTCTTTTAATGGCAGCATTAGTAGTTGGGATGTTTCTAGTATTATTGATATGAGTAATATGTTTAGGGGCGCGACTAATTTTAATGGTAATATTAGTGCTTGGAATGTTTCGAGTGCGACTAATATGCAATTTCTTTTTGGGGATGCAACTTCTTTTAATGGAAATATTAGTGCCTGGAATGTTTCAGGAGTTACGAGCATGTCTTACATGTTTTATAATGCTGATAGTTTTAATGGAAGTTTAAATGGCTGGGATGTTTCCAATGTTGTTGATATGTCTGCAATGTTTAGAGAGGCTTTGATTTTTAATGGAGAGATTGGCGCTTGGGATGTTTCTAATGTTGGTAATATGTGGACTATGTTTTATAACGCATTTTCCTTTAATGGAGATCTTGGTGCTTGGAATGTTTCTAATTTAAGTGATGCCGGATTTATGTTTTTTGGAGCTGAGCTTTCTGTTGAGAATTATGATTCTTTGCTTATTGGTTGGGATAATCTGCCTTCTTTGAAAAGTAGTGTTGCTTTTGGTGCGGGAGATAGTCAGTATTGTTTTGGGGAAGCTGCTCGGACTAGTCTTGATACTGGGGCTTATGATTGGACGATAACTGATGATGGGTTGAATTGTAGTGGTAGTGATGGTTATTTTAAATCTATTTGGAACACTAGTAAAATTAGTGGAGGGTCTAGTGCTTCTAATCAGATTAAGTTGCCTTTGGAGAGTGGCGGGAATTATGACTTTAGGGTTTATTGGGGAGACGGTTCTTATGATGATGTGACTAGTTACAATGATGTTGGGAGTAACCATACTTATGCAGCAGAAGGTGTTTACAATGTTTCGATTGGGGGGACTATTGTTGGGTGGAGGTTTAATAATGGGGGGGATAAATGGAAGATTTTGGATGTTAGTAATTGGGGAGATTTAAATGTTGGGAATAATGGGAGCTATTTTTATGGGTGTGCTAATTTTAATTCTTCGGCAACGGACAATTTGAATTTGAGTGGCACTACGGACTTGAGTAATATGTTTTGGGGGGCAAGTATTTTTAGTGGAAATATAAGTGCTTGGAATGTTTCTGGTGTTACTAGTATGACTGCTACATTTTATGATGCAGATGCCTTTAATGGAGATTTGAATGAGTGGGATGTTTCTAGTGTTGCGAGTATGTATTATACGTTTCGTAATTCTAATTTTAATGGAAATATTAGTTTGTGGGATGTTTCTAGTGTTACTGATTTTACTTCTATGTTTGCGTTTGATAATGATTTTACTGGGGACTTAAGTGGATGGGATGTTTCTAGTTCTCAGACTATGACTGGAATGTTTTTTATCGCTAGTAATTTTAATAGTGATTTAAGTGGATGGAACGTTTCAAATGTCTCTAATATGGATTCGATGTTTTATCAGACCGCATTTAATAGTAATATTAGTGGATGGGATGTTTCGAGGGTTACAGATATGGGTGAGATGTTTTCTGGGGCGCTTAGTTTTGATCAAAATCTTAGTTCTTGGAATGTTTCTGGTGTTACGGATATGAATGGAATGTTTACTGCATCTGCACTTTCTGTTGAGAATTATGATTCTATTTTGATTGGATGGGAGGCATTGTCTAGTTTGCAGAATAGTGTTAGTTTTGGTGGTTTTGGTGTTCAATATTGTTTAGGGGAGGCTGCTCGAACTAGTCTTGATACGGGTATTTATGATTGGACAATTAGTGATGGAGGGAAGGATTGTGCTGCTCCAGTTATTTCTAATGTTGATGATATTAATGAGAGTGGGGTTAGTGATGGAGATGTTGTGATGGGGGATAATATTACGGTTAACGTTACGCTGGATAGTGATTATGGAATTGATAAGGTTTGGGTGAAGGTTTGGGATGGAGCGATTGGTGTTGGCCAGGCTGTTTATGATGGGTTTTTGAGTTTAGTTGGTGGAGTTTGGAGTGTTACGTTTGGGACTAATTCGACGTTTGGATTTGGAGAGGTTAACTATACTGTGTTTGTTAATAATTCGGAAGGGGAGGAGGTTAATGAGAGTGGGGAGTTTACGGTTGTTGCGCTTAATACTTCTGGTTATTTTAATTCCCAATGGAATACCAGTAAGGCTGGGATTAGTAGTGGAACGCAGATTAGTTTGCCTTTGGAGAGTGGAGGGAATTATAATTTTACTGTTTATTGGGGAGACGATAGCAGTAGTGAGGTGACTAGTTGGGATGATGTTGATACTAATCATACTTATTCTGCGGCGGGAGTTTACAATATTTCGATTTCGGGAATGATTGTTGGGTGGAGATTTAATGATGGTGGAGATAAGTTGAAGATTTTAGATGTTAGTAATTGGGGAGTTTTGAACGTTGGGGATGATGTTGGTAGGTTTTTTATGGGTTGTGATAATTTGGTTGGAACTGCTACGGATGCTTTGAATTTAAGTGGGACGACTAGCTTGAGGGAGATGTTTAGGAATGCAACTAATTTTAATGGAAATATAAGTGCTTGGAATGTTTCTGGTGTGACGGATATGCAAGAGATGTTTTATGGTACTAATAGTTTTAATCAAAACTTGAGTAGTTGGGATACTTCTAGTATTGTTAATATGTATAGGATATTTTATTTGGCCACTGGTTTTAATGGAAATATTAGTAGTTGGAACACATCTAGTGCTACGGATATGGGGGGAATGTTTTATACTGCTAGTAGCTTTAATCAAGATATTGGGAGTTGGGATACTTCAAATGTTGTTAATATGAATTCTATGTTTACGAGTGCTACTGCTTTTAATCAAGACATCGGAAATTGGGATGTTTCAAATGTTGGAGATATGAGTTTAATGTTTAGAAGTACCCCATTTAATCAAAATTTAAATAATTGGAACGTGTCGAATGTGACTAATATGGATAGGATGTTTAATTCGGCTACTGACTTTAATGGGAACATTAGTGCTTGGAATGTATCAAGGGTAACAAATATGAATCAGATGTTTCTTGCTGCTACTGTTTTTGATCAAGACATCGGAGGTTGGGATGTTTCAAGTGTAATGAATATGAAGTCTATGTTTCAGAGTGCGATTAATTTTAATAGTAACATTAGTGCTTGGAATGCTTCAAATGTGCTTACTATGGAGGAGATGTTTTACAATGCTAATTCTTTCAATCAAGACATCGGAGGTTGGGATGTTTCTAGTGTTGTTAATATGACTAGTATGTTTAATAGTGCAGATGTTTTTGATCAGAATCTAAGTGACTGGGATACTTCGAGTGTTGTTAATATGGATTCTATGTTTTATTCTGCTTCTACATTTGATGGGAACTTAAGTCTTTGGAATGTTTCTAGTGTAACTGGTATGAGGACCATGTTTTATTCTGCCTCTGCTTTTACTAGTGACCTAAGTCTTTGGGATGTTTCTAATGTTGTTGATATGTGGTGGGCATTTTCTTATGCTGGTAATTTTAGTAGTAATTTGAGTTTGTGGGATGTTTCTAATGTTGTTGATATGCAGGCCATGTTTAGGCATGCGGATGTTTTTGATAGTGATCTTAGTTCGTGGGATGTTTCTGGTGTGACTGATATGTCCTATATGTTTATGGATGCTTTTAATTTTAGTAGTGATCTTGGAAGTTGGAACGTTTCTGGTGTGACTGATATGACTAGTATGTTTGAAAATATTGAGCTTTCTGTTGAGAATTATGATTCGCTTTTGATTGGATGGGAGGCTTTGCCTAGTTTGCAGAATGATACGGTGTTTGATGGGGGAAATAGTAAGTATTGTTTGGGGGAGAGTGCTCGTCAAAATTTGAATGATAGTCATGATTGGGTCGTGACTGATGGGGGGCTGGATTGTAGTGTGCCGGTCATTTCTAGTGTTATTGATATTAATGAGAGTGGTGTTGTTGATGGAGATGTGGTTGTGGGGGATAATGTTACGGTTAACGTTACGCTGGACAGTGATTATGGAATTGAGAAGGTTTGGGTTAAGGTTTGGGAGGGAGCTGTTGGTGTTGGTCAGGCTGTTTATGAGGGGTTCCTTAGTTTGGTTGGTGGGATTTGGAGTGTTACTTTTGGGACTAATTCTAGCTTTGGATTTGGGGATGTTAATTATACTGTTTATGTTAATAATTCGGAAGGGGAAGAGGTTAATGAGAGTGGGAATTTTACGGTTGTTGGTAATTCTGCTCCGGATATAACCGTGCCTAATTTAGTTTCTGTTGATTCTTTGAATTTAACTTCTAGCGATTTAAATTGTTCCGGTTTGATTAGTGACACTGATGGGGATTCTTTGAATGTGACGGTAGGGTGGTATAAGAATTCGGTTTTGAATATGACGATTGATTATAATAATAGTTATTCTAATGGGACGTTGTTTAGTGCTGTTTTGGATAGTGGGAATACTAGTAAGAGCGAAAATTGGAGTTGTTCTGCGAGGATTTATGATGGGAGTCTTTATGGTGGATGGGGGAATAGTAGTAATTTGACTGTTTTGAATAGTTTGCCGACTGTGGCCTTGGTTGGTCCGACGGATTGGAATTATACTACGAATAGGAGTTTGGAGTTTACTTGGAGTTCTAATGATGATGACGGGGATTCGATGACTTATGAGGTTAAAATTAATGAGCATAAATATGCTGGGATTAAGATTTGTAATGACGATATCAGCGATAACTCGGTGAGTGGAGAGGGCTATGTTCCTTCTAGCGACTTGCTTTGTTTGTATGATAATGGCTATTATTATAATTGGAGTGTTCGGGGTAGTGATGACGGTGGAAATAGTTGGGGGGATTGGTCGGAGGTTTGGCACTTTAATGTGACTGTTGAGGTTTCGATTTCTCTAATTGCAAATGAATTGAATTTTGGTTCTCTTAGTCCTGGAAATATTGAAGACACTAGTGACGACTCTCCGAATCCTTTCCAAATTGATAATGATGGAAATGTTGTTGTTAATGTTAGTTTGAATTCGAGTGCGCTTTGGGTTGAAGAGTCGGTGGATAGTAGTTATTATCAGTTTAAGGTTGATAATGTTACCGGGGAAGAAGGTGCGTTTAGTTGGGTTAAGTCTATTGTTGGGTGGTCTAGTATGCCGATTACTGGAGCGGTTGTTGGAGTTGGCGAGCTTAATTATGCGGAAGGGGATGATTCGGCTGAGGCTGATATTCGGTTGGAAGTTCCGGCTGGTGAAGCCCCAGGGGTTAAGGGTGCGACTATTATTTTCAAGGGAGAGTTAGCAGAATGATAATCGGAGATTTTCATTTTGCGGGAGTTCGGCGGTTCGGCGGTTCGGTATTCCACAAAAAATCACGAGCTTCGCCGCATGATTTCTTATGGAAATCTGGTTGCTTGGAGGTGGAAAATGAATAAACATATTTGGAAGATTGATTTGGTGATTATTTTGGTTAGTGTGTTTGTTTTGATGGGGCTTGTTGGTTATGCTCGGCCTTTGGTTATTGCCCCGTTTGATGAGTATGAGAGTTTGGAGGGAGAGGTTTTGTTTGAGTTTGAAGGGGCTGATGTTTTGCTAATTGATGATAATGTGGAATTTAGTTCTCCTGAAAAGTATGTAGTTGATAATGGTTTAATTTTGGAGTTAGATCCTGGGGTTTATTATTGGAAGGTTGGTGGGGTTGTTGGAAGTGAGGTTAGGACTTTGACTGTTAAATCTGTTGTTGAATTGGAGCTTGTTGAGATGGAAGAGGGCTTTGGAGTTGTTAATGCTGGGAATGTTCGGCTTAATGTGGATGTTTATGATGGTGAGGAGTTGGTGGAGAGGAAGAAGCTTGGCGTGGATCAGGTGTCAGGCATCAGGAATAAGGAATCAGTTAAAGCTGTGGGGGTGAGTGATGAGTAAGGAATTTTTTAAAAAGAGAAATGGCGCGCGGATGAACGCGGATGAACGCAGATTTTTTGATTTTAGAAATTTTTTGATTTTGTTGGTTGGGGTTTTTTTGATTAGCAATGTTTTGGCTTTGGGAATTACGCCTGGTAGGACTACGGTTGATTTTGAGAAGAATTTGAAGAAGAGCGTTGGTTTTAGTATTTTGAATGCTGGAGGTGGCGATATTAAGGTTGTTTTTTCGGCTCAGGGAGATTTGGCGGAATATATTTCTTTGCCGGTTAAAGAGGCTAGTATTTTGGGAACTGAGAAGAGTAAGGCGTTTAGTTATGAGTTGAATTTACCTGCGACTTTAGAGCCTGGGCTTCATACGGGTGAAGTTTTTGCCTTGCAGTTGCCTGGAGATTCTACTAGTGAAGGGTCTCAGTTGCTCGCTACTTTGGCAGTTGTGACTCAGGTTCATCTTTATGTTCCGTATCCGGGTAAGTATGCGAATGCTAAGATGTATGTTTACAGTGCGAATGTTGGGGAGGATGTTAAGTTTGTTATTCCGGTTGTTAGCGCTGGGGAATTTGATTTGAGTTCGGTTAGGGCTAATGTTGATATTTATAATAAGTTGGGGACTAAGATATCGAGTTTTAGTACAAATGAAGTTAGCGTGAAAAGTGGAACGAAGAAGGAGTTGGTTTATGATTGGACTGCTGATGTTGAGATAGGGGAGTATTTTGCTAAGGCTGCAATTGTTTATGATGATGGGACGATTAATTTGGAGGAGAAGTTTAGCATTGGAAATAAAGAGCTTGAGTTGCAAGAGGTGTCGGTTGGAGGTTTTACTTTAGGCGAGATTGCTAAGCTTGAGATGTTGGTTGAGAATAAGTGGAGTGAGGCTATAAGTGGGGCGCATATCGAGACATTGATTAAGGATGCGGAAGGGGATATTGTTTCTAGTTTTGAATCGGCTGCTCAGAATATTGGGGCCCTGGTTAAGGAGTCGTTTGTTTCTTATTGGGATACTGCTGGGGTTTTGGAGGGAGATTATGATGCTGAGGTTTCTATTAAGTATGGGGATAAGGTTAGTAAAAAGAATTTGAAGTTTGAAGTTAGTGAGAATGATTTGGTTGTTGTTGGTTTGGGTTATGTTATTTCGGCTGAGGGTGAGAGTGAGGGGACTGATACTATTGTTATTGTTTTGGTTGTTGTTATTGTTTTGATGGTTTTGATAAATTTGTTATGGTTCTTGTTTCTTCGGAAAAAATTGAAATCTTAGTGACTTACAACTATCGTTTCAAGAACGCTCATGTATTTTTATACGCTTCACAACATTGCGCCTTGTCTAAGCCTGCTAAGGTTCCAATTTGTTGGGGTTGTTATTGTAGGGTGTTGGAATTGGTTTTAGATGAAAGCCATACTTAAAGGGGAAGCAGATTTTATTTTGTGTAATGACAGAGTCCTTGCCTATTAAAAATCCAAAGATTTTTACTAATGAAGATGGTTTGTATTCTTGGTTAATTTGGGGTTTTGGTGTGGAGATTGACATTAGGATTAGAGGAAGTTTTTTTGAAAGAAAAATCTGGACGGAGTCCTTCAATGATGGAATCTTCTAATTGCTATTAGGCGACCCAATTAAAGGGAAAATGCAACGTGGCTCGAAGGAGAAGTTATCGAGAGTCGAGAAAAAGTCCGTTCAAGCATATAAATTTAAATAAATATGATTGCCACTACTTATTTATGTTAACAGAAATTTTGACTTTAGAAGAAGTTAAAATTTTTCCAATGAAAAAGGAAATATTCATTATTAATAGAAATGAAAGTTATCCATATATTGTTGTAGGGAGATTCGATGGCCATGATAATATCAGTTTTGGAAATCCAAACAATGCATATTTTCAAAAACCAACAATAATTAATCCCTGGGACTTATTAAATAAAGAATCTTCTCTTGAAGAATTATATAACCATCTTAAAGAAAATGGAAAATTAATCAATTTTATTGGATTAGTAATCGACCCATTTCCAGAACATAATTTAATATCAATCTATAAAGTCGAATAAAATTAAAAGACCTTTTTCTTGATTTTGTCTAACATAGATTACACGCAATTTTTCATTTACTCTATAGGTTACTTCTACTGGAGTTCCTTTGGAGTAAATGGAGGGATGGTCGACGGTTTTTTTATAAAGATATAGGTTTTTGATTTTTTTTATGTGTTTTTGTTCCATGAAAAATCATGGGCTGATGTCGCATGGTTTCTCATGGAGGCATAGTGAGGTTGAATGGAGGAGATTTTTTTAGTGTGGGAGTTATGGTATCTGCTAACGCAGATGGTTGTTGGTTTTTGATCGTTGGTAAGGGCGCCCACGTAGAATGCTTGGGTTATTTATTTTGGGATTTGTTGATGTGGATATGCAGTATTTCGTATTGTTTTAGCAAGTGCTTGTTATGGGAAGGGTTAAATATTGATTTTGATTTTTATTTTAGATGAGAACTATACTTAAAGGGGAAGTAGATTTTATTTTGTGCAATGACAGAGTCCTTGCCTATAAAAAATCTAAATATTTTTGCTAATGAAGAGGGTTTTGTTGTTTGTTTGTTTGTTTTTGTTGGCGGGGAGTGTTTTGGCTATAGAAGGGGTTAGTCCTGGGAGTTATGAGGCCGATTTTAAAAATGGGCTTGCCGAAGAATTTGTTTTTGATTTTGTTTTGGATGAAAGGGAGGATTTGGTAATTGAAGGTGATTTGGCAGAATATGTTTCCTTGGATAAGGATAGAGTTATTGGAAAGGAGAGTGTTGTTGTTAGTTTGAATTTTCCTTTAGATTTGGATATGGTTGGTGTTAGTAATATTTGGATTGTTACTGGGAATGTTCGTGGTTTGATTAAGGTTAATTTTGGTTATCCTGATAGGTATTTGGATTTGGAAGTTGCGGCTCCTGATGTTAATGTTGGTGAAGAGGTTTTAATTAATTTGAAGGTTTCTAATTTTGGTGTTGAAGCTTTGAATGTTAGTCCTGTTGTTGAGGTTTATTTTGAGAGTGAGGTTGTTGAGGTTTTTGAGGGAGAGAGTGAGGTTGTTAAGGCTTTGGAAAATAATGATTATGAGTTTTCTTTTGGCGGGGTTAATTATTCTGCTGGTGAATATGTTGTTCGGGTTTTTTGGGATGAGTTTTTTGGGAAAGATGTTTTTAGGCTGGGGGAGCTTGATTTGAGGATTTTGAATTATACTAGTGAGGTTCGGAAGGGGAGCATTAGGGAGTTTAATGTTGAGGTTGAGAGTTTGTTTGATGACGATATGAAGGAGGTTTTTGCTGAGGTTAGGGTTATTGGGAGGAGTGATGGTGAAGAGGTTTTTCTTGATAGGGTTGATGGATTTGATACTTCAATTGTTCAGCTGGGAGCATGGGAGAAAAAGAATTTGACTGGTTATTTTAATGTAGGGGATCTTGAGGGCGAGGTTATGCTTAGTATTGATGTTCATTATGATGGGAAGGTTGAGTCTGAGGTTGTTCGGGTTGATATTTTGAGTAGGTTTGATTGGTGGGTTTTTGTTTTGGGTTTTTTTGTTTTGGCGTTGCTTGGTTTTTTTGTGTCGAAATTTTTTAGGAAGAAGTAGGTTTTTATATTAGAAATTGTTATGTTTAAGTATGGTTGATAAGAAGGTGATAGTTACACTTGTGGCGACTCTTATTTTGTTTGGGTTTTTTAATTTTGTTTTTGTTAATTATATGGGGATCCCTTTTTCTCCGATTGCGATTACTGGTTATGCTGTTGGTGACGATACGGGAATAGTTCAAATTTTGATTCAAGGTGTTAATAATATTTATATTTATTCTCCGGAGAATAAGAGTTATAATTTTAATAAGGGAGATTCCTATATTGTTGAATTGAATGTTAGTGCGGATTTTACTGTGACAGAGTGGACCTATTCGCTTTATGATTTGAGACATAATGCTTGGGTTGAGGAAAATGTTTTATTTGTTCCTAATAGCTCCATTGCTGCGGTTAGGTGGGAAAATGAGTTGACGGTTTTTGCCTTGTCTGATGGAGGAATGAAGTATAATAAGAGTGTTGTTTTTTATGTGAATGTTTCTAATTCGAATCCTATTTTGGGGAATATTAATGATCCTATCTTTGCCTGTGAGGGTTCGGGTTTAAGTTATGAGATTAATGCTACGGATATTGATGAGGAAGATTTAATTGGAGATATTTCTCCTAAGGATCCTTTTTATCTTAATTTTCAAAATAGGGTTGACGCGGTTAGTTATTTTAATATTGATTCTGGTTTTTTGAATAAGGATGATGTTGACATTTACCCCGAAAGTATTTCTGTTAGGGATCCTTGGGATGGCATTGATAGTAAGGATATTAATATTGAGGTTATTGAGATAAATAATCCTCCTGTGCTTAGTAATATTCGGGCTCAAACTGTTTGGATGAATGGGAGTGATTCTATTTTTTATCATGTTGTTGATGTTGTTGATGTTGAGGATGGAAATGCTAGTGGTGGAAATTTAGAATTTAATTTAACTTGGAATTTGGGCGAGAATTTGTTTGATATTGGAATTACTAATGGTACCATGAATTATACCCCTGTTTCTGGTCATGAGGGACGGACCTATAGTTTAGAGGTTTGTGTTGAAGATAATGCATTGGGGGTTATTCATACAAATATTAGTTTTTGTTCTCCATTTAGTGGAGATAAGGAGGTTTCTTGTGATACTTTTGATTTGACTGTTACTGATGATAATAGGGCTCCCGTTGTTTTGAATTATAGCCCTGTTAATGATACCTTTGTGGTTTTGGGAACTCAGGTTGTTGAGTATTTTGCCGAAGTTTATGATGCCGATGGGACTATTCCTAATATCGATTGGTATGTTGATGGGGTTTTGATGGAGCAAAATGAGGGTCTTTTTAATGATAGCTTTGTTTATAGTTTTGGATGTGGAGTTTCGGGGTCGCATAGTGTGAAGATTTTTACTAGTGATGGACTTCTTAACGATTCTCAGGAGTGGTATGTTAGTGTAACTGAGGTTTTATGTCCGGTTTCGTCTTTTGGTGGCGGCGGAGGCGGCGGAGGTGGCGGCGGCGGAGAATTTTGCACTGAGAATTGGGCCTGTGATGACTGGGAGGTTTGTCAGAATGTGAAGAGATCTTTTGATTCTGGAGTTTTGTCTTTGGAAGATTATTCTGTTGCTAGAGAGGCATGTATTCAAAATAAAGAGGAGGATGAGAGGTTTTGCGGTTTTCAGATTACCGGATGCAGTGATTTAAATGATTGTGGTAGGATGAAGCCTATTTTGCCTAAACCAGTTGAAAGGAATTTTTGTTATTTTACTGAGAATCCTAGTTGCTTTGACGAGATTACAAATTGTCATGATGGGGGTTGTGAGGTTTTGGCTGATTGCGGTGGGCCTTGTGGAGCCTGTGCTACTTGTAGTGATGATGAGCAGAATCAGGGAGAAGAGGATATTGACTGTGGTGGACCTTGCCCTTATCTTTGTGAGCCAGAAGTTCCTTTTGCTATGGTTAGTAGTGTTTTGATTGTTGTTGCGATTTTCTTGATCCTTGTGATTGTGATTGTTGTTTGGAGATTGATTTTGCTCTGGAAAAGGCGAGAGGATGAGTATTAGTTTATTTGTTGGTTTTATTTTGAGCAGCTTTATTTTTGAAGAGAGTATGCGGAGGATTTAAATACTTTTGAAAGTACTTTTTAAGTATAAAAGAGGGGTGATAATAGTATTTTAAAAGTACATGGCAGAAACGATATTTAGAGACAATAGTATTCAGACGGGTCATCGGATTAAAATTCCGAAGGCCATAGTAGATACTTTGGGACTGGAGGTTAAGCAAAAGATTGAGATTAGGTTTGATGCTGACAAAGGGACTATGGTGGTGGTTACAAAATGAGGGTTTGTGATTTTCATTTTGGGAAGAGTCTATTTTCTCGAACGGAGGCTTGGAGGTTTTTGTTGTTGGGAATTTTCATTGGTATGATTGTTTTCATTGGGGCTGTTGATTGGGTTGGAAGTGATGTTGTTTATTCTATAGATGAGGATTCTCCATATTATCATAATTTGAGTGTGAATGTTACTGGGTTTAATAGTGAGATTACTTTTGATATAGATACTCAGACAGATGTTAATTGGACTAACGCGAGTGGATCTTATTTGGTTCCTGCAACTACTATTTCTGATTGGTTATTTATTGAGAACTCTGTTACTGGTAATTTAAGTATTGATGCAGAATATGATAATCAGACAGGATTTTTTATTGTTCCGATTCAAGCGAGCAATGCTTCGGGGGATGATACTATTACCAATTTTGAATTTCAAATTGATGCTGTTAATGACCTTCCTAATTTTACCAATATTAATTCTAGTTATGATTTTCCTCAGGCTCAAAGTGGAACATATACTATTAATGCCATTGATGAGGAGGAGCATTATCCGTTGAATTTTAATTTGACCTTTTTGGATAATAATTGCACTCACGCTTTTGGATCTGGACGTGCGGATAATGAAAACTGTTCTCTTTATGATTTTGGTTTTAATTTAACCGGGATTACTAGTACGTCTATTAATTTTAATTTTACAAATCCTGGGTTTAATGATGTTGGGACTTATTGGGCTAATTTTAGTGTAACGGATTTTAATGGAACTTGTCCGCATGAGTATTGCAATGTTTCTGATTATGAAAAAAATAAGTCTAGTGATAATTATATTTTGAAGTTTAATGTTTATTCTTCATTGACTGTTAATGTAACTAATTGTAGCGGTGCGACTGTTACTGAGGGAGATACATTTAATTGTACTATTAATATTACAACTCGAGGAGATGAAGATGCCTTGGATTTTTCTAGTTATGCTTTTTTTAGTGCTAACCCTAGCTCTCCGTATGACGGTGCAAATAGAGATTGGTTTTATTCTTCAGTTAGTGATAATGCGTCTAATTTTTTTTATAGCTTGCCTATTTCTATTACTCCTGAAAAAAATGAGGTAGGAAATTGGACAATTAATTTTACTGTTTTGGATACTTTGAGGTCCAACTCCAAGGTTGAGCAAATTGAGATTTTCGTTAATTTTAGTGAAGCTGGTGTTTCCTTGGATCCTATTTCTAATTTGACTCTTTATACTAATGGTAGTTTTGCGGTGAATGCTTATGATAATGATTTGTTGATTTGGGATGCTGATGTTAAGGATGAGGTTTTGACTTTTTCCTCTAATACGTCTTGGGTTACTGCTGGCCTAGGGGTTGATAGTTTAGGAAATAATTATTCTACTTCTACTATTAGTATTGATTATTCTTATGCTCTTGATAATCTTGGAGTTGGAAATTATAGTGTAATGATTAATGCTAGTGATTTGGTTGGTAATTTGGATAGTGAGATTTTCGTTGTTGAGGTCTTAAATGAAACTGCTCCGGAATGGAATATTACCTTGGATAATCCCGTTGTTTTGAATTTAACTGAAGGTTCTTTGTTCAGCTATAATGTTAGCGTAAATGTTAGCGATCCTGAAGGAGACCAGATTAATTTTTATTATATTAATGTTTCTGAAGAATTTTGTTCTTTGACTTCTTCTAATTTTAATTCTAGTTCGGGGATAATTAATTTTATTCCGACAGATTGTGATGTTGGGTTTCATAATGTTTCTATTGTTGCTAGTGATACTAAGTTGAATAGTAGTTGGATTTTTGTTTTTAATATTTCTAATATTGTTGACGCTCCAAGTATTGCATCTTTTAGTGGATATAATTCTTCTGGACAGTTTGATTTGACAGAGGGTTTTAATTTTGCTTCTGAAGAAGGAGTGAGAACTAATTTTACCTTGGTTATTGATGACTATGATTTTTTGATTCCGGAAGGCCAGAAGACTTATTACAATGAGTCCTTGGATATAGATATTATTTTTACTAATTCTACTGGAAGCGTTGTTGATATGTTTAATTTTACTTTCGATAGTTTTGGAATTTCTAATCCTGAACGTGCCTCATATGAGGCTAATTTTACTGCTGGAGTTGAGGATGTCGGAAATTATACGGTTTTTGTTAACGTTTCAGATTTTTCTGGAGCTGTAGTTAATCGGAGCTGGAGCTTTAATATTACTGAGAGTTTGGATGCCCCAGTTTTGGATATTGTTTATAATGCTTCTTTGACTATTCATGGAAATTTAAATTTTAGTTTGAATGCTACGGATGATGAGGATGATTTTTTTGGTCTAAATTTGAACTATTCTATTGCTGCCTTAGATTCCGGTGCTCCTGATTTGGTTGCTGTTGGTGCTCAGGTTGAATTTAATATGAGCTCTAACCAAAGTTATGGAGGACTCTGGACATACAATGTTAGCGTTAATGATAGCGATGGACTAAGTGATTGGCAATTGTTTTATTTGTCTGTTTATTCCTATGCTAATTTAATTTCACCTTCTCAGGGTTTTTCTTTTTCTGTTTCTGAAAACGTTTCTAGTATTTTGAATTTTACGATTAATCATTCGGTTGGAGATAATTTGACTTATGAGTTTTGGATCGATAATGTAAGTTGCCCTTTTCAGAATAATTCTAATTGTAGTTATGGAAATTTAACTTTTAGGGAGAGTGTTGCTTCTTTTGGCAATGGGAGCAGTTTGAATTGGAGTTTTGTTTCTAGTTTTTTGGATGAGAGTTATGATCTTGAAAAGAATTTGACTGTTAGGGTTTATCCGAATAGTAGTTTGCTTGATTCTAATCAGAGTGATTCTGTTGCTGTGAATTTTAGTTTTAAGTTGAATGTTAGTCATACGAATGCACCTATGAGAAAGGTTGCTGATTTAGGTATTTTGCAAAGTGATTATAATAGTAATATTGAGATTTCGTTGGACGAATATTTTTCTGATGAAGATGTGACGGATTCTTATTATTTGCAAAATGTTACTTTTGAGAAGTCTTCTGGAGATGGAGATATTTTTGTTACGCATTCTGGTGGATGGACTGTTCAGATTGGTACTACTCTGAAAACTGTTCATGATGGATCATTTCGTATTTCGGGTAGTGATAATCTTACTTCTGATATTACTGAATTGATTCAAGTTAAGTTTGTTGAGCCGACCGTTGTTTCTGTTCCAACTTCCGGAGGGGGAGGAGGTTCTTCTACTAAATTAAAGTTTTATTCTTTGAGGATTATTGTTCCAGAGGATGTTATTATTAGCGATGAAGATTATATTGAAATTCCATTTGGTTTGGAAAATACTGGGACTATTGATTTGTCTGGAATTGATCTTGGGAGTTCTGTTTTATATAACAATGAGTTTGCTGATGACGTTAAAATTGATTTGGGAGTTAGCTATCTTGATTCTTTGAAGTCTGGAGAAAAGAAGGATTATACTATGAGAATTTTGGCGGATACGGATCGTAGTGGAAGATACAAGGCTACTATTTCTGCTAATATTAGTTCTCCTAAGTTTTTCGATTGGGGAGATTTTTTTATTGATTTGAGGAGAGTTAATGAGAGCGAGGCTGAAGAGTTGTTGGTTTTTACTGAGAAGATTATTGCGGATAATCCTGAGTGCTTGGAGTTGACTGAGGTTTTTCGTCGAGCTAAGGAGATGTTTGAGGCTGGCAATCAGGATGATGCTGTTATTTTGGCGGAAGAGGTTAGTGCTGCTTGTGAAGATGCCATTAGTGCTAATGAGCAAATTAGATATAGGATTGAAGGATTTGTTGAAAGAAATTTTTATTATATTTCTTTTATGACTCTGTCGATTTTTTTTATTGGGTTTATTGCGTATGTTTACAAGAGGGTAAGATTTAATAGAATTGCGGAGGATGAATATGTACATTAGCCTTTGGTCCGGGAGTGCTAGTAAGTTTAATAAATGGGGGTTCTTTTATTGATTTAAGATGGTGAGTAAATATTTGGATATTGATGTTGCTGTGGTTTTGACGGACATTGAAAAAGAGATGGGTAATATTGTTGTTGGGCAAAGGAAGATTATTCATGGGATTTTGAGGGCTGTTTTTTGTAATGGGCATGTTTTGGTTGAAGGTGTTCCTGGAACTGCTAAGACTTTGATTGTTAAAGCTATGGCTACTATTCTTGGTTGTGATATGAAGAGGGTTCAGTTTACAGTGGATTTGCTTCCTACGGATATTACTGGGATTATGAGTTATACTCCTGAAAAAGGATTTAAAGTTGAGAAGGGTCCTATTTTTACTAATTTTGTTTTGGCAGATGAGATTAATAGAAGTCCTCCTAAGACACAGTCGGCTTTACTTGAGGCAATGCAGGAAAAGGCGGTGACTATTGCTAAGGATACTTATGATTTACCCAAGCCTTTTTTTGTAATGGCTACTGAGAATCCTGTTGAGAATAGCGGGGTTTATACTTTGCCTGAAGCTCAAATTGATAGGTTTTTGTTTAAGTTGCTTATTGGTTATCCTAATCCAAAAGAAGAGCAGGGGATTTTGAGTAAGAATACTACTACTAAAACTTTTGATAGTTATGACTTGAAACCTATTTTGAACCCTGAGAAAATTATTGCGATTCAAGAAAAGGTTAAGGATGTTTTTACTAGTGAGGTTATTGAGGAATATATTGTTAAAATTGTTGGGCAGACTCGAGATAAGGAGTGGGAATTTGGCAAGTATCTTTCTTATGGTGGTTCTCCTAGGGCTTCGATTGCGCTTTATATCGCTTCTAAGGCTGAGGCTTTGATGCATGGAAGGGATTATGTTGTTCCTGAAGATGTGAGGGAGGTTGTTTATCCTGTTTTGAGGCATAGGATTATTTTGAATTATGAGGCTGAGGCTGAAGGGATTACAACGGACAAGGTGATTAAGAGGATTCTTGAGAAGGTTTCGGTTCCTTAGTTAGGCGTTTTGCTGATCTTTGACACTAGAGCTTTTGATGAGGCGTTGTTAGATATTTCATGTAAAATTGCAATGCCTTTTTCGCTGTATTTTGTGTGGACATTTTGGGCATGGGATTGGTTGTTGTGGATTTTGTAGCATAATTTATAGTATATAACTTTTAAAAATAGATTAATTGTATGAATTTTTTGGAGGAGGAGGGAGTTTATTCCATAAGAAATCAAGGTGCCTGATGACACGCTTGATTTCTTATGGACATTTGGTGAAGTTGAATTGGTTGGTTTATTTTGTATATAATTTATTGTATATAATCTTTATGTGAGAAAAAATTTATTCGCAGACTTTCGTGAACGGACGCGGATGGGAGTTTTTGAGTGTGGGATTAAATCGAGGGAGATATTTTATTTCTAATTGGGTGAATACTTCGCAGCTTGCTACGAAGTGAACGGTGGCGAACGATGGATTATTTATTCCATAAGAAATCAAGACGTCTGATGACGCGCCTGATTTCTTATGGAAAGGTTGTTATTTTTGTTGTTATTTTAAGGTGGGGGATATTGTTGAACTTAGTGGGGCTATTGGTAGGCGTTAAATTTTGAGAGTTTCCCTTATGCGGGTGTAGAGTTTAATTTTTAGGTGGGCAAGAGTAAGGTTATTAAGTCTGGGGTTCTTTGTTGTTTTATGAAGAGTGATGAGCCTAATACTGGTAAGTTTGTTTTGAATTTTCCTCGTGCTATTGCGGAGTTTGAGAATGCTATGCAGAAGTTTCCGGTTAAGAAAATTTTGTATAAGAACATTTTTAGGGGGAAGGGATTGGAATTTGATTCTTACCGTGATTTTCAGCCGGATGATGATGCGAGTCTTATTGACTGGAAGGCTTCTTTGAGGGCGAATAAGATTGTTGCCAAGAAGTATATTGAGGAGAGGAAGTTAAATGTTTATTTTTTGGTTGATGTTTCTAATAGCATGTTGTTTGGAAGTGGAAATAAGCTTAAGGCTGAATATGTTGCGGAGTTTGTTGCGTCTCTTAGTCATTTGATTTTAGGTAGTGGGGATAATATTGGACTTGTTATGTTTAGTGATGATGTTGTTAAGATTTTGCGTCCGGCCCGTACTAAGAATCAGTTTGCCTTGTTTACTAAATTTTTGGGAGATTCTAGTTTATATGGTGGAGGCTTTGATATAAATAAAGCCGTGAACCATATTCTTCATACTGTTAAATCTCCTTATACGGTTTTTATTTTGGTTTCGGATTTTATTCGTACGAAGAAAGAGAGTTTGGGGAGCTTGAAGATGATGGGTACTCGATTTGAAACTTTGGCTGTTATGATTAGGGATAGGCTGGATGAGGATTTGCCGGAGTCTAATTATCAGTTTGCGGTGCAGGATCCTTATTCTGGTAAGCAGATGATTTTGGATCCTGATCTTGCCCGGGATAGATATCGTAAAAATGTTTTAAAACAGAAGTTGCTAATTAGGGATATGTGTAGAAAATCTAGAATTGATTTGTTGGAGCTTATTACGGATAAGAGTTTTGTTATTGCGGTTTCTTCTTTTTTGAGAGGTCGGTCTATGGGGAGTAGAATATGAAGGAAAAATCAGAGATTTTTTTGGTATCCGGTATCCGGTATCCGGTATCCGGTAATGTTGCGCACCGTGGTGCGCGTGCGGGAGAGTTTTTATGGAATTAGTTTTTCTTTATCCTAAGTTTTTGGCTTTTTTATTGTTAGTTCCGCTTTTTGTTTTTGTTTATTTTTTAGGATTGATTTACAATAAGAAGAAGGCGGTTATTTTTTCTAATTTTGAAGCTATGGAGAGGTTTTACGATGTGGAGTTTTTTAGTAAGAATTTTTTTGCCCTTTACATGAATCTGGCTGTTTTGATTTTATTGATTTTGGCTCTTTCTGGAACAGGTATTTCCTTTATCGCGGACACTTCTGTTTTTTCTTATGTTGTTGCTGTGGATTCGTCTAGTAGTATGTCTAGTGATGATGTTTTTCCTAATCGTCTTGAGGCCGCTCGAAATGGTGCCAAGAAGTTTGTGGAGCTGTTACCGGTTGGTGTTGAGGTTGGTGTTTTGGAGTTTTCTGGGGACGCGAGTGTTTTGCAGGAGTTGGATAGCAATAAATTTAAGGTGAATATTGCGCTTGACGCTATTAAGTATGGAGATGTTCAAGGGACCAATATTTATAATGCTTTGATTGGTGCGGATAAGCTTTTTGGGGATAGGCAGATGAAGGCTGTTATTTTGATTAGTGATGGGCAGTTGAATGTGGGAGATGTTTCTAGGGTGATTAAGTATATTGGTCGTAATAAGTTGACTGTTAATACTGTTGCTGTTGGGAGTGAAGATGGAGGTCTTACTGGGTTTAATACTATTTCTAAGGTTGACGAGGATATTTTAAAATCATTAGCGTTTAATAGTGGTGGCGAATTTTTTAGGGCTAAGGATGTTAAGGATTTTGATTTGTTATTTGATAGTTTGATGAATACGATGACTCAAGAGGTTACTGTTGATTTGAGTTTTTATTTTTTGATTGGCGCAATTTTGATGTTTACAATTCTTTGGACGCTCCATAATATGAGGTTTAAGGTTATTCCTTGAATTCTAAGTTTGCTTAAAATTAAAGTCATTTAGGATATATGTATTTTTGTTAATTTTGGATAGGATTTTGAGTGCGCTTAAATATTTAAGGGGAGCATACCTTTTTTGTTAATGAAAATTGGAATAATTGGATTTGGTAATTTTGGCAAGTTTATGGCTAAGCGCCTTTCGGAAAGGGCTGATGTTATTGTGGCTGATGTTGTTGATAGGAAGCAGGAGGCAATGGAGTTAGGTTTAGAGTTTTTTTCCTTGGATGAAGTTGCTCGGCAAGATGTGGTTATTTTGGCTACGACTATGAATTCATTGGAAGAAACGCTTCATGCGATTAAGGATAGGGTTTTGCCTGGGGCTTTGGTTATGGATGTTTGTTCTTTGAAGATGTTTTCTTGCAAGTTGATGGATGAGATTCTTCCTGAAAATGTTGAGATTATCGGAACGCATCCTTTGTTTGGCCCGCAGTCTAATCCTGTTTCCATTAAAGGTGCTAATATTTTTCTTTGTGATGTTAGGTCTAAGAGACTTGATAAGGTGAAGGAGTTTTGTGAGACTTTGGGTTTGAATGTTATTGTTCAGAGTGCGGAGAATCATGATAGGCAGGCGGCTAAGTCTCAGGCCTTGACTCATTTTATTGGGCAGGTTGCTAAGGGTATTGATCTTAAGAGGGTGGAAGCTAGTACAAGGACATTTGACGATTTGATGGATATTATGGATATTATTAGAAATGATACTCCTGCGCTTTTTGAGGATATGCAGGTCATGAATCCTTTTGCCTTGGAGGAGAGAAGACGGTTTATTGAAGAGGCGGTGAGACTTGATTTTAGTTTGAATGAGGCAGGAAAGAATAGGGATTGTTATAATTGACTCTTATAGAATGTTCTGTTGACTTCTTCTTTTGGAATGAATGGCTTGTATGGAATGAGTTTTTGGAACCAGTCTTTTTTTTCTGGAGAGCCCGTTATTGCTTCACCTAATTTTTTTATTTCTTTTGATATCGTGTTTTTTTCATCCAGAATTGATATCGGAGTTTTTGTGTGAAGAGCCTTTGCCATTTTTTTATGTTCTTTTATTTTTGCTAAAACTGGGATATCGGATATTTTTTCTATTTCCTTTAAGTTGTATTCGTGTTTGGGGGACCTTATTTTGTTTACAATCATTCCGCGTACAGGGGTTTTATGCTCTTTTGCTATTTTTGCTGCCTTCATTGTTGTAAGAAGTGTCACGTGGTCTGGGGATGTTACTAGGAATATTGAGTCGGATGCCGCTACTATCGGACGAAGCTCTTCGTGATTTGGGGAGGTGTCTAGGATTATGAAGTCGTATCTTGAGCGGTATTTTTGGAGAAGTTTTTTTAGTTTGTATGGGTCGATTTCTTTGTGGTATTCCATGGCTGAGGGGATTATATCTATTCCGTGTGCTTCGTAGATTGTGTTTTGGAGAAGGGTGTTTTCGCTTAAGGAATCTTGAAGGTTGTAGTCGTGAGTTAAATCAAGATATAGTCCTATGTTTGGTGCTGAGAAGTTTGCGTCTACTAGAAGGACTTTTTTGTCGAAATGTTTTGCTAGTGTTGTTGCTGTTTCAAGGGCTAGGGTTGTTTTTCCGACGCCGCCTTTGATTGATACGAAACTTAGAATGTTTGTCATTTTATCACCTATTGTTAGTAACGTTGCTTGCATATTTAAGGGTTTTGGGCATTTGGAATTATGTTTGATTTTTGTTGGGGCTTTTGTGGGTCTAGGACGCCTCAGATCAATGCTCCGGACAGGATTTTACTCAAACTTTACTCTAAAATTTTATAATCGCTTCGTAAATAAAATTCTAGCAAAGATTTTAGCCTACGACAGTCTTGGTATCGAAATTAACGCTCCGGACAGGATTCGAACCTGCGACTTCCAGCTTAGAAGGCTAGCACTCTATCCAGACTGAGTTACCGGAGCTTGATATTATGTGTTTGGTTTGATTTTTAAGTTTGTTGGATAGTTAAGTTTAAAAGAAATATCTGGGTTGGTATATTATTGCAGGTATAGCCAAGCGATAAGGCAAGCGGCTGCAACCCGCTGATCCTGGGTTTGATTCCCAGTACCTGCTTTTTTCCCAGGGAAATAGAGTTTTGATATTTTGATATAATGGAGAAACAAGGAAAGACTGGAGTGTTGGTTGTTGATATGCAGGAAACGTGGCTTAAGAATATCCCTGATCGTGATTATTTTTGTGATAATGTTTCTGATTTTTTGAATAGCTTGAAAGGGGCGGCCTTTTGTGGATATGCTGAGTTCCATGCCAAATCTACTAATCATGGTAAGACTTCGGAGATTCTTACTGGAGTGAATATTTCAAGTGATTCTATTTTTGAGAAGTCTTGTATGGATGTATTTTCTAATGTTGCCCTGGAAAAAAGGCTGCATGATTCTGGTGTTTCTGAGATTGTTGTCGCTGGAGTTTGCGCTGCTCAATGTGTTTTGAAGAGTGTTTATGGGGCTGTTGGCAAGGGTTTTGGCGTTGTTACTTCTCCGGACTTGGTCCGGAGGACGTATGGGCCTTCTAATTATTTGGAGCTTTATTGTGATGTCGGTGTTAATGTTTTGTCTTCTCGTAAAGATGTTTTGGATTATGTTGTTTCTAGAAATAGATAAAAAGGATGTTTTTGTTGGATATTTATGGCAGAGAGAATTGGTTTGACATTTTTAGGGACTGGTAGTGCCGTTCCTACTAAGAGGCGGAATCATCCGGCCATGTTGCTCAAGTATAAGATTGAGAATATTTTGATTGATTGCGGAGAGGGGACGCAGAGGCAGTTTCGCAAGGCTTCTTTAAATCCGTGTAAGATCACGAAGATTTTGATAACGCATTGGCATGGGGATCATGCTTTTGGTTTGCCTGGAATTTTGAATACCCTTGTTTTGAATGGGTACAGTAAGAAGCTTGAGATTTATGGTCCACGGGGAACTAGAAAATGGGTTCAAAGATATTTTGATTTGATTGGCAAGCGGGCTTTGGGCAAGCTTGATTTGCAAGTTGTTGAGGTTAGTGATGGGGTTGTTTTTGACGAGGGCGAGTATTTTGTTGAGGCTAGAGAGGTGGATCATGATTGTCCTGCGGTTGGGTATTCTTTTGTTGTTAGGGAAAAGAAAAGGTTGGATAGGGAGAAGTTGATTAAAATGAAGATTCCTAATTCTCCGTTGATGGCTGAGCTTGCTTTGGGGAAGGTTGTTGATATTGGCGGAAAGAAGATTGATGGGGCTAAGTTGTTGTATAAGGAAGAGGAGAGGCGGGTTTCGTTTGTTATGGATACTCGGATTTGTGAGGGTGCGGTTGAGTTGGCTAAGGGGAGCGACTTGTTGGTTTGTGAGGCTACGTTTTCTAAAACTGAGAGTGAAGAGCTGCTTGGGAATAGGGCGCATTTGAGTTCTGTTGAGGCTGCGAAAATTGCTAAGGAAGGGAAAGTTAAGGCTTTGGCTTTGGTTCATTTGTCGCAGAGGTATGAGGGGATTCCTAAGGTTATATTGGGTGAGGCGCGGGAAGTTTTTGGAGATGTTATTGTGCCTGAGGATTTGGAGTCGGTTGAGTTGTAACAATGAAGAGGCATCATCAAGAGCAAAATATTATTACTAAAAAATTATTAGAAGAGACGCAAAAAGAAAGTTTTCCTTATTTTGTTGATTATGGTGGATTGAAAATACGAGTTGATAAGAATGTTTTTTCTCCAAAATATTTTTATGGATGGAAAGTGTTTGTTGAGAATTTTCCTGTATTTTTAGGTAAAAGTGTTTTGGAGGTTGGAGCTGCAACTGGGATAACTGCGCTTTATCTTGCGAAAAAGGGAGCAGGAAAGGTCGTTGCTGTGGATATAAATGAAGATGCTGTTGAAAATGTGAAAGCGAATAAGGTTTTGAATAATATTGATAATATTGATATGAGGTTTAGTGATTTGTTTTCGGGAATAAAGAGGGGGGAGAAATTTGATATTATTTATTGGAATATGCCTTTTGGCGAAATGGAAGAAGGCTATGTTCATGAAAATGTTTTGGAAAGGAGTATTTTTGATCCTGGTTATAATATTCTTAAGAGATATCTTGGAGAAGCTCCTAGTTATTTGACGGATGATGGATATGTTTTGGTTGGCACGGGAAGCGGGGGAAATATTGAGAGATTTAAGGAGGTTGCGTCTGACTTGGGTTTTGATGTTGAGTTGCTTGCGAAGGTTGATTCAGAAGAAGTTGAGCCTGTGGATTTTCAGTTGTATAAACTTGTTAAGTTTTGATTAAGGGTTAAAAATAAAATCCCAAATAATAAAATAAAGTTTTAGACTGCGTAAGCTTTTTTTAGAGCTGTTGCTGTCTATAGAGTTTTGAGAAGTGTTGTCCAGCGAAATTAATCGGACAAAACGCTCGTATCTAGTTAGCTGAAGGTGATATGAAGACGATTGTGTCGCCTCTAAGGAAAGTCAAGCCGTAGCTTGTTGTTTGTTCCCCGTTCTCTACTTCTTTTGCGCCGTCAAGAACCACGTTGATGTGGATGTCGAAGGCTAAAAGAGTTCCGACAAATTGCTTGCCGTCTTTCAGCTGAACTAAAATCTCTTTACCTTTTGCTGAATTCAGCAAATCCAAAGGTCTATCGATTCCGTTTACCATGATGTTGATTGAGGGTTTTGGTTTTTAAGGATTGTGGTAGGATGGAGTTTGTTGGTATTATGTTGGTTGTTTGGCAAGGCAAGCTTTTTATAATATGTTAGGCTGGGATTGTTATGAGGTGTGTGTTATGGTTTCTTTAATGAGTGACCCGCGTGTGGTGTTTTTGGTTTGGTTTATTGCTGCTGCTGTTGTCGTTGCTGTCGTTTTGATTGTCGTTGAGATTCGATTGAAAAGGAGGTCTGTTTTGGAGGCCGAGAAAAAAAAGGAGAAGACCCCTATTGACAAGATGAATATTTTTTTAGATAAGGATGTTGGGATTAGGGAGAAGCTGGATGTTGTTGGAAAGACTGCGAAGGATTATTTTAAGGAGGAGTATAAGATGTCTGTTCGGTTTGATTATGGGGAATTGGCAAAAGAGTTTAAGAAGATAGATAGGGAATTGGAGGTTAGATTTTGCGAGGAAATGTTTGAGGCTTATTATTCTAATCATAAATTAACGGAAGGAAAAGTTCGTGCTCTTGGAAGTGTTTTGGGAGAAATTTTTCACGGGAAAGAATCTGTTAAATCTAGAATTCTTCCTGATTCTCCTGGAATTGGAGATAGGTTAGATTGGTTTTTAGAGGAAGTTAGGAATGAGGTTGCGGGTAAGATTAGGGAGTATTCTGAAGTTAATGGAGAGAAGGTAAAAAGAGAGGCTCGTGTTACGGCTAGGCAAAAGCATGAGTTGCTTGGATGGGTTAAGAGGACTATTCATATGGGTTACAATAGAGATAAGGTTGTTAGCTTGTTGAATGACGGGAAGCGGGATAAGAAAGAAATTAAACAGATTCTGAAAATTTATGACAAGGAGACTGTTGAGGTTTTGAAAAATAATTCTCATGTTAGGTCTCATGGCTCTACGGGTGGGGTTGCGCAAAGAATTCTTCAAAAAGAAAAAGCTCGGCTTGAGGAGGCCATAGTTTAGCAAGGTAATTAAATGATATTTGTTTTGGATTGTTATGGTAAGTAAGGTTTGGACTTTTGTTAATTGGGGAGTTTTGGCTGTTGTTACCTTGGCTGCTATTTGGATGGTTTGGGATCTTCCTAAAAATGTTGATGATGAGAATATTAGTTTTAATATATCAATTCCTTCTGGGGAATGCGTTGATGTTGTGGCTGAGGATGAGTTTGAATTTGAGGCTTGTTATGACGCTTCTTCTGAGTCTATTTTTTTGAAGACCATTAGGGGTAAGGCTGCTTATAAGATTAGTCAGTTGAGTGTTTCTTTTGTGGATCTTTCTTCTCAGTCTTATGATTTGGAAGATGTTCCGGAGGCTGGGAGCAATAAGGCATATAAGATTTTGGCAAAAAAGAATCCTGGAAGTGTTGATGTTAGGCTTGGTGTTGTTAAGGATTTTTCTGGTTTTGTTTGTGGGGGTAAAAGTGTTTTTGTTGATTATTGTCCTGCCGGAACTGGGGGAGAGGGGGTTGGTGTTTCTATTAGTCCAATTGAAGGGGTAAGTATTAAGGATTTTATAGAAGTTGAGGATCTCCCTGATTTTGATAGTGATATTGTTGTTATGGATTTGGTTGAGAAGGAGGCTATTTGGGAATCTACCTGTAAATCTAATTGGGATTGTGGTGAGTGGGAAATTTGTAGTGAAGGTGTTCAGAGAAGGTCTTGTAATGATTTGAGCAATTGTGCTATTTCTACGGATTCTCCGATTAGTGCGCAGAGGTGTGATGGTGCTTGCGTTGAAAATTGGGAATGTGAATGGAGCGGATGCGAGAGCGGATTTAGTGTTCCTAAATGTAAGGACTTAAATGGATGTGGAACGTCTTTTGGAGTTCCGGAAAAATTATCTTGTGATAAAGGTGGGAAATGTTCTCCTGATGTATCTTGTAGCGATTGGGCGAAATGTGATGTTGATTATGATTTTGTTGATTTGATTGGATCTGATAAGATAATTGATCTTGAGGGAAGTATGTCTAGGGTTTGTGTGGATAAGAAGGGGTGTGTTGCTACCAGCAAAGAAGAGAAGGCTTGTTCTGTTAGTGTTGATATTTATACTAAAAGGTTTGAGAGATGTGGGGATAGTTATATTGGGATTTATGATGTTTTGAATGACGAGACTTTGGCTGTTTTGAAGGACGGTGGAGGAAGTGAGTTTTATTTGAACATTTATTTTGATGAAGCTAGTGGGGTTTATTGTGATTATTGTTTTGATGGCGTTATGAATGGGGATGAGGTTGATGTGGATTGTGGTGGGAGTTGTCGAGAATGTCAGGAAGAGGTTGTGGTCAAAAAGAAATGGTGGCAGTCTATTTTTTGATTTCTAGCGACAACTTCTTGGCCCGAATTACGGAAGAGTAACCCGAATTATTTTTCAAATGATTACTGGGAGTATGGAAAATTTCTTATGTGTATTTGTATGCATCTAAGTTTTACACTGTGTATTTGCCTGTTATAAATTAAAAATATTATGAGGATGGTTGGTGATTTTTTGTGTTTAGAAAAATTATATGGCTCTACCGAGTGCTGACCTCGGGACCTCCGCCTCATGAGAGCGGCGCTCTACCGCTGAGCTATAGAGCCATGTTTAGAAGTGTTTATTTTGATTTAAAAGATTTGTCATTCAATAATTTTATATAGGATGAAGGCTATATTTTTTTATGGCTTTAGATGAGGTGTTGGTGGAGTTTGCTTCGGCCCTTCCTGTGGAGGTTTCTGGGAAGCTGTTGGATTTGATTTTGGTTTTGAAGGCTGTTGGTGTTGCTGCGATTCTTTATGTTGTTTATGTTATTGTTATGGGAGTTCTTACATATCGTAGAATGAAAAAAGTTGAGCATATTGAAAAGAAAGCGGATCTTATTGATAAGAAGGTTAATTCTATTGATAGGAAGTTGGATAAGTTGTTGAAAAAGATTTGAAGAAAATTATTCGTTTTTTAGTTCTATTTCTATAACCGAAACATTAACCATTTTTCCTTCTTTGTTTTCGAATTCTTCGCTTCCTATGGATATGTTTCCTACGGATACATTTTTATCTTCTAGAAATTTCCTTCGTGCTACTTCTGCTACATCAACTCCCTTTGAGATGAATTTTCCTCGAGCCTTGATTGTAACTTCTTTTGCTCCAGAGTTGAATTGCATAACGACTCCTGTTACGTAGTTCATGAATGGTTTTCCGCCTATAAATATAGAGTGTTCTTCTGGTTGTGGTGTTTCGTTAGTTGTCATTTTATTGCTTGTCGTCTTCGATTATTGTCTTTCTATTTGTTTTTATCCTAGCTATATATCCTGCGATTTTGTTTCGCATTTTTTTACTTGGAAGTGTGTTACTTAAGACTTTTTTGTTTTCTTCGAATGTTTTACTGAAAGATTCATCTGACTTTTCTATTAATTGTCTAGCTGTTCTTTTTACTAATTTTGGTTTTATTCTTCCCATGATTATGGGTATTAATTTGGGTTTAAAAGTATTTGTATTGGCTTGCTGTGTCGCACAAATAGGCCACCTTCCCCTCTTTTCAATCCCTACCTCCCATATTTCCTAACTCGATCATAAATCCAGATCTTTCTCTTCAATTCCAAAAGCACATGACTTCTTTT
>PJEL010000809.1_pt1 | contig 35313 bp, 25 predicted proteins | sample 1853271 | NCBI WGS metagenome assembly PJEL01 (sample SAMN08108733, study PRJNA415343) | Invertebrate metagenome, whole genome shotgun sequencing project. | host: Globobulimina | place: Sweden: Gullmar Fjord | collected 2015-08
CAGCTTGCGTACCGTGCTGTGTTGAATGAGAAATTGGGAATGGCTGATGGGTTTGAAGCTGCAAAATCACGCAAGCTTGTGGAATTTATGAAGAGACGTAGAAAAACCTGGTCTAAAGTATATGACTACTTGATGGATAATGATGTCGAATGTACATTGTCGTCAATTGAAGAGGCGAATGCCAAGGTGCTTGCAATGCTCAGTGAGGAAAAAAGGGACGTGACGGGTATTGAAACCCAAGAGGAAACCCTGCAGTCTCTTCAAGAGCAGACAGCTGCTGCTAAACACCGTCTTCAAAAGACGGAAGCTGAAGTGCAGTTGAATTTACAGCGATTGGAGGAAATCAAAGAGAATGCTAAAATGTTGGAAGCGTCATTCGATCCAAACTCAAACTTTATGAGGGCAAACCCATCCAACAAACAGGGGCTGTACAGTAGCTTGACATTAGAACCGCAATTGAAAGATCATTGGTTTGCCGTGCAATTCGCTAGTAAGATTCAAGAAGATACAATGATTCCATTTGATTTATTTGGCGAGCCTTGGGTGTTGTTTAGAGATGCAGAAGGAAAGGCGGCTTGTGTGAAGGACGAATGTGCTCACAGGGCATGTCCATTGTCAGCAGGATCACTCGTAGATGGTGAAATATCGTGCCCATACCATGGCTGGCAATATGATGCAAGTGGAACGTGTACCAAGATGCCATCAACGAAAATGTGCTCTGGCATCAAAGTAAAGGCTCTTCCTGTTGTGGAGACTGATGGCATTGTGTGGGTGTGGCCAGGGAATTCAGGCCCAGTTGGAAGTCCAGAAGGCCTGGGTGCCCCACCAGAAGGTTTTGAAATTCACGCAGAAATCGAAGTAGAAGTCCCCGTCGAACACGGTCTATTGATTGAAAATCTCTTGGATCTTGCCCATGCTCCATTCACACATACATCAACATTTGCACGTGGTTGGCCAATTCCTGATGCTGTCAAGTTCACTGCCAGCAAAGCATTGGCAGGTGTATGGCACCCATATCCAATTAATATGGAGTTCAGACCACCTTGCATTACTGTATCTATGATTGGTTTGTCGCAGCCTGGAAAAATAGAGAGGGACGTGATGGCAGAGGACTGTCAAAACCACTTGCATCAAATTCACTTTTGCTTGCCCTCTCGCGAAGGCCATACTCGCTTATTGTATAGAATGAGTATGGACTTTTTGGGGTGGCTGCGATATGTGCCTGGTATCACAAATGTCTGGAAAAGCGTTGCCGCCCAAGTTCTTGGAGAAGACCTTGTCCTGGTGGTTGGACAGCAAGATAGACTTAAACGAGGAGGTAATACCTGGGCAAACCCCGTATCGTATGACAAAATGGCTGTTAGGTACAGAAGATGGAGAAATAAAGTAGCAGAAGAGGGTGCACACTCTAATGAAGCCCCCTTGAAAGTAAATGCTGGAGAGCTCTTCTCAGTTGAAGAGGAATGATGAATGAAATCAAAGATTTGCTTTATTCTTTCGAATGTAAAACAATGATATGAAATTAAAGATCATTAGAAAAGTCGCGATATGTTGCTTTCCCAAAACACGAGAGGAATCTGCTCCTTGACAGTTGTGGCCTCCTTCCAGGTCTTGCGTTTCCATATGTTAGGGGCTCTTGCGTGTACGATAAGACCAGTGAGTCCTTTGCTCTCGTGACAGCTACAAACATCAAACGCGTTTCCTCTTCCATGTGCGCCCAAGCATCTACATCTTTGTTGTTTGGTGATAAAGGGACTATACCATCATTCATTCCTGGTACATACACTGTGTCAAATTCAAGGCCTTTTGCTGCGTGCATTGTACTAATTGTTACAGGACTATATTGTCCTGAAAGGGTTCCATTTGGAAAACTATAATTTTCGTCTTCATCTTGACTATGTATCGCAACATGATCGATAAATCGCTTTGGAATCTCATCTTGCTCATCCTGAGCAAACACATTTCTGAAACCCCTGGCCTGCTCCAAAAGTTCATGCATGTTGTCCAGCTTGTCAACTCTCTTCGATACATCGTTAATGCTTTCTATATATTCTCCATAAGATGTCAGGTGAATGATCTGGTCGATTGCTTCATCAAGGGTCATTCTAGCAAGACATTCTCTACTGTTGAAAACAATATCTCGAAAGCCCTGCAATGATGAACAAACTTTCGGACCAATACCTGCATGTTTCAGCAATGAATCAAGAGCCTCTCGAGTAGAAGAAAGAACTACCTCTGACGGTGTAGAATTCAAACCATCCGCCAATGCTTTGATCTTGGCCAATGCAGAAGGACCAATACCTCTCTTGGGTGTGTTGATCACTCTATCAAATGCCATCTGATCAGACGAGTTCATGGCAATCTTCACATATGAAACGATATCCAGTATCTCTGATCTCTTCCAGAAAGAAATACCTCCTACAACCCTATAAGGCAGGTTCGATGATACCAATGCCGACTCTATACATCTCACCTGTGAATGTGTCCTCACAAGAATTGCAATCTGCTGGTTTGAATTCCTCCCAAGTCGCTGTTTTATATCCTCAGCCATAGTTATACTTTCTTGCATGGGATCCCTGTACATATGTATCGATACATCTTCTTCCCGTCCATCTCGCACGGCATTGAAAATACCCCTGTCACTGCTCTGCACTAGATTGATAAGTTCCTGAGCGCCATCAAGAATACTCCTTCTCGTTCTATAGTTATCCTTCATTCTAAATGTAAGACTATGTGCAAAATCTCTCTGAAAATCAGATTGCATCAAATCCACACAGGCCCCTCTCCATGAATAAATAGACTGATCAACATCACCTACAACAAACACATGTGATGTATCAGAATCTGCTGGACACAACATTTGCAACAGTCTGTATTGCACCTTGTTAACATCTTGAAACTCATCAACAAGAACATGCTTGAATTTCCTTTGAATAGTCGAGCGAACGAGATCATCCTTCTCCAGCATGGCCAAGCACATCACCAGCAAATCATCAAAGTCGACAGCCTGTTGTGCTCTCAGAGCATCTTGGTATGCACGAATACATCCAATGGACAGATCATCAAAACCCATGTCATCAAGGTTGACTATTCCGAGTGTATTCTTCATCCTCTGTATCCTGGAAAGCAACGAGCGACTCATCCGTTGCACCTCTTTTGCATCACTAGATGTTGCACTAACAATACCTTGCATCAAACGCTGGCATCCTTCCTGATCAAGCACTACCCAATCCCGCGAGCCGCCGTACAGTTTCAGCATCCGATAACAGAATGAGTGAAATGTACCAAAAAAGATTTTGGATACGAGTGATTCTGGCACCTTTTTCAACACCCTCTGTTTCATCTCAGCAGCAGCCTTGTTGGTAAAGGAGACTGCCAGGATATTCTCTGCATCATTCACATTCTGCTCCAAGATGTGCACAATCCGCCCTACAAGGACACGAGTCTTTCCACTACCGGGACCAGCAATCACACGAACAGGAACAAAAGGGGCTACAACAGGCTCATATTGTTCGACACTAAAGTCCTCTTGCCGACTTGAACCGCACCACGTGTACCTACTTCGACATTCTCGTCGCTGATGTCCATGATTAATACAACGTAACAGCGCCTTTGAATAACGATGAAATGAATATCCCATTGATCGATGCATAATGCCCACAGGGAAAATGTTCTCTCACCACCAAGGTTGGTTGGTACGTTGGGGGGTTGGTTGGGTTGTTCGTTTGTGAGTCGACGTGTCCACAGAAAAGACCAACCCGACGCTTGAACAAACAATACGAAAGATATCTTTCTTGATCTCTAGAGATTGGTCAGTCCAGAGATATTCTCAACCATAATTAATGGCAGTAGTTGTTCTTCCATTTTCATGAGCCCTATTTGCATTAATGCAAATATGTACCAATATTGGTACATACATACAACCTTGATACACATCATCATCATCATCATCATCATCTCATGTACCTGTATGAAACAGCACTAGTACTGTCTGCATGCAAGCATATCTAGATATGCTTACCAGATCTGGTATTTTTGGACTTTTAAAAGTTCAATTAATTGGGGCTTGCAAGCTTGATCATAGCTTCACCATTCTTGACAAGATCGAGACACCGCTGATCATCACTCTGTTATATTATTATCAATATAGAATATTATCAAGTAAACTATATAATAGAGGAACTCATCAAGACGATTGTGCATGTGTCTCTAGAAAGAAGGAAAGAACAAGGACCATGATCACAGACACAGGAGGAACACGCCGATGCTGTTTCTTGGCTGTATTTTTGACATGTATCTTGAGTGTTTATGGTGAAATAGTAATCAAACATGTGGAACGTGAGGTGCGTGGTCGTTTTGGTTATCAGGAACTCATCATCGCCTGCTGTTACGAAATCTGCACGTTTGAGGATATCATCATCTCCCTCCTATGATCCTTGTTATTATTATTATGTAGATTGGATCTCTTCCAACCAAGTTGATGCAACGTTCTCAGATGACAGTCGTCAACGACCAAAAGTCAGAAGTCAAAACGTTTTCTGTTTGTGCCAGAGCAGAGGATATGGAAGCGACTGCAATCATACAGGTTGGTGAGGTTGGTGATGATGTTGACAAGAATGCACAGTTCACGCTTATTGGAGAGAAGGAGGGCACGCCAGCTGGCATCACGTGCTACAACTATGATTTTGCAAAGCCTCTGAAACACAAGGAAACTAGGAAATTGGTCGTCCTACATATCACGACCAACCACCTCCAGGCATATCCAAAGGAAAGGAAGCAGTCAGAATCTCCAAAAGTGCTGGTTACGATTCCAGAGACTACTGTCAGTTGTTATCCGATTGAGGAGGAGGAGTCGTACCTCATGTTGACAACAACCCAGATGGCAGTGAAAAAGGCTGGGTTGCGAGAGTTTGAGCAGGACAAGCAAAAACTTCAATTCGTCACGCTAAAGAATGTACCAAAGTATAGTGACGGTGTTGTCAAGGTGCAGGTAGGTATGAATCACGCCATTTTAAGGGCCCGTTCTGTTGAGAGAGATATTCATGTATCCCACTGGGGCCATGTGAGAGTCAAGGAGGTCTATGACATTACAAACCTGAGTCCAGGCATCAAGGGTGAGTTCTCGAGGCTTGCGACTATGATGAACCCGGAGAAAGCCATGCTTGGTGCTGCCCATACCTTGAAAGCAAAGGTACCGGCAGCAGCGTACGATATTCGATATAGGGATGAGATTGGAAACATTTCCACGTCTCACATGGCCACCAGTGGTTCCTGGATAGCATTGGCTTTAGATCCTCGTTTCCCAATATTTGGTGGATGGTCAGTACACTTTATGCTTGAATATTCTCTGGGATTGGATGCGGTGGTGGAGAAGAAGAGCTTTGGACAGTATTCTGCCTCATTCCTCTCTCTGCCAGCCATTGCGGAAATCACATACGACCACATTGAGACCAGGCTTCACCTTCCAAGTGGTGCCAAGCTGGATCCACAAACCAAGATAACATTCCCAGGATCATTTTCTGTATCGACTGAGTATACCTACTTGTCCGTCTTGCCAAGTCCAGTTCTGACCATCAAGCAAGAAAATGTAGTCACAGATATGTCAACTGTTGCAGTCTTCAACTATGGATACCAGGATATTCTTGTGTTTGAAAAGCCTGTTGTTGCCTTTGTTTCTTTGATTGGAGTGATAGCATGTATTGCAGCAATATCATCTGTTGATCTTGGGTATAGTACAAAGAAAGCCAAGATTGTGTAACATGTTTCATGTCATGACAAAATGTTCGATCGTCCCGAGGCATGGCAGTACACACGACTTTGACACGACATTGACAGCTCAGCGATTGGGCAGTCCAAGAAAATCATGGGTTCGTGATCTCAGGGTGCGATGACCGGTCCAATGAGAGATCTGTGGTATTCATCGCATCCCATGGCGTTCCATGCATCAGATCTCGGTTTTCTCGGAAAGAGCGACTCCGGATGGTGGACGCTGCACCTGCCTACCTACCTCACCACACCAGACACTGACAACCAACAAAGAATGATCAAGAGTGACATCTAACCGCAGAAGGGTGTCACATTGTCTCTATTTCATCGCGAGAGACTTGAAAACGATCCGAGAATATGCATGAAGCACGCAATGCTGGTTCATGCATAGATCGAACTTTGTTGGATCTAGGACTGAGATATGTCCCATGCATGGTACTCGTCCAAGAAATGCTGCAGATTTCCTTGTTGGAAAATTACCAATAATTATAAGATAGTGGCAATATTGCCCTATTATAGCTATGAAAATTGAAAATATTACCCGCAGAACAGTGCATGGAGTAAGATACAACATTTCACTGTCTTGCGCGTCAGGTGCTGCTTTCTATCAGTTTCTGGCGACCGGCTCTGAGCTGACTAGGACTCGTCTTTCTCTCTTTTGGAGGATTCAAAAAGCGCATTCTGCTGTGTGAAGCTGATATTGGAATCAGCACAGGAATCTTGAGAGAGCTTGCAGATTCCCGTGGATTGACCGATACCTGGTGGACGACAGCAGAGAGGCGTGTTGGAGAAATCATCGTCGCTCCATCGTAATTGACCAGCGTATTCTCATAGACCTCCTTGGCTGAGGATGCTAGAACACATGCTCAAGGAGTACTACCCTGTCTATGTGGTAGCGCTGCAGTCATTGATTGCAGTATTTGTTGCTCTGTCAGTACTGGTGTCTTTGGACCGAATAACATGTATTGCCAAATACCTTTTGATTCGGTTGAGGAGTCTGGTGACCGGAAAGCTTCCTCAAAACTCATGGAACTTTAAACCATTGCCTCAGGAATCAGTGAATTACCCCCCTGTTGCCATTCAGTTGCCAATGTTCAATGAACGTGCCGTTTGCCAGGCTATCATTGACTGCTGCTGCGAGATGAACTGGGAACCTTCGCGGTTCCACGTGCAGGTTCTTGACGATTCTACCGACTCTAAGACGAGAGAACTCGTGGATGAGCGTGTAATGATTTGGCAGGAGCGGGGAGTGAGTATCAGCTGTCTCAGAAGAACCAACCGACAGGGATACAAGGCTGGTGCAATGAAGGAAGGCATGGATATTCTTTCTAAGAAAGGATACAAATACGTGGCTGTTTTTGATGCTGATTTTAAACCAGAGCCAGACTTCTTAATGCGTACCATTCCGTACCTGGAGGGCAATCCCAACGTTGGATACGTCCAAACACGATGGGTTTTCACAAATGCTGATGAATCATATCTGACAAAGGCGCAGGAAGTAAGCTTGAGTTATCACATGAAATGCGAGCAATATGCTCATTCTGCAACAGGATCGTTCTTTAATTTCAATGGAACTGCCGGAATTTGGAGGCTTCACTGTATTGAGGATGCTGGAGGGTGGAATAGCAGGACAACTGTAGAGGATATGGATTTGAGTCTAAGAGCATATATTAAAGGGTGGAAGGCAATCTTTTTGAATGACGTCACCTGTTTGAATGAGGTATGTATTAAGCGTATTCACATATGATTGTCCATACTATCTTTGATTCTAATACTGGTTTTTCTTTTGCAGCTTCCAGCTTCCTTTTTTGCTTTTAGGAAACAGCAACACCGCTGGACATGTGGCCCAGCCCAGCTCTGGTTAAAAGCTCACAAGGACATCTGGTCATCCGATTTGAGTCTTATGAGAAAGCTTGAATTGACCATCATGTACTTTGGGGTGAGAAAATGCGCTACACACTTTGTTGCGTTGGCCTTTTTCTGCACCCTTGTTCCATTATCCATCATCACACCTGAAGTCAACATTCCCACATGGGCACTGATTCATTTGCCTGTGATTGTGACATTATCCACTGCAGCGTTTACACCAAAAGGATGGGTTTATTCAATTTTATATGTTCTCTTTGAGAATGCGATGGGCATGGTAAAACTTTGGGCTGTGATAACAGCACTGCTTGATTTGAAGCGAGCACAGGAATGGGTTGTCACAACCAAGCTTGGGTCCTCAGACAAGAGACCAGGTACTGCAGCTTTGATTCCCTCATGCAAAATTTATGGGGGTGAACTTCTTTTCGGTCTCTGTTTGACTTCACTTGCTACTGTTGGCCTGATGCAAATGACCCACTTGGGCTTGTCATCATACTTTTTGATCCAGGGTCTCGTTTTTGTTGCCTTTGGATTCAATATGGTAGATGTCGGGGGTATTTTGGGAGGCCGCATCGATAAAGAGATTATGCGACTTGATGGTTACAGATCACTCTTACAATCTCATGATGATCGCAGAGTAGCACGGCAGACGACTGTTCCCGTCATCAGTTTAGGAAAGCTTTCAACAGTTGATGAACTTCAGTCAGCAGAAACCTGCCCTTCAGAGCTTAGAGATCCAACCAGGAGAAAGCCATCTCTTCATAGATCAATATCTCCTTCTCATAGCAGTGCTTCCAGTGATGAAACACTCCCAAGTGTTTCAAGCTCTGTTTTATCAGAGTCCATGTCTGTGATCCCTCCTGATAACAAATCGCCAAGCAGTAAGCTGGCAAATATTTACATCGAGGGATCACAAGCCCTGCCTAGGAAAGGGTACAGGAACCAAGATTTGACCATGGTGAACGTTGAGATTGTGTGAGATCAGTAGACACGTGACATGCTTTATGACATGCTTATACAAATTTGAATGGTAGTAGAAATGAAACATCGAGATTGACCCAAACTCTATAGTCATATTATATTCGGTATCATACTTTGCATGAATCCAGAAAAGCAGGGATACTTGCATCCATACGAGTACCTGCACCTCCCCACACCAACATATGAGGCACATCTAACAATGAATCACCTGTGACTTCACGGACAGCGCGGAATCCCAGTCTTTTGTAGTACATCACTAGCTTTCTATGAGTATCATCATCATCATTAATAGCCAGAATTTCTGCCCGAAGGCATCCCTGAGAATATCCGTACGCAAGAATGGACTTGGCCAAGACCCTTCCCAAACCCATAAAGCCCAGTTTCAGATCGGTCGATTCACACAGATTTTTTATCTTGCTATTATATATTCTCATCGTATCACAGTGCATGAGCTGGGCTATTGGAATCACAAAACCATCGCTCTCTCCAAGTAGCACCCCAGAGTTATCCCCAAGATGACAGCGGACTTTATATAGAGGGCCAAATGTTTGCAACTCCAAATGGAGACCACTGCATATAATTCAAGAAACACATGAACTACGCCTGAAAACTTCCAAATCAGTCATTCATAACAGACGCACTGTTGTTCCATAACCTGGGTTTGTACGTCCTGAAAGCTAGGATACTCCCCTGTGGACCCCTTCACTGCCCCACCAAACACCTTGACAGGCATGTGTCGAGTCCTGTGATCACATTGTGGATTCTGTCCACATCTGGACCCTATACCTAGTCTATTATGTGTTACATTCATTATATCATCATTCTACGATACAGACTATGATCTTAATACGTTTCCGGTCTTTGAGCAATTGTCCAGAGAAATGGGACAGCAGTTGTCAAGTAACCATTCACCGTGGTGCATTCTGATACAAAAATAATTTAAAAAAAATATATTTATCATAATGGATAGAGTATCCATTCATTCATTCATTCATTCATTCAAGTGGCTTGCCGTTTATGGAATGGACCAACCCTATAACATGGTCTGCAATGTCAACAAAGTTCTCTTCTGGAATATGTAACAGAGCCACATTGCAGTATCCCCACTCTTATAGGATACGTGACTATTCGTAACAAATCCCATCAGCTGAAAACCCATTGAGATACACTTTGAGCGTCTCTGGGCTGATGGATTGCCCACCCATTGCCTGAACTGCCTGCACCATCTGGTGTTTGCATTTTTTATCTTTATAGAGTAGAAGCGTTGGCAGAAACTCATCACTAAATCCAGGAATGCATTCAGTACTCACAATTTTCACCCATTTCGTGCTACGATACCTCTCTGCCAAGTCTGCCAAGCATTGATTCAATATTGCACAATCAGCCACCCCATCCTTGTACAGATGGCATACTACCCAACATCCATCACTTGCCTCTGTTACTTCTTTTACAAAGTCTGGACCTTTAATGTGCTTTACTATCCCTTCTCCGGCATGTTTGCTACTCTCTTGCTCCAATTCTTGGATCCTTTTCCTTCTGTATTCTTCCATGAAACGGTCATCTTCAAATTCATCATCAAGATCATCGAGCTCATCGATTGAGTCGATTTCATCGATTTCCTCCTTTGTAATCTTTCCATCAGCATTTTCAGATGGTTCCCATGCCGGAATAGCGGTTTTTTCTTCAGCAGGGGGCAGATTGCCATGTTTTCGTTGTAGGACATCCCACTCTGTTTCCACCGGATTGACATCCTTATACACAGTATGATAGTCTGACATTGTTTCAAGTAGGTAAATAGTATTTGAAATATTTTTTAATGAGTATTGACTTGATTCGATGGTTCAAATCGAACAAAATAGTTGTACGATTCTATTTTTTATTTTCTCTGGAGAAAGAAAAATTGTATCTAGTGATTTTGAATTTGAAATTTCAAAGATTTAAATCTAAACTCTTGTTGACGAGTCTGTTGAGCTCAGAAGAAATTTCTGCTTGTAGAAATACTATTTCTGTCAATTATATGCCTATACAAAAGAAGGCGTTGCCCACGGGGCAACGATCCATACAATCTTTTTTTACGAAAAAAGCCACTCCTTTGGACGACGTTGCACCCTTACAGCCTATCGATGGACCAGACAAGACAATCAATCCAAAAGAAGATATCATATGTGATGGAAAAAACGGCGTTTCAGGTCAGAAGGAGGTTGCAGGGTGTTTGAAAGAATGGATTGGCAAGGGAGTTCAGGTATACTGGGATGGCGAAGATGCTTGGTTTGGTGGGTTTATTCGTGATGTCCGATCCAATACTGGGGAATTTTTGGTGGAATACTTGGATGGGGATGAAGAATGGGTCTTGGCTAGTCGAAAGAATGAATGGAAATTTGATCCTGATCTGCCAACAGGTAGAGAGGCTCGAAAGGGTCAGGCCATTGCCATGGTGGAGTCTTCTGATGAAGACGAGGATGGGGCATCTTCTGGAAGTGAATATGCTGTTAATGAGGATGAAAATGAAAATGATGATGACGATGACGTGGAGGATCTTTTTGATGAAGAGGAGGTGATGGAGATTGAGGAATCTGTTCCCCCCAAAACAGCAAAGAAGCCTAAAAAAGATCATACGCAGATTATTGCTCCAAACACTGTGTCCAAAACCCCTTCAATAGTAGCTTCATCTGCTGGTAGACTGGATATCACTCCGTCATCAGCGTCACAGGTATTCAAGACTCCTGGATCTGGACAGAGACTCAAATCTCTTTTGGATTCACCTGTAGCAACCATGGCATCTGTCGGTAAGACGCCAGAATTATCTCACAAATTTTTACAGAGAGAAGCTGAAAGGTTTCCATTTCTGCACAAAGACGTGATCAAGGATAAGAAAATGAGAAGACCGTCTGATCCTGAGTATGATCCATCAACACTCTATATTCCTCCGCAGTGGTTCAAGGAGAAGAAGATTAGTGAAGGACAACGCCAATGGTGGGAATTCAAGTCTCAGAACTTTGATAGTGTTTTACTTTTTAAGATGGGGAAATTCTACGAGCTCTTTGAGATGGATGCACATGTTGGAGCAGAATGCCTGGGTCTGAGTTATATGAAAGGTGACCAGCCACATGTGGGATTTCCTGAAGCTGCATATGCGCAAATGGTCGAAAGACTCGTGCGAGCAGGACATCGAGCAAGTGTTGTGGAGCAAGTTGAAACCCCCGAAATGCTGGCTGCTCGAAATGCGGAGAATAAGAAGGCTGGAAAAAAGAAGGAAAATGTTGTTAAAAGGGAAAAGGTTGCTGTGATTAGTAAAGCCACAATCGTCGACGGGGAAATGATGCAATCAGCGACTGAGAGCGAATATTTAGCATGCGTTGTGGACAGCATATCAGAGAATCAAAACGGTGCAGCAAATCAAACAGCATCTGTTGGTTTTGTTGCAGTTGATGTTGCCTCAGCAAGGGTCATCATGGGACAATTTAAGGACGATGAACTTCGTTCCCATCTTCGCTCTATTTTGACTGCGTTGAAACCCGTAGAATTGATTATTCCAAGAGAAGAAGCAAATCTGAGTGGGCCATCTAGGAAGGTAATCAAGGGTATCCTGAGGCACCCATTGATTGATGAGAGGCCTGTTGGAGACGAAGAGGAGCATTTTTTATCAGGAAAGGCGTTTTGGGAGCATATCAACGCTTCTGGATATTTTGCAGAAAAAGAACAGTTCCCATCGTTGTTGACAAAAGTAAGAGAGTCCCAGGAGCAGTATTCAACTCTGTCCCTGGCATTAGGTGGTTTGCTTGGGAGCCTAAAGAGGTCACTTATTGATAAATGGGTTTTTTGTGGAAGCAAATTCCATTCAATCGAAGATATAGTTGGTCAATTAGGAAGGACATGCTCTGAAAATAGCCATCTAAATGATCAAAATTTGACGACCATGGCACTGGATGGTGCAGCGTTGGAAAATTTGGAAATTTTAGAAAATGCAGATGCCGGACTTGTTGGCACACTTTTGGGATCTCTGGACCACTGTGTCACCCCATTTGGCAAGAGAAAGCTTAGAGAATGGCTTTGTAGACCGTTGTTCAAAATTGAGGATATCACAAGGAGGCAAGATGCTGTACAAGATCTTTTGGATGTTGCTGAGGAAGCTGCAGGAGAGGCACGGAGGAACCTTGCCGGTCTTACCGACATTGAGAGAGCCATTGTTCGATTAAGTGCTTCTGGCATCGGCGTTGGGCCATTGAGAGAGTCTTCACGGGTAATATTGTATGAGGACGTCTCAAAGAAGAAGATTAAAGCAATCTCATCTACCCTTTCAGACATAAAAAAGACAATCAATGCAGTTGAAGCTTTCTCTGGGCTTGCCCTCAAATCCGAATATTTGAAATCTTTAGTGAGACCAGGATCGTTCCCTGATATCAAAACTCCATTGGCAGAATTCATGAATTGTGTTGATTGGGCCCAAGCTGAGGTGTCAGGAAGAATCCAACCCCAGGAGGGTACAGACGAGGCTTATGATAATGCAACAAATAAAGTGAAGGAGGCTGAACAAAAGCTGGATGACTATTTGACATCTTTGCAAAGTGGTATTCGAAATGGTTCAAAGTCTCTCAAGTACACTTCCTTGAACAAGGAGCCGTATGTTTTAGAGGCACCTGACACTGTTGAGGTGCCTTCAAGTTGGGAAAGCATACAGGGCAAAAAGGGATTCCGTCGGTATATGACGGATGAATTGAAAACACTTTCGACAAGTATGTCTCGGGCAATTGAAGAAAAGGAAGTTGCACAGACCCAGATCCTTCAAAACATCATGAAAAGGTTTGCGTCATACAAAAATATGTGGCTTTGTGCAGTAGACTGCATTGCTAAATTAGATGCTCTTATGAGTCTTGCAAAGGCCGCTGCCTGTGGTGATGGTCCAATGTGTCGCCCTGAATTCATCAGATGTGAGGAGTCATCGAACAAGGTTCCGATTTTTAAAGCGACTTCATTACGCCACCCAGCTGGCATTGGTGGTTATGGAACAGGTGGCTTTGTCCCAAATAATGTCAGTATTGGTGGAGATGCCGCTCCATTCATGCTTTTGACCGGACCAAATATGGGAGGAAAATCAACAATAATGAGGCAGGTATGCCTTGCTACAATAGCTGCCCAAATTGGGGCTTGGATCCCTGCAGAGAGGCTTGAGCTTTCACCTGCTGATGCTGTCTTTGTCAGGATGGGTGCCAAGGATCATATCATGCTAGGGCAGTCAACATTCTTCATAGAGCTTTCAGAGACAGCAGCAGCCTTACATCGGGCAACCAAGCACAGCCTCGTTGCACTGGATGAGCTAGGAAGGGGAACTGCTACTGTGGATGGTTCGTCAATTGCATCGTCAGTGCTTGATTACCTAGCACACATTGTTTGCTGCCGCGGTATTTTCGCTACTCACTATCATAACGTTGCAGAATCGTTTGAGAATGACGACAAGGTATCTCAAATGCATATGGGATGCACAGTGACCCAAGCCAATGATGGCACTGGGGTTGAGGATGTCATATTTTTGTATCAACTGACACAAGGTCCATGCCCTAAATCATACGGAGCCAACGTAGCTAAACTGGCAGGGCTTCCTCTGGATGTAGTATCTCGAGCAGCTACAATTTCACATGCACTGGACCGTGAGGCTGCAGGTAAAGAATTCAATGACACCTTTGCTGACAATGACACTGCTGCACGGTTGACAGGAGATGTCCTTCGTCTCTTAGCAGGTGACGTATCAAAATTAGATAGAGAATCGTTTACATCGATCCAGAAGTTAATCACAACCAATCTTGTTTGACTATGCCATAATTAGGTATGCCCTAGTACTGAGCACATGGAATATTCTGTAATTCTCTCTCTATTTGCGAAATCTGTCGAACCAAACAAGATGGTTCTTTCAAATGGCATTGTATGCCCCATAAACAAGGCATGACGCACCTGGACACGTATCAAGATGCGGTCAAAGCGGCAGGAAGAATAAGAATCTTGGGGGAATCTTTCAAAAGGGCATCTGTCAACTGACCAAGTGTATCCGTTGATGCAGTAGAAACCGACCGATCGGTCCGAATACATCACTTGAACAATTTATAAGTTGATAAGATTACGATATTGAAAGCAAGATGGGTCGCGGAGGAGATGCATCCCAAAGTCGACGCAGAAAGCGCTCAACTGAAGGCCCCCAGGGCAAGTCGCCAAGTGGCAGGGAGCTTAAAAGAACACAAAGCTTCTTGGAGGTATTATCGTATGCCCAGCCTCGATTCGATGCAAAGAAAAAAATGAGAGATCTTCACAATGATCTCACTGTGCTGAAAAACATTTGGTTCAAAAAACTTGCAAAAGACTCAACTCATGCTCAAAGGCTTGAACAGTTCTATGGCCCCCAAGCACATGCCTGTACGTGAATGCCAACGCTGATCCTATCCTCGAGGCTTCAGAATAATGACGATGATGTATCCTTTCGTGCAGATGATGGGTTTAGATCCAAGTTCTTGTGGGGTCGTGAGCCACTACTTGCAACCTGTGCTGCCAGGTTGGATCTTGAAGAATGTAGTGATGCTATCTGGGTCGATCTTGGTGGAGGAACGGGAGAGAATGTGAGTCTCATGGAGAAGTATATGGATATTTCAAAGTTCAAAAAGATTTACATCGTTGATCTGTGCAGCTCCCTGTGTGAACAAGCAAGGAAAAAGGTGGAAGAAAATGGATGGAAGAACATTTCAGTTATTGAAGGCGATGCTTGTGAATTTGTCCCGGACGAAGGCAAAGCAACGCTGGTGACATTCTCATACTCTCTGAGTATGATCCCACCATTTCATGCTGCCGTTGATAGGGCCATCAGCTACCTTGATGAAGAAAATGGTTTGTTAGGAGTAGCAGACTTTTACACAAGCTCCAAGTATGACTTGCCAATGCGCCAGATGCCTTGGTCTCGTCGTTTTTTCTGGAGAAGCATCTTTGATACAGATAATATTGATATTGGGCCAGAGAGGAGACAATATTTGGACCATTCTCTATCCAGGGTCTGGGAGTTCAATGACCAAGGAGCCATTCCTTATGTTCCATTCTTCCGTGCACCATATTATGTTTCCATTTACTCTGTTCCAAAATTGGAGACATTGTTGGTCGAGAATAAAGTCGAGGCTCCTCCTCGATTCCCACCAACGTTTCTCTACACCCAATCATGGGAGGATCCTCACAAGGATGAGCCATACTTGCAGGCTGGGCCTGGAGATGTCTGCTTGACCCTTACATCTGGTGGTTGCAACAGTCTCAAACTATGCTTGGATGATGTCAAGGCAGTATACTCTGTTGACTGCAATCCTGCTCAAAATGCCCTTTTAGAATTAAAGCAAGTTGCGATTAGAAGGCTTGAGTATGATGACTTCTGGAAACTTTTTGGTGAGGGAAAACATGGGGATTTCCCTGCATTGTTTGAGAAGCATTTGGCACCATTCATGACCCAGAAATCTATCAAATTCTGGAGATCCAAGATGTATTATTTCAGAGATGGATTGTACTATCACGGGGGAATGGGAAAAGTTGTATGGGGCCTGCAAATACTCATTCGGGCACTGTTCGTAAAAAATACCATGAATAGGATGCTCAAAGCGACTTCACAAGAGGAACAAGAAGCAATTTTCAATTCTATGTGGTTGGTCAAACTATTTAGATTGTCTCCTCAGTTCCTGACATCTTTCATGTCAGATATTATTGCCCTGTTGCTCTTCAACAGGATCACATTGTGGTTTGGTGCAGGAGTACCGTTGAAGCAATATGAATTGATCAAAGCTGACGGGGTACATATGTCTAATTATGCTGCCAGAACATTTTTGGGAGTTATTGAGGGTGGTTTGATTGGTCGTGACAATTATTTCTACCTCAACTGCCTGACCGGGAAATTTTCGAAGTCAAATTGCCCTGATTACCTAACCAGAGAAGGGTTTGATAAGCTGAAACGCGGAAAGGCGATTGACAGCTTGCATATTGTCAGTGACTTTTTCCTCCCAACTCTTCAAAAGAGAAAATATGACAAAGTCATTCTCATGGATCATGTCGATTGGCTTGATGATGCAATGGCAAAAGAGGTTGCCAAGGCCCTGGGAACTCAGGTGAATGCTGGAGGACGAGTGATTTGGAGGTCTGCAGCAAATGAACCTCGATATGCTACATTTATCGAAGATGCTGGCTTCCAAGTCCAACGAATCCAGGTACAAGAGCCAGGGAAGATGATGGATAAGGTGAATATGTACAGTAGCTTTTATCTGGCAATCAAAGTCTGAAGAATAGGATGCTTTAGACAGTCTCTGACTCGATTTGACACTTTTGATTAATATTGTTGCATAATGGATACGTTTTGTTTCATTTTTCATGAGGACTCCGTTTGGTAATACATAGAACACAAGATCCTTGCCCTGGTTGACAAGTCAGATTATGTTGACCTTGGAATCCTGTCCTAGATTGCCTCATCTGAAAGGTCAGACCTACCATTTGAACCAAGATATTCTTTAAAATGACTGAAGACACGTCTAACACCAGAGACTTGGAACAGTATCGTGAAATACGCTCCCTGATCCAGTCAACTGCTTTAAAAGAAAATGAGGAAGTACTTTCTTTTCAGAATCTCAGGAATTTGATATTCGCTTTCAGAAAGCTACATAACCTTTTGAAGATTACATGTAATCCATATGAATTCAAGGAGATCTCTGGGACGCTCATTGTGTGTTTCAAACTCATAGCAGGCTCTTACCACCTGACACAATCCAGCAAGGAACAGCTACTTCTGGAGGATAGGATGATTGTACAGGACACATCTTTTGTGGGCACCACAATAGAGCGACAGGCTATGCGTAAATGCTGGAATACATACGAAAAAGATGAAATTGTATCCCATTTTGCCTCTACGGGGACAGTTCATGATCACCACGTTTTGACTCATACCTATCCTCTACTTGAAGAACCATGGACACCAGACTCAATCAGTACGTATGCAGGCATCATACCTCTGGGGAGTGAGCTTCGATGTTCTACCAAAGAGAAAAATAGCGATATGAAGATCAATCTTACTACTATGGAACTAGCAGGGGGACAGTATTGGTCAATGGCAGAGGCAGTCCAGGCCGATCCCCATGTGCAAACTCTTTCTGCTGATGTAGTTCTGAGCAGCATCTATAGGGATGTCCCGACAGTAAAACAACAACCATCCAAGCAGAGAGGATCAGGAAGAGGATTATCAAGAAAAGGAAAAGATTCCAATCAAATTGTACGAGGTTCGACAATGTCTTTAGCTGCAAACAGGCTGTTTTGCCGTATGCTTACTAGTTTCAATGTCCAATCCTGCTCACACGCTGTGCTACTGGTAGGACCTGATGGATGTGGAAAATCAACACTATGTCAAAGAATAGCATCTCTCATCGGTGCGAAGCTTCTGGATCTTCACAAGGCCATTTTTGCACCAGAAGCAGGAGAAGACCCCACTGGTTCCCATTTGCAAGATTGCATTCAGAGGGAATTTCAAAGAGCAATCTCAGAGAGTCCTTGTGTCATACTCATCCGAAACTGCGAGAGAATGTTTATTTCCTCTTCGAATCGAGACGACGAGTTCGAAAGATCTGAGGTTTTCAGGGCCATGAAGCGGCATGTACTTGAAGCTGTTGAACGCTTGCCACAGGATGCAAATGTATTCATTCTGGGAAGCAGCTCTCGACCCGACGATTGCGTTGGGAAAGACAGGGAAGATTTCATCTCATTCTACAACACCGATATAATATCCATGATCCACCCAGACCAATATTCGAGAATGGCAAGATTTGTTACACATCTCCAGAAAGGAAACAAGCCAGATGTGCCATGGGCAATCGTCTCCGACCTTGCATCACGCTACCCAGAGGCTTCGTGGAAGGACATTGAAACAATCATTCAAAATACATCGATGGAAACCGTGCATTGGGCCGATTTGGTTCGAGAAATCGAGGTGAACTTGAGGCATGCATCCTCTTCCCAACAAGGCAGTAGAATTTCCAGAATGCTTGATATCGAGACATGGGTTCGGGACAATGCTCCATTTTTCTCTTCTTTTAAAAATATACGAGTTTGATATAAATAAGACCAATTTTATATTCCTGAACAGGTACCTTGCTAGAGGCTAGTGCTGATGTTCATATCCTCACTACAAACCAGAGCTTATAAATTTGCGGGCACCAAGCAGCAGCACTCCTCCAATGCTGCCGACTGCTCCAGCCGCAAGAGCTTGTCGAGGTCCTCGAACAGAACGATATATCGCTCCTGTCGTTGCACCAGCAGCTACAGTCATCAAATCTTCCGGCAATATTCTATCATTCATATAGTAGTAAAAACTCTCAGAAGACGAGAACAACAAACCCAGTACCCCGAGCGCATTTCCCGCAGATCTTCCCATTTTCCCACTCGAATTTAAAAATTGATTTACTCGTATTCTTTGTGACGGCAACCCGGCTTGCACTTGCGTTTTGCTTGGACCAAGTAACACTTTATATGCCCCAACACCTCCTCCAGCAGCAGCCCCAGCAAGGTATCCAACCCCGGTATAATATGTCAGATTTTCACTCCAACTACGTCGCTGCACCACAGATTCCTCACTAAATAGAAATTCTGGCTCTTGAGGAAGCCTAAATGGAGCCTTGACGTCGCGGCGATCCAGTGCAGCACTGATACCTTCGTATGGATTGTACAAACGTTCTTCTCCTCCTGCTGCGAAACTGCCCGATGATCCTCCAAAATTAGAGCTGCTTGAATTTAATGCAGCATTGCTATCAAATTCGGACGAAAATGCCCGATCATTGGAGGAGAATTGGTCTTCTTGGAATTCAGCCGATGCACTAGCTTCAGAAGAACCCTCCTCTGTGGCATTTTCTGCCTTTTTTCCTCCACGAAACACATCCAGCAATCCCATTTTGATTTATTTCGTACTAGAGGTAGCAGATGAGGTAGAGAACGTTTCTAATCGGGTACTCGACGCTGACGATGAGGAAAAAAAAGTTACAGTTTGGTTTTAAAAAAAAAGGTATATAGCGTGTCGGGATCTTCTATACATTCTGCTTTTTAGTCCAAAACTTCCAGTTGATAATACATCTGAATATAATATATGCATTGATTTCAATTGAGGAAAGGATCGAGGATGAAACTGGCACTCCTTGCTGGGCAGGGACGTTTGCCTTTGCAAACCCTACACGGTGATCACACGCGTCGTAAGAATGACTGTGCAAGGAATATCACCAGGAATTGGTTCGATATTACATCATGTAGTATCTCAAAGGCTTCGTGGGGTCGAGGCTGGGAGTCACATTCGCCTGCTTACCGTTGCCCCCCTGTCAGAGCAACAACTCAAGGTGCTGGAACTGAGGATACTACAAGTGTTCTCGTCGCCGATATAGGAGGAACAAATTGCAGATTTCAGTTGTGGGAAGTGATTCCAGGGGAACAAGAATCGACCCTTGTCGCATCCAACATGCTGCTAGAGAAAATTTTGCCAACAAGTGAATTTGAACGGTTTGATCAGGCACTTGAATCATTCTTGCAGATGGAAGAATGTCGACGCCTCCCTCCAAAAGCCGCTGCATTTGCTTGTGCAGGTCCTGTTAAAGACAACTGTTGTAGATTTACAAATATTACTTGGGTGGTTGACAAGGAAGAGGTTGAAAAGGACTTTGGAATCCCTTGCAGAGTCTTGAATGATTTTGAGGCTATTGGCTATGGTGTCACGCAGCTGAAAGGGGATCAGATACTCACAATTCATGATGTACCCAAGGAGGAAAAAGGTCCAATGGCTGTGCTTGGACCGGGAACGGGTCTAGGAGAGGCACAGTTATTCTGGAATAATGAAATAAATGATTATACAGTCTATCCTTCAGAGGGCTCGCATTCAACATTTGCGCCTCGCGGATGGAAACAAAGGGCTCTTCAAGCTCTTGTTGAAGCAGAAAGAGGTCATTGCTCTGTAGAAAGAGTTGCTTGTGGGAGTGGGTTGGTTCGCATCTACAATTTTCTCCTGACTGATGAACAACCTCACAAGCCTGGATATTCAAGTCTTGATAATCCAACGCCAGCATCCGTATCACAGGCTGGATTAGATGGTACTGATCCAGTGGCAGTTGAAGCCCTGAATATGTTTTTAGCCATTGTTGGTGCAGAAGCAGGATACATGGCCTTGCGGGGTCTCTCCACAGGTGGAGTCTACATAGCAGGAGGTATACTGCCAAAAGTTATTTCTCGTGCAACAGAGGGTGGTCTTCTTGATGCATTCTTGTGGAAAGAGTCTCGCTTTCATGAAAAAGTTCTCAAATACATCCCATTATATGTTGTTCTAGATGAAAAAGTTGGTCTGATGGGAAGCAGGCAACAGGCGATTCAAACCCTGCTCATGCATATCCATGGTCATTAAATCAAAATAAGGATGTAATAATTTATCAATGTGGCTTTGGAACATGCCCATCAACAGCGAAATTCCGTGTGGCTGAAGGAATGCGAACCTGAATCCCCTCAATATCTTCCTTGGCAATTACCTGGCATCCCAAGCGAGATGTTTCTGTCAAACCAAATGCAAGATCCAGCATATCGTTCTCATCATCATCTGGTTCTGGAAGTTTATCATATATTTCTTGACTTTCTATAATAATATGGCACGTAGAGCACGCCAGAGATCCTTCACATGCACCTTCTAGGTCAATATCATTTCTATGAGCAACCTCCATCAGGTTTTCTCCCACAGGAGCCTGGACAGTCTTTGTAGATCCATCCTTTTCATCCATAAATGTAACATTGATTGTCTTCGTATCCGAGCTGCATACACGAGCCACAGGTCAACAAATATCCACCATTTCTACCACATGCAAGTAGAGGGAAAACATGGCCATACCTTGTTGATGCTGCATCCATTGGAAAGCGAGACGAATGAAGCCATGCATTCCTAGACATCAAAGAATTGTCTGACTCGAGTAGTTGCGACCATATACTGCCGTGTAATGCTTCTGTGGCCAAATCGGTGGTCTTGGTACCCTTCAAGGGCAGCAGAAGTCTTGTGGAGGCTAGGCAACGACGGAGCATTTTCTCACAATGCGTTTATTCGTGGTCATACAGGGAATGTAATAGTTTAAATGAAATAATAAAGATAGCTGAATAGCAACGAATGACTCTGAATTTGAATGTTGTATCGCTTTTTCATTAGCTTTTTTTTTAATTCCGTACTGTTTTCCGTACGACTAACTATCCTTTTGAACTCCGTTCCTTACATGTCAGAGGTCAAATGCTGAATATTTGGAAGTTTTATATATACTTACATCTCTGTCCCCTCAGATCTGGGTCATATTCTCGTTCCTGTTTGCTCGACCACACATAACGACCAACCTCCAAGAGGAAAATGTCTTCAGGATTGGTACAGCTTCGTCTGAAAGTCAGGAATCTGCTTCCTAGTCTTAATTTGGAGACAGCGACGCAAAAGACTATTCAGGAGCACGTTGAGGAGGACATGGATGTCGTTCTGGATGACTCACAGAAAGCAGTTGTCAAGGAGGAGATTGAAATGTTTCTCCATGAAAAGTGTATGCAACAGGATTCTGATAGGAAGAGAAAAGCAAATGAAGCATCGAGTGGCCCATCCGATGGAGATGAAGGTGCACAAAAGAAAGTGAAAGGGGAAGAAGTGACTGAAAGTACACAAGTGCCTGGTTTTTTTGCCATTTCTTCCAAACGGTTTGCTGGTGTGTCGTCGTATGCCGGCAAGGTTCTGGTCAATATTAGAGAATATTATGAAAAGGACGGGAAAATGCTGCCAGGATCCAAAGGAATTTCCTTGACGACAACACAATGGGAGCAAATGAAAAAGATTGTGGATAGTGGGGTAGTCTCAGAAGCTGTGAAAGAGCAAGGGTCCGAAGGAAAACTATTTGATATTTCTCCGACGCGTAAAATAAGTGTGAGACAATTTGGGTCTAATGTTTTGATAGACATCCGTGAATATTATGAGAAGGATGGACAGTTTTTGCCTGGAAAAAAGGGCATCAGCCTCTTGCCAGACCAATGGGAAAAGCTCGTTCATGTGATTCCTCACATACAAGCACAACTTGGCGACCGAGGGCATGCTGATCTTCCCGTCGAGCAGTCTCTTCAGCCCACATCTTCTGCTGTACCACGTGCACAAGAGGCTGGAGGAGAAGGTGAGAAAACAACAAAATATCAAATCTCTAGTAACAGATTCGTGTCATTGGAAAACTGGAAAGGATCTGATACAGTAGATATTCGGGAATTCTATGAAGCCAACGGAGAACAGCGGCCTGGGAAGAAGGGCATCACCCTATCATCCTCCCAAGTACGTGCTCTTGAGGCAGAGCTCAATGCTGTATCAGAGGCACTAGCATCACAAGATGAGTCGTTCACCCTGCAATTGTCAGCGAAACGTCAAGTTACAATATCAGTATTCAAGGGTGTACCTATGGTCAACGTAAGAGAATACTATGAAAAAGATGGGGCACTATTGCCTACAAAAAAAGGTATATCATTGCCTGCAGATCAATGGGCATCGTGCAAGACTGCTATAGAGAACCTCACAAAAATCATGAATCCCTGATATTTATGAAGTATTATTTGGTTTGTAAGAAACAATGATTTCTTTCAAGACCACTGTCCATTCCATACAGGAATCAATGTTGTCTGTTTGGTATGTCTGCCCAGAGGGCTTGTTACTCCACCATGACATTCCTGACATTCTGGATGAACATTCTACCAGCCTCCACGAAGGAGCATCTCCAGGCTCGAAATCACACTTTGATAGATGTATACTTTTCGAGGGCCCACCATCAAACGACCATATACGTGCATCATTTGCCCTGAACCAGTGGAGGAATCCAGCTCGTGTCAGGACAGCATATCCATCTGTCCAGGAGCCACCCTCGAGCCGCTTTACCGCTCCCTGTCGAACTATCTCACTACTTCCTTCTAATTGTCTCCAAAGGTATTGTATCATTTGTGACTGTCTCGCAGACAACGTCTCGCCCCCTTGTGTACTATCAGCTGCCATGCTACCAAAGGAGTCCAAATCTCTTTCACCATTCACAGCACCTAGAGATGCAAATACAGCGTCAGCATCTTCTTGGTATTGCGTTGATATAGAACAAGAAAGTTGTTCAACACAACTAATTAGAGCCATTTTCGTGACAGTGATTCGCTGCCTTTCTATTTCCCCCACGCGCCTGAATGCTCCTGCCAAATACTTTCTCTGTGATGCCCGTGCATTCCTCAATCCAGCATGTCTTTCAACTACCCTTCCTTCTGCAATCCAAGGATCCCATTCTATACTGCGTGATTTCGACATAACCTTGCCCTTGGACAATATCAACGCGTCGAATGCTTTGCAAGTATCTTTATGACCCTCAACAGCCTGTTTCAATGATTTCACACTTGCATCAACATCCCCTTGCACCCGAAGAGCTCCTTGCTGTAACTCTGTACACGCGTTTCTCAATGTACCAACCAAGTCTCTCACCAAGTTTATTGGGGCATGCGATGTCTGCGAGGCCTTGTCATGTGCTTTCCCAATCAACTGAGGAAGTCGAATAAAATCATCCAGTGCATCTCTCAATGTCGCTCCATCCGCGTCTCCAACCAACTCCAAAGCACCAATAGAATTCAAAGCTTTACTATACGCCCTTTCAGCGGACGCAAATGCCTGAAGGATGGATAAAATCTTCTCTGCAGATGCTCTACCACTCTGTATCCTTCCAATCACCACAGATGCCATCTCTTGATTCAGCTTGCTTTCCAGATCTGTATCTCTATCAAGTGCCTCGAACACATTTCTCTGCCTATCAATATCAGGATCATGTGACAGGAACGGAGCGCTATCGCTCGTATGTGTTGGTGTTCCTTGACCAGAGGCTGACTCTAGACGAGCAGCGTGCGCAAGCTTTGGGTTTCTCGCAATATCATCTATATAAATGACCTTTTTACCCCGGTGCATATCATCTGTATTTTCACTATTCAATTTAATGGCCGCAATTCTATTCATCAATCTACTCGTGGGAGAATCAGGTTCATCGACTTGGTTGTCCATGTTCTTAACGTTTTCTCCAACCGCGTACTTTTTCCGATTCGAACGTGATGACATGGTCTCAATAAATAAATGTACATTACATTAAATGAAACAAAATGTACTTTCCAAAGTTTTGTTGGTCTCATGTCCGTACCCTCAACCGCTCAAGGATCCAAGCTTGGATGGTATTGACTGACATCCGATGTCAGCCAGACATGATCATGTCAAAGTTCCTCCTATATACTGTTATTCGTCCCATTGTATATACGCGACAGGAATCAAAGCATGATAGTGCTTTCAAGAGCCTCGATAGGTAGAATAGCCATATGGGTTCCATGTCAAAGGAACATGAAAATGTTGATGGATCTGATCAGGTTGGATTGTAAAGTATACCTTTGCCACAGGATAGAAGGGCTCAAGAGCTCCTATACAGTCTTCCACTCTACATGCGTTATAATATTCTCCTACATGGAATGTCAGACAGTATGTTCCTGGCTTTGGCAAGGTTCCATCTGGCAGCAGCGTTGATAGTCTTCCACCCATAGTAGTGACACCCCGTCCAAGCAAGGCCCATGAGGTTTCTTCCTTGTCTGAGTACCTTTCTGCATACTCTAAATCAATCGCTACACCTGCAGCAGGCCGTCCATGTGATGTATCCAGTACATGTGTTGTTATGGGAGAGTTTCCCTGGAGATGTCCTACTTCACCTGACAGTTGCTGTGCAAGTTTTCCAGCCCGTCTACTCACCTGAGACTGCTGTTCTGCTATAATCTCCAACAACCGTAGTTCTGTAATTTTCTGCTGCTCGCGTGCTGCGTTATGAAGTTCAATACTTGCATTGTTACGATACCTGCACGTACAACAACAAGGTAGTATATATATTGTATTGTATCGAATGATGTGATGAATTCCCCTAGAAAAGCATTGAGAAGATTTGACCCTGGACAGAGGGGCCCCTTCCAAAGCAGATATCTAGACAGACAACCAACTACCTCGGCCCCATATTTTCATTTAGGAAATATTTAGCATCACTCTTAGGTAGATTCGCACATTTACGATATTATTATCGCTTTTAGGTAGCTCAAAACCAACTATACTTGAGTATTGTCTGACACCATGTCTACGTCGATCGCCTCTCCAATTCGGGTACCCACCACCTCAACCCCACAAAAGTTTGGTGTTGTGTCTAAAACATCTTCAAAGGTACGAATAGAGCACTAATTCATGTCCGTGTCATGCAAGAGACGTGGGTTGGTGACACAACCAACTTGTGGATCTGTTGCAATCACTCCACCTCAAATGCTTTCTCTTCAATGCAGATGGATCGCTTCATTCCAAATAGGAGTGCTAGTAATCTTGATAGCTCACACTACAACATTGCGATGGAGATGAGGGATGTGGAGAATACCCAGCAGAATGTCGAGTCTTCTCCCAGCAAGGTATGTCTCTTTTTCTTTCTGTATGTGGCCGTGCCACACATTGCGAGGCAATGTGTTGATGTTTTATATCTGTATATTTTTGTAGGAGTACAGAAAGCAGTTGGCAGCAAACCTCGGAACTGATACCTCTGCCAGAGTTTTGGCATTCAAGCAGAAAGCACCAGCACCACCAGAAGGACACTCCAGTCATATTGCCGCACTTTACTCAGCCAATTCCGCAGATTTGAAGGTTACTAAGAAGTTCAGAGCAGTCCCATCCCAGCCGGAACGCATTCTTGATGCTCCAGACCTTGTTGATGATTACTATCTCAACTTGATGGACTGGGGTTCTACAAACAGTGTGGCTATTGCTTTGAGCCAGACTGTGTATCTCTGGAATGCTTCTGGAGGAGACATTCAACAGTTGCTTGCAACTGAGGGTGAATCCTACGTGACCAGTGTGAACTGGGCTGGTGATGGAAGACACATTGCTGTTGGATTTTCAGACAATAACTGCCAGATCTGGGATGCAGAACGATTACGCCCCATCAGAAACCTTGGAGGTCATGCCTCTAGAGTTTCTTCTCTCTCTTGGAACAACCACACGCTCAGCACCGGTAGCAGAGACAGCACCATTATCCACCACGACGTCAGAATCAGAGATCACATTGTCCATACTCTCAGAGGTCATCAGCAAGAGGTTTGTGGATTGAAATGGTCACCAAGTGGGTCTCAGCTTGCATCCGGGGGAAACGATAATATGTTGATGATCTGGGATGCTCGCAATGACAGACCAACGCACACTATGACGGAGCATCAGGCTGCAGTCAAGGCACTTGCTTGGTGTCCATTTCAGTCCAACTTGTTGGCTAGTGGAGGAGGTACTGCAGATCGCACCATTAAATTCTGGAACACTACAACAGGCGCATGCTTGAATTCCATTGATACCGGATCTCAGGTGTGTGCCTTGCAGTGGAACCGTCATGAGAAGGAGATTCTTTCTTCTCATGGTTTTTCTCAAAATCAGCTTTGCTTGTGGAAGTATCCTACCATGGCAAAAGTGGCAGAAATGAATGGACATACTTCTCGTGTTCTTCATTTGGCTCAGTCCCCAGATGGAACAACAGTTGCATCTGCTGCTGCTGACGAGACATTGAGATTCTGGAAATGCTTTGGTGATGGATCAAAGTCCTCTTCTTCTGGTGTTGGCAAGGCTGTTTCCAAGTCTGCTGGTATGAGCTCTTCTTTGCTTCGTACTGTTAATATTCGATGAATTCTTGTTCCCTTGTATTTCGTCTGTCTTTTTCACCTTGTTTTGTTTGCAGGATTGTACAATACAACCAAGGTGTTTGTCAACACCACCATTTCTTTATTTGGCTTTTTGTCTATGCACTCTTTCTCTCTCTCATATATTATATATATACACATACCTTGTTTGTAATTCCTGGAGAATTTCCTCTGTAGTTCTACCACGTGCACATGTTAGAAAAATGTGACCAAACCGTTGTTTGTATCGTGCATTCCACTCTGCAAGGCTAGCAGTTGTTTCTTCTGTTGCAGTTTGAGCTGCGGTTGCTTGTTCACGTGAGCTCATCTTTGATATACCAGAATGTCGTTCACCAATGGATGGATGACCCTGGAATGCTTCCAACCAATCGAATATACTCAGCTACACAGCACAAGGTTGTTTGAAAAAGACAAGGGTTGGACGTCCCCATCAATCACACAAGGTAGATCTGCACTCACCTCGTCCCACCATATTTGCTTTGATATCTTTAAAAGACTCGCATCGTCCACAAATGGTGACTGTTCTGCCAAACGGTCGGCAAACTTGTTCGATGAGCACGCTCTTGCAATGTCCTCACGTTTCAGAGAAATCATTTCAGGGATGGATTACAGAGACGATTCTTGTATTTTCAAGAAATAGATGAGTACATATCATTAATTAAATCATCAAATGCTGCCTTTGCTTGGTTCCTTTTGACCTTGAAGGTAGGTGTCAGGAGACCATTTTCCACACTGAGAGGATGTGGAAAGAGTCTGATGGCAGCAACTTGCTCAAATCCTTTCAATCCCGCGGAACGAGCTTCCTCTTGCATACTCTTTATAATGACTGACTGGAGTATGGGGCTGCTGCATAATTGGTTGATGTCCTCTGATAGTTCTCTTTGCTTTGCCCAAGGAATCACATACTCTGGATCTGGAACCACAATACCAACAAGTTGGGCTTTCAGAGAGTCCCCGTAGACAAACGTCTGTAGAATAAATGGAGATCTACCATATATTCCTTCAATTTTTTCTGGAGATATATACTCACCCTGGGCGAGTTTGAAAATGCTCTTTTTTCTGTCAAAAATCTTCAAACGCCCTCCTGGAAGCCACATGCCGACATCTCCAGTATGTAGCCAGCCGTCCTGGTCAATCGTTTCTGCAGTAGCCTCTGGATTTTTCAAGTATCCAGAAAAGAGTATTGGGCCTCGCACACAGATTTCTCCTCTTGGATATGGCAGATCATCATTTGAATAGTTCATCTCTGGGATATCATCAAGCTTGACTTCGCATGATGGGATGGGGGCTCCAACATGTCCCATTGATGAGTCTCCGGGATGCGTCAATGTGATTAAACACGCCGTCTCTGTCATACCATATCCTTCTAGTACGTTGGAACCAAAGCATATTCTCAAAAACAAGAAGACCTCGCTCGAAATTGGCGAAGCACCACTTGACAGCATTTGCACCTGTCCTCCCAGTTTTGCCTGTATTTTTGAAAACACCAGGGTGTCAAAGAGCGACCCGAGAGGACCTCCACTCAAATCTCCCTTGAGAATGTGATTCTTTTTATAATTGTATGCCGTCCAGAAGAGTTTGCGAGAAACAGGATTGGCAGCCTCGATCTGAGCCATCACCTTGTCATATATCCTGTTGTACAGTCTGGGAACAGATGCAAACGTAGTAGGCTTTAGGGCTTCGACATCTTCCAGGAGTAACAATACATCCCCTCTATAGAATCCAATAGATCCTCCTTTATATGTTATCAGCGTCACATTAAAACGCTCGTATATATGTGCCAGTGGCAGGTATGAGATGTGTCTGTGCTCTTGCATTTTGTCCAGCACTGAATCAACAACCATGGATGATCCTGCCACATTTGCTATTAATGCTCTATGCGTCAAAACCGCTCCTTTAGGAGTACCAGTTGTACCGGATGTATAATTAATCAACGCAATGTCATCTGGGCTTGGTGGCATGTGTGGTTTGGGATGCTTGTATCCAAGCGCCTGCAATCTGTCTATTGTGCGAAGAGTCAGAGTACTGGGGCACCCTGCTGGCTTTTCCGGAATACGTTGATGAGGCCTCGTGTCATATACTACCAAAACCTTAACTGTTGGACAGGACGCAAGGACAGGAAACAGCTTCTCCACCATGGTGATGGAACATGCAATCACAGTCAATTCGGCATGGTTTGAAATATATTCAACAGTGTCAGGGCCCAGCGTATCATATAGAGGAACTGCTGTCATCCCATATGCATGTATGGAGGCATCCATAATCATCCAGTCAACGCTGTTCTGGGAGTATAATCCAACACGGTCCTTTGGGCCAACACCAAGAGCCAACAGACCACTCCCCAGAGCATTCCGTGCAGATGCAACCTCTCCATACGTCAACCATGTATATCCTTCTTCATCAGGGCGTCTGTATCCTAGGTACGGTTTATTGGGATAGAGATCAACTGATCGTTCAAACACATCGTACAAGGTTCTTGTCCGATCATCTCCTGGGAAACCCTGCACCAGGTAACGTTCAGACAAGAGACTTCTTCGAACGACCCATTTTTCTCTTTCTCCACGGTGCGTATGGAGTGTTTCAGGTAGAACCCTACAATATACCTGTTCAATGTCTCTATCAGTCATATTAAATTACATTTGAAATGCCAGAGAAATGGATTGTCAAGAGAATTCATGTCGTGGTCATGATTTGGTTTCATCTCGTGTTGAAACGGTAGCTGGATATCCTGGTTGCCTACTGACTCGACGCACCATCTCTATTTCATTCATAGTAGAGTACATTCATATTAGCATCATGATATTTAATGTTACTGTCAATGTGGAGGATAACAGGGAAGGATGGGGTCCTTGCGAAATTCCAGACAAGCTCACTTCAGTACCTTTCCTTCCCTACGGCAAAGGTGAAAGACTTGGTCGAATAGCAGAGTTTGGGTATTCGAATATGAGAAATAATCGAATGGGGCACTATAACAGTACGTTTGTCGTGTTTTGAATCGTCGAGGCAATGCAGCCGACGCATGGACCTTGACGTTTGTTGTTTGATGCGCTGTGTTGGACGCTAGAATGGAGATATTTTGTCTTTTCTTGTAGATCGGTATCGAGAGCCTGCACCAGGAACGTCCGTCTTCAACTTTGAAAAGGCTGATGAGGATGACGCTTTCGAGTTGGTGGACAATAAGCCTGTTAAAAAGCCATCGTATGGTGGTGGACAGCGACGCCAGCAGCAGCAACAACGATGGGGTCCACCCTCACATCATACTGGAGGACGTCATGGCCATGACGCTCGTGGAGGGCATAGAGGTCAGCAAGGTGGCCGTCCACGAATGCAGTGGAGAGATCAGCAGCGTGAGAGAGTTCTTACGGAATCTATTGAAATACAGCCATCTTGGCAGGTACTTGGTGACCAGATTGCTCTCCCTGCTTTGAACAAGCTCACGACAAAGGTAGGAGAAGGAGAGGCTGTTGCAACTCTTGGATCCTTGCCTGCCTATGACAGGGCCGCTGACAGGGTTGGTCCAAAGCTCCCTGCAAAGCTCAAGGAGCCAACTGGGCAACATGCAAGCACTATCAAGACATGGGATGATCCTATCATGAAGAAGATGGCAGAGAAGGACGAAGGAGATGTGTTCATCTCTGATCTGATCCTGACAGTGATCATGACAGCACCACGATCTGTGTATCCATGGGACATTGCAATTGTCAAGGTTGACAACAAATTGTTTTTGGATAGACGTACAGGGAGTTCATTGGAGAATATCACAAATGGAGAGACAGCACCGGATCCTCTACAGGAAGATAAGGATAATGTCAATGGAATTGAGAATTTGAATGCAGAAGCCACATTCGTGCATCAGGCGTTTAGAGAACAGGTGTTGCAAAGTAATAAGGGCCTTAATATAGGAGATGAGTTACCATCTGATTTGGCTCATGCATCCACTCCAGCATCTGGGTATACCTACAAGAAATATGACCTTGGTAATATCCGCTTGATTGTTCGATGTGAGATTGATGGATATGTCACTGTTGCAAACAATACACAGAAACTCGCAGTGCATTCTCTGAATGAGTTTGATCCAAAGTGGTCTGGTATTGATTGGAGAACAAAACTGGAAACTCAGAGAGGTGCTGTTCTGGCAACAGAATTGAAGAACAATGCCACTAAGATGGCACGCTGGACAGCAGCTGCCTTGCTCTCTGGCGTGGATATTATCAAGCTTGGATACATTAGTCGCTCGTCTTTCAAGAGCTCAAAGGCGCATCAGTTGCTTGGAACCCAGACAGTCAAGCCTAGAGATTTTGCTGCCCAGATGAATCTCAACATGGACAATGCATGGGGAATTACCAAGGCATTGCTGACTTTCTGCTTTGACCAAACCGAAAATTCTTCTCAAGGTATGTTTTTTGTTTTCATACGCGCGAGCCGCTACTCAACCACCTATTTGAGCTGCATTTGGTGCTCTTGTGGGCAAGGATATGCGGAAACTACATCGTCATGTGATGGCAATTTTCTCTGACCCTATTTTTCGGTTTTGAAAACGCACATCATTGTCGATACATTTCATTACATCAAAACTGACCGTGGTATACCACTCTTTTTGCAGGAAATTACATCATATTGAGGGATGGCAATAAGCCACAGTTAAGGATGTACGCCGTGCAATCCTTGGATGCTGATGGGTCTAGTGAGGACGATGATGATGAACTTCAGGACGATATTCCATATTCTAGAGAGTAAAAGTAATTACTGTATGTAAATAAAACAATACATGATGAATCAACATGTGGCGAATTCATGCTGCCTCATGCAGGTGAAAGAATTTGCCACGCGTTTTCCTTCGAAGGAGAATTCTTGGATTGATCAAAAGATACACGCGTGGGATTCTTTGAGATAAGTACACGATTTTCTCCCTTGTTGTTATTGTACATAACATTATATAACATGATGAAACGAAGCAAATGTATATCGGTGCTGGTCCTCTGTGCCTGTGTGCTCTCTCACACGGCTTTGGCAATACCAAGCCAAGTTGTTGCCGAGGACCAGACCCGAGATGAACAGTGCCCATCAAACTATGTAGCTGCATCTCAATCAGGAAATTATATTGTCTATTTTGGAAACAGTGGATCCGAGGATTGCTGCGCGCGAAATGAGCTTGCTCAGGCCTGTGGCTTGAATGTCTTTTGTGCAGACTTGAACAGCCCAGGCAACGCGTCTTCTTCTACATCTGCCAATAACAGTGATATAGATGACGTATTTACGACGTATTCTAACTGTGAAACCTCCCAAGAAATCCTTCTTGGATACGATGGACAGGATTCTTCAACAAATTGTGATGATGCCATCACCTTCCTCTTTGACGCATCTGAGCAATATGGATGCGATGCGAATGAGTTTAAACTCGCTAGACGTGTCGCTTTGAATGAGTGTGGAACAAAGTCGTATCTCTGTATGGTGAGCAAGGGTGGGGGTGTGTGTGGTGAGACAACAAATCTTACAGTGGCAAGTGGCGACCCATCTAGTAGCGCTGAAGAGGAGTGTCCAGCCTCCTACCAAGATGCCAAGACGTCTGCAATGACACCAATATACTTGGGACGGTCCGATCAGGATGGGAAGAATGTGACCTGCTGTGACAAGTACTCACTTGAAGAGAAGTGTGGAATTGATGTCTTGTGTGCAAATCCTGCCGTATACAACGAAACATATGGCTCTTTGTTCACATTTACATCATGCAAAACAAATACAACTGTTCTGGTTGGCCTTGATGCAGAGAGCGCATCGCTGTCTTGTGACGACGCTGTTGAATTTGCTGCTACAATAGCAAAGAAGTCAGGATGCAGCTCTGATGCTTTTGAATCTGCCAATGCTCAAGCAATTGCTTCCTGTGGATACAGTTCGTATGAATGTCTTGCAAAAGACTATGATGGTGTTTGCAACGTTGGCTCCAAGCAGGAAGATGCAGCAAAATTCCAGTGTGTTGCCTCAGCAGAGGATGCCCAACAGTCTGCTGAGCAGAAGGGATGCAATTCACAGGAATACTTTGCAAGCTTGTCAAACTGCAAGAGTTTGTGTCAGGAGGATGCAGCAAAGGTTCTGGAGGCAACTGTGGGAACTACTTGTCCAACAGACTGTGCATCTGCACTGAAAAACCTTCGATCCACTGCTTCTCTATTTTACACATCATGTGGAACCAGTGAATACATTCAATCTTCCGAGATAGTAGTAGCTTTGTGTGGTCCAGAGACATATGTTAAAGTGAATGCAGAGTTATGCAAGCCCAAGGTGGATACTTGTAGCGATGCCCTGGCAAAGGCAATAGATGCGTCAAAGTTTGGTTGTGACAGCCAGCAATGGTCTCAAGCGATTGCTACTGCAAGATCAGTATGTAGTCAAGAGAAAGTGGCAGCAGCGATGGCTAACGCACGCGTGAAGTGTCCTATTTCTTGCGATCAGGCCATAAATGAGGTTGTTGTGAGTGCAAAGTGGCCAGGATGCAACACTGTGGCATACAAGAATGCAGAAAAAGTGGCAGTTGGTATGTGTGGATATTGGAGGTTCCATGTGGCGAAAACCATATTCGTTTGGTGCAAAGCCCCACCGGCGCCTCCTCCTCCAAATCCAGCACCTACTCGTCCATCTTGTCAGTCTGTGACTGCCAAGGCCATTTCAGAAGCCAAGGCACAGGGATGCACGAGTCAGGCTTTTGCAACATCATCAGCTATTGCACAAGTAACATGCAAGGCAGACGGAACAGTGGACGTCACGGTTTCTGCAAATGCAGATGCCGAGGCCCAGGCTGCTCTTCAGAAGCAAATTGAAGCATGCGGAGCCCCAAAGCCAGATGGCGGGCAGGGATGTGTTGATGCATTAACAGCGCTTATTATTGCATCCAAGGCAGGATGTACGAGCTATGCATATAATAAAGCATATGAAAGAGCAAAAGGGGTCTGTGGAGCAAGCTTTCAAACGCTTGTGAGTGGCCTCAAGGTATGTCAAAGCCCTCCACCTCCATCAAGACTTTGCTCTACAAATATCAATCCAAATGGACCCTCGAATGTCAAGGTCACACAGATTGGCCCAACAACGGCAAACGTTTGCTGGGATGTACCATCAAATGGCGGGTGTGTCGATAATTATGAAGTGATTGTTGCTCCATCGGCTTCAAAATTTGCATCGAGCTTTTTTGGATCTATCAAAGTGCAGTCTGGACAGTGTCTATATCTTACACAGCTTGCTCCGGGAACAGAGTATGATGTGAATGTAGTATCATATACTGAACAGTATGGAAAAGGGGGAAGTACAAGCACGAAGTTTAAAACCATTGCAGCGACTCCCCCTCCACCTGTGCCATCCCCAAGCCCTTCCCCACCTCCAAAAGAGATTTGCTTCACATTCATCGAGCCAGACGGGCCGACAGACGTACGTGCTACTACAATTGGGACAACAAATGCTCAGATTTGCTGGAATCCTCCTGGAAATAAAGGATGTGTTGACTATTACGATGTGGTGGTGAATCCTGCCAAGTCTTCATCCGCATTTGAAACATCACTCTCGAATCTGATCAAAGTTCAGAGTGGTCAATGCGCGACTATTACTGACTTGGTCTCTGGATCACAGTATGAAGTCACTGTTGTGTCATATACAGATGCATATGGCGAGGGTGGGAGCACAAGTATCACTCTAACCACGGTTGGTTCGCCAAATACCACATCCCCAGATAACAAGGTTGTTGCCCCAAGTCCATCGCCAAGCCCATCTCCAAGTCCATCACCAAGTCCATCTCCAAGTCCATCGCCAAGTCCATCGCCATCGCCATCTCCAAGCCCTTCTCCATCGCCATCACCATCGCCATCACCATCACCATCGCCATCACCATCACCATCGCCATCACCATCGCCATCACCATCGCCATCACCATCGCCATCTCCAAGC
>PJEL010000810.1_pt1 | contig 35265 bp, 44 predicted proteins | sample 1853271 | NCBI WGS metagenome assembly PJEL01 (sample SAMN08108733, study PRJNA415343) | Invertebrate metagenome, whole genome shotgun sequencing project. | host: Globobulimina | place: Sweden: Gullmar Fjord | collected 2015-08
AAATGAGCTTGTAGATCTTGGAGTACTGGATGAGAAACATAAAATAGATGATTATTTAAAAAGATATTATGCTCAGTATGTTACAGATGATCATCATGCTGGATCATCTTTAGCTTATGACAAGCTCAAAAAAAGAAAAGATCTAAGCCTAGAGGAACGGATCGCAATAGGGATGGTAGAAGATGCAGACTTTGTGATCCCTCAAACTATAGCAGAGCAAAATATCCAAATAGAAAAAGCAAAAACACTTAAAACTTTGGCTGATAAATTTGCACTAGAGTATGAAGAGGATGGATATGTAAAAATATCAGATGAAAGTGCTGGAGCTGGAGTAAAGAGATGGGGTGCATTAGCTGGTAAGTATGTACCAGTAGAAGTAAAAGCAGAACTAGATCATGCTAAATTTGTAGCAAATCAAACAAATATACTTGAAACTGGTTTATATCCTTTAGTGGATCATCTTAAAGTAAATATGACTGTTAAAAATCCAGTTACACACGTTTACAATATTGCATCTAATATTTTACTTGCCGGTCTAAATGGTGACATGGTTGCCGTTGGAAAGGTGCTTTATATGAGGTATAAAACTCCAAACAAATTTAAAGCACTTTTAAAAACTGCAAATAAGTATGGATTGAATTCTTACTTAGATGATTTTGAAAAAGCACACATTGAGCTTATGCCTGATGGTAAAACTGTAAATCCAGTTATGAGTATATTTAAAAACCTTTATATGACACAAGATTCTAAACTTGGTAAGGGTGCTAGAAAGTTGTATGATTGGGAAGATAAGATCTTTAAGCTAAGTGCATTTAAAAAACTCATGGATGAGGGAGTGCCTGAGAAACTTGCTTATAAACAAGCTGTTGATGTGTATGTAGATTATAGTACACCATTACCTCAAGGTATAAGAGTTTTAGATAAAAGTGGATTGATGCCGTTTTTGCACTACCAATATAAATCAACTCCAGCAGTAGCAAAAGTGATGTTAAAGCATCCACTTAGAACTCTACTTATGGGTACTGGAGTTGCAACACTTGGAGCTAGTGCCTTTCAAAATGACGATGAAGAGATGCTCACACCTACTTGGGCAAATGATAAATTTAATCTTTTTGGTGTGGCTGAGTGGGTACGTTTAGGAAATGGATACTATATCAATGCTGGGAGAATGATACCAGGTACTAAATTTGAATTTGAGCTGGGTGGATTTGTAAAAGGTGCTTTAGATATGATCGGTGGAAAAACTCCGCTTGGTTATAATATAGGATCTGTTTACGATACAGACACAGAAAAGTATGCCAAACGTGCTTTAGCTATGGCTGAGAACTATCTACCATCTATTACATTAGGGAGATATGCTCAAAGAGGTGTACAAATTGGACTTGCTGAACATGGACTATCTAAACCTAAGAAAAACTACTACGATGAAGATATGACGATAAGTGAAGTAGGAACACGAGCTTTAGGTGTGAGAAGATTTAACGAATCAAAAGAGCTGCACTCGAAACAAAGAAAAGCTAAAAATAGAAAGAAATATTTGGATAAGAAGAAACCTAGTGACAAAAAAACTAATCAAGCTGAATATAATAAATCCGCACAAAGAATAAAACGAGCTGGTAAAAAAGCTGGTATTGATCTGAACGCAAAAAAAGACAAATTCAACTTTCCTAAAGCGAGTTTTGATTTTTAATCTATACTAACCTTTTCCACACTTTAATAATGTTTTAGTCCTCATTAACTAGAGTGTGGTTTTATATAAAAATTGCTACTACTACATTATACTCATTATGTAAAAACCTTTTCTAAAGCATTTTCTATTTGTTTATTTGTAGCACCTATATATCTTAACGTAGTTTTAGGATCTGTATGTCTTGCTAGTTTTTGAGCTATCGATATATTTCCAGTTGCTTCAACTATTCTTGTAACATATCCAGCTCGAAAACTATGTGATGTATGTAAACGGCTTAACTTATCTTTTAAATTACTATTTATAAAAGCGGTCAATCCTCCAGTACTCATAGCTTGATCAGATCCATTTTTATAAAAGAGATACTCTTTAGTATCACTTATATCTAGTTCTTGAAATATAGATATCGTAGAGCTAGAAAATCTTACTAGTTCAGTTCTGTTAGTTTTGGTATCTTCTAAGATCAAACTTTTATTTCTTTGGATATCTTGAAGATCCTTAATAGTTAGATTTGCAATCTCAGAGATCCTAAAACCACCATGAAAAAGTAAAGTGTAAGCACGAAGTAATTTTAACTTTGAAGCTTTACACATATTTTTATTTCCACGAGTTACGATCATAAGTTTTTTATAATCATCATCAAGTATTGGTTGTCTATCTCTTCCAGTTCCTTTAGGTCGTGCCACCGCCTACTCCTTTTTTTATATAATATTTATATAAAAAGTATATAAATATTATATACTTTTTTCTCTTTCGTTTAACTTTTCTAAAATCATTTCCATATTGTCCGATACACCTCTTATCGCATTTGATATGATTTCGATATCAAATGAGAGTACTTCTTCTGTACTTAGCCCTAGAAGAATACATTGTATACCTTTGAAATGTCCTGACATATCTCCTACTAAAGTTTTATACTCGTATAGTTTATTTTTTGTTTCATCCAGTTCATCTACTAATTCATCAAGTTTACTCATAATCTCTTTCCTAATTTTAGATTTAAGATATTTCTTACTTCTGATATGGTTATCTCTTTTATTCCTTGCTCAGAACAATATGATTTGTAATCTTTATATATAACTGACATATCTTTCCAGTTTGCATTTGTATTATCCATTCTTTGGCTCATGAACTGAAATACATCTATTTTATTTTCATATTCACTATGATTATAAGGGATGCCAAAAACTTTTGAATAGTATGCAGTCATAGTATTTTTTCCAAATCTTCTATCAAAATCATCCATGACATTTTTCTTCAACCCTGAGAAACTTACTCTATTGTGTTTTTCTTGTATCTCCTGAGCTGATTTAAAAATATTGTATATTTCTATTACGATATCATTATGAAAGTGGTGAATATCTAATAAATGAGTTTGCATATCATCTAGTACCCTACTTCCTTTTATAAGGTTTTGGTGTGGGAAGCATGGTACTAAATTTGAGATACAATCTCTACCACCACGACTTACTGGCAGAACATGATCTATATGAAAATCTCTTTTAGATAATCTATTTTTAGTGTAAAAACATTTTCCATTATGTCCTAAAAATATCGCTTCTCTTAAATCTGCATCATCTAAACTAACTATCTGATCAGCATGGTATATTTTATCTGCATATTTTAATTGTTCATTTTGTGTAAAATTCTTTTCTACTTCTATAAAATAGTTTCTTACCTCTTTACCTTTTGCTGTTCTTGAAGCCATAGATATATGTTTTGCTGTATCTAAAGTTATGATGTATTCTTTTTGAATAGCATTATTGTTTGGTTTGACTTTTTTGTCAAAGCGAATATAATTAATATTTTCTTCAAGTCCTAAACTATTGATTTGTTTTTTTATCCAGTTTGCAAACTCTTGTTTTATTTCAAGTGTTTTATATAAATCTCTAGCATTTACACTATTTACTACTTCATTTCCTATTTGATTCTTTTCTATGTTTATTAAACTTTTCATACTACATACTCCCATCTGTCAAAACATTTACTCATAAGCTCTATAGCTTGTGGTGAGTTTGCTGTCATGATTCTACTCTTGCCATTTTTCCCGTAAACTTTTACTCTCATCTTAAATCCTTTACATATGTATAGTTTATATACTAGAAGTTTTACATATATATAATTAAAATAAACTTAAATACTATACCTATGTATTGTATTTATGATTTAAGTATGATTTATGTATTAAGTTGTTAATATTGATACATGGAAAAAATTATAAATCAAGACATAGCAAATTATTTAGATAAAAAAGTTGGCACAATAGATAGTTGGACTTCAAGAAATCCAAAACTATTAGAACTGTGTAAGATAGGTGCATTTTGTAAAAAGAATGATTTGGATATAGATAAGATAAAATCTATCATTGAGTTTAAAGAAAAGATGATGAAGTAGTGAAATATTATATTAGCTTACTTTTTAAATCAATTCTAACTGGATTTTTTGCTGGAGCATTAATATCAGCTTGGATCAATATGTTAGGATATTCAACATCAATAAATACAAATAGACTCATAACAATATTTATATTTCTATTATCTTTATATTTATTTGATAAATATTCAAAAAAAAGGCTATCTAAAATATTTGTAAAAATAAGTGCGATCTCAACTATACTATTTTTTATCTCTATGTATATTTTTGGTGGATATAAACTAGTAACGGATTATGAATATTCTACCAAGCATATGGTTTTAGGTATATTTATTCCTCCATATACTGTATATGTTGGGATTAAAGAAGTATTTGTAGAAGATAAACCAAAAAGAAAAAAACTCACAGATGCAGAGCAGATGGCAAAGAAATTTGATCAAAGTGTTGAAAGAAAGTTGAAATATTAATGAACTGCAATAGAATATCTACTTTTTTAGCTGGAGCATTATTCGGTGGTGTTTGTGTACTGGTGTTCTTTTCTTTTGTATATAATTAGAAGTGTATAATATTTATATATCTATTATATAGTTTATATATAAAAAGTATATAACTTTTATATACTTTTTATATAACTTTTATTATAATGACTTCAAAATAAAACATGGAGTTATATATGAAAGATATAGAGAAGATCCTATTTAAACTAAAACATCCTTTTGTAATTGTACTTGCACATAAAAAAGGTGGTGTTGGTAAATCATCTATTGTTTTTAATTTAGCAGTAGAATTTCATAAGAGAAACTATCCTTTAAGTGTTATCGATCTTGATAGCCAAAAACAAACAACTAAATTTAACAATAGAAGAGAAAATCAATTTAATATTGAAGATGTTTCAAATGCTGATCAGTTAGTGGAATTTCTAAAAAAAGATAAAGGACTTACTATAATAGATCTTGGTGGTTATGATAGTGACCTGTCAAGAACGACATTACTTTTAGCTGATATGGTGATCATTCCTTTAAGTGATAGTGACAATGAACTGGATGGACTTATGGAGTTCAAAAAGATCATGGCTGATATCCAAGCTAGACAAAGTGGAATTGATTGTAATGTATTAGTAACTCGTGTTCATCATGCAGATAGTAGCACTCACAAAGCTTTAAAAGGTTTTGTGGATGGCATAGATGGGTTTGATATCTTTGATACAGTTCTAAGAACTAGAAAAGAATATAAAAGGATGCTGGGTACTGGAAAGAGTGTTACTGAGCAAACAAAAGGTAGTGGAAGTATAGAACTGCTTAAATTAATAGATGAAATAGAGGTAAAGATAAATGGCTAAAAATAAATTTGAAATATTGGACGAAGAAGATACAAAAAATATTGTTAATAGTTCAGCACTAAAAGAAACTACACCAGCTCCAGCGAAAAAAGAAACTAAAGATTTCTCAGTAAAAGGATTTCCAAAAGATCTACATGATGCAATAGTTGATAATAAAGATGTAACTGGTAATACAAATGCTTTTGTACGTAGAGCTTGTATGAAGTTGGCCAAGGAAGAGGGGATTATATAGTGAATGATATACTAAAACAAAGAGTAGCTGCTTTAAAAGAGGTCATAAGAAGAATAGAGCAAGATGATTACGAGGAGTTTCCTTATGGAGATACTGATGAGTTAGTTCTTCAGTTAAAAGGTGTTAGAGAATGGGAAAAAGAATTAAAACCACCTAGTATTACACAATTTATCGTAGGGCAAAGAGAAAGAGAAGATGCTCAATACGATAATAGAATCATAGAAGAAAATAACAAAAGAATCAAAAAAGATTTTATCAAACCTAGAGAAGATAAGATAAAAGTTTTAGAGCTAGAATCAATATTATTTCATGGACTATTTGAAATGAGTGAGTTATCAAAGGAGATACATTCACGAGTTTATCCAAAGGAAGAGGGGATAATCTAAGTGCCAAATACTATTATAGTAGATGCTAACAAGTCTTTTAAAAAAGGCAAATGTTATTATCCACGAGAAATAGAATTATTTAATAGACCAACAGATTACTTTATTTCAGAAGAAGAATTGTTTGCATTTTCAGAAGAAAAGCTAACGCAGAAATACTCTTTTACATTAAAACAAATCAAAGAAGCAAAAGATTATTCAGATATGGCTTCTGATGATTACCATATAGCAATAAAAAGCATGGTAATTACTACCAATATAGAACTATTGCAATGACAAACAAACAATAAAAAAAGGTACTCTCATATAGAGTACCTTTTTTTTATGCTCAAAAATCAAGACCTCCAGCACGTATCCGATCTATAGTTCCGTTAGGAACACCAATATAGCACACCAGCAAAGGGCAGGGGCGATCGGCAACTACTTCTTATAACTCATAAGCACTAATAAGCACGAAAACTTTTTAAGAGAAAATCATCTAGTTGTTCCAAGCTACGGAGTGGGTCGTGATGTGAGTGAGTCAGGGAAAAGCATCCCATCCCACCACTTTTTTTAAGGTTAGAATAAAAGTTATTAAAGCTTAAGCGGATTTGGGTGTAAAAGGTGGGAATATTGTATAAACATATTAATTTGTAGTATTTTAATATGTTTTGATTAAGTTTAAATGCTATATTCTTAAGAATAGGTGGTACTTTAAGTTTAAATGGTGAAATAGGGTGTTTTTGGCTTAAGGTTTGGATATTTTTCGTACATATTCACTCAGGTACATTCCTTAATATATGTGGTAAAGCTGGTTATTTTTCAGTTCACTAGGTCCAAAAAAAAGAGGGGGGGGTGTGTACCCCTTTGAGTCCTCGGTATATACTACAATGAACTACAATTTATAAAATTTTTTTTCAAAATTAAAATATATACAATTTATATAAAAAGTATATAAATTATATATAAAAGTGTCTTACTGACACAAGCCTATTTGCTTTTCTTCCTAAGTGTTTGAGCTTGTAATAACATAACTCTTACAGATCTTGTACTATTGTACAATGTTCATTTGCCATAGTACAAGAAATATGATTACGTAAATTTTCCTCATTCATATCATTTGTAAGCTTATGAAATTCTCTTTTAGTTGGCTCATCTCTTCCAGTTTTTGTGCTTATGCGTTTAAAGTTCTCTCTAAAATCATCCTCATCTATTGTATCAGCACTTTCATTATCAATCCAGTTCACAACAACTACACCATCTATCACATCATCTACAATGATCTCTTGACCATAAACATTTACATAATTTCCTTGGATAACTATTTCTTCAACCTTTGCACTCATTTACAAACTCTATTTTCTTTTTTCAGTTTTTTCACCCTCACAAAACTTACAACTAGTTCCACATTTATGCCAATCTTTAGAATATTTAGGATATCCCCATGTTAATCCATATTCACTAGCTAAAGAGTTAATACACCTTTCACAACTCATAGCACTAATAAAGATACTTTCTCTTAAAGTAAAAGTCGTTTTTTGAAATATTTCTACTGCTAAATCTTCACTCCATCCACTTCTAAAAGAGATTACTTTCCCTTTTTTTTTACCACAATTATATATTTCCTCATTCAAATCACAATTAAAATAATGTACATATTTTGCACCTTTTGGAGTTTCAAAAACATCATCTTTTTGTTTTATAAATTTTCCTTTTTTATCGAAAAACTGAATATTATTAAGAACTTTTTTATTAATCATTATAAAGCTCCATGTATTTTTTGGTATGCATCTGTACAGTATTTGATTTGGTGTTTACAATCATCAATTCCATTATGCTTGATACCCTCAAACTTGTATGAAAATGGATTGATTTTTCCTATATATGCTAAAGTTCGCACATCTTTATCAGCATAATAAGGGATAACAAATTTAGTACCATGTCTTTCATATAAATTTCTTACAATCACATTATCAAATGTTGCACCATTTCCCCAAAGTTTGATTTTACTTGGTGCTGAAAAATTATCCATGATCCATGAATTAAATCTATGTAGTGCTTCATCGATATCTACTGGAGTTAATCGTTTTAGTGCTTCTTGAGCTTCTTCACTTTGTTCACTCCACCATTTAACAGTTTCAGGATTTATGATTGCACCTTTTGCCATTTGTTGATCTTCATTTAATCCTATTTCAAACTCACCACCAAGTTCTCCAGTTGCCATATCAAAAACAACAGCACTAATACTTACTATTAGTGCGTTACTATCTGTTGCTTTTGTCTCAATATCTATCATTATGTGATTTTTATTTTTCATATTATTTTCCCTCTTTTGTTATAAATGTTACTGTTCGTGTTTCTGTATTGTATTTTTGTGAGTAACTAGACATTATCTTTACTCTCCAAATATTTTACGATCACTTTTAAATCTTCATTTTCTTTAGTTGTTGTTTGTACTAATATACGATCCTTTAATCGTAAATTATCTTTATCTTTAATGATCTCTCTGAATTCTCCAAATGATTCATCATACACCGTGATAGTATCTTCTAATTCAACATTTCTTTTTCTGATCTTTTGATTTTCAAGAGTTAATCTCTCTATCTCTTTATCTCCATTTTTAAAGAATCTTACAATCTCTTTTAAGACATTTTTTTGATCACTTTTTTATAACTTTTCTTTTTTTCCATTTTGAGTCCTTTTTGTTTTGTTATTTATCTTAATTACTATTTTCTATTATTTTGTCGTAGTTTTTACCATGTACTTTCGTCCTCCTCTTCATATTCATCTATTTCAAATGTTCTACCTTGTATAAAATGTAAGATATAAGCTAAAGCATCCATAAAATCATCTGCTCCACTTTCTATATCTATATCAAAAGCTGAAAGTTCAGCTTCCAAAAAAGATGTAAAAGGATCATCTAAACAAAAGTAAATTTTACCAGCTACAAAAAGAGGTTCTAAATTTGAGATACGGATATTTTTATTTACACCACCATGAGATATTGGCTCTACTGGAATAGTAAGTTTATTTGCTTTTTGGGATTCATCTATAGTAAAAAAGAAATCATTTTGCATAGATGCTTTTTCAATACCAAATCTCAATTGATGATATGTTTTATATGAGATGATTACATTTTCAGCTTTTTCACTTGGAGTCCATTTTCCAGCATGAATAGGTAAAATATAAAGATTGTTACTACTATCAAAAGCACAGGTTATAATTACTGTTTTATCTTTTCCCTCTTTAGATGCAAGATCCATTGTTGCATACTTAAAAGTATTTTCATAAGGTATTTTTTCACCATCACTTAAAACTATGTATTTAGGTTTTTTGATATACCTTTTTAAAACTCCATCAAGTTGTTTTATATCCAGCTCTTCAACTTCCATACCATACTCAATATGAGAATAATATTTAAACATAGATTCTTTAAAAAGTCGTGATTCTTCACTTTGAGCTACACATAAATACTCTTGATAAAAAAGTTTTAAAGTACCACTTTTTCTATATCTCTCTTTGATATCTTCTATTGATTCTACTTCAACAATTTTTCCGGTTTTGTCCAGGATCTCTTGTTCTTTTTTTCGTGCATCTTTTGCAGTTAGTGGATGACGATCTTTCCATGCACTCGTACCATTTGTAGTAATAAGTGGGATGATTTTCTTTTTATATTTTTTATCTTGTAAAATATTATTCAGTAGTGAGTCAGTATGTAAAATAGTTCCTATAAAAACCACTTTTCCATATATAGGATCTAATGATGGTAAACAATCCCCCTCATACCACTCTTTTAAATTGATTCTATTTTGTTTTGTTTTTACAGCATATTGACCTTTTTTTGATTCTACATCATCAAATATTTGTAAAGTAGGTCGTGCAAAATCGTATGTTCCCCCTCTTGGATCTTGCCCAGCTCCAAAAACTTCTACATAACATCTTTTATCACCATTTACTATAATCTCAATCTCTGTTTTATTCCAGTACCCACCTTTTTTGATATCAAATCCAGCTTTCATAGCTTCTATGATCATCTGTTTTACATCTGCTAAAAACTTCATTGCTTTTGTTTCTGTAGCTGAGAAAATTTGTGTATATCTTTCGTGCTTAAAAAATAAGATACTAAACATATTGATTTTATTTACTACTGTAGTTTTTCCACCACCTCTGAACATACAAATAGCTTTGAATTTTGCTGGATCTTCTAAAAATGTTAATAGATCCATGTGTACTAAAGGTGTTTTGTTTTCAAACATTTTAGGAGCTAATCTTTTAGCTGTTTTGATCTTTGAAAGTGGTGGAATATTTATACTCATTTTATTCCTCTATCTCCACGATATCTGCATCCTCGATATCTACTTCTATTTCAGCAATCTGTTTTAAAATATCATCACTTGATACAGTTTCAGTAGGAGTATTTGCTAATCTATCCAGCATTTTATCCTCTCTACCAGTTGTTAAAATAAGTAGATCTTTTGCTAATTTTATATCATCACGAATATAGTTATTGTTACCAATATCTTCTTTTACCTTATCCACAAAACAACTAGCAACAATATATAAATCATCTATAAGATTTCCGTTTGTTTTAAACCTATCAACAGTTTCTTGGGTAGCAGTTGAGATAGCTTTATTTTTTACATCATCACCATTTTTAGCTAAATACTCAGTTTGCATTTTTAAATCTAAATGCTTTTCAAAAGAAAAAAGTTTTTTCCATCTTCCAATACTAGAACTTGATGCTTCTAAATTCTCACTTTTTATAAGATTTGCAATTTTTTCTAATGAAGATGGTTTATATCCATTATCAAAAGTTGCAGTTTCAAGATATATTTCTAAAGCTCTGATTTGATTTGGTTCTTGGGGTGTTTGTAGTTCCATATTAAACCACCTTTTTAAAATGGAATAACATCATGATTACCTAAAATTTCTTTACATCTTAAATCATCAATCACAAAATAATTTTCTTTTTTGGTGATTAAATTATCCAAATATAAAAATCTCAATAAATGTTTATATCTAGTAGAATTTAAGTAGCAAATTGATTTTAACATTCCAAGTGTCAATTCTATTTTTTCTAATTTTTCTAACCAAATTAATAAATAATAATAAAAATCTAGTTTAGAAATTTCCTCTAGTCTAAAATGTCTTTGTGCTAAATATTTTAATTTTTTATCCATTATACTCTACCAGTTCTTTTACAAATGATACAGGGTTTATTGTTTTTTCCAACATACCCAGTACCATCACAATTTGAACAAATACCATTTTTTTTATCATTCTCTTTTAAAAATGCAGATAAGGTATTCCAATTAAAACCATAACTTTTAGATAGCTCGTTATAAACGTGAGATAGTTTATATCCTTTATCTTTATATTCATTATCAAATTTATATTTAACAATCTTTTTAAATTGTTGAAAACTTGGTAAAGATTCTTTTTGTTCATTTGTTAAATTTTTTTTAATATTCTCGTATATTTTTTTATCCATTATCTTCTACCAGTACCTTTACAAAATTTACACTCATGTTGGTTCATATCTATATCTTTTTTTATATCTTGATAAGATATAATAAATTTTCCAGCACCCATACAATTTAAACATAATTTTCTTTTTCCTATTCCCTGGTCTTTTTGTAAATTTTTTTCATTTATCATTATCATACTAATTAAACTCCATTTCACTTTGATTTGTTTTATAAATATTTGTTCTTTTATATTCTCTATCGATATAACCTCGTGCCATTGATCCACGATCAAACTCTAGACTTATTTTTTCATCATCTACAAACTCTATTGTTAATGTTGTATCTAATTCCAAAATCTCACCAGTTTCTTTGACTTTTATTTGATTTTTGACTTCTATTGTGTGATTTTTGATCTTTTTTTTAAGAAAATTCATTTTTGGCTCACTGGCTCAGGCTTTGGCTTATCTTTATTTTCATATTTGAGCCAACAAAATCCTTTTGTTAAGGGGTTTTTATTTGATTGTCTTATTGTCACAGCTTTTTTCTCTATAAAAATAAAAAAAATAAAAAAAGTTAAAAAAGAAAATAAAAAAAGAAAAGTAATATGTAAAGAAAAAGGGTGTGACAGTAAGCCAGTCGTGTGAGAGTACCGATAAAATATAGTTTCATCTTGGCTTATGAGTGAGAAAATTGTGAGCCAGTCGTTGAGCCACTCTTGAAAATTACTTATCTTTATCATCTTTTTTCACCAGTACGATTTTTGTTTCTATATCAAAGTTGATATTTTTAGTTTCTATCTCTTTACCAGTTCCCATAGAAAAAGTTTCCACATCATTCATATTGCAAAAAATACCTTGAGTAAATCTAGGTCTTGATCCTACGTGTTCTAAAGCTAAAGTCATACGAATTTGTACCCCATCTGTAGGTATTTTTAATTCTTCTTTTAATGCAGTCCAAAATTTCATTTCAGAAAGTGGATGATTTCCTTTTTCTTTTGCAAAAGTTTCATAATGTTTGTAAAGATATCTTTTAGGGATCATACATTTTTCATCTAACTCTATACATTCACTTACATATCTTTTGATAGGACTTACTTCATTTTTATAACTCTCCAGCTCTTCTTGCATTGAGTCTGATTTTGTAAATTTACCATTTTTGATAAGTACCTGTAACTCTTTTAGTGCCATGTTTAAAATACCAGCAAGTTCATCGGGAAATCTATCTGAAAGATCACGGATCTTTTGATCATCTTTGATCTCACCATCAAAAGAGATCAATAACATTCTTCTAAATACGGCATCATCAATACCAGTTTTTGGTTTACCATTTCCACTAAAAATAAGTTTTGGCTTGTCATTTGGTTTAAGTGTATAGGGATCTTTATTTTTAGGATTTATAGTTATATTATCTTTTGGACTCACTAGTGCTTTTAGAGTTGAAAGTTGTCCTTTTACAAGTCCTTTTGGATCTATCTCTGATCCTATATTTAAAATTTTGTTTGATAATGCGTGTAGCTGGTGACCTTCAAAATCTTGTAACTGGAGATTTGAAAGATTTTCTTCTCCAAAAAAAGAACGAATAACGTCCATGATTACAGATTTTCCATTTGCTCCACTTTTACCATATAAAAATAAAAATGATTCGTAGTTATGAGTAGGGAGTAAACAATAACCTATATATTGCATTAATGCTGATTGGTTATCCTTATCAGGAATAACCTCATTTAAAAACTTTTGCCATTTTTTAGCTGGAGCAATAGGATCATAATCAAAATTTAAAATATTTGTTGCTGCATCTTTTTTAGAGTGGATCTCTTTAAATGTGATTTTCCCTCTTTTTGTGATAAATAAAGTTCCATTTTTACAGTTGATCACACGTTTGTCTTTTTGAGTTTCTTTTATCTCATTTAATGAAACTGATCCCATGTAAATATCTTCTAAAACTTGTTTCACATTGTTGGCACTTCTTTTCTTTTTATCTACCCAAGCTTTAGGCATGAAACCTTTTAAAATAAATCTTTCTATATCATCATTTTCAGGATCTATTGCATGATAGTGTGTACCAGTCCATACACATAAACTACCTTTATATTTTGCAAAGGTATTATCAGTTTTTCTAGCCATTGATTCAAAACAAGTTACGATATCACTTAGATGTGTTTGGGAATAATTTTTATGCAAAGTGCTATAGTTTGTAAACATAAGATCAAACATATTGATCAGGTTATCTACTTCTACCTCTTTTGCGTCTGCAAATTTTGGAAGTACTTCTTGTACTAATGCTTTTTTAGATTCATCAAAATTACTTTCACTTTTAACACTTTTAAAAGCTTTATAAAAATCTGCTAAACCTTTGATATCTTTTTCACCTTTAACTGGTGTAATATGAAAAGGTTCACCATGTACATTTTCTTTTATCCACTCTTTTTTTATATCTTGAAATGTTTGAATTGGTTGGTTAAAATAATGCTCAGATAGATCTAAAGAGGTGAACTCTTCGATATCTTCAATCATTCCAGTAGTAAGTTTATAAGAACTGTATGCTATAGCATTATGAATTTCTGCTTTTGATTTAAACTTTTTATCTGCTAAAAAATCACTTATATCATATTTATTTTCTAACGCATTATTGATATGATAAAATAAAACTACATAAGTATCTTTAGCTATTGGTGCTATCTCTTTATATCTCTGAATAGCTCCTCTATATCCAGCATTGTCATTATCAAACCAAATGTAAACTATTTTATCTTTTAAAATTTCTGTGTGATTTTCCCATGAAGTAGATACACCACCCAAAGTTAAAACATTGATATCATAAGATAAAAGATTTAAAGCATCTTTTTCACCCTCAACTATAAAAACAATATCGTCTTTATGTTGAGCAAAATAATCATAAGGGAAAGCATACGTAGTAGAGTTTATATTTGAGATCCATTTAGATTTTGGAATTCGTTTATTTAGGTGTACTTTTTTATCAGCATCCCAAATCCATTTTTCTCTATGCTTGATATTGAAACACGTTTTTGCATTATCATTTAATCTATTTAAAATAGCTATACTATCATGCACTTTTTCATCATAACCAATATATAAACTTTGCCAGTCCATAAATGTAGCAGTATCAAATCGTGGAAATATAGATCGCATTAAATCCACACGATTAAATAAATCATCTTCTAAGTTTTTGGAAAATATCTTAGATTTTTTAGTCATTGATACCATTGCTTTGTCTTGTAAAGCTTTTAACTCTTTGGCATCATTATCTTTTTTGATTAGATTTTTTTCTTTTATTGCCTTTTCTTCATTTATAAATTTTTCTTTTTCTGCTGGAGACATCTCCTGAATTGAAAAAGGTTGAGGATAAGATACGTTCATACAATCTAAAATAAACATACAAGCTTGTAGCTTTTTAATCTTTCTAGTTTTAGTAATGAAGTTTATCAGATCTCCACCCTCTTCACAATTTAAACATTTACATATATTTAAAAGTGGAGCATATGAAAAGTTTGGATTTTTCATATCGTCACCATGAAAAGGACAAACGGTTTTATTTTTCTTCCAAGTATAACCATAATGTTCTTCTAAAAAATCTTTCATGTTTATATCTAGTGAGTTTACTAACTCAAATAAATTAATCTGCATATGTTAATTCCTCTAAACCAAATAAAGAATTTTGAGTAACATAATTTTTTATATAGTGTATTATTTTTTCTGCTTTTGCAATTTGTTTAAATGTAAATCTTATAAAATATCTCTCTAGTGTATGTTGTTTTAGATCACTAATTTTCGATATTTCTCGTGCTAAGTTTGTTTGAGTTCTTGCGATAATCAAAGCTTTGTAAAAAAGTTTTTCTAACTCTTCTTTATAAATAGCTCTGTAGTTTTGATGCACATATATTTTTCCATCAATCTCTTTAAATCTTTTTTCATTTCCGTAAGTATTATTGTTTATTAAAAACTTGATATCTTTTTTTTCAACTTCGTTAAGATTTGCACACGCTTCTAGGGAAATAAAACAGTCGGGAATATCTTTACACATAAAAAACCTTGATATCAATATTTGAAAGTTATGGTTTAAAATATCGCTTAAGTATTCGGATATCAAAAGCTGATATAATATAAATAATAAACAATACATAAGTATAAAATTTAATACTTATGATGAAATATTAATACTTATTTGCTTAATAAAGTATTAAAAACAATACCCAAAGGATTTAGAATGAAAAATGACATCGCTAATAGGTTTAAGTTTTATAAGCAAACTTCAAATTTGCAGTATAAAGAAATAGCAGATAAATTTGAAAATATTACGCTTCAACAAATAAAAGATATGGCAAATGGAAATAAAAATATAACTCCTGAACTTGCATTACAATTAGAGGAAAAATTAGGAATTAATCCTATATGGTTAATATTTGGTAGAGGTGAAATGATAGAAGCAAAAATAGACTTAGGAGTTAATGCAAATATAGAAAAAGAAAATTTTAACGCTAAAGAGTATTTAGAAAAACAAAATGAATTTTTAATTCAACTTCAAAAAGACAACGAAGAACTACATAAAAGATTAAAATAATTAATGGAAACACTAATAAATATCTTATGGATTAGTATCTCTATAATATTATCATATCCCACTTATTTATGGCTAGAATCAACGACAAAAAAAAAGAATAAATTTAATATTATATTAGCAAGTATAATATTAATTTTCATTTGGTTTAGTACATATGCAATTAAAATTAAATACTTAAATTAAATAAGGATTGAATTATTATGATCATAGATAGATTTAAAATTGCTGTTAAAGAACTAGGATATACAAGAGAATTTGTAATAAAAAATCTAGAGATCACTAAATATGATTATGGAAATATTACATCAAATAAAAAAAAGATAACTCCTGAACTTTCTTTACTTATAGAGAAAAAATTAGGAATTAATGCAGTATGGTTAATATTTGGTAGAGGTAATATGAAAGAAGTTAAAGATAATTTTGATGCTAAAAAGTATTTAGAAGATCAAAATACTTTACTACAAAATATGCAAAAACAAAATGAGGAATTAGCTAAAAAATTAGGTTAAATTACTTTTTTAATATATAATACTTTTATCTTCTTTTTTTATAATGCTTTTAGGGGGTGCTACAAAGTATTATAAACACTACTCAAACGAGCATTTCATTATAACCAAAATGTGACAATGATATAACTAAAATGTGAGTCCAATATAACCATAATGTGACAATGGTATAACTAAAATGTGAGTCTAAATATAGGTATAACTAAAATGTTAAATCCTTGATGTGTATAACAAGAATATGAGTTAGATATAACAAATGTGTTATTATAGTTATATTGATTTGTTTTAAAACCTAGTATTTTATGGATTTTATTTATAGACACTCTTAGGTATAACTATATTTTAAGAAAAGTTATATTAAACTCATATTTTAGTTATATAAAAAGGTAAAATATGAAAAGAGTAGTAGGGCAATCTAACGAACTAATACAAAAAATTATCTATAAAGATTTAGATGCAAATGATCTAAAGGTTTTTAAAACTGTCATTTCTAAGATAAATTATAATAACACTTTGTTTGATGATTTTTATCAAATAGATTATAATGAACTGGATATGGTTGGTATCAAAAAACTCAATAGATTTAAAACAGTCACAAAATGTTTAGAAAAGTTATCAAGTACTTTTGTAGATATTGTAGATAAAGAGGGTGTACCAACTAGGCTTGGACTTATTCAAAATAAATTTAAGTTTCCTAAAAACTCATCTATTGTTACTGTTTCAGTAGATGAAGATTTAAAACCTTATTTAATGGATCTTACTACCCAATATACAAAATATTCATTACAATATTTAGGAGCTTTTAAAAATGTTGCAGTTATAAAATTTTATGAAATATTGCGTTCTTTTGTTGAATATGGAACATATCAAACTACGGTGATAAATTTACGAAAAACATTAGAAATAGAGGATGGTAAATATCCTAGTTATGGGAATTTTAAACAAAAGATAATTACTCCATATCTTTCTCAAATCAACAAAACTACAGATATCGATATAGAGATTGAAGAGATAAAAGGTTTTGCGAATAAAACTACATCTTTAAAATTTATGATTAAATTTAAAGAGGATGCTAAACCAAAATTAGCAAATGATTTGAGTGAGTTTATAGATAAAGTTTTTGTAGATAATAGTGGTGTAAAATTTATTACTAAAAAGTTTATCCCTGATCCTGACATACAAGGAAACTATAATTTACTTATGGTAAATCTTACAACATATAAAGAAACTAGCTTTCCTGAATCTTTACCAAGAGATCAATTATATTCTTTGATCAAAAGTAAAATAAAAGAATAAGTATATACTTTATATATACTATTTATATATAATTTATCTAAAATCTACGACAAAATAATACTACCTACTCGATAAAATATTACTAAATACTGTAAAAAGGTTTAGTAATATGTCTAAAAAAATAATTCAAGAAAATAAAAATGATGTATCACGATTTGATACACTTTTTATTGAGCAAGAAAAATATAAACCTATTTGGCTTAATTCTCAAAGACTCTACAAAGCACAATTCACACAAAAACAATACAAAAAATTAGAAAAGAAAAAAAGATCTAAAATCTTTGTTCCAGTTACTAGAAATACAGTCAATATTATAAAAGCTATTTTTGCAACTGCATTTTTTTCTAATGGTAATCCAATAGAACTACGGCACACTACAGAAAAAGAAAAAGAACTTATCTCAGATAGAAACAAAGTTTTAACATACTATTACGATAAATACAAACCAGCAAAAGAGCTTATAAAAGCTTTTCATAGTGCTTTGTTATTTCGTATGGGTATTGTTATGACGTATTGGTGTTCTATAAAGAAAAAAGTGATCACTACTCAAATACCTATAACGGATATCGCTTTTGATTTCGAGTGTTCAAATATAGATGATATAGAAGATATCGGACATAAACAGTTTGAGAGTGCTAGAGTTGTTAAACAAAAAATCAAAAATGGATTCTACAATGAAAGTGGAATTTATAAGAATATCTTTGAACATGGAAATTTAAAAAACTCTTCAAGATTTGCGGTAAAAGTACTTTATAAAAGAACAAATAAGGGTTGGATATCAAAAACTTTTATCGCTGGTATTTTGGTACGAACTGCAAAATTAAAAAGACTACCTTTTCAGTTTGGTCATGCACTTTCTGAACTGGCAGACGTAGAGCCTGAAAATAGAAAAGATGAGATCTTATGTTATGGAGGAGATATTCCCCATCTAATAGAACCACTCCAAGATGAAATAAATCACAAAAGAAATATCAAAAACGATATCCAAGAAAAGATTTTAAATCCTGATATGATTGTAGGAGATAAAGCAGATGTTGATCCAAATGATCTAAACTTTGGTCATGGAAAAAGGATACGAGCAAAAGGTGATATCAATCAAGTAAGAGATAGAGCTGTTCCAAGTGAACATTCTATAAATATAGATCTTCAAATATTGGCTGGTGATATTCAGTCTGCAACTGGTGTAAACTCTATCCAAGAGGGGCAAACTGGTGCAAGTGATCGTCGATCTGCTGATGCTATGAGTGTGATAAATGCAAACTCATCATTACGAATAGAAGAGATGATCATGTTAATAAACGATACTTTATTTCATAATTGGGCTAGATCTTTTGTTCAGATAGTTATGGATAATGCTGATGATGATGTGATCGCAAAAATTACTGGTAAAGATGATTTTCCTTTAGGAAAAAAAGGATCACGAGATACTATCGAACATGATCTAAAAATCAATTTTGGAATGACTTTAGATAAGCAAAAAAGAATCAATGACAAACTACAAGCTTTACAAATGATCTCACAAAATCCAACAATAAAACCACAAGTCATAGAAAAACTATTACGTGAGATATTGATTTTAATAGATGGTGATGATAGTAACTACGATGATATATTCAATGATCAAACAGATCTTGATGATCAAAACAATCCACCTGAAAAAACACAAGAGCAGATCGATGCAGAGCAGATAGCTAAGAATGTGTTGTAAGAAATTACAAAAACGTGACTCTTTATGTGACTTTTTAAAGTTAGCATTTTATGGTCAAAAATCTACGACAAAATTATACATTTTAGTAGTTAAAATTTAATAGTAAAAATAAAAAAGGAATACTTATGGGTACAACAAAAGATTTAGAAGTTCAGGAATTAGGAAGAGTAACAAAAACACATGATAGTGGGATGAGTGATACAAGCGAGGGTCATAGAGTATCTATAAAAGGTGCTGTAAAAGGTGATCGTATTTGTATGGTAAAAGGTGGCAAACCTTATATCGAAGATGGGAAATTGACTCCAGCATATGAGCATGATGGTAAAACAGTTGAAGAGTTGGAAAATGATCTAAACAAAACACAAATGAAAGCTATTTTAAAGCAGATGAATAAAGAAGGATACTCATCATTAGAAAAGCATGATTTAGCTGTTTATATTTTTACTGGTGAAAAACCAACAATTGAGGGAGGTGAATAACGATGAAACAAAACTTTTTTTTTAAAACTTTATTGATGCTTGGATTATTTGGTAGTTATATTGATGATCCAAATGCTGGAGGTGGTGGAGGTGATGATGACTTTGATATTGATTTAGATGATCCTGAAGATCCAACTGGAGGAGATGATCCTGAAAATCCAAAGGGAGGTGATGATCCTGAAAATCCAAAGGGAGGTGATGATCCTGAAAAAGAGACAGTATCAAAAAAAGAGTTTGATGATGTCAAAAAACAGTTAGATGAGAACAAAGAGTATATCGCAAGTGAACAACAAGCAAAAGCATTACGAGATGTTGAAACTTCACTAAAAGCAAAATATGATGATTTTGATATGAATAAGATCAAAGAGCATTTAGTTACGTTGCATAAAACTAATCCTGAACTTGCAAACTCATTAAACAATTCTGTTGGTTTTGAAAATGTCTACTTGACTGAATTTAAACCAAAACCAGTTGATAATGATGATGTTTCATTGGGTAGAAATGTTGGATCTGTAGAAAGAAATGAAGAGATCAAAGAAAAAATAGCAAATGGTGAAAGAATAACATCAAGTGATAAACAATCGTTATTAAGTAAATTTATATAAAAAAAATAGGAGAACAATATGGCAGAAGGAACAATATATCTAGAGGATCAAAATACACCTCACAAAGATTTAGCTTTAACAGTAGCAGAGATAGGGTATAAAAAAACACCTTTATTTTCAAGAATTAAAAAATCAACACCTCTTAAAAAAGGGAAAGCAATAGATGGTCGTAGCTGGTGGTATAAAATTTATGCAACTGGATCAGATGATAATGCTCACGAAGAGGGTAGTACTTCATACAATTCAGTTAAACAAGATTTTGGTGAAAGTTTAAATCATTATCAAATTGTCAAACATGGTATTTCGGTATCAGGATCAGTTGAAGATCTTGAAACTGTAGAGGGCAAAGCGGTATTGCTTACAGAACTTGAAAACTCTACAGATGATCATGGGATCACTATTGAAAGAATTTTGATGAGTGCTACTGCTCCAGTTCAAAGATCTAATGTAACTGGTGCTAAAGTTGCTGGAAAAATGGGAGGGATTAGACATTGGTTAACTGTTGAAAATACTGTTTTAGCTGGTGGTGTTGATATCAACGATGATCTTTTAACGGAACTTTTTGAGATCGGTTGGAAAAATGGTGTAGAAACTCAAGTTGTGTATATGAACACAAAACAAAAAAACAAACTTGATAAACTTGATAAAGATTCAAATCATAGTATCTATGGAAAAACAGATAAAAAAATGGGGAACTACAAAGTTATCTCTAATTCTGCATATGCTACAGATGTTGTAGTTATCTTGACACCATATTTACCACAAGATATGATTTTAGCAGTAAATGAAGATACTGTGGAACTGGTATATCATAGATTAACATTTCTTGATGATTTAGGAAAAACTGGAGATAGTACAGAAAAAACTATTATTTCAGAATTAACATTAGAGGTTGAAAGTCCTTTTGCAGTTACTGCTATTACAGGTCTTAAGACTACATAAAACAGATTTATTCTGAGAAAAGGCAGTAACTATTACTGCCTTTTTTATTGAGTAAATTTCAAATAAAAAGGTGAAATTATGACATTTAAAGATTTTAAGATACTTTTAGAGGGGATCAGAGCTGGTGATAAAAATGTACCAGCAGATGAAAAACTTATAGTTTTAGTAAATCAATCTATACGATCAGTTGCTAGGGAAGTTGAAGCACTAACATTGATGAGTACAGATGTAAATGATGAGATCCTTACTCATCCAAAAGAAGAGAGTGGGTATTTTATACGAGAGCCAAAAAAAATAACAGACGAGGAGAGTCTACTAGATATTGATGATGATCTTCTCTTTGCTGTAGGCTATCAAACTGCTGTTTTATTTTGTAGTAAAAAGGCTGAGCATATGGCTTTAAAAAAGATCGAGATAAATAACTATAACTGGATGAAATATAATACCTCAATAGGATATCAAGATGAGCAATAGAATAGACCACCTTTTAAGAAAAAGAGGTTTAAAAACAATAGCAGATAAATCATATAGTGCCAAGGGAACTGCATATACTTTTGATAACTCTTTTATAGAAGCATTTGATAAATATCTTAGCGGTACACCCTCAAAAGATATGACAAAATCACAACTTAATAATATTAAACTCTATATAGAATTTGCAGATGGGAATATATCTGATCAGCATACAGATTATGAAACACTTGTAGAGTGTGATAAGTATTTAGCAACATTAGGAGTTTAAAAGATATGAATGAAACAGAAATAAGTTTTATAGATACAGTAAATAATATACAAAAGTATTTACCAAATATTTTACAAGCGGTTGAATTATTTGATATAAATGTAGTAGAAAGTTTAGATAAATTATCTGAACTTGATCTAAAAGAGATAACAGATGATCTAAAAAAGAGTAACTATTTAGGTAATAGAAAAATAGATATCGACCTTTCTTTAAACAATCAAAGTGAAACAGAATTAGTATCATATCAAAATGCTAAACTCACTTTAAATGATGGCTCAGTTATCGAGATGAAATTTGAAACCATTTTAGAGGGTGGTGGAACTTCTATCTTAGAGTTAACTTCTCATGCAGATATCAAAAACTATATAGCAAATGATACAAATTATAAAACATTGGTTATCAATACGGAGCTAACTGTTGAAGATGCTATAGGAACATCTCCACAACTAATAAGATTTAGAGATGCAGATGGAAGTGCTTCAAATATTGACCGAGTTGAACTATCAACATATAGTGGTGATTTTGTTAAAAATATCCCCTCTTATGTTTGGGCAGATACTACAAGTGCATTGGAAACATTATCTAATAGAGTTGGTGATGTAATTGCATTGGGTCAAAGAATAGATAAAATTATTGCTTTAGCAGATAAAGAAGATGAGATTCAGTATCTCTATGATAATAGAGTAGAAATACAATCAATAGTTGATGCATTAGCTGAAATACTAAATGTAGAAACTGTAATCCCTGCAATCCAAAATATACCAGCTAATTTATCATCAATGGATGAAAAAATACAAGAAATCACAACTATACGAGATGAGATAGTATCTATTAATCCAAGTATCGTTATGTTAGCAAGTAATGAAGCTCCACGAATGCAACATAATAAAACAACTGGGGAGTTTGTGATGCTTATTCCACAAGCTCCAAAAGGGGAACGTGGTGAAGCATTTAACATTGATGCACGAGGAAGTTTAGCAAATAGAGTAAATTATAATACTGCATCTAAAGATTTTGCATACTTAGCTACGGATGAATTACCAAATAAAGTATATTTTAAAAATAGTGATGCAAGTGATGATTGGTCTGTCGGCACAGAGTTTGGACAAGGGGAAACTGGAATCTCTATTACAGATATTTCAAGAACTGCTGGGACTGGAGCTGGTGGTACTGTAGATACATATTCTATTACTATGAGTGATGATACAGTATATACCTTTGATGTTACAAATGGAATCATCCCTACTAAAACAGATTTAAACTTACAAAATGTTGATAATACAAGTGATGCAAATAAACCAATTAGTGAAGCTCAACAAATAGAGTTTAATAAAAAGGCAGATAACGCTAGTTTAGATACTCTTGCTGGTGTTATAAATAAAAATAAATTATCAATAACTACATCAAGATTAATAGTCGGAGATATACAGTTAAATGTAAATGATGTAGAGATTACTGATGCAATTGCCTTGTATAGCACATTTAGTGAAAGTAATGGATACCAGCAAACACAAGAGATATTTAATGGTACTCAAGTTGCTGTGTTTAACAATGGGTTAGGTGCTGATGGTTTTAAGTATGCTAAGAAAATAGAGGGTGTAAGCGGTTACACTAGAGTTGATAACAAACCATCTTATGGTATGTATACTAAAGAATCTGCTAATGATAATCGAGATATTTTTGATGGTAAAGATTGGTACACCCCTACTGGTGATGAGTTAGTTACTAACGGAACTTTCGAAACACTGGATAGTTGGGTTATTGCACCGGGGACAGTACCAGTTATTGAAAATAATTCCCTAAAACTAACACATACGACAGCAACTGGATATATATATAACTGGTTTCCAACTATACCTGGAGAAACTTACACATTTTCTGTTGGTAAAGGTTTAGGTGATGGGACGTATTCTGCTCAATTTAAACTAGGTATTTCTAACACAGAAGATTCTTATTATAAAAATGTATATGGACAAGATATATCGGGGTCATATACATTTGTTGCAGAACAAAGCACCGTACTTGTTAAATTATCAATAGGGACTAGTAATTTATCTGCAACTGCTTATTTTGATGATATTTCATTATTCAAATCAGAACCAACAATAGGTACTAAACTACCTCCTCAATCGTATCTTGAAGATTCTAATGGAAACCTAGCAGAATTCGAAGTAGCTGGTGGAGTAGTTGTATCTATAGGTAAATGGGATTATGTTCCTAGTATTGTCGAGAACAAAGTAAGAGCTAAGGAAGTTGAAGCAGATGAGTTTATAGGTAAAAATGCTTGTACCGCTTGGGTAAACTTTGACGGAACAACTACACCTCCTACTATTCGAGATAGCTTTAACGTTAGAGATGTAGTTAGGTTAAGCACTGGATTTTTTGACATAATTCCTGAAAAGAATTGGAATGCATACTCATACTCAATTCATGGTACATCAAATTATAATTATGTCGTATCTGATGAAGACGATAGAGATTTAGATAGGTTCAAGATAGCGGTTAGGAAGGGTGGAGATGGTACGCCTACTAATAGGAATATTGTAAATATACAAGTATTCGGAGGTAAAAATTAATATGGGATATTTTAAACTAGAAATAGATGGTACTTTACAAAGTTCCAACAAAAAAAAAGATGAGTCATGGCTTAGTCTTGACTTGTTAGAGAAGAATGAAGATGGTAGCTATGCTGAGTTTTGGAAGCTAGTAGATGGTAAATATGTGATTGATACGGTTAAAGAAGAGAAAAAAACTATTGAAAACACTAATAAAAAATTATTAGAAGATACTCAAATAGCTATAAATAATCTTACAAAAGATTACCCACAATTTGAAAAAGATACTTTTGTACAACAAGAAACTGAAGCTAGAGCTTATAAAATAGATCCTACTGCATCTACTCCATTTTTAGATACGTTAGCAACTGCTAGAGGTATTGATAAAAGTGTAATGGTAGATAAGATTATCAGTAATGCAGATGCTTTAAAAACACCAGTTGCAAAAATAATCGGTGAGTATCAAAAGGCTATCGTATGATTAAAGAAACCGTTATAACAATATCTTACTGGAAATCATTTGGATATCTACCTTTTGTAACTATGTGTGTGACTATGTTTGAATATCTGCATCTTAATACTGTACTTATGACTTTATTGGTTGTACTAATGGTTTTGGACTTTTTAAGTGGATGGTATAAGAGTTATAGACTCAATATTGCAATTACAAAAAGTAGATTGGTTGCTGGGTTTTATGCAAAAATATTTGTTTTTGTGATCCTTATAGTTCTTGGGATATTGATCGTTGCACTTAATGAAGTCAATCCAAAAGTAGTAGCATATCTTGATATGACGAGTTATATAAGTGGTATTTCTTTTTTTATGATACTCAATGAAATATATAGCATATTAGGGAATATCCAAAGTGGAAGAACTCAAGAAGAGATACAAGAAATTGATTTTATAACTTTACTCATACGAAAAGTAAGAGGTAAGTTTGAGAGTAAGATGGATTGTGAAGTAAAAAAATAAAAAGGAAAAATAATGAATTTGAATCCATTATCATCTATTATTGATGGTATCAGTACTTTTGTGTCAAATAGACAAAAACTCAAACAAGCTAAAGTCGATGGAGAAATTTCTGTTATAAAAGCAGAGTCGGATATGAAAGTATCTATTTCTAAATCAAAAATGAAAATGGCTGAAGATGGTCAGTTTCAAGACTATAATTTAGATCGTATTGCTATGGAAGATATGAAAAATTCATGGTTTGATGAACTGTTACTTATATCTTTTTTATTACCTATTTTTAAAGAATATTACTCTCATGGCTTTGCTGGATTTAACAATATTCCATCTTGGTACTTTGGTTTAGTTATTGGCATGGTAGTAGTTAAATATGGTATGCGAGGTATGCTAAAAGACTTCATGGCTGGTAAATATAAAGGGGTTATTCCAAACATACCTACATCTACTATGAATTACACATTACCTACAAAACTTCAATCAGTAAGTAAAGAGATCATACACACAACATTGACAGCTATACAAAGAAGTTACGGAATAACTGAAACAACTAATATACCACATATTTGTAAAGAGGTGTGTGCAGCACTTGGAAATGGTATAAATAATTGTGCTGATACATTTATATATAGAATCGCTAAAGCTGAAACTGGAGCTGGAACAATTATCGATAGAACTCCTAAAAGTGCTGGAGCTGGTCCATTTCAACATGACAAACGACCATTTTATGATAATCAATCAAGATATGAAGATCAACACGTAAAAAAATGTATAAGTCATCTAGGAATCAATCCTAAAACTATGAAATGGGAAGATTTACTCATGGATATAGAAAAAGGTGCAATAGCTACTAGACTTCACTTTAAACCTATAGAAGATGAGATACCTAAAGATATTGTTGGTCAAGCTCAATACTGGAAACGATGGTACAACACTTCTGCTGGAGCTGGATCTGTTAAACACTTCTTGGAGATGAATGATTTTGACATGAGTTTATATCGTGAAGATATGGAAGTAGAATTTTAAAATGCCAACACCAAAAGATAAGTTTGGGAAAATTGCTTTTGCTAAAACTAGAGAATTGCAAAAACTTATTAATATTTTAAATAATACTACAGTAGGAAGTTTACAGAATGAGATAAATACATTGCAAAACAATCAGATATCACTAACTAATCAGTACAATACATTACAAAATAGTTATACAACATTACAAACAAATTACACAGTTTTACAAAATCAGTTAAATACATTACAAGATGATTTTAATTCACATATACAAGAGGTATAAAATATGGTTACACAAGAAGCAAACAAAATTGACTTAGTAGAATATAATCGTATATATAGTGGAATAGAAGAAAAAGCAAAAGCAACTGTAGATTATTTTTTAGAGAATAATGATATTTCAGGATCAGATAGTGCTGGTATAATCACGAGTGTTATTAATAATATCATTGATAAAAGTTTTGTAGGTGTAAAAAGTGGTTATGAAATAGAACACGCAAAGACTACAAATGAAATAGGAAAAGAAAAACTAGAACAAAGCAGAAGATCAACTCCTTTTGTTTTAGATAGTATGAGAATAGATAATGATATTAAAGAGCAAAAATATATAACAGAACAACTTAGAAATGGTGGTATCTCGTATGATTATACTTTTTACAGATCATATATAGATGCTAATGGTGATAAAATAGAAACTGATTTTATAGATGATGAAACTATTTCAGTAGAGGTTGAAGTTATAGTATATGATGATGAGGGAAATACAAATACTGAGCTACAGGCAAAAGATTTTGTACTTTTTAGAGATTATAAAAGGGTAGCGAGTAAAACGAGAAATGATGGTACTGCTTTATCAACGGTAGAACTGAATAATCTAAAAATAGCAGAAGATACAGAATATATCCAAACACAAAAAGAGCAACTAGTAGCTAGTGTAGTGTACAACAATAAGTTAAAAGTTCTTGATAGCTTAAGTGATCTATGGGGAACTCTTGGAGCTGGGGGATTAGTAGTGCCAACTGCTGGTTGGACTCCAATATTTTCAATAGCAAATGATCTAGCAAATACTGCTATGCCATCTTTAACAAGCTTTCAATCAGGAATAGTGAGTAAGTAGATAAATGGCAAAAACACTTTACGATTATGGGTTTTATGACTGGCACGTAAACGAAGTTATGGCAATGCCTTATGAAAAAAGGTTTGCCTATATAGAAAAGAAAATAGATAGTCTTAGTTGGGCGAGAAGATCTATCTCAAGAGATGGCTACTATGCCATGTATAACCAATCTGTAACTGAATATAAAGAATATATTAATCAAAGGGAAAAAGAGTACAAAGAAGAGGTTGTACAATACGAGAAAGACAAAGCTAGAGCTATAGCTAAACAAACACTTGTTTTCGATACAGAGATTCCAAACTATAAAGATCCTGATCAATGGTTAGCTGGTGGAAACTTACGAAATGACACGTTTGCTGGTGGAAATGGATATAGTCCTACTGCTACACCCTCTTTAGATAATAAGGAACACTCTACAGATAATAATGGGATGATGTTATCAGAGCCTTTATCTCTTTTAAATAATGGATTTAATAATGTTAATTATCTTGTGAATGGTGGATTACTTGATCTTATGCACGAGAACGAGATGAGAAACGTGCAAGTTATCTCATGGACTATATCTTTATCAAGTATGGCTGGAGTTATGCTTGGGTATGCTACTGGTGAGCATAGTTTTAATAATTCAGATGGTGATATTCATAATGATAGTGAACAAACTACAAACGATATAAACGATATATTTGAAAATAGATTTTCAGTCAGCCAAGATCCAGTATCTATATCTATATCTATTCTAAATTCATTAACTGGGGATGGCATGACAATAGAAAAGACTTTACAAGCTGGAATTGTAGGTACTGTTATGTCAGGAATTTCAAATGCTATTACTGGAGTTGTAACAGAGATGCTAGGGGTAAAAACTATAGGGGTATATCTTTCTACAAGTCTTTTTGTGAATGTTGTTTTTTCTGAACTGGTACAAATGGCACTTGGATTAGATACACATTTTGGATTTGGTGGAAGTTTTGTAGGAACAAGTAAAGATGGATGGAATAAATATGAAGAGTCATACAATCTAAATCAAATTAAAGAAAGTCTAAAAGAAACTTTTGGAATGGATTATGATAAAACTGTAAGATTAGAGGGAGAAGTAGGTGAATTTGTAGGATCTAGACAAACACTAGGAAGCGGATCACTCTTTGGAGATGACTTTAAACATACGATTGATAAAGATGTGTATGGAGATGTATTAAATGTAACCTCTCAAGTGAATGATTCTATTTCATATATAAATTATACTACTGGATTAGATGGATATAGTTCTTTTGATAGAGATGGTAATTTTAATTCATCAAGTGTAGATGGTATATCTGTAACTAAAAATTCTCAAGGTGGATATGATGTTAAGGATAGCAATACTGGATATAGCTATAGCACTAATAAAAATGGGAGCTTTAGTACAAACGAGCCATCATATTCTAGTATATCAGGAAGTGGATCTTCTAGCGGTGGGGGTAGTGGTGTGGGAAGTTTCCAACAAGCCGCGAATCGTGGTGCTGAGTCAGATAGTGGCGGTGCTGAGTAGATTTATCTACGACAAAAAGATACAAAATGTTTTCTAAAATAGAACTAATAATTACAATAGCAAGAAAAAAGGAATACTATCATGTGGGAATGGCTAAAACAAGCAGATAATTTAAAAGGTGTAGGTGCGGTTGGTGGAGCTTTAGCAACTGGATATGGTGTTTATGAAACTTCAAAAAATGCAAAAGAACAAAACAAAATTGCAAAAGAAACTTTAGAACTACAAAAAGCTGAGTATAATCGTGGTATAGCAAAAGAAGATAAAGCACAAGATAATCTTGATACTGCTATCTCTTCTGTTTGGGGAACAAAAAAAGATGATGAAGAATTATTAAGTTTGGGAGTATAAGATGAATTTTTATAATAAAGGTGTAAAAGCAACTATACCAGTAATAAGACAAGAGAGCAATCTAGGTACAGCTGGTCAAGGTATCGCAAAAGCTTTTATGGATCTAGGGGATATCAAACAAAAAAGTGATGATAGAACTGAGATACTTAATCTTAAAAAAGAAACAAAGTTTGAGAAAGAAAAAAATAAAAAAGATATGGTAAGTGGGTTTAAAAAACTCCACCCTAAAACTACTAATGGTTTAAGTGATGATGAGATCTATGCTATGGGTGATAGGATCAATAAAGTGCATACAGATCCAACAAAAGCTAAGTTTGTAAATGCTTATACTGCTGAAAATGGTGATCGTGTAATGGTAACTTTTAATGGTAATGATAAGGATGGAAATCCAATTTATAAAAATGTGGTAGTTGGAAAAGCTAAAGATTATAGCCAATCTCATGCAAAAGATGAAGATAACAGTAAGGTAGGTATAAATCTTAATAAAGAAAGAAGAAAAAACAGAAACATGGGATTTGATGGTGAGTCTATGACACACAAAAAACTATTGGAAGAATTTAACCCCGATTTAATGACAAAATAATAATGACATAACTGTAATATAAAATAAAAAAAGGTTACAGTTATGAAAGCATCCGATATACTTGGTGAAACTGGAATTAAAGAGATAGTAAGTCAAGGTAGATCACAAAACAAAAGCAATGATGAGATCAAAGCACTCATTAAAATTACTGCATTACAAAAGCAAAAGCAACAACAAAACAAATCTACTGTTAAAGAAGCACTAAAAGATAGTATCTATGATAATGATGGGATCGTAGGAGATATTACAAGAGCTGTTACTACAAATGCTATACGACTTGTTGATTTTGCAGATGGTGCAAGTGAACAGATAGGATTTGATCTAGTTCCATCTCATATTACAAAGGTTGGAAATGAAGTGATAAACACTTTTGAAGAGAAAAAACAAAAGAATTCAAGAGAAGATATCACACCAAAAAGACTAGAAGAGCTTAATGCTTTAGAACAAAAATCAGCAAATGCAAAAGGTATCACAGAAAACTTAAGTGCTGGTGTGGAGCAGATGGTAGATGTAGTTTCTCATCCATCAGAGTGGACTACGCAAGGGGTAGTTGAGATGTTTACTGATCCTTTAAATGCCTTATCTTTTGGTACTGGTGGACTTGTAAGTAAATTTGGTACTACATTATTTAAAAAAGCTTTAATTGGTGGTGGTGCTGGTATGGCAGAGGGTACTATAGTAAATAGTGCTAGTGAGTATTTGATCGCAAAAGGACAGGATAAAAGTGATAGTGAAGCTACAAAAATAGCTTTACAAAGTGCTGGAGGTGGTGCTGTAGCTGGTGGGTTTTTTGGTGCTGGTGGTGCTATGGTTGGTGGAAAAAAACCAGCTCCAAAATTAAAAGATACAAGTGCTAAAGATATTTTAGATAATGATCTTTTAAAAACTGATATAAAAGCTAGTGATATCACAAACATATCACAAGATGATATGGTAGAGATCGATACAAGAATCAAAAAAGTTGTACCAAAAAAATACAAAAAAGAGAATGCTGGAGTACAAGGAACTGGACGATCTGATTTTGAGCCTGATTTTGTTTTAGTAAATGAAAACTTACCAGCAACACTTAATGAACTTGTAGAAGTTGAGATCATTGAGCCTGAGATGGCAAAACAAATTGAGTATAAAAATAAACTTATTCAGCTAGGTCATAAAGACGTTATTTATGCAGATTTAAGAGGTTGGAAAGAATCAGTCGGACAAGATATCATTGATAGTATCAATGCTAAAAAGATAAAAGATCTTTCAAGTGCTGAACAAAGTGGAATTGAAACTATGCAACGATCACAAGCTCTTGGTTTGGAACTTATACAAACTGGAGCAGATGCAACAACTATTAAAAATACTTTAAATCAAAAACTATTACCAAATAAAACTGAGACAAAGTTAGCTTTAGTTTTAAATGATGGTTTACCTATAGAAAATCGTTTTAGTGGTTTACGATTAAGATCTATTGCACAAAACACTATCAAAGATGGGGATAGAGATCCAAAACTACTTACACATAAACTTTCAAGTGCTGGAGTAAGTGATGGACTTAATAAAGCTGTAGTTGATGCTGTAATCAATAAAGATCTTAATATCTTTGATAACTATGTACATGATAAACTTACTCAAAATGTAGAAAAAGAAAATGTAGAACTGAAAAAAACTATTGAAGATAAGATCATAAGTGAAGCAGATTTGGATCAATGGATAAAAGATAATCCTATAGAAAAATCAAATGATCAAAAATCTAACAATGAGATATCTTATCGTAATGCGTTGGATGAATTAAATGCACTTACAGAACAAGATCCAAACTCAAAATCTTTTATACTAGCTAGAAATAAAGAGTTTGGTAAGGATATCAGTAAACACCCTGAAAATGTTGTTCAAGATTGGACTAATGAATGGGAAAAAAATAATACTGATAAATCCTATGCTACAAGAATTCAAAAAGCTCAAAAAAAAGTAAATAAGTTTGCTAAAAAATTAGGACTAGATCAAGATCCAGTTGTAGAGAAAAAAGAAGTAACACCAGTAAAAGAGATCATAGATCCAGTACCAGTAGTAGAAGAAAATGAGATCATTCCAAATCCACACAAAGATATAAGCTTATTAAAACTTTCTGATCAGCAAAAAGCAGAACGAAAAGCATATAACACCATCAAAAAAGAGATGACACATCAAATCTTTACAAATGGTAGAGAGTTAAAAGATGGTGTACTTATACATGAAAGATTTGATCCTATAACATTAGATGAAACTAGCAAAAGTATAGCTAGTGATATTTGGAATGAAAAAGTAAAACAAGAAGATACTAAAAACAGATATGTAAACTATGAGCTTATAAAAGATATAGACAAAGATATCACTTATGAGGAGGGATACCAAGCACATCAAGGTACAAGTTTCTCGCCTGAGCAAAGAGCAAAAACAGAGATAGAGAGTCATATATCTACTTTAACAGATGATTATGAAGTACTTTTAAAATATGCTGATACTCCTGAGAAATTAGAAGTATTTAACAAAGAGTTTGCAAGATATAGAGCTGGATTAGTAAAAAGGAAAAAAGATATCTTATCTCGAAAAAGCAGAACAGTATCAGCTATGATTAGCGGACCAGCTAATTATCCACGAGCTAGAATGAATAAATTATACGGATATGTTGATAATGCAACAGATCAATATATTCAATATAGAGAAAAGGTGATACGATCTATTAAAAATAAACTTACTGATAGTGGGATCATTAAAAGTGATGATGTAGATGCTATATCTAAACTTGAAACTAAAGTTTCATTACTTGAAAAAAATCAAGAAATTATGAAAAAAGCAAATGCAATAATGAGATCTAAAAAAGATGATCCAAGCACAAAAATATCCAAACTTAAAGATCTAGGACTCAATGAGAGCATGACACAAGATGTCAAGAAATATGGTGGATTTCAAACATTCCAGCTTACTAATAATAATGCAAAAATCAAAAGTGCTAAACAAAGATTAGTAAAATTAAAACGTGAGGATCTTGAAGCTAAGACACTTAAAGAAAGTGGGGAGATCAAAAGTACTGATTATATAGGTGCTAGTGTAGTTGAAAATCTTGAAGCTAAAAGAGTGCAAGTATTATTTGATGATATTCCAAGTGTTGAGATAAGAACTGATCTTAAAAAGAATGGTTTTAAATGGAGTCCTAAAAATAAAGCTTGGCAAAGATCATTAACTGAACAATCAAAATGGAAAGCTACAAATGTTTTAGATAATCATTTTGCTAAAAAAGTGGGTGATGATGTTGCAGCTAAGTTTGATGATGCAGTAGTAAAAAAATATACAGATGAAGTAGATCAAGAAACAAAATTTAACAATGCAATTAAAAATTTAGGGGAGTGTTAAGATGAAAAAAATAAATCTACAATTTATACCAACGGAGATACTTTTTATAATAGGAAAAGAAAAACATAATAAATTTATGGATAAAAGAAAATTAGATTCTTATATGAAAGAAGATGGAAGATGCACATCTATTATACACAATCTAAAAGGTCATAGGGTGGTTATATGTGTAGAGCCACATGAATCAATATATGAAACTAAAGCTTTAATTGTACATGAAATAAGCCATTGTGTAACAATGATATTTGATGAACATGGTTTTAAAGATGATGAATTAAGAAGTTATTTAATGCAATACATTTATTCTGAATGTGTAAGATATTTTGATAGTAAAAAGGTAAAATGATGGCTTGTAAAAAGAAAAAAGCGTATAAAGATAAATTAGATAATTTTGTTGATGAGTTTCAACATGGCTTTAATACAAAAAAATTTAAAGAGATAAAAGATCTTGAATTTATGAGAGAGATAGCTATAAAATATGATGAAAAAGCATATAGCAAAGAGAATCTAAAAAAAGAATTTAATTATGATAGTAAAATAAAAACTGCTATTGGTGATATCGTAAGATTATCCTATAAATTTTTAGATAAAAAGCTACGTGGTAAAAATGCACGAGGAGAGGATAGAACTAAAATTATGCCTATAATTAGAGATACTATCAAAGATCCTTTATTTGTAGTGGATAAACATGATGATAAAGACTCTAAGATTTATTATGCTCCATATATAGATCCTAGTGATAATCTAGTGCATCTTATGTCGGTAACATCAAATAAAGATAATAAAGGGCAATTCCTTGTATCTAGTTATCAAGCTGATATGAATGCGTTATATGATTTAATGAATAGTAAAAAGAATGAAGTTATACATAAAAGAGCTGACGGAGAATCCAACCACAATAAAGGGGGACTAACCAGCTCTTTTGTTACTAAAATTTTAGCATTTTATACAAACAAAGTCAATGATATTAAAAGTGTAAAAGGGAAAGATAATAAAATAGATGGATCTGTAGATCTAGCTTTTGATACTATTATGAAAGCTTTTGATATAGGAGCGACACCTGTTAAAAAAATACTTGGAGCAATGAATAAAAATATAGATGCAGATGGTGACTGGTTTAAAGTTACTGATCTTCAAAAAGAGGTAAGTACTATTATAAATGATCATAGAAATATAAAAGCTGGTATCTATGATCAAGCTGGTGAGATCAAAACATATCTTGGAACTTTGAGTAAAGAGGATAGTAAATCTTTAGTTCATGCTTTAGGTGGTGATCTTGATCCTAAAAGTTTAAATGAAAACTTACAAGAGTTATACGGAAGATTTAGAGATGTAATAGATGCAAAAGCAAATGAGCTTGTAGATCTTGGAGTACTGGATGAGAAACATAAAATAGATGATTATTTAAAAAGATATTATGCTCAGTATGTTACAGATGATCATCATGCTGGATCATCTTTAGCTTATG
>PJEL010000811.1_pt1 | contig 35244 bp, 28 predicted proteins | sample 1853271 | NCBI WGS metagenome assembly PJEL01 (sample SAMN08108733, study PRJNA415343) | Invertebrate metagenome, whole genome shotgun sequencing project. | host: Globobulimina | place: Sweden: Gullmar Fjord | collected 2015-08
CTCACGCCACATCATAGATTTGCTCTGTCTTCTCATCACTGGACCAGCAGTGGACTTGGGAGACAGGGACGTAGTGCATGTCCTGTTGTTGAATCCCAAAAACTCTACAGCAAGTACATCTATATTATGAACACTACGATACGAATGAAACTAAACGACGGTTCATACATACCTTGGTCAGAGGATTTCCCAACACCACATCCTGGTCGAACACCTTGTGCCAACCCAATACTGTACACGCCACTGCGTAGAGCATCAAGAGACTCGATGGGCTTGTTGTCTGCCTTGACAAGTGTCAAAGAATCCATCTTTGTAGTCTTTTCATTATCTTTTGCTGCTATTGCCGAGTGATCCCCATACAGCACTTGCAGGAATACAAGACAAGCTACGCAGAAGCGCGGGATTCGAAAGATATTATCTACAGTCATACCCAAACACGATTGTCGTATACCTTATGTATTTTTACATTTCTTTTAAATATTTAACGATTTTTGACATAAAGTACATGTCAAATGTAGGTAATATGGTAATATGCAAGTCTAATAGATTTCATTAGGGTACAATTTGAAAACCTACATGTATTGTACAATATTGCATGTAGCTAGATCTATCACTGGGGGATACAATGATCATCTATATATGATATATGATATGTTAAACATAGATATACCTCATCTTACGATAAGTTGGCGAGCTTTTTTGGATTTGGTTATTGACCAATCTTACGGTTGATTGGCTCAGTTCCCTCAAGTGTGGAGGTCTCTGCATCGCAGCCAGGGTTGGGTTCCACTGGTGTTCCTGTGACGTTGAGAGGTACTGGATACAACTCCATATATGCATATGGAAAGTGCAATACTGGGAGTGACGAGGAGACTCTAAGGTCGAATGATGTGACTGTGTACTATGACTCTACACCTGTTGCTCCAGCACCATTTGTGGAGGTTAATCTGCTTGGAAGTAACTATGGCAACAGCAACACTGGTACTTCTAACGTATTCACCAAGTTCCCGATTGAAACCGGAAGCTTTGCCGAGGTAGAATCAAGTTATTACATCTCTGTGAGCCTCAGTGGAAATACTGCTGCAATCATACCAGAACAAGACCTCAGAAGGCGCAGACGTCTCCAGGAGCAAGCTGGTCCCAAAGTATGCTACAACATATCTGCTTCTCCACCGGTATTCGATAATATTGATAGCCTGATGGGCAAGGATACTTTGGATATCAGTATTTCAGGTGCTGCAGGTGCCGCCACAGGGTACAAAACGCGTAGTTCCAACCCCTGCCAAAGTACATACAATATCTTCTATACTCCAGACATGACAACTACTAACTTCTCGGTGATCGCCACCGGTGGCTACCGGAAAGTGTCTTTGAGTGGTACAGGTTTGCTTGCCTATGATTATAACAAAGATATATTGCAGTACACACCAGATGTGGGTAATGTCGATTTGACTCAGATCAGCACCTCTGGCATGAATATCACATTCGCTATACAAGAATATGACAATACGTATGTTGCTCTCAGTGGTACGTCTGCAGCTGTCACGGATATCGCTGGTGACTTGTTCTACACGTCTGACATCTCCAATCCGACATGGCAACCTATACCAGGTCCAAGTACTACCTTTGCATTGAAAGAAGTCAGTTTGGCTGGCAAGCAACTCGTTGTCGTTGATGCTAACACGGATCCAGCCAGTAATAATGTCTGGTACACCAAGGATATTACCGCAGTAGTTGACTCTAGCTCGTGGATAAATATTCAGGGAATGGCACTGAGAGCTGTGTCCATTTCTGGCCCACCTGCAAATGTGTAAATCAAGTACCCTGCAGTATGTCTACAGCGATTCTGGGCCAGACGATTCTTTTACAATGGGACAATCTTGCATGAAATCGCATAGCTTGTATGATACACGTTGTATCATACCATACATGTAAAGGGATGAAATGCATGTAGGTTCTCTTATGGGACCCTTTTTCATTTCATCTCACACACACATACCATGCCATGTATCTAATCAATACGACGAATACATACAACTATGATTACATGGTGATTGATTGTCAACGAATACGAGAATAGTCGTCCAGGAATTGGATGGCACCAGAGCCATTCCTAGAAAAAACATCATCAGAGGCTTGCTCACCTCTTGAGGAAGAAGAAGAGGAGGATATACAATGGACATTCTCTGAATCAGACACTTGGAGACCATACAGTCTATTCAAGTGGATCTCATTATCATCCATGATGGTCACTCGAGTATCCTGCATCCCTTTGACTACCATGCCATGTCCCTGATTACGTTCAATGCTCATGCCTTGCACCACAATCTCTGTCCCTGCAGCAGCAGCAGACCCTGTATCCTCTATACTCGGGAATATCCCCATGCCATTCTTTGCACAATCATGAATTGTACAATGCTGTATCCGAATCGTAGTACCTTGGAGTATTCCCTCCACAGTCACACCAGTTCCTGAGGAGGATGAGATATCCATGTTCTGGATGGTACAGTCTCCCGCATTCTGGATATACACCGCGTAATTATTTGCAACTGAAGGTGACTGGTGACGAATCTCCATGTTTTCAAGAGTGACTCCAGAGGTTGAGGATACCTGAAAGACTGGCCGGTATGGTTCTTTTGTAGACAGAGAAATGATGGATGACTGCCCTCGTATGCAGAGAGGTTTCTGAATCTCCAGAGTTGTGTCAATGATGTACTCTCCCTCCCCTAGGTGTATCACAGATCCAGGTGGTGCTTTGCTGATAGCATCAGAGAGAGTATCTCCAGGATGAACCCATATCTCATCCTTGTCTGGTGGTGCCATGGCAGCAAGACTCTTCCGTACGGGTAGAGGAACAACAACAAGAGAAGAGAATGCCACCAAGGACGATATCAACCTCCGTTTACTGATGATTACATTATTTTCATCTACAGTATACTCTACATCTACATATGATGATGGGTGTCTGTTCTGTCGTGGTCGTAAGACCACCATGGGCATTGACGTGAGGATGTCACATGATCCCCTCCCAGGAACAGACCCTTTCATTTCACGTGATACGTGTACTCTTTATCTATCTATAGATTATACATAATAATGAGCAGTAACGTATCCATCAGTATCATTGTAAAAAATTAGTGTTGCGGGGTGTCCCAGGAGAGGGTGCCTTGAAGAATGTCTGAAGAGTTTGACTTTAGAAAGTCAATGACATGGTCCCTTGTTGCTTCCGGATGTACTAATTGATAATCAAAACATGCATCCATGGCAATACCCAGTGAAGGTCCCCCTTTCTCCATCTCTAGGATGTTCATGACATCTTTTCCATTGAGGAGTGGCTTCCATTGCCAGCATGTATGTATTCCAAATGCCTTGATGGCAGATTCAAGACTCTTGCACATTTCTTTATGTGCATGTAAATCAACTACTGCATCGATGGATTCTGATAGAGATCCCCGTAGCGTATCTTCTCCCCATGCTACAGTCTCTTCCAAGGCTGTTTCCACGCCGATTGGAGTGGCCTCCTTGGATGAGATGAGGCAGGCTAGAAAGACACCAGATGGCCACAGGTGTTTTAACTTTTTCACGCATCTTCCTAGCTTAATGCGTACTGTGGAAGAATGTGAAGAAGAATCCGAGTCTGTTTTCAAGAGGCATGTGTATGCGTCCACGAGATCAGGTGCAACAGAGTGCAAGAGGTCAATCATGTCTGCATCCTTTGACTTCCATTTCAACGAGTCTCGAATAATATGTGCAGACATGCTCTGCGTCTTTGAGGTATTCAACGGGACTCTGGTATGTCTCAGTGGCAATAGCAATGCCGCAAGTATCGTCTGTCTCCTGACATCAGCACTCTGCAGATCCAACCCATCATGACCCTCAAACACATCACTCCAGTTGAGGAGCATGGAGCAGACAGTCTTCCCAAGTGCACACCCTGCAGCTGCAAACTTTGACGTGACATCTTCTGTCGCAGAGGGATGAACCTCAAAGACAGCTTCAAAAAGACCCAATGATTTGAGTAAATCCAACGCAGTGAGGGGATCAGGTCCTTTGATCATACCATCCAACTCTGTTCCAATACGCTCCCTGCTCACCTTGTGACCCAGCATATCCAACACCTACACATCATACACCATGTCTGTCAGAGTCGATACACGTAAAAAAAAAACTTTGGAACCATTTCTCGAGCAGAGCGTGTCATCCTTGCGCAGGGGCCATGCTAATCTTCTCTGTATTGTTCCAATTTTAACAAGTGTCCTCCCGAAGGAGGACGTGGTTGGGGGATCATTCCAAGATATATACAGATCCAGAAATCCCAAGACCTCCTTATGGGCCACGTTTGAGTCTAGGACTCCATCATCATATCCATGTTGCTGTCCATCCTCTTGGTAGTATCGTTGTCGAATAAAGAATAATCATCATCCCAATAGTAGTAGTACTATTGATTGATACTCTCTTGTTGTCGGAGAAGAAGATCATCTACCGAGAACCAATCGCTCATCACAACCACCAGAAGGAATTCCATTCGAAGATACAATCCATTTGCCATTTATCCTAGCAGTTTTCATAATGTCATCATCGGTTTGCATACACGTGAAATGGCAGAAGGAGTCGTTTCCCAATGTTGAGATTGATTTGACAAAACCACCTTCCATGTTTAAAACGCAGCTCTTCTCACTGACCGGTGTTCCTCCAGAACGGCAGAAAATCATCGGTTTCAAAGGAGGTTTATTGAAAGATGATGCTGATTGGGCTGCTGTAGGTGCCAAGGATGGTCTCAAAGTGACCATGATGGGAACTGCTGAAAAGGTTCCAACTGCTCCACAGACAGAGCAAGTCTTTTTAGAAGATCTTCCGGTAGAAGAGCAGGATACCACTGGTCTTTCCAAATATGGTGCTGGTCTAGAAAACCTGGGGAATACGTGCTATATGAACAGCACGCTGCAATGCCTCTACAATGTTCCTGAACTGAAGCGTGTTTTGAATGACTTTTCGTCACCTGGGCAGAGTGATCAATCCAAAGTGCTGACGAGCGCTGCTGGTTCCCTGTTTGCTCAAATGGATAAAAGTGCTCAGCCTGTATCCCCTATGGCATTTGTCATGACCCTGAGGGGCGTTTTCCCACAGTTTGATCAGAGAAATAGGGAAGGGTTTCACATGCAGCAAGATGCAGAAGAGTGCTGGGGTTCCTTGCTTCATGCAATGCGTACTTCCCTATCATCTCCTGATGGCGATGATCAGATTCAAAATCTATTTGGTGTCCAAACAAAATCTGTCCTGAAAAGCGAGGAGACGGATGAAACGATGGAGGTATGTTTCCATGCATCACATGACTATCACTGTCAATGCCTGCTAACCCACATATTGCTGTCTCCTCTCAGATACACGAATCCCAGCTTCTTCTCAAGTGTAATATTGACTCTACAGTGAATCATCTATCAGAGGGTCTCAAACTTGGTCTTTGTGATGACAGAGAAAAGACATCAGCATCCCTTGGAAGGCTTGTCAAATTCACTGGGGAAGCATCCATTGTATCTCTTCCTCCATACCTGACAATCCAAATGGTGCGTTTCTACTACAAGGCAGATATTCAGCAAAAGGCAAAGATTCTCCGAAAAGTTGCGTTTCCTTTACTCCTAGACTTGTATGACTTGTGTGATGACTCTCTCAAGGAGCAGCTGAATGGTCCCAGGCTTGCATTCAAGGAAGTGGAGGATATCAAGGCAGGTGTATCGATGACCAAAAAGCAAAAGACTGCGGAACCTGTTGATATTGCCTCACATGCTGGCGCTCTGACTGGCAGATATGAGCTGATTGGTGTACTGACACACAAGGGGCGAAGTGCTGATTCTGGACATTATGTTTCTTGGACAAAACACCACAGTACTGACGGGCAATGGGTGCAGTTTGATGATGACAAAATGATTCTTAGAAAAGATGAAGAAGTTCTTGCCCTTAGTGGTGGAGGAGATTGGCACATGGCATACCTGCTGCTCTTCAAGGCTCAAAAGGTTCCTTCCTCCATACCATCAACCCAAGAGGCTACTACCATCCCTGCTGATGAAGCAGAGAAACCAGCCTCTGGTATGGACATGGAGTAATACAAAGTATACTAGTACACGTACCGTAGTATCTCGTGCTGCCTCTACCAGACTTTCATCCAAAGAAAATCCAAATCTAGAAGCGAATCGTATGGCTCGAAGGACTCTCAAGGGATCATCAATAAAGGTTTCTTTCGCAGGAAGAGGAGTCCTGATAATACCCAACTTCATATCCTCAATCCCACGCCCAGTAAAATCTTCTACAGTACCAGTATTTATATTATAAAACAAACTGTTGATTGTAAAATCTCGTCGAAATGCGTCTTGTTCTGGTGTTCCAAAAGTCATTGTTGGTATTCTGCTGTTCTGTGCATACTCTTCCGACCGAAGATTCACCAAGTCAATCCACAATCCACGAATCTTCATACGAGCTGTCTCCAGATGTTTTGACTGATCAGGATTTGACATGATCACGGCGACGCTGTGTGTTTTCTGACCATGAGATTCCAGGTACTGATTCACAGTGTCTGCAAACTCCTTGCCAAGCATATTGTCCAGAGCAATGTCAATATCCAAGCTCTCTCGCCCCATCAATTTATCTCTGACCCATCCCCCAGCACATCGCAACGTTGTCTGGCTAAGACCAGCCATTTTTGACGACTCCAAGAGCTCTGAAAACAGCTTCTCTTCAGTCTCATTCAGTTCGACGACATTCGAAATGTCAGGCATGGCTGGTTTGAGAGGGGAAGAATACGTGATACACCGTGAACCAACACAACACCTTTCTAAAATAGTACGTGATTGAGAGTATTCTACAATATACTTCCACGATATCCGAGGGTACTGTGTGCTCCAACCACCAAATGCAGACGAATGAAAACTCGAACGAAGTGACGCTATTCTTGATCTATACTGATGAATCATCTCTGATGGAGATTCATATAGTATGTTTAATGACAATGTCGTGTCGTGACCTTCGCATCTATGCAAAGGAAGAGAGCACGCGCGTGCTCTTACATCTAGATGACTTTTTTTAATGAAAACTTCTTGTGTATACGAGTCACGTGTGTTGATTGAAACAATCGAGTCGTTTTTATAAACTTTTTTTTAATGTAGAACAGTGTATCACACTGAATGATGTACATTAGTCTGCTGTGTATCTCGGACAGTCTTCAAGAGGGCAAACGTGTCTTTCAGAGACTGGCACAGTATCATAGCATCTGATGGATGAAGAAATGAAATATGATGATATTAAAAACAGATCGTTTTGAGTTCCGTATCGATAGGTGAAGAAACCCTTGTAGTAGAAGGAGTTGCACAATAGACAAACGTACTGAAGACTGCAGGACTCTGCTGTTTGACTGAACGTCAATAATAATAATAATGGGCGCTGGTATTAGTAGCGCCTCTGTAGATTGGGTTCGACAACGGGCTGTTGGTACAGAAGGAGTAGAGGGTGAGCCGTCAGGAGGGGTTGCGATGGCTCTTGATGGGCAGTTGGCGAGGCATCTTGGTGTACTAGAGCTCACCTATCTTGGGATGGGCAGCATTATAGGAGCTGGTATTTATGTGCTTGTTGGATTTACAGCCCGTGATATAGCTGGGCCTGGAATCGTTCTTTCATATTGTATCGCTGGGTTAACAGCACTGTGCTCGGCATTGTCGTATGCAACATTGTCTGGGCGGATCTCGTCGACTGGTGGTGCATTTGCATATGCACAGATATTGTTCGGCGATCTGGTAGCGTGGCTTTGTGGTTGGAGTATGTGCTTGGAGATGACTTTGAGCTCCTCTGCAGTATCAAGGGGATTTTCGGCATATATGCATACATTATTGGGACAGGATGTGGGAGCATCGTCTACTCTTGATCCAATAGCCCTGATGCTGGTCATTGCCCTCTCCTGCATACTGTGTGTTGGAATCCGTGAAAGTGCAAGGTTCAACATCATTGTATGCTCGCTGAATATTTCCTGCATACTTTTTGTCATATGCTCTGGCATGACGATTGCAGATGTGTCACATGTGACAGAGGATGTGTTTCCATATGGGATGTCAGGTGTGTTTTCCGCGGCAAGTATCGTATTTTTCTCGTTTATAGGATTCGATTACATAGCAAATGCTTCTGAAGAAGCGATTAATCCAACGAGAGATATTCCACGGAGCATCATCGGATCCTTGCTGGTAGCATCCATTCTGTATATTGGCATGTCCTGCACCATGGTGCTCATGGTCAGCTATAAGGATATTGACATCAATGCACCGTTCTCAGCGGGATTTATTTCTAAAGGAAAAACAATAACAGCATATATAGTATCCATGGGTGCCATGTGTGGTATTGTCACGTCAACAATGACTGGTCTCCTTGCCAATGCAAGGCTATTGACAGTGCTTGGCCGGCATAGGTTTCTTCCAACTGTCTTATCTAGGGTATACAGGAGAACTAATACTCCAGTCATTGCAACATGCGTTACAGGAGGGGTGGCAGGGATTCTTGCCTTTTGCATGGATATTTCTACCCTCACAGAACTGGTGTCTGCAGGAACGCTGTTTATTTTCTACATTGTCAATGTTGGGGCACTGGTTCTGGTGACCACACATGGACACCATGGAAGCACTCTTCCAAAACCATGTTCTCTTTGCATCACATGTATTAGTATTTCTCCCATCCTATGCAGCATCTTCTCTAGGATTGATCCCATCCCATGGGTATTCATGGGGGTCATTGGGTTTGTGTGGGCTGCATCCTCCTTCTCCCTGCATTGCTCCATCGGTCCAACAGCTGCCCAGGAATTTTCTCGTCAAGGTAGTAGCAATACGTTTTCGACGATTTGGGCACCTGCTTTCGGAATCATGTCCACAGGGTTTCTCTTTGGGAGCTTGCACACAGCATCCTTGCTGCAGTTTCTTGTATTCCTCCTCATTGGTCTCTTTGTCTATCTTGGGTACGGATGCCGGCAAAATCATAAAGAAGAGTATATTGATGAAGATATGGAAGCTGCATCCATTGAGATGAAACCCTTGGTTTCATCATAGATCACTACCATGTGCATGCATATCTGCATGAATGCATGCATGGACATCCCGTCTCTATATCCTCATCACAGCATATAGTCACTACCAATGATATACGTACATATATTATTTTAAAATATATATATATTATCAAGTACACCCCATCAAGAAAAGATGTTTATGAGCGTAACAGCACCAATGTCCAAAAACGTTTCTACACCAGACGTGGAGCAGGACACCAAGCACGAAGAGAACAACGCATCTCTGGAGACTGTCACTCGAAGAAGTTCAAGAAAAAGAATGGCTTCAATACGGTATGATACCGAAATCTTCACAGAGCTCCAGGAAGAGCACGGGGAGGCTACTCAGGAGGAGAAGGACCCCAGAACGCCCCATGAAGATACCGAGAAAATCCCCAAGAAGAAGCGCACGGGATACAAGAGCAAAGATGATGATGATGATGATGATGAGTATCTTCCAGCAGACAGTCATGAGGAGAATGACGAGGAGCCTGAGAGTTCTGACGAGGACTCTGCATGAACATGAGCCTTCATGCATGAACGTCCGTCACGAGGCAACGAATTCATCTACCACGTGCATGCTTGCTCAATATATTCGAATATAATTCTGTAATTTTACATTAAAATATAATTATATAATAATATATATAAGAATACGTATTTGAAGAGAGAAATACCATGTCGCCGAACAGTCTCAACGTTTTGTGTTCAAACTCTGTCACGTCGGACTTGCCAACAAGTATCCGTATCATTTGTGACCTTCTCAGGGCTGGAATATCAGAAGTTTGTTATCATAGAAATCTACTTCCGGATGCATGCTTCACTGACGTGGTTTTGAATGGTATTCATGGTCAAACCTTTGCGTGCAAGCTTGCAGTTGGTTCACCAATGGCTGGGCCCAAGGATTCTACCGAATTCGGTGGAGACGTGATCAATTCATGGTGTATAGAGGTTGGAAGACTTTTGGTAACCCAAAAGTCTGCCGTCTCACGAGTTACATTTGGGTTTTCACCTGATGAAGATCTCTCAGTGGTCTTGGAAGAATATCTTTTTGACATTGATGTTCGTGGATCAGCCCCTCCACAGTCTGGGAACTCGTGCCAGTATCAGGCTATGGATATAATGGAATATTTGAGCTGCTTGGTGAGAACCTTTGATCCAGTCCCATGGATGCATGGTGTGCCCATGTACATGTTTGTCAAAGCATACTTGGCAGATGGCACGTATTCATCTGATACATATCTACTCACGGAAGCTTCCGCAGGGAAGAATCATGGAATCTCATATTATGATCATGAGACTTTCGGCATGAAAATCGGTACCCTGAGGACAGCACATCACAGCGTCACTGTAGGTGTATGCTCTGTCTTGGATTCTGTCACTGATCCAAAAAAGAAGCCACTTCCTTTCCATGAACGTATCCCTGATAATTTGGGAATGTGCTCTTCGATAGAGAATGCAACCGACGCCCCATCTCCATTCCAGTATAGAAGAATGGAAACGCCCAGAAGTACAAGGAAGAAAATGTTATCAGATGACATGAAAAAGCTCCAGGCATCACCAACATCGTCATCTCTTGACACTGGAATGACACGAGGGTCAAATGAGGACAGTATGATGACCAGTGATATATCATACACGGATATTGGTTCCAAGAGGAATGCTACTACAGACACAAAAAAATCCCTCAAGAAGAGAGGAAAAAGATTGGCTGCACTTCTTTCCACAGCCATCCGCAGGTAATACATCATCGCCAGCATTTACTCTCTTCATATATACAAACAAAGTAACAGAGATGTAATAATACAAACCATTTGCCAGGGGAAATTTCCATCCACTCGTCCAGAATGTCTCATGAGATTGATCACTGCTGATCTGTCAGTCTAGAGAGCTACAAGTGGCTGTACAGACAACTTTTCAGACTGCTGATCAGTAATCCGACCTGGTCAGTGGAAGTTGTTGTATTTTTATATGATTATAGATTAAATCTACATAAATCCCACGATCATTCTCAAGAACACTGCCATGACTGCCAGGGACGGGTTTGGACAGAAGGAGGATGTTCCGATATCTGAATGGAATAGATCTGAGATTCGTAGTGCTCATAGAAGAAAGGTACTGTTATTTATGAATGAATGCATTCTTGAATGGGAGACGATGACATGATGATCGAATAGGAAGATGAAAGGGACTTTTTCTTTGGCACTAACTTTTCAAGTGTCGTCCCACTGGTTTGTGTCCCTGTCTCTCACCTGGAGATTGTAATCATACAGTATGTATGTTATTTCTGTTGTAGATATTTTGTCTGGGGTGGAATTGCTCCGGATCGTACCTGGCAACAGGTTCACAAGACCAGTCAATAAAATTATGGAAGTTGGGTTCCAGAGGAACATCGGTACGTGTTTATCGTGGTACAAACATACACCAGAAAAAGGCGAATTGATGTATGGATTCAACCATTCAGGTTACATTGGAGAGTGACCTCCGGGGTCATTCTGACTCTGTCATGTATTTACGCTGGCATCCTGTAGACGAAGATCGACTGGCATCAACATCAGGACAAGAGCAAAACATTAGGTTCTGGGATTCTCGGACATCAAAGAATACTGCAACACTTAGTACTCCTGGAAACAATTTATACTTGACATGGAGCCATGATGGGAATTATATTGCAGTAGGGAACAGACAGGATGTTGTATGCACTGTGGATGTCAGAAAAATGAGCATCGTTAATAAAGTCTCGTATAAATACCAGGTTAATGAGCTAGCATTTATGAAAAACTCGGAGATCCTTCTGCAAGGTACAGGCCATAATGCCTCCCTTGATGCTCTGTCTTTCCCAGACATGACTCTGAAGAATTCTCATATCGGCCACACAGCAAGTGTCCTCTCTGTAGCTGTTGATCCGAAAGAAAAGTACATTGCCACAGGAGGAGCAGATGCAACAACCTGTGTATGGGACACGGATGATATGGTATGTATTCGGTCATACTATCACATGGAAAATCCAATCAGAGCAATCTCATTCAGCCATGATTCAAAGTACATGTCAATGACTGGAGAAGATACGTGTGTATTCGTAGAGAATGTAGAAACAGGACATTCCTTAGGAACAGTAGAAGTACTTGGTACAGTAGAAGAAAGCTCTTGGAATCCATCCAGCCATCTCTTGGCATATCCTTGTGAGATGACAGAGCATGGCAATCCTGTACACAATATAGAACTGCGATACCCAAAACGGGATGAATGATATTCTCATTGGTATTGATCAATTGACATATGTAAATAACATACCGATATGGAGACTTCAGTGAAAGACTCGTATTCTCGAGTATTGCAGCATTTGGCACATGACTCGAGCGATGCAGACAAGGCACTTGGTGGCCTCACCATCGCATTGATGTGTGAAGAGGGTACATTACCACAAGAAACTTCAACAGCTACGGAAATTCGTGAAAGTTTGTTTGCAGCATTGATGAATGAAAATGCCCAGGTCAAGGTAGGTGCCTCTCTTGCTTACAAGCCTCAAACAAAGCCAGAATCCACATACATTCCCGCATATAAGTGCAGGTCAATGCCTTTTTAGCAATCTCAGCTTTAACGAATATGTGTGAGGTGTTCACAGCAGGCGCAACAGCAGAGAATATATCCACATTGGTGGAAAGAATTCCACGAAACCTCAATACAGATGCCCCTCAAGATGCAGCAAAGGCAGTCACCAATGGTCTCGCGTGTGTAGCTGCATTTGCAAGATTAGAACAAGATTTTTATAAACAGATAGCCCGAGCATTGTTGGACAACGATGCCGTATCTGTTGCACTGCAATACGTCAATGCTCCTGTGCCAACCTTGAGAGCTGCAGCATGTGATGCAATCTGCGCATTAAGCTCGAATGCATTGGCTGATTTCAGAACTCCTGCGGTTGCACAAGGAATGACAACATCTATGATGTCTTCTGTGACGACGTATCTGGCAGCAGCAGGACATATGCATGCAAACCTTCTGTGTCTTCTGGGTGTAGGCATGCTCATTGTGGTGGATGAAGCAGCACAAGAGTGTATTGCATCGTCATCCCTCGATGTTGGCACGCTTTTAGGTTGCATGAGAAGGCATGACGATAGTGATATTCAAATTTTAGCATCAGATATTTTTGCCGTGCTTGTCAAGAACCAAAAGGACAAGGTGGCTCAAACCATGCGGTATGCACAGAAAAACATGGATGCAAACCTCAAGTATACGAAATAAATCGGTACTTTTTCTTACATACACTACATAGTAAATACATAATATATTATAATGTGAATACGTACACTACCATAAGCATCAAGACGGCGGAGAGAGACCCCAATGTTAGAGAGGATGATGAAACAGGGGACCCAGTGGCAGCAAGGTACATCTCAGCATATGTGTTGTTCCTTGGAGTGTCTGCAAGCTCGTATACATACATACTGGGATCGAATGGCCCCGTGGATTTGGCTCTCCCTGTTGCCACCTGCATTGCCTGTATACTTGAGCACACCATCGTTTATGTCAATAAATAAAAATCTGGGCATCCCACCTTGAACCCTACCCATGGGGCATGGATCATATTGAAGAGTATCGCATTGTCCTCGATATGCTGGAATGCTCTTGCCAGCAAGCCTAACAAATAGATCAATTCGACGTTCATGATGTTCAAATTCGAACCCGGGATGCGTACGGATCGCGATCGATCGATATCGATATCGAACCGAACCGGGTTAAAAAAAATCTACATATGGAGATCAACCGTCGCGCGACGTCGATCGACGTCGAGTACTCAACCAACTCCAACCGTTTCACAGTGTTGATCAAATACCACGGATACAGCCCACTATTGGTACAAGAATTGACTCATTATTATTAATTTGTATATATTAATGTAGAAACAATGTTTAGAGAACAACGTAATAGCCCTGCCGGACAGCGAACTGTCCATGGCAAGTCTAACCAACTACCATCTGCCGAGGCTGGTAGTCCGATAGCAAATGAAAATGCCAGTCCCAATCATGCTTCAAATGAAAGAATTAAAGCATGGAAGGGAATGAAGACGTCGGGGATTCCTTCCGCGCCGTCCCCAAGTCTGGAAGCGGTTGCGGTTACTCCCAAGCAGGTTCCTGTTGGAGTCACGCCTGTCAACGAACGTGTATCGACCCTGCAGGCCATTAAGAACCACTTGCAAGATAGACTTGAAAGTGAACGTCAACTGCAGATTGATGCGGTAAAGCAGTTGGAGTACATTGGAAGTGGTGATGAGGTAGGTTTTTTTCTTTGTTCCGGTTGGCCTGCAGGCCAGCTGGCGTGTATTTCAACCGTGTGTGATACTGTCTATATAACAATAATCTCTCTTGTACTGTAGAGGAGTACTGATTTGAACAATGAAGTATGCTCTCGAGGAAACAAGATTATGGTTCTGAGTCAAAAGTTGACAAGGACACAGCATACTCTTGGAAGCTTGCAACGGGCCACTGATGAGTATGAATTACGTGCGCAGAAAGTCAAGAATGCAGAAGAAGCATACAAGTCTCGTCAGAGAAGATCATCTGGATTGAATTTGACTTTGAAAGAGTCAAAGTCTATCAGGCACGAACTTGATGCAGCAACAGCAATGATGAATGCTGCATGCCAACGCGTGGAGCAGATTGAATCAATTACTGACACGCTTATCGATCAACTCTCTGAAACTGAGAATGAGCTGGCTAACTTGCAGCACTTGAGAAGTACAGAGCTTGTCAAGCACTCTGCAGAAATTGAAAAGCTGGCTCATGAGAGAGACTGCCTGGTCATGCAGCTTGCTGCCTCCAATTCTTCATCCGATGAATTAAAGCAGAAGGAGGAAGAGCTTAATAAAAAGCTAGAAGATGCGAAATTTACTGCCAAAAAGCTTGCAGAGGAGTTGAAGAAGGCAGATGATGCCAAGGCAGCACAGGAAGAAGCTTTGAAGAAGGAGGCTGTTCGTCTTCAAATGTCACTGGAGCAGACAGAGCATTCGAAAGAAATGCTGGAGAAGGAGCTTGAAAAGAAACAGAGTGATTTGGAGAATGCCGAAAAACGTGCATCCCAGGGAACACCCAAGGGAAAGGGGGCAAAGCAAGTTCTTCCCATGGCGTTGAAAAAGCTCAAAGGTACCCAGGAGGAGCTTTTGAGTGTGAGGGAGGAAAGGGAAAAAGCAATCAAAGACCTCGAATATGCCAAGCAATTAGCCATGGCAAGGGAAGAGACTTTCACAGACCAACTCAAATCTCTGACAAGTGAGAGTGAGTCTGCTTTGAATGAAAAGCAAGCTGCCCTGGAGAGTGTTATGAAGGCTGCTGCTGCTGCTGCAAATGATGTAGCTACAAAGCAAGAAGCTATAAACACGTTGAGGATGGAGATTGCACAGATGAAGGAATCCAAGGAAGACTTGCTCTCTCATATGGATGTGGTGAAAATGGAGTGTCATGAGCTGTCCCAAAAGCTCGCCAAGGCATGTGAACGGGAACGCTGCTCCAAAGAAGAGATTGCAGAGATGAAGAAACGTCACAATGATATGCAAGCTGCTGCTCTTGAGAGAGAAATTGTTCTGAAGACTGAGCTGGAAGAACATACTGTCATGGCAGAGGAGATGAAATCAAAAGTGTCATCTCTTGAGCATGACTATGGTGCGTTGCTGAAGGCAAAGCATGAGTATGAAAAGCAGATTGGATCCAAGGATGCTTCGATCGCACGGTTGAATGCTGAAATTGCATCCCAGAAGGAGAAATCAAAGTCATTACAAGCACGTGTGGCAAGGGATGTGGATGGCATGAAGGAGAATGTTAAATCCATCTCTGAAGACAAGGCAAAGGTCGAAATGGAATTGAAACAATCTCTAGACAGCATTTCCAGTCTTCATTTTGAAGTGGCAAGTCTGCAAGCGGGCAAGAATGAGATTTCTGGCTTGTTGGAGGCCAAGGAGAAAGATATTGTCTCTCTCTCCAAGAATTATGCATCTCAGATTCACGAGTTGAAGGCTTTGGTAGGAGAGCGTGATTCAAAAATAACACAACTTGAAAAGGAGTGTGTGGAAAGAAAAAAACAGTCTGACAAATTGCTCCAGGACATTGAACTGTTGGCAAAAGAATATAAAGAGTCTGAAAAGGAATCCCAGCAGAGGATAAAACATATCGAGGATACTCTCAATAATGCTAACACACGATATTCTGAACTTCAGATGCAATATTCTCAGCTCGAGGAAGAAAGCCAAAGCCAATTGGCAACAGCTGCAGAAGAAATTGGATCTTTGAAGCAGCAGTTTGCTGAATCACTACAAGTAAAGTCATCACTTGAGCAAGCTCTCAATGAAGAGAGAAGGGCACATTCATCAGAAAGAAGGCAACTCGTAGAACACTGTGAAAATCTTGAGAGATCTAAAGAAAGTCTTTTGAGAGCAATCGAGAAACTTGACGAACAGCTTGCCATGAAGGAGGATGAGCTTGTTGCATCAAGACAAGTTGGCACCCCAAAGGGTGAGGCTGCCAAGGAAATTCTCAAGCGAAGTCTTACCAAGGTTAAAGCTTTACAAAATGAAATCAGTGACCTTAAGGACATTGTGACGCAAAAAGAGGAGAGAATTGCCGAGTTGGAGGAGGAAAATATGCAGATTCCATCTTTGAAGGCTGATTCATCACGCCTTGTGTCTGAAATGAGTAAACTGCGCAAGGTCCACGAAGATACTTGTGTTGATCTGGATTCTTCAATGAACAGAGTCAAGTGCCTTGAAGAAGAGATATCTGAGATTACCGAGAAGCTCTGTATGGAAAGCCAATCTAAAGCTCATCTTGAGTCAGAACTCGAGAGCAACAAGGCAACTTGGGAGTCTTCTCTTGCAGACAAGCAAGAGCAGCTCCAACTGTTACAAAGCCAGAAATACGACGCTGAGCAACAAGTGAAATATCTCGCTGCAAACCTGAAAGAGACAAAGCAAGTTCTTCTTGGGATGAGAAAGAATGAGGATTCCAGTTCAGAGGTTATGAGATTGACTTTTGAAAAGGTCAAACACCTTGAAGATGACCTTGACCAGCAAAAACAAGAGACTGCAGATTTGGAGGAAAAGCTGGAAGAGGCTCTTGCCGCTGAAAGCATGCTTCAAGACACGATTGAGGAGGCTTCAAGAGAGAAAGAAATCCTAATCAACTCGCACAATGAAGCTATTGTCTCCCTGGAGAAGAACATTGCTCGTCTCCGTACTGAGCTGCTTGCTGAGGTTGACAAGACTGAGGCTCTCACACGTGAACTAGAAGCTACACATGACCAGAATATGAAACTTGAACAAAACAACCAGTCGTTACAGTGCACGGTCGAGGAACTGAGAGCGACTATGCAGGATTTTGAGACAAAAGTTGAGCAGAAGCAGGAGGCACTCAACAAGGTGCAGGCAGCGAAAGAGTCTCTGCTTGCAGAGATGTCGGAGAAGATCTCTGCAGCTGAAAGACAAAGGCATTCAGCACAAGAAGCTGCAGATAAGACAAGCGAAGAGGTCGAAAAAGTGACTAAGAACCTTGCTATTGCAAAGTCACAATTGAGTGCATATGAACGATCTGTGACAGCAAAAGAGAGCACAATCTCTTCCCAGAAAAAAGTCATCGATGACATGGAAGAGCAAGCTCAGAGACTTCGTGATGAAATTGAAAAGACAAATGTAGAAATGCAGTCTAGAGATGCAAAGTTGAAGCATCTTGGACAGGCAAAGATCAATGTTGAGCTCAAGCTTGGGCAAAGTATTGAGGTATGTGATATTATATTGTGTTGTATGGTGGTCGACAATTCTCATATTTGGTTGCATGCATGCAGGAATTGGAGAAAGAACTTGCAAGAGAACAAGAGAAGAACAAAAAGGTCAATTTGACAGAGGCTGCTGCTCAAAAGTCTTCTCAAATTCTAGAACAAACAAAGGCAAGTACTCATGTTGGTGCCGGGTTGTTAGTTTTAACCCATGTTGTATATCTTATGATTGGCGTGTTTTCAATCCTTGCAAGTGGTTTGATGGATGTCTATGATCGCATAGAGTCGTAATATATCATCCAATTGCACGTGAATTGTTTACAGTTTCGTGACGTGTAACAAAGCGTTTAACATGTCTGCTGTTGTATGCAGATCCAACTTGCTGAATCAGAAAAGTCCGTTCGATTCCTAGTGAATGCTACAAAATCAATGAGTTATGACCTTGGCTACTCACAAGACCAGTTGAAGAAGAAATCTGATCACATTGCTGACTTGATGAAGCAGTTGCAAGATCAGACGGCAGCTGCTCAGGATATGGAGGAGTCTTTTGTTCAGAAACAAGAGGAACTGCAAAAGGCTTTGCATTCTGCGGAATGGCTTGCTTCTGTTGCGCAGACTCGCTATGAGAAGCAAATAGAAGAATTGAGTGAAAAAGTTGAAGCCTTGGAAAAGAGGTGTCAGCACATGGAGATTTTGGAAAGGCAGAATATGGAATTGTGTGCCATTGCCCGTGACAGGATGCATACACCAGTCCAGCTCGAATCTCATAAAATGCATGACGTTGATACCATCACATCACCACCCAACAGGACTGAAACACATTCCGTAACAGCCAGAACAGCCGTGGCTGCGGTTACTGCTGCAGCAGGCTTGGCAATCATGAGCTGTGCATCAAGATCACCACAGTGAGGTCATACGAAATTCTAGCATTGTTTTTCTTATCTCAAATACATTGTACTCGCAGTATTCTGCAACACATAGATTGGGATGTAAAATTTTGGAATATTGTTTTGCTGTCAGAAAACCATCACAGGGACACCTCTGGCATGGGATAACCAATGCTGCCAAATCTGGATGGTGATCATATTCATGTAGGCACGTCTAAATCCGACAGATTCAATATTTTATTTCATTCGCCGGGAGTGTAAATGCCTTTGGAGAAACAAGAGCTGTGCAAGGGTTGAACAGCAACGTTACAAATAAAGCAAGAAATCCAATTACATACCTGGTACAGAGCTACATTCTGTTGAAATTGTACCTTTTCTTTCGTATAATCCCCACCAAGCTCTGCACAAGAGCTTTGATTGCAGGAGAGATCTGCGCAGATGCATGCATGTGGCAAAAATCGTATCGAATATTCTAGGTTTCTTTTTTGTGAATTTATGTGATCCAGATATGTCAGACCAAAGATTCTTCTGGTTGACATGGGAAACTCAAAACACAAAATTCATTATATCCTACCGACAAAAATAGGGGACAATGCGTGTGATTACTGGGCAACCCCGTGTGTATGGTCCACACAAATTGAATCCAAGGATAGCTGGTGTTTCTATGGCATCACGTTCCAACAGAGATGGCGTACATGGTAGGTATTATATTAACATGATCATAATAAGGACTTGGATGATCCAATGGAATACTGTGTAGGAAGGGAGAGCTTTGATCTGTTGAATTCATTCTTCTATGGCAAGGCTCTGGCAGAGGTGCTGAATGAAAGGATGGGAAATATGGCAGCTGATATATTAGCAGAGTTAGGAACCGCGGAAGCAGAACTCAGAAAAGCACTGGATGAGATTCAGGAGGAAGTGATTGTGCGAGCACAACGAGAAATAAGCCAATCAATGGATAGTAGTGGGCAGCTTCCAAGTCCTGGAGCATCACCAACTCTAGTAGATGAGGATGAAGCTGTAGATAACCTTCGTGCTGAAATTGCCAGCACGAGATCTTTAATTCAACAATCAAGAAAGAAATGAATGTGTTTACTGTAATAAATAAGATTATGGATCAACACGCTGATAAATTTGCAAATATGCTTCCGAGAGAACCACTTGCTGTGGTAACATATCAACCAGGTGTAAATCTTGCACCTCATACCACGTGCCCTCACTTTGTCGGTATATGTGGGCTTTGAAAGTCCCGACATTTGCATCACCCTGGTGAACTATATTTGCGATCAAGTCATATGTAGCAGTTGAAGAAGGCACAGGGATACATTGGTGAAGATCCAAGCCTTTCACAGGAAAGTTGACGATTGTTGGATTCTTTTCAAAGAAGAATTGGTTTTTCAGAAACCTTTTAACGTGTACGGCTAGGAACCTCGGCAATTTTGTCACACACATCTTCCTCCTTCCTGTTCTGACATCATCCTGTATTGTTGTGCCATCAAACTTTTTGAGGAGGTCGAAAATTGGAATCTGAGGAATAACAATCTTCTCTAGTGCATCCTTAAATAAGGGTGAAGGCGGAAGATCCAACGTGAGCAGTAAAAATGGCACCCTTTGGACAACATCTACTGAACTCTTCTTTGCACTTCCTGTACCTGCGAGTGTCGTCAATTCAATCTCCCCCTCTAAACAATCCGTTATAATTGAACGACGTTTCCTTTCCCCTTTTGTTAGATCCATATGTAACGCGTTGAGAAGCCACGAAAAAAATACCACAGGATCTGCCTGTTTATCAATGATGAACTTCTTGTCACTCTTGACCATGACACTCTGCATGAAATCATGAGGCGACACATGACCTTTGAAAGCTTTCGCATTCCATGTCTTTCTAACCAACTCGCCAAATCGTTCTAGCAAAGGTGTAGCAACATCTGCATAGTTTTCCCTTTGAAGGAAAAAATCTCTCAAGGGGCTTATTCGAATGAGCGCTTGCAGAATAACATTTGCATAGTCATTGGCCTTTATATTATTCAGTCCAATCAACCCCGGCATATACTCTTTTCCATCCAAGGATTTCGCCCATGTACTTGAAGTATCCAATTTTGCTACTGCCTCGGAAGAGAAGGTGGGATTTAAGACATACTGAATATCAGACAAAGACCCATCTGACACTTCATACAAGTCAGGCAAACAAAAAGTTCTTCCAGAGTCCAGCTTCATGAACAAATGATGACCACATTCTAAGGAATGTGTATATGCATGCGTCGTCGGGCCTCTTCCCTGAAAGTATTTTCCACATACCAAGCAAACATACACATTTACTTGGGAGAGCGACACAGAGCAGCACTTTTCAAAATCAAAGTCTAGATTCTGTCGACTAATCGTATCTAGATATGGACATTCAGCCCCTCCTTTGACATGTTTCCCCTGTTTTTGTCCAGAATACAGAGGTGCGTCATCATCATCATCATGTACTGGTTCTTTACTACGAACAACAGTCTCTGCTCCCAAGGCAGTACCCAGCTTCATCTTCTTACTCCCTTCAGAGACGTCATCATCTTCTAGTGGCCGTTTTCGGGTTCCTGGATCTCCTTTTGAATCGTCTCCCGTCGGAACACGCGCAGGAACGCTTGCTTGCTGTTCGTCAGACTCTTCAAGTCTCGCCACTAATTCGGATTTTTTTCCCACTGTTGATAAACCCCGTTTTTTCAATTCTTCCTTTAAATCCACAACTTTTAAGTGAGACCACGCCATCGTCAGAAGAGTGATGCCACAGAATCCAGTAAGAAGAACGTCTTGGTCGGTCAAGAAAATGTCGTTGCGCAGGTGTCAGACACACACATACAGGTAGGTCACTCGCATGCTAGGCCATTAAATCATTTTAAAACAATACTTCACAACCGAGGATAGCATGGATCGGGATTACAAAGGAACGAAGGAATGAATCTTGCATGTGGGAAAAAAACGTGCTCAGAAATCTCCACAGACCATTGCCAGTCAAAAGACATAAGAACCCAAACCATTTTTCCACGGATGCATATTCTGTATGTATTTAGATTGACCACGTGTACTTGTATAGACCAACGATTGGCTGTTGGTCATGATGTCGACCGAAGAGGTGGTCAAGTTTTTGAAAGAGTTGTTGAGTCGTGAGAAAGATAGTACGACCCCGAATATCGCCAAGGTATCCATCGCATTAGGTATCGTAGAAGATTTTTATATTTCTGGAGAGGATATACCCGCCTCCATTGACTCCATGGTGGAGGATCACTACAACGTCCTTCAAGAAAAGGTCAGGCTAGACCTGGGTACGCAGCTGAATACGAGAGAAAAGGTCACTTGTCTTGCTCATGGTGTCTGGTCAAATCTTCAAAATTCTAAGAAAGATATCATCCATGCTCAGCATCTGTATAGGTTCACAAAATCGTTGAAGGAAGGGAAGAAAACACAGCTCTGCTGTGCAGGTGTGACTGTGGCTGTCCTGTCGCTTGCACAGTGCTTGGCTGGCGAGCATACAGACTTGAAGGATCTTGGATTGGTTCTTACTGAAGATCATTGCTTTCTGTCACTCACTGGATCATCTACTCGGGAGGATCTTGCCGAGGTTACGACTGAAAACCGTAGTGCTCGAGGTCTTCCACCAAAGGAGTCATCGTATTCTTCATCTTGGCTCTACGCTGGAGGACAGCCTGTTGTGTGTAGCCCTCTCCAAGCACTCGTAGCATGTGTTGTTTCCATAAACTATACCATAAAATCGAGAAAGCACGTCTCGGATTCTCTGTTTTCTATTCAACAGGAGCTTTTAGAGCATCTCTTTGAGAATTCATTTCCAATGTATCCCAATGCAATGACAACATTGGCCACGATGAAGGAAGAAAGCCAATGGCATGACGTTGAATCGTCTTGCTCTAATCTTACCGAGGCACTGAAGCAGTTTGATACATTGTGGGGACCAATACGAACATTGTACACAAAGTCAATAGAGGCATCAGTTGCAAATGAATGGTATCCAAGCAGTTCGCTTGCTACATCGTATTCATACGAGTACGAACTCTTGCAGATGTGCAGTAAGGAAGAGAGCTCGGAGCATATAGTCGAGAGGATGTGCGACTGCTTGACCAGGTTCATGGCAACTATATGCAAGGGCAGCAAGGCCTTTGTGAAATTCCGATACAGTGGGAACCATGATGAAGAGCTCTACAAGGACATTGATGACATCATCTCCAAAATGAAAATTATGTTTCCAAGTGCAAAGAATGCATCTCAGATGAACCAATCCATCCTGTGTGATACCCTTGTCAGAATCTTTGACAATCTTCTCATCCTCTTCTCTGGCAAGTCATTACCAGCTAAATGGACTACATGCTTTCTCGCATGTCTACCGATCTTTTCAAAGGAAACGAGGCATGAGACGATTTTCAACCTTGCTCTATCCAGTAAAGTACTAACAGAAAGCAAGCCCGCCATGATAGAGTATAAGAAGAGCGTGCTATTGAACATGTTGGAAGGTCCCAGTCTTGAACCTGGTCTCTTGGATGACCGACAAGGACGTCGGAAGAGAAGGAGATAATTCAACGCACAACCCCGGAATATTATTATTTTACTACATTTAATGCCGTATTCCTGATTCGTCGTCTTAGAGAAGATGCATTGTAGACAGTCCTTATTGTCCACAAAATTTCAATGTCCAACAACTGAACGAGGGATAACCGCACCATTGTCAGTTATTCATGCACATGCTCGCCTTGGAAGATATAAAAATGAATATACTAGACATTCGAGATCACCTGTGGCGTCAACAAGCGAGACTGCTCAAGTGAGTCAGACAGAGACATTTCTGGAAACCTTGGAACAGGGCACTACCGAACCAATTCCTTTGAATGAATCCATCGAAAATCTTAGAGTCAAGGTATGCATTGGGTGTAGTTGTTCACGTGACGAGTGGTAGAATGATGTAGAAGTAAAGGTCTTGCAACCACCCACTAAGTTGACAAGTTGTGTTTGCAGATTGAAGAGATTCAGTCTCAGATAGATGGTGAATACCGGCAGTTGTTTGAAAACTTCAAGCCTATATCAGATAATGAAGATAAGGATGGCCCTCGCCAACTAGGGGAAATCTCAGAGGCTCTTTTTCAGAAACTCTCCAGAGAAGAGCCTGCACTTTCGACTGCAATGCTCACATTTGCAAAAGAACAAAAGTCCGAATGTTGGTTGGACTTTCAAAAGTCTGTGACTCGTCTGAAAATGACTCGGAGTCGCTTCCAAGAGCAACTGTCGCAATTGGAATCATCTGCTTTCAGGGATGTGCAGCAGGCTGCTCGGTCGTCAAAAACGTTGAGTGATTATGAACAAATTGCTACAGTCTTGGAAGAAGACGATGATGATGATGATGGTTTGGATTCTGGAAATAAACTAAAGCGAAATACGGTTCGAATTGTTCTGTTGACCGGTTTCGAAGCATTCAATTCGGATCTGTACAGGAAAGTTGCAGTGAATTTGTCACATGTATTTCCCAGTGCACAACTGATTGTGTTTAATGACATGGATATCCAGAATAGGAGAGAACAAGTAAGTGAAGCTCTCCAGTCAGCAGATGTATTTTTCAGTAGTTTGATCTTTGATTTTGATCAAGTAGAATGGCTGAATGAGCAAATACAGAAAATTCCGTATCGATTCATATTCGAGTCTGCTCTTGAATTGATGAGCTCAACAAGGGTAGGAGAGTTTCAAATGCAGCCAGGAGGGAAAAAAGCTGGTCCTCCCCCCGCTGTGAAAAAGGTCCTGAGTCTTTTTGGAAGCGGAAAAGAGGAAGATAAATTAGTAGGATATCTATCATTCCTTAAAATTGGACCAAAACTACTCAAATATCTTCCAGGAAAAAAAGTACAGGATTTGAGAAACTGGCTCACTGTATACTCATATTGGAATCAGGGTGGAGAAGAAAATGTCACATCTATGATTCTCTACATCCTGCAAGAGTGTTTTGAACTTCCTTCAGAACCACCAGAACCAAAAGTACTCTTGGAAACACCAGCCACTGGCTGTCTACATCCGGATGCGCAAGGGTATTTTTCTTCTCCAGATGAATACATGACATGGTATAATGCGCATGGATCTCTGAGGAATACATCAAGTCCAAAAGCAGCCGTTCTTCTGTATAGAAAGCATGTCATTACGAATCAGCCATACATTAATGATTTGATTACATGCTTGGAAAAGGAAGGAATCATACCTGTCCCTATTTTCATCAATGGTGTTGAAGCGCATACAATTGTTAGAGACCAGCTGACGAGTGATTTTGAGATTGACAATATTCGATCAGGAACGAGTAGTGCAACGTTGTCTCAGGGTGTGGTATCTGTGGATGCCATTATCAATACCATTGGTTTCCCATTGGTTGGTGGACCATCAGGGACCATGGAAGGAGGAAGGCAGATTGATATCTCAAAGGCAATTCTATCATCGAAGAATATACCATACATCATTGCTGCACCATTGTTGATCCAGGACATGGAATCCTGGGTTGACAAAGGTATTACTGGATTGCAGAGTGTTGTCCTCTATTCCTTGCCAGAGCTGGATGGATCCATTGATTCCGTACCACTCGGTGCACTCGTAGGAGAAAATATTTACTTGGTACCCGAAAGAGTGACACGACTTGCAGGACGTGTGAAGAATTGGGTCTCTCTTCGTCGTACACCTGTATCAGAGAAGAAAGTTGGAATCATCCTCTATGGATTCCCACCTGGGGTTGGCGCCACAGGAACAGCCGCCTTGTTGAATGTACCAAAATCTTTGGAGAAGATTTTACATAGTTTGAAAGAGTCTGGATATGATGTAGGAGATATCCCAGATGATATAGATGGTGAAAAAATTGTCACATACCTCAAGCAACTGTCCCAAGAAGACATCATCTGCAGAGGCATAGACCATGCCAGGGGAAAATTTGATGACAATCTTCGCAATGAGTTGGGAGCAAAAATACATGGTACTGATATGGTGGCAGAGCAGCTCAAAGAGTACATTACATTTGATGAAACATGGGGACCAAATGAGTGGGGACCACTGCCATTTCTCCCATCTCCTGACATTCTCGTGAATAAAATGGAAGCTGCATGGGGAGATATTTCAAAATACCGAGCAGGATTATCCACAACAACCTCTGGTAACGCTGTTGTTTCAGGATTGAGGTTTGGTAATGTATTTATTGGTGTGCAGCCATTACTAGGAGTGGAGGGTGATCCCATGAGATTACTATTCGAGCGGGATTTGACCCCACATCCTCAATATGCTGCATTTTATAAATGGCTGGAACACGATTTCAAGGCAGATGCAGTCATCCATTGCGGAACCCATGGAACATCAGAATGGCTTCCAGGATCCCCTCTGGGAAACACAGGACTATCCTGGTCAGATATCATGTTATCCAACATTCCAAATATCTACGTATACACCGCCAACAATCCATCAGAATCGATCATAGCAAAGAGAAGAGGATACGGTACAACCGTGAGCCACAATGTACCTCCATATGGACGATCAGGTCTGTACAAGCAGTTGTTAGAACTCAAAGCTCTTGTGATGGAATATCGAGAGAATTCTACTACAGAGAAGGGAGACAGTGACGATCTCAAGGTTCCTATACTAGATCTTATAGAGTCTATAGGCCTAGAGAAGGATTGTCCTTTGCTCTCAGAAGATGGAAGCCCAGACGTATTTTCATCCTACATATCACAGGTATACCAATACCTCCTCGAGCTGGAAAACCGTCTCTACAGTGAAGGACTCCATGTATTAGGAACACCTCCAAACCCTGAACAGATGCAAAAGTATCTATCTGCCTACTTTGATGGAGCACTGGATGAGAGCATTATCCATCAGATTGCCCAGCATCATGGTGTAGACAAGGAAGAAGAAGATGCATTGGTGAATGAAGCCATTCAAATACGTGATCTATTATATCAGAATACAAATGAGATAGATTCTATTCTCAAGGGACTGAATGGAGAGTATATCCTTCCAGAAGCTGGTGGCGATTTGCTCCGAGACGGTATCGGCGTGCTTCCTACTGGAAGAAACATCTATGCCCTCGATCCATACAGAATGCCAGGCCCAGCTGCCCTCATACGAGGCGAGATTGCAGCCAATGCAATCTTGGATGCCCACAGAGCATCCAACAATGGATCATATCCACAGACTGTGGCTGTATCCTTGTGGGGACTCGACGCCATCAAGACAAAGGGAGAGAGTGTTGCCATTGCCCTGACCCTTGTTGGTGCCCGGCCTATCAAGGAGGGAACAGGACGCATCGTCAGGTTTGAACTCATTCCTCTTGAAGAATTACAACGACCTCGTATCGATGTTCTCTGCAATGTGAGTGGTATTTTCCGTGATTCCTTCCAGAACGTATTGGATCTCTTGGATGATTTGTTCCAGAGGGCAGCAAAGGCAGACGAACCTCTGGACATGAATTACATCAAGCAGCATGCCCAGGACATGCGAGATGAAGGCCTCGACAATCCAACAGCCCGTCTCTTTTCAAATCCCTCGGGAGATTACGGATCCATGGTCAATGAGAGAGTCGGCGCGTCCAATTGGGAAGACGGTGAAGAATTAGGATCCACCTGGGTCTCACGAAATGCATTCAGTTATGGACGAGGAGCAGAGAGGGGCACCGCCAGACCAGAGGTCCTCGAATCCCTTCTTCGAACAACCGACAGAGTCGTTCAAGAAATCGATTCCGTCGAGTACGGCCTCACCGATATCCAAGAGTATTACGCCAACACTGGTGCCTTGAGAAAGGCAGCAGAGACAGCCAAGGGACCAGGTGGCAGTCCAGTCGGATGCTCCATCATAGAAACCTTCTCAAAGCAGGTGAAACCAAGGGAAATAGAAGACGTCCTTCGTCTAGAATACAGAAGCAAGCTTCTGAATCCAAAATGGGCACAGTCCATGGCACAGTCAGGGTCAGGAGGTGCCTTTGAAATCTCCCAGAGGATGACTGCAATGATTGGGTGGGGTGCCACTGTTGACTTTAGAGAAGACTGGACCTGGGACCAGGCAGCAGAAACCTATGCATTTGACAATGACATGGCATCAACACTCCGTCAGAGTAATCCAGAAGCATTCACAAACATTCTGAAACGTATGATTGAAGCAGCAGGAAGAGGCATGTGGAATCCAGATGATGAAACCCTCGACAGACTCAAGTCCATGTACTCTGACATGGACTCGTTGATGGAAGGCATTTGATGCACCGTATGATATGTTTAATTATTATTTAATACTGGTAGCATTTTATTATTGTAGTACGAACGAATCACCCGTTACAGTGAGAAGCAGTTGAACGTCATCATTAACTAATCAACAATTTGATTATCAAGGAAAGCATGCGTATCAGGGGTGATACGAGTCGTATACAAGTAGCACAAGTAAAAACATGTGTAGGATCAGTGCAGAGGAGATTGCTACCATCATCCAACGTATTCTCCTACCAAAGAAATGGTAGAAACAAATCCACTCTAGTTGCATCAGCTTTGAACTCTACTACCACCAGCTTTTCAGATCTTCTCAACACGTTTCTTCCATCATTGAATACAAAGAAAGGAAACATCATGAAGGAGATTCTTTCAATTATTGCTACGACAGAACGAGGAACATGCACAACACAACAAGACTTGGACATGTTGAAGGACAAGTTCAACCAGCTGGAACAACTCCCACCAACAGAGTATGGACCAGCTCTGCTCAATGGGACATGGAAACTCCTTTGGACGACAGAAAAAGAGATTTTATTTATTATTCAAGAGAAAGGGTTGGCATCGTGGTGTGGAACGACTGCAGGAGAGGTGTATCAAGTGATTGATCTGGAGAATCAGAGACTCCAGAATTGTATTGAATTTCCACCAGAGGGATCATTCGTTGTGGACAGCAGTCTTCAATATGGTCCTGATAAGTGTTCTTTTGAGTTTCAAGGTGCACGATTGAATCTTCCAGGGAATAGAACAGTGTCACTACCTCCACTGGGAAAGTCTCGTTTCAAAACGTTATTTGTTAGTCAAAAGTACAGGATTGCACTTGATGACAGAGGAGATTATCTCATCGTAGAACGTGTTGGCCCACCCAGCACACGGTATTAGTATTACAGCACCAACAGCAGATGATGGTGCAGCACTCGTCTGTTGTCCAAGCGGTGCTACAAGGACGTATGCAAGGTATGACTACTGCACAGGGATGGCCGTTGGGGAAACCTGGATGGCCCATGACCAACCCATATACCATCTGCTCAGAGCTCAGAGAGAGACACCTCGACTGATCAAATGGGTGACCTGGTCAGTGGCGTAGATGTAACACTATTCTCTCTTTATATATTATTATCTACATTTATGTGTGTTTGAAATACATTCTATGACAACAACACCGTGATTATCGTCACGTGCACAAGTGTTTCAATTCAAACTGACATGATGGAAAGGTGCAGACAATGTCTCAGGTTGATACATACTCATGGTCATGTCGTGTATAGCACGTGGTAATTTTGGATTACCATCACTGAATAGAATATATAGAAGTAGTAGATATACAAGAATACGAGCTACCATGGGTAGTGGAGACTTGGTTTCTGCAAAGCAAGATATTGTTATTGATCTGACGACGAGTAGTGTGGAGGAGGAGGATGCAGCGATGGAGAATGCACATGATGATCACGGAGAGAGGAAACGACAGCGAGATGGGGATACAACTGGTAACCCATGTACAAGCAATCGTCACAAGCAACAAGGCAAAGAAGAAAGTGAAAAGAAACATACTCATACGCGTGATGATACAACAACAACATTCAACACGTGCATGCTTCCATTTCAACTGCTGAAAACGAGGGGTATTCCAAGGGAATATCAAGAGGGTCCCGTAGGGTTTGATATTGTGCAACATGTGTCTGGAGATATCAAGGTTGCCTTTGTAAGTAATTACATGATGGATATACCCTGGTTGGTGGATACATGCCCGGATCTATTTTTTAGTGATATGGTCGTCTTGGTACATGGACAACAAGGTGCGAGTGAAGGGATGAAGAGACAGCTGGGTATGCTTGGGGTGGAGTCTGCAGAGGTTGTGTGTCCATATGTCCCTCCATATGGAACGCATCATACCAAGGCGTTTTTCCTGCAGTATGAACGAGGTATACGTATAATCATACATACAGCGAATTTGTTATACTGTGATGTGAACAATAAATCGCAGAGCGCGTTTCTTCAGGATTTTCCAAGGAAAAAGCCTGGCCAACACCATTCTGCAAGTGATTTTGAAAAGCAGCTGGTTGGGTATGTCGAGCGACTTGGGTTGGGACGTGTTTTGGAAGACACGATGAAGAAGGTCATATCTATGCATGATTATACGTACGCGAGAGGTCATATCGTGTCGAGTGTGCCTTCCAAGCCGTTTGAATTTGAACACCAAGAACGTGCTGGTCAGTATGGGCATGCACGGGTGGCATCCATCTTGAAGAATGAGATCTTTGATGCGTCATATGCGCGCGCTCCGATACTTGCGCAGTTTTCTAGTATTGGTAATATCTCTGATAAATTCATGAGAGAAATTCGAGAGAGTTTTTCCTCGGGTCAGTTTGCAGCAGCGGGCCACGCTTCTTCTTCTTCTTCTTCTTCTTCTTCTTTTGCAGAGATGGAGCTTGTGTGGCCAACCGTCTCTGAAGTTCGAGATTCTCTCGAGGGATTCTTCGGTGGTGGGAGCTTGTGTGGGTATCCCAATCGATTCCAGAAATCTACTGTTATGGATAGAATACACAGATGGGGTGGGCAGGTTGCAGGTCGGCAGAGGGCACTGCCGCACATGAAGACATACCTACGCTATTCTACTGCAGACAATGATGTGCGCATGCCTTGGGTTTTACTTGCCAGTCATAACTTTAGCAAGGCTGCGTGGGGAGAGTATGTACAGAGTAGAAAATACAATACCAAGTTATTTAGGATATTATCCTATGAGATGGGTATTCTCCTCGTACCACGATTAGAACTGGCCTATAGAAACTCTCCCCAGTGTGGTTTTTCCTGTACTACTAGTAGTACTACTACTTCAACAGCAACAATAGCAAGGGAGCGGAAGAGGATTGAGGCAGTGGAATTTGTTCCTTGGAAAAAGGGTATCACAGAGAGTATGGATGGTACAACATTACGAGTACCTATACCTCTTCCTTTTGAGCTACCTCCTGTTCCATATCCAACAACAACAACAACAACAGCGACCACGAGGGACCCCTATAGGGGGAGTCAGAGCTATGACTCCACACCATGGACAGTCACCCCAGATCCCACCCATGGGAATGTATGGCATGGTATTGATGCACTAGGTAATCCATATCCTGGTAAAGGATCGTATCAAGGTGTGTTACAGAGAGATACAGATGAAGATATCTGGTATAGATTATTTTCATCTCCATAGATTCTACAGGTAAAAGATGAAACCAGAAAAGTGATCCATTCCACCGAGGGGAATGAATCAAACGTACGTTTATCATGGTGGCATTTCGTTAGCTTTGTATGCAAACAAACATGTAAAAATAGCATACACATACATACGTAAGATTCAACATACCATAGATGCATGGTATGTACGTATATCGAATTCTCTGTGTTTGATTCGGGACATTTTGACCTTTGAATGTCAATCTTCTCTCGTCTCATTTTTACATTGTCTATACCATATACTAGGAAGAGATAGGTATACGTGTATAGTTCGTAGACAGTATAGCTCAAGGAGCAGCAGTATCTGGGTCAACCCAAGCACGTGACGAGTGGACCTTGTACCGTCTATAGAGAGAATCGTAGTGTGTCCTTGTCTATCCAGGGCTGGTGAGCGAGAGGCATTCAGATGATGTATAAAAGGAAGAAGAGCCCAACGCTGGCATCGCTGCAGTCCGAGTCGTTCTACATTGTCAAGATTGATGCACCCCCAGGGGTTGAGGTTCCTGGAGGCTGCTATGTGACTGTGCAGTCTGGTCCCCATTTTGGAGTAAAAGCTGCGTTTGAGAGATTGCGAGATCCAAAACCCAGAGCGCATACGTTGCCTGATATAGTATTTCTTCCTACAAACTCTTCTGTATATGTCCTTGATGAGGCTGTACAGACAAAGCCATACCTGCTTGTGAATTGTGATGACTTGGAAAGGGCGAGGTTAAGGCAAAATCCAGAATCGTCGTCAATGACACGAGCAAGACAGGTGAGAGGAGTGCCAGAAGCCCCTGATAGTCTGACGACTCCTCCTGATAAACTTCATAAACAGGCACGCTTAGCATTCACAGATGAGAAGGAAAAGGACCTTGAAGGAGTAGAAAAGAGACAAAAGGTGGGTAAATTAAGCCCAAAGGTGTTGCATTTTGATGAGCATGTGAAACCAGATCCTAAAAAAGCTGCGATTGGAAATCTGGATACCATGTCTGCACTGAGAGCAGCATACACAGCCAATCTCATGTGGATGCTCTCCAACCCAGAGATGCAACAATCTCTCCCAGGGACACGGCCCGTGACTACGAGTACTATTACTACTACGCCGACGTTGATGCCAAAGAATATATCAAGCAATATTGATGGCAAAGAAGACAAGATCCAACAGGAGGAAGAGGTGGCACCTGTTCATGCAGCGGAGGAACCAGAGATGAAGGATGAGATTCATATTGACACGGAGGAACAAAATCAACCGGATGATTCTCCCGAAGAACAAGTAAAAGAAGACATAGTAAAAGAAAAACAAGCAGACGAGGTAGATTTGGATGAGATTTTAGAGATTACAGAACCTGAAAAGGATACTCACCAATGACACACACACACAAACGCTTTGACTGACTGGTACTTGTTGTTTTTGTCATATGTAACTAGACCTTGCCATATTTTGTGTTGTATACACACATTGTCTGTAGTATGGTATCGAATAAGAGTCTACGACAAGATCTCATCTCTGAAATATTCCTCAAGGGTCAATGCAAGCTTGCATGCAAGGCTGGCTTGGTGTCTCTGTGGTATTTGATTTGGACTGTTAGGCAACCATTGTGTGTTTTATTTCATATGGTATATTTTAATTCTATAGACGACAGGATATAGGTCAAATAGAATCAAACCGAAAGAAACGACACGACCCGATCGAACCACGTGTCGTTGTACGACATGAATAGTCAACCGTGTCGTGGAGCCATTGCTCACAAACAACTTCCTAGGTTTGATAGTGTGCTTATGGAACATTATCTATGTGATCTGACAGGGTTACGTGATGAAGTCTATGGGTTGTTCAAACAACACCCAGAGTTGCTGATTGATGAAGAGGAGGGTATGACAAAGGCTGAACATAGAGAATTGGTCAGGAATTGTCTCAAATTGTTGCTTCGGGAAGGATATTCGCCATTATCATACTTTACACGGGATTTTAAAAAGTATTTTTACCTGGCAGAATTGCTGAGTCTGGTAGACCTATCCCTGACTGTAAAAATGGGGGTACAATATAGCCTGTGGGGTGGATCCATCATAAACCTGGGAACAGAACGACATCGACGTCAGTATTTTGAAGATATTGATAAGTTTCGGCTTCCTGGATGTTTTGCCATGACAGAACTGCGACATGGAAGTAATGTTGCTGGACTGCAAACGGATGCTGTCCTTGACCTTGAGAGGGATGAATGGGTTATTACGACGCCTGATGATGGTGCGATTAAGTGGTGGATTGGAAATGCGGCAGAAGATGGTAAAATGGCAACGGTATTTGCACGACTGAAAATTCCGTCGAATGCAATGGCTGGGAGATTGGATGATCATGGGGTGCATGCATTTGTGGTGCCCCTGCGGGATGATCAAGGCGTGTGTGTTCCTGGGGTGGAGATTCATGATTGTGGGTATAAAGTTGGACTGAACGGGGTGGATAATGGGGCTATACGATTTACCAATGTAAGGGTGCCGAGGGAAAATCTGCTTGATAGATTTGCAACGGTTGATAGGAGTGGGCGGTATGCGTCATCTCTGTCTTCTCCAGCAAAGCGATTCGCTGCGACTCTCGGAGAACTTACTGGTGGACGCGTGGGTTTGACATTTGCTTCTATTGGTGTTTTGAAGGGTGCAGTAACTATTGCTATACGATATTCTGCACAAAGGCAGCAGTTTGGTCCTCCAAATGCTCCAGAGGTTGCCGTCTTGGATTATCCATCACAGCAATTAAAACTCATTCCAATCCTTGCGTCGGCATACGCGTTGCATTTTACCAGGGAAACGTTGATTGAAAAGTATGTGGAGATGAAGCGTACCAAGGATGAGGTGCTTATTGCGGATGTGCATTCACTTTCTGCCGGGCTCAAGGCATATACAACAAGCTACACTGCCAATGCATTGTCAGTGGCGAGAGAATGCTGTGGGGGACATGGATATGCTTCTGTAAATCGACTTGGAGCATTACGTTCTGATCATGATATCTTCCAAACGTTTGAGGGTGATAATACTGTATTGTTACAACAAGTAGCGGCACTCTTGTTGAAAGAGTACAAGGATTCATTTGCTGGGTCTCCTGTTGCTGCGACTTGGTCATATTTAAAACAAGTTGCCTCGGATTCTCTCCCTACCAACCCTCTCATCTCTCATGCAACAGAGCCAAGTCATCTGAGAAACACAGGATTCTTGAAGAGAGCATTGCGTCACAGAACTGCCCGGCTCTTGCACACATTGGCTGCGCGGCTTCAGAAGCATACAAAGGCTTCTGGAGAGTTCTATGCATGGAACAAATGCTTACTTCACGTACTAGCATTATCAAAAGCTCATATTGAAAGCGTCATGCTGGATTCATTCATGCAAGCTGTCCAAGAGTGTCCTGATCCAGATTGCAAGAAATCTCTCAAAGCCATGGCTGATTTGTTCGGCTTGGAGAGGATTCATGCAGATATTATGTTCAGAAATGACGATTATATCGCACCAGAGAAAGCAAAGGCAATTCAAAAAATGATTGAGAAACTGTGCAGTGAGATCAGAGAAGTAGCTGTTCCTCTATGTGATGCCTTTGGGATCCCTGATCATATTCTGAGAGCACCTATAGCGTTGAGCACTGGGAAACATGATCCATACGGGGACTACTTGCATTCTGCTGGATTTGATGTTTGATACTTTCATACTATGTGTATTCATTCAGTAATGTTGTGGTGGCCTGCAGCAAATGCTCAAGTTCCGCATCTTCAGGAAATCCACACCCCCTCCATCGAATCCGACCAGCGCTGTCTAACAAGTATACATACCCTATCAATCTATTTTCAAACATATCCAAAACGTCTTGAAACCCGTCGCGGCGACCAAAGAGGAATACACTGCGAGCATCAGCCCCAGAATATTTCTCCTCAAATCCAGTCTGTTTCAAGAATGACCTGAATGGCCACATGCTCATCACAAGAGAGTCAACCACAGACAATTCAACAATACCAAAAGAGACATCTTTCTGTTTTGAAAACCAAACATCAACCGGGCCTGTCCAAGCATCAATCATCGGTTGTGC
>PJEL010000812.1_pt1 | contig 35211 bp, 26 predicted proteins | sample 1853271 | NCBI WGS metagenome assembly PJEL01 (sample SAMN08108733, study PRJNA415343) | Invertebrate metagenome, whole genome shotgun sequencing project. | host: Globobulimina | place: Sweden: Gullmar Fjord | collected 2015-08
ATGTGCCAGACGTCCCGCTGCAAAGCTCGAGTCGTTGCCGATTCCCGAGTACAGGGCGTGCCTGGCTCCGGCGTCCCCAGACTGGAAGCGCACGTCGTATTCCGAGGCGCCGATGCCCATGAAGACCCCGACATCCCCGAGGGAGGAGGGCCGCAATCCGGCGTTTTCCAGTGCGTGCCAGGTGACCTCCAAGAGGAGACGCTGCTGGGGATCGATGGCCTCTGCCTCGCGGCGCGAGATCCCGAAGAACTGCGGATCGAACTGGTCGATCCCCTCTACGAACCCACCCCGTGTCGCGACTCCCGGCCAGCGGTCGTCCGGCGGTGGCCCGATGGCGTCCGTATGCCCACACAGAAGCGCCCAGAACGACTCGAGATCCGGGGAACCGGGGAACCGACACCCCATGCCCACAATGGCCACCGCGTGGGGGTCAAAACTGGAAATAGATGAAGTCATAACTGGTCTCTCGATAGAATATGAAGATCATCGCCGCCCATAGGCTCCAGGTCGTTGTCTGGAGTGGGAAGTACCAGGCACTGCGCTTCAGCCGCTCCAGGACGTGGTCCTCGATGGGCACTGCGATCACCATGGGCAGGCTCGCCGCGACGGCTACCGACAGCACGACGAGGGCCACCGAGAGCTCGTCCGGGGTGTACGCGAGGGGATTCTGGGAGAGGTGCTGCCAGACCCTGCCGATGCTCACCTCCCGAAAGAGCAGTCCACCCGGGATCATCACGCCGAACATGTGGATCGTGATGGCCACCCAGCGCGCCCCGGGGAAGTTGCGGAGTCGATCGGGCAGAAGCGGAGGGACAAAGGTGTAGAAGACCATCGCGATGCCGAAGTAGACCCCCAGAGCGACAAAGGTCCAGGCCGCTCCGTGCCAGAGTCCGATCAACAGGAAGGTGACCAGGATCGTGGCGACCAGGCGGATTCCGCTCGCTCGGCCGCTGCGGGCCAAGGGTGCGTAGACATAGTCGCCGATCCAGCTCCCCAGAGAGATGTGCCAGCGCCTCCAGAAATCTGGCGTCGAAGTCGCGAGAAAGGGCCGGTGGAAGTTGATTGTGAGCTCGAAGCCCAACATGCGAGCAACCCCACGCGCGATATCGGTATAGCCGGAGAAGTCGGCCATGATCTGCACGCCAAAACCCACCGCGGCCGCGAACACCAGGACGGTGCTCGGGTGCTCGAGCAGGTGCACCTTGTCCACGTAGGGAGCCACGACATCGGCGATGCAGATCTTCTTGAAGGCGCCCCACAGTGCAAGGCCGAAGCCGGATCCGATCCGCTCGGTGACCCACTCCCGGCGCGCCTCGACCTGGGGCAGAAAGCGGTCGGCCCGCTCGATGGGTCCGGCGACGAGCTGAGCAAAGAACGAGACGTAGACCGCGTAGTCCAGAAAGTCGGTTCGCGGCTCGATCCGCCCTCGGTACACGTCGATGGTGTAGCTGAGAGTCTGGAAGGTGTAGAAGGAGATCCCGATCGGCAGGATCAGATCGAGAGTCGTGAAGTTGGCGTGCACGCCCAACGAGTTCATTGCCACGACGACGTTGCCGACAAAGAAGTCGTAGTACTTGAAGATCCCGAGCGCACCGAGGTTTCCAGCGATGCTCACCAGCAGCAGACGCAGCTTCCATTCAGGCCAGCGGCGCATTCCCAGGGCGACGCTGTAGTCGAGGATTGCCGAGAAGCAGAGAAGGCCGACGAACCACCAGTGCACCCAGCCATAGAAGACGACGCTGGCCAGCAGCAACAGCCCGTTCTGATACCTGCGACCGGGCAGTAGCCAGTACAGAGAGAACACGATGCCGAGGAGCGCGAGGAACTCCGGCTGTACGAAGCTCATCCCACGTCCTTGCCGATCGTGACTCCGAGATCCTCGACCAGGGTCGCTTTCTGGAAGAGCACTGCACTCGAGAGGTTGTTGTCGATCTCGAGGGTGAGCTTGCGGGTGGTGGGCGCGAGGGCGGCGGGCAGGGCGATGCTGAGACCCTTCTCGAGATCGCGAGGATCTACGAGCCGGTCCACGATGATCTCGTCCGTCGTCCACAGCCTGAGACGCACCTGGGGCGCGGCGCGTCGCAGGGAATAGTGCTCGGCGGTCAGCTCTAGCCGGGTGGGCCCGGCATAGAAACGACGCAGCTCTCCGGGATTCAGCTGAACCTGCAGCTTGTCCCCTGGAAGCACCCACAGCTCTGTGTTGCAGCTCCGGTTCGGTGTGCGATCAAAGGCCAGGTCGTATTTGTGCTGGTCGTTGGGTCCCGTAGGATGAAAGAAGATTTTTCCCTTGGCATGACACTGCTGCCCGGGGTGGACCTCCATCGACGAGCAGGCCTTGTGGCGTTTCATCGGCTCGCCGTCCTCGAGCACCACGAGAGGGGAGCATCGGCCCGTCTTGCGGTCCGAGATCGCCGCAAAGGCGGGAGAAGCGAAGATGCCGTAGCCAGCGTCCGTCCACTCCAGCGTCGGCTTGGCCCGCACGGGAGGAGGCCTTTTCAGGTGGATTGCAGCGGTCTTCTGCGGCGTTCGACCGATAAGATTCAGCGTCACGCTCTCCGCTGAGCGGCCGTGACTCAGGACGGTGACGGTGTTCTTGCCGCGGCCCAGTGACACGGAGCGGATCGCGACGAATGGACCGTTCTTGGGGGAGCGGATCTCGACGCGCCAGTCCCCGGGCACGCCGATTCGGTCGACAATTGCCCCGATCTGTCCGCCGAATCCCTTCAGGGGAACAGGCTTTCGCTTTCCGAACTTCACCGTGGCAGCTCCGCTTCCCTTTCCAAAGGACTGCGCCTGCACACGGATCGGCATCGGCCCACGATCCTCCTGCCACGGCTCCGTCGACTCGAGGACCAGGGTGGTGCCCGGGTACACCCAGACGATCGAGCCGCGGGTATCGGTGATCGTCACCTGGTTCCGCAGATCGATCTCGTATGGACCCGCGCTCGCCTCCGGGGAGGGAGGCACGACGTACAGGTGGGTCCTCTGGACTGTGAAGTGCCCAGGCTTGCAGGACTTCCGCAGATTCCGAGGGTTCTTGCCCTGGGAGAGGTGATCGCCGGCGTAGTTCGCCAGTAGCGGTGACGCCGGGGGGAGCCCCACGAGCTCGATAGCGCCCGTGGTGATGGGAGGGATCCGACTGATCTCGGCTTCGAACAGACAAGATCCGTCGGCGGCTGCGAGTTCTTCCACCCGCTGAGTGGGCGGCGGCTGGCCTTTGCGTGTGATTCGAGGCGACGGGTACGGGAGCCTCGCCGAGGGAAGGGCTGCGTCGGACGTGACGCCGATGTCGAGCAGCTGGTTGGCGAGATGAGTGGAGAAACGCTGCCGTCCCTCGCGCTTGAGGTGCACCGGATCCTGGAACTCGGATGCTCTCATTTCGATGTCGATGTCGACGAAGCCCCCCCCTCGCTCATTGAGCAGGGAGAGCAGCTCGCGAAGCTTCGGTTCTCCGTCGTCAATGGTCCCCGGGGCGGCCGGCATGCGCGCGAAGATGAACTTGGCGCCGATCTCGTCTGCCAGATCCAACAGATCGGGTACCAGCGACTCGGCCGCTGTACCGGGCGTGGTGGCGGGTTTGGTGGGAACGGGCTTGTTGTACAGGCCGTAGTCGATGCGCCGATTCGAAAAGACTCGGTTGAACGACACACTCACCGATCGGGAGCTCTGTCCGATGAGCGCGCTCGAGACCGAGTGCCAGCCGTCGAGAGCCGCCCGCCTCGCCTGAATCCGGCGTCGCATCAGGGAGGCCCAGCGTGGGCTGGCTGCATCGCCATAGAGCACCTTGTCGAAGAGCACCGGCTCGTCCCCGCGCATCAGCTCGTCGAGATGCATGATGTCCTGGTCACTCTCGGCTGTCGTCGAGATCGTGGCTCCAATGCTGTTCGCGACGATGACGGCCCGTGGCTTGTAGCCCTTGGCCACCACTTCGTTTTTGAGGGCCGCGTACCAGGCAGGGGCCTCCGAGCCGGGAACGGTCAGGACGGCGACCCGTCTTCCGAGCACGCGGCTCAGGATCTGCCCGTCGACTCCGGCCGCTGTAACGGAGTTTCCAAGTACGATAAGCTCGGGTTCGTTGGAGAGTTTGCGGGCGAACTGCTCCTGTAGCTGTGGATCTGCGCTCGGCGAAAAATTCGCGAGCGCAGACCAGCCAGCGACGCCTATCCAGAGGGGGATCAAGCAACCGATGAGAGTGGGGATTCGGGCTGATGTCTTCAGTTTTTGGCCCTGGTCGCGTTGGGCGGCGGTTTGCCCGCGCACCCATTCAGCATAGGCAGGGTCGGTACGGAGCCGCGATTTCGCCCAATGTCACGGGCAAGTCAACTACCCGGGTCGGAAGATGAACGGCCAGGTGAGATCACCCTCAAACTCCTCCCATTTCTGTCGTTTGAGCAGGGAGATTATGCAGCGGGCGAGATCTTCGTCGCCGCCCAGGATCTCAAAATCGACGGCCTTGCCGTCCTCGATCCTCCAGGCCAGCTCGATCCGCGTTGTGAGGGCGGGATTGACTTTGAGGCGCTTGGAGTAGCAGGCCCGCAATTGGTTGCGGAGGCGATGCAACATCATGTGAACCCCGTCGCGGAGTGGATCGGCGTCGTCGGCAGCACCGCTGAATTCGATCTCGGAGAAGGAGGACATCTCCCCGCCGTTTGCCGAGGCGGAGATCTCACTGTCGAAGCCACTACGGAGGCGAACTAGCGGGTTCATGCTGGCCTTGCGTCGGTCAAGCACGAGCTGTCCGACTGGTTTGACGAGCTCTCCTTGAACGTCCACTCCCTCGAAGTCGACTTCGATGCGCTGCCTGTTGATTGGGGGTTCGACGCCATAGGGTGTCAGGTTCGGGACTTCGACCTCGGACGAGGCCGAGCCACAGGTACTAGGCGTCTTCTCGGCTGCCACAAGGCTGGTGTAGTCGCTCACCAGGTGGTACTCCAGCGCCGTCGCAGTGATGCCGTTGGCGCGCTCGATCGGGTCGAGGTAGCGGTCGTAGGCCAGGTCGTGGATACGGCTGCGAGCCCAGAGCGTCTTCACGCCCTCGTGGACTGCGCCTTCATCCTCATTCATGGGCAGGCGCAGGCGATAGGGTTCTCCGCGAACGTCGCCGGACACGGTGATCAAGTGGTGGTCTCCGCCTCCGCGGAAGCGAGCGACCACTCGGACCGGGATACCTGCCCAGAGATCCGGGATCACGGCGGGGTATTGGTCGAAGACGTCCAGGCCGCCGAAGTCGACGGTGACGTCGGTCATCGAGGGGTGGGCGATTCGGCTGTAGAAAGTGTCGACCAGCTCTTCGATGGGCGTGCCCGGGAGCTTGTAGGCCACTTGCCCACGTCCCATCTCGGCGAGTCCTTCGAGAAGCATGCGGTTCACGCTGGAGCCGACACCCAGTGAAAACAGGCGGGAGTTGCCGAGATTGTCCCGGACAGCGTCCAGGATCTCCCCGTCGTTGCCGATGTAGCCGTCTGTGAGCATCAGCACGAGCCGCAGCGCGCTGGGGTCGCCTGGCATGTTCAGGGAGTGCAGCACCCCCGCCTTCATCTCGGTTCCCCCGCTCCCAAAGTCGTTCAGCCATTCGTTTGCGGCGTCGATGTTGGCTTCGGTGGTGGGAACTGGCTCCGGAAAGAGGGAGTCCGCACCGTCGGAGAAGCGCACCAGGTTGAAGGTGTCCCGGTGTCCCATCTGCTCGAGCGCGAGCCGCACGGTCTGCTGCGCGGCCTCGAAGGGCTGACCGCTCATTGAGCACGACTCGTCCAGCACGAAGAGCAGCTCTCGCTTCTGTTGCCCAGCTACATCAGCGAGGATCTGCGGCTCGATGGTCACCGCGACGTATCCACCCTTGTCGTCGCCGGGACTCGTCACCACCGCGACTCGGGGCTGCCTGCCGGCTAGCGTCCAGGACATCACGACGTCTCGATCCCGACGGACCTGTTGTTCTGTGAGCTCGACGTGGGTTCCCCAGTCGCCTTCGTCGATGTTGATGGCGTGGGTGTCGCTCCAGATCGACTCCAGGGAGGCCCGGCCGCGAATGTCGACACTCATCTCGAAATCTGGCGTTGGCCGGGTCTTAGTCGTGACCAGTGGCGGCAGCTTCAGATCACTCGGGACATTGAAGTAGGGCCCACCGACCGTCGTAGGAAAGGACAGGGTGTACGTGCTGTCTTTGTAGTCAACCTGATGCACATACTCCAGATCTACTGTCACGGTCTCCCCTGGGCAGAGGCCGGCGACATGCTGTGTGAAGACGTTGGATCGCTCCTGTTCGAGCAGCGATGCTCGGCGGCCCTCGTGACGGGCCTGTTCATAGGCTTCGCGAGCGGCGTCCTTCTCCATGATCTCGCCTTCGATGGTGAGATCTCCACAGGTCAGCAGCATCGAACGCACCGCGGCGTCTTCGGGCAGCGGAAAGGTGTACACCGCGTCGATAGTGTCCGCGTATGGATTGTGGAAGTCCTGGCGAACGGACACGACGGCCATTCCCACCTCCACCTGTGCGTCGACGGACATCCCGGCAAGCACGAGGCCGGCGTCCGTTGGCTGATGTGGATCCAGATCTTGGGCCCAAGCCGCACCGGTGATCCACAATACTAGGCCGGCAACCTGTATTGCCTGGAACATGATTCCCCCTGGTTTTCACATGCTTGACAACCGGGTCGGAGGACGGTTCCCGCTCCACGCCTCAAAAGGAGGACGGAGGTCGACGAAGCGCTTCTGGACGGCACCCATGGCCTGGCCCAGGAAATCGCAAGCCACCACGTTCTCGCGGTACTGGACCTCGCCCATGTAGTGGCGGAGCCATCGTTCGCTGATGCCGACGTGGGTACGCTTGACCTGGAGCTTGAGCATCCAGAGGGCGAGGGAGGCCGGGCCCTCCCGGGACATGGGCAACTCGCCGAATACGTCGTGAGCCCATTCGGCTGCATCCGGCAGCGTGGGGATGTGGGAGAGGCGAACACCGTTTTCCCCGGTGACGGCCGCGACCGTGGAGAAGTGGGGCAGAGATGGCCTGCCCCCATCGCGATAGGGTCGATTGGTCTGGATGCGGACAGCAGAGAGCATCAGGAGCCCAAGGACGGGAACATTGGTGTTCTGAACGGCTGTTCGGAGACGGTGGAGAAGCTGCCACGCGGTCTCGTAGGTGACCTTGAGCTTCCGTTGCAGCTCTGTCGCCGCGCAACCGCCGGGTCGCGAGAGCAGCATGGCGGCTAGGAACCAGTATCTCAGCGGTACGTGGCAACCGTGCATGAGGGTCCCAGCCGTGACCGAGGCGTGGCAGCAGCAAGCACCGCAGACGAACACTCGCGGTCTAGTCTCGATTCTGCGATGGCGCCGACCACCGCAATCGCACACGAGCCCGGCAGGCCCCCATCGGAGTTCCGCCAGGCGATCGGCGCACTCTCGTTCGGTCTTGGGAATCAGGGCATTGAGGCAAAAGCGTCGCATGAAATCCCCCTACCGCTCTGGCGACACTAGATCCCGAAAAATCACACTACCCACCTTAGATTTCCGCCCATGGCTATCGGGTTGGTGCATCAGCGCGCCTCGTGTTGCACCAACCCGATAGCCCAAGGCAAACTGGCGGTGTGTTCGAGCGCTGCGAGACTGCTCTGACCGTAGTCTGTGGGATAGTCTGCGATCTAAGGTTGCTTCGGCGGCTCAGATGCCGGTGAGCTGGGAGACCGAGTTGTTGTTGTCAGGTCTGCGCGTCGCTCTCTGGGAGCTTCTTTGGCGGTTCGAGTTCGACTTCCTCGGTGACGTCACGCCAGGTGGGTTCGGCGGGATCCTGTCCGATGAAGGGGAAGAAGCCGGGCGCCTCCAGCAAGAACCCATCGGCGTCCTGGAAGTAGTGCTCCTCTTGGAGGATTCGCGGCGCGTCTTGGCCGTCCCAGCATCGGACCTCGTGGTTGTGGATCAGCCAGCCACCCCAGCCGGAGCGATAGGTCGTACGCGCCTCGAAGATCAGCGGGCTGTCCAGATCGCGGCGTACCTGACGCACTAGCAGCGAGCCTCGCTCCCGCAGGATCACCAGGTGTGCAGTCTGATCGCTGGTGTGGGCCTGGCGGCCATTCCGGCCCAGGGAGACGCCCTGTTCGGTGGTGTCCACAAACTCGCTGGAGTGCTGGCGGCTCCATCGGGACAGGAGCTGGCTCTGGGCGCGATCGAGGCGCCAGGGCAGGGTGAGCGGGGGACCCAACAGGCCACTCTCGGCGATTCGAGCCGGTCCTACTCGGTGGCGGAAGAACGGCACACCACCGATGTACACCGTCTGCAGGTTCCAGCTCTGGAGGTGGCGCAGGCGGGTGAGTGCGCGCTGAGCCGCCGCGAGCAATAGGCTGTCGGGAGCGGCCAGCATCGGGAGTGGGCCCCAGGCGACTCGGATGTTCATGGTCGCGGTCTGGAAAGGGTCGCCGCTGACCTGGGTCGGCACGAAGCGCGGGCGCCGCTTCAGGTCGAAGAACGCCATCTCTACGGCTTCTCCTTCGGTGAGGGTGATCTGGTGCTCGGGAGCGGCGAAGGCAAAGCGTCCGCCACCCGCGAGTCGGCCAGCCCCGATCCCCAGCAGATGCAGTCCGCGGCCGAGGACACCCTTGCCGATGGCCTCGAAGAACGAGAACAGCCCGGAGAAGTTCACTGTGAGACGGTCGCTGTCGTCGCGGTAGACGATTGGAGGACCCAGCACCAGCGAGCTCTGGCCGGCGAAGCTGGTGGGGTTGGTAGAGGGCACCGAGCCGACGCCGGCGATGAAGGCCCGGTTGGTGTAGAGACCCTCCACCAGCCTCGCTTCGGTGGCCACCTTGGTTTCGCCGTCCACTCCTTTGGCCCGGACGCGTACCCGAGTGGCGCCCAACAATCCCTCGGTGACCACTACCTCGGGAATACGAGCCAGATAACCTAGCAATCCGCCGGTCTTTGACTCGAGGTCGGCGGCAAAGAACCGGCCTCCTCCCGGCCCGCCCGCCGCGTGGCTGCTGATGACCTGCCAGTCTCCGTCCAGGGCCACCACTGAGAACCGGGCCGGGACGACGACGCCGCGCGTGAAGAAGTCCACGAAGCGCCGGGTAGAGCGCTCTTCCCACCATCTGCGCAGACCGTCGAGCCAGGGGATCTTGGTGAGGACCCTGGACGCCTGGGCATAGGTCCAGCTAGGTACGCCGGCATAGAGCGCGTTGTCCGCCGCTGTTCCCGCCGGGTAGACGCTGATGGACCGGATGAACGGATAAAGACCCTGGAACGTGTGTTCTTGGGTGGTTGCGGCCAGGCCGGAGAGATCGAAGCCGTGGGCTCGCAGTCGCGCGCGGTGGGGTAGCAGGGCCGCAAATGCCGCCAACTTCAGGAGGCGATCGCCCTTGGGCAGACCGGCTCGGCGAGCGATTCGCCACGGAGCTCTCTCGCGGTCGAGTCCGCCGCCGATTCGTCGCCGAAGGGCCCAGATCTTGAAGATAGTGGGCTCGTCGGGCTCCAGTCCGTCGCCGTCGGGGAGCGGCTCCACATAGGCGCTTCGATAGGCAGCTGGCAGTGCTGCGAGTTCGATGGGTGTTGGGCTCTCAATGGTGACTTCCCCTTCCCGGTATCGAACGAGATCGGGGTAGAATGCCCAGAAAGCGGCTACCAGTACGTGGTGATCCAGGCTGCCATCTCCAGAGAACACCACCACATCGAGGGGCCGCTCGGTCTCGGCGAGGCGCAACATGGCGTCGCGGATCTGAGTGACGGACTGCACCCGGTCGGCGAGGGTTTCCACGACCTCGACCTCGAAACCAGCGTCGCGTAGCGCGTCCAGGAGTCCCCTTGGCACCTTGTACATGCGCAGCGGGTGGCAGATCGCCAGCAGTGCCCCGGGCTGCCTGTCCCGATGCAGCGCGGCCCGCACATAGCCCTCGAGAACTGCCGGATCGACCAACGCGCCGGGGCCCGGCGGAGGAGCCGCAGCCAATCCGGCACTCGGCTCTCGGTTGCCCTCGTCGGACATAGTCCCTCGCCCCCTTCGGGCCAGTCTACCTCTGACGCCACTGTGGACCTGCGGGGTAGTCTGGGTCGTCTCTCGAGGAGGTGCACGTGGCTTCGCTCTTTGATCCGCTCCTGGCCGCTGGCTTCACGACCCTGCGTCTCCGTCAGAACCTGCGCACCGGCGAGATCTACGCCTCCACCTGCCGACAGTGGGATCCGGATCTCGTCTTCGATCGTTACCGGACGGACTTCGATCTCGAGTCCGCGCTCACCGCCAGTCCACTGTCTCTCGGGCGCGAGGGCACCCAGGAGCTGTATCGGCATCACGACTCCCTCGATGCTCTCGATGGCCTTTGTGGACTGCTGCGCAAAGGGCGGCACCAAGGGGTCGACTGCTGGATCCACGCCAGGCGAAACATCCGTGTGATCTCGAATATGCACTCCAACGTTCTCGCTCTGGACAACCGTCGCCACGCGTTGCGCGCCGGGGGGATCCGCCGTCACGGCTTCGAGGATCCCGAGCCCGAGGTCCTCGTCGATGGCCTCAACCTGGCCCGGGCGATGAGCTTCAAGAACGTCGCTGCGCAGATCCCGTTCGGAGGGTCGAAGATCTGTGTTCACTCCGACCCGGTGGCTCTGGATGACTGGGAGGCCCTTGGTTTCCTCGGCTGGTGTATCGACCAGTCTCGGTCCTATACCGGCCCAGATATGGGCTTTCTCCCAGAGCACGCTGACGCGCTGCGATCGAGGTTCACCCGCAACATTGTGGGAGGACCGGGAGGAGCACTGGGCCCGACCGGCACACCGACCGCTGAGGGCGTCCTGGTGGCCTTGAAACACGCCGTGTCCGTCGAGCTCGGTCGCGACAGCCTGGTGGGGCTCTCGGTTGCAGTCCAGGGGCTTGGAGCTGTGGGCGGGATCCTCGCGCATCTCCTGCGAGGGGAGGGTCTGGGCCGGCTGGTGGTCGCCGATGCCAGCGAAGAGCGGGTGCAGGCATTCCGCGCCGCCGCGGGTAGCTCCGTAGAGATCGTGTCTTCGGAGGAGATACTCACTCGGGAAGTTGACGTTCTCTCGCCGAACGCAGTCGGCGGTGTGCTGTCCGAGACGAGCATCGACCAACTCAACTGCAAGATCATCCTCGGGGCGGCCAACAACCAGCTGCGGGCCACCTCCAGAGAGGAAGAGCTCGCCCTCGCGGATCGCATCGCCGCCCGCGGCATCCTTCACCAAGCCGACTGGATGCACAACGGCGCCGGTGTCATCGCCGGCTACGAAGAGTGGGAGCACCAAGAGAACGCCAGCATGGATCGGGTTCGCGAGCACGTCGCGCGGGTCTGCGGAGAGGGAGTTCGCAGCAACCTGGTGGCGGCCCGGGAGGCGGGGATCCATCCCACGGCGATGGCCTATCGCAGCGCCGAGAGCGCCATCTATCCAGGAGAAAGCCAATGACAGAGCGCATCACCATTGTTGCGCCACCAGATCTGGTGCCCGCGCGAGGCTACTCTCACGGTGTCGCGGCTGGAGGACGGACCCTGCACATCGCCGGCCAGATCGGCTGGAACCTGCAGGGTGTCCTGCCCGACGACTTCGTCGGACAGTTCGCCCAGGCCCTGGACAATGTGCTCTCCGTCATTCGGGAGGCGGGCGGCGAGCCCACCGATCTCGTACAGATGACGGTCTATGTCACCGACGTGCAGCAATACCGCTCCTCGACCAGCGCACTAGGGCCGATCTGGAAAGAGAGGCTGGGACGCCACTATCCAGCCATGGCTCTAGTGGGCGTTGTCGGGTTGGTGCACCCCCAGTCGCTGCTGGAGATCGAGGCCACAGCGGCCCTCGCCGATCTTTGAGAACTGCGGCTGAGAAAGTGGTGACATGGGCAGGCGACCCTCCTCCTTCCACCAGACAGGAGGAACTCATGCGCTCGGCCCTGCTCATCTTGCTCGTCGGCTGCGATGCCGGCCAGGTGCAGATCATCGACAACGAAGTCGACCCCGCTACGGATCCGACGGGGTCGACGACACCGACCAGCGGGACCACGCCAACGACGACAACGGAGGAAGGACCGGTGCTAACCGTGGTGGTGGAGGGGTCTCTCGAGGATCGGAGCCCGAACGACAGCCTGGCCTCGCAGACGCCCGATCCCTACAGCTATGGACTGCGTCGCCTGGAGCTGATGCAGGGGCCTGATGATCCAAACCCTGCGTTGATCTTTGACTATGGAGATGGGGACGTTCTCGTGGACATGCGCGCCCGGAACGACGTGGCATCCGTGAATATGGTCGACCTGCCGAGCGCAGCCTTCACCCACGCCCGGATCGCGCTCACTTGGGTCGAGGTCGAGGTGGACGCCACCGTTCACGACCTGCCCGTCGTCGACACCTGGACGGCGCCGCTCCAGCTGCATCAGGTGCTCTCGGATCAGGGAGACGATCGGCAGGGAGACGTGACGGTAAGTGGCCAGGTAGGAGGATTCCCCCTCGAAGTCAGCCAACACTGGCCTCTGATCTATTCCGATCCGGGGCCGGGTATGACCGTGGAGAGTCTGGGCGGAGAGACCCTGCTGACCTTCACCTTGGCCCAGCCGATCCTGACGTCTCCGGATGCCGAGGACACCACTGCGACGATGCGTTTCTTCATCGCCGAGAGCTTCCGGTGGCTCGATGCCGCGCAGCCTGGCTATGCCGAGGATCAGTGGGATGTGCCCATCGTGGGTCTCCCTGAGCTCGTCATGCAGCTTGGAGCGAACGCTTTCGAGGTCGAGGTCACACCTACGTGACGTGACTGGTCAGCTTGCCTGCCAGGACGGGAGCTGCATCGTGACCGGAAGGGTCAGCGTGAAAGTGGACCCAGTGCCCACTTCGCTTCGGACGCCGACCTCGCCACCCATGAGCTGTGCCAGCCGACGCGTAAGGGAGAGCCCGAGGCCGGTTCCGCCATAGTCCTTGCTGGTGGATGCCTCTGCCTGGACGAACTCGTGGAACACTCGCTTCACCTGCTCTTGGGTCATGCCGACACCGGTGTCGCGGACCTCGAAGACCATCCGATTGTCGGTCGTAGTTTTGACCGACAACGTGACCTCGCCCCCCGCCGTGAACTTGGCGGCGTTGGAGAGCAGGTTCAGCAGGCATTGTCGCACCTTGGTGCGATCCGCACGCATCTGCGGCAGGTCGTTCGCAGTCACGGAGAACTCGTTCCCCTTGCGCTTCACGAGCGGTAGAGCGAGGCTCTGGACCTCTTCGATCAAGCCCGTCGGGGAGAAGTCCTCCAGTAGAAGCTCCATTCTTTCAGCTTCAACCTTGGAAAGGTCGAGCACGTCGTTTATCAGCGACAGGAGGTGTTTTGCGGCCCCGACGACCCGGTTCAGGTCGACTTCGTCTTGGGATCTTCCGGCGTCCTGGGCGCTGTCCACGAGGAGCTCGCTGTAGCCGAGGATGGACGTAAGTGGAGTACGAAGCTCGTGACTCATCGATGCCAGGAAGCGAGACTTCGCGACTGACGCGTCGTCGAGCCGATCGATCAGCTCGTTGATGCGGCGATCTCGCGACGCCTCGCGGGTTCCGAGCGCTCCGAAGACGATGGCGAAGAGTAGAGGATGCAGCATGATGATCAGATGAAGCGGCAGCTCTTCGACCGCTGCAACGACGTTCGGCAGGCTCAGAACTCTCCCCGTCACCCATAAGTGCACGCCCATGGCGAGGAACGGGCTCGGTGCACCCCAGAACAGCCCCCACAGCACATGGGGATTGCGGTGTGGCAGGTAGGTGTCCGGGCGCCTGAGCGCGTGCAGGAACTCACCGAAGCTGATTGCCGGGTCGCGGACATGCGCCAGATCTGGCGCGCGCTCTGGGTGCGGTGGCATTGGGGGGAATATGTCTCGACGGGTTGAGGTCGTCAAAGGCAGCCTCGTCATATTCCGCTTCAGGCGGCTGCATCGGTTATTGTTCCTACTGAGGTCAAGTACCTGCCCCGGTAGATAGCTCAACTCGAAGTTGGGGAGGTTGTCGCCAATGACGAACTCAGAGAATCTCGCCCCGGAAGCCCACGCTGCTGGGCATGTAGATCTGGTTCGTCAGCTCGCCGATGAGGAAGGCCTCGAAGAGACCGTCGCCCGCATTGTCGAGATTCGAGACGCGATGAATGCTCACTTCGAGACTGAAGAGAAGCCCGACGGGTTTTTCGAGAGCATCATCGCTGCTGCACCTCGTCTGCAGCGACGAGTCGAGAGTGTGCTGTCCGAGCACGCCGATCTACTCCGCGATCTGGAGCGCCTCGAGCACCAGGTTGCAATCATCCAAGCTGCGCAAGCCGACCTCGCGGCCCGCAAGAAGACCTTCCTCCAGACGCTCGTGCTTCACGAGCGAACGGAAGCCGATCTGCAATTCGAGGCCTACTACGTGGAGCTGGGCGGCGGCGACTGAAGCTCTTAGAGGGCGCCTCGCCGCAACCAAAACGTCGACCGACCCGGACCCGGTCCGGGAACAAGGTGGTGAAAACCATGGCTGTAACGAAACAAAACCCCGAGCCAATCCAGTCCGGCGGCGCGTCGAGCGAGAACTCGGACGCGATCGAACCCGTGATGATCTCCGGCCATGTGGTCGAAATCGTCAGTGACGCTGGAGAGGGCGCCCAGACGGCAGGACAAATGTTCGGCACCGTGTGCGCCAAGATGGGCAATGGCGTCTGGACGGTGGAGATCATCCCCGCCGAGGTCGAGCCGCCGCCGCGGTCGCCTGTGGGCGCCTCAGGAAACCGGATCCGCTTCGCCACCGGCGATGTCACGAACATGGGCGACAAGGCCGCGGTGGTGGTGGCCTTCAACGAGCAGGCCGCGTACAGCCGGGTTGCCCAGAGCGCTCTCGAGGCGGGCACGCTGCTCTACCTCGACAAGAAATGGGGCGAGAGCCCGGATCCCGAGATCGCCAAGATGTATGCGGACGCTCTCGTGGACTTCCGCGAGCAGGGCTTCGAAGTTCGCGAGATTCCCCTCGAAGAAGAAACGCTCAAGCTCGTCGACAATCCCCGCCGTGGAAAGAACATCTGGGTCGTCGGCATGCTGTGCGCGCTGTACAACCGCGATGTCTCCCACGCTCGGGGCGAGATCGTCAAGAAGTTCGAGCGGAAGCGGAACGCCGAGGCGGTCATCAAGTCGAACCACGCGCTGCTGGACGCCGGCTACGCATGGGGGCTCGCCAACCTCGCCGAGCGCTTCGACATGGTGTCGAAGCCGGCTACCGAGGCGCGGGTGGTCATGAACGGCAACGCCGCGGTGGCTCTCGGCGCCGCTGCTGCGGGAATCGAGGTCTGCTCGATGTACCCGATCACCCCGGCCACCTCGGTCAGCCACTACCTGGCGACCTTCTTCTACAAGGCCGGCGGCTTCATCCACCAGGCCGAGGACGAGATCGCGGCCGTGTCCTTCGCAGTGGGCGCTTCATACGCCGGAAAGACGGCGATGACGGTTACCTCTGGTCCAGGCATGGCGCTGAAGACCGAGATGCTCGGGCTCGCGATGATGTGCGAAGTTCCCTTGGTGATCGTCGACGTTCAGCGCGGCGGGCCTTCCACCGGGCTCCCCACCAAGGTCGAGCAGTCTGACCTGCTCTCCACGCTCTATGGTCACCCCGGCGACGCGCCGAAAGTCGTCATTGCACCGTCGACAATCGGAGAGTGCTTCCACTACATGATCATGGCCCGCCAGCTGGCGGAGAGCTTCCGGATTCCGGTGTTCGTGCTCACCGATGCCAACCTGGCGACAGGTCAGGCCCACTTCCCCTACCCGGATCCCAAGGATGAGTGGCTGGCGCCGCCCGTCGATCAGTCCCCGTGGACGCCGGGACACAAGCCCTATCAGTGGGACGAAGAGACCGGCCTCTCACAGCGCGCGATTCCCGGGCAAGAGGGCGGACAGTACGTGCTCACCGGCCTCGCTCACGACGCCGACAGTCGCATCGCCTACGACCCCAACAGCAACCAGGACTCCATGGGCATGCGCAGCCGCAAGCTGCACGCCATGAAGAAGACGATGAAGCCGCCCGTGGTGAAAGGCGCTCCGGAAGGCGACGTGCTCGTGGTCGGCTGGGGCTCGACGCGCGGCGCAATCGAAGAGGCGGTCGACCGGCTGCAGGCCGAGGGCCTCAGTGTGTCGAGCATTCATCTGCGCTTCCTCTCCCCGCTGGAGCCGGGGCTCAAGGAGCTGTTCGCGAAGTTCAAGAAGGTGCTGGTGGTCGAGCTCAACTACGCCGACATCCCCGCGGGCGACTGGCCCGAAGATCAGTCCCGGCGCTACTCCCAGCTCGCTTGGGTGCTGCGCGCCCGCACACTTGTAGACATCGACTGCTGGGCACGCGTGCCCGGCCAACCTCTCGGACCCAAAGAAGTGGCTGACGCCATTCGAACCCGATTTTAGGAGCCTGCAATGTACGGCTTGAAGAATGACTGGGGCAAGGAAAACAAAGAGAAGTACCACACTCTGGCGGACTACACGAGCCTTCGCGCCCGTTGGTGTCCGGGGTGTGGGGACCACGCGGTGCTCGCAGCGGTGCAGAAGCTCTGTCGCGACGAGCAGCTCCCGCCTGAGAAGACGGTTTGTGTAGCTGGAATCGGCTGCTCGAGCCGCTTCCCTCACTACATGAAGACCTACGGTTTTCACGGCCTGCACGGCCGCGCATTGCCGGTCGCGGAGGGCGTTGGCTCACGGCGACCCGATCTGCACGTGTTCGTGGCGACCGGCGACGGCGACTGCTGCAGCATCGGTGCTGGCCACTGGATACACTCCATCCGCTACAACATGAACATGACGGTGATGCTGTTCGACAACAATGTCTACGGCCTCACCAAGGCGCAGACTTCGCCGACATCCCCGAAGGGCATGAAGACGAACACCCACCCCCTCGGCGCCCTGATGGATCCGATTGATCCCATCCAGACGACGCTCTCGGTGACCAATGCCTCCTTCGTTGCCCAGACGGTCGACTGGAACCCGGTGCACCTGTATGCGACCTTGAAGGCGGCGCACGACCATCGCGGGATGTCGTTCGTTCGCATCATGCAGCGTTGTCCACACTTCACGCCGGGCATGTGGGACGGGTACATCAAGGATCCGCTCCAGGTACTAATGATGAAGGACGACGGCGGCATCAACGCCGAAGGGCTCGACAGGATGTTCAAGAACACCATCGACCACGATCCGGCCAACATCGATGAGGCACGGGAGATCGCCGCCCGCCGCGACATCCTGCCGATCGGCCTGTACTACCGGAATCCCGATGCGGATGTCTACAACGACCACTCTGTCAGCGGAGTGGGAATGGCTCGCGCCGACAGGCTCGAGGCCGTGCGCAACGAGCTGGACCGCTACCGAATCTGAGCAAACACAAGGGAGGAGATGTGACCTCACCTTCAATGCAGCCCACGGGTTCGTGGGTGTTGACTGGTCTCGAGGCGGCTGCCCGCGCGGAGCGTTCCATCTGTGGACGCGCTATCGCAGCGGATCCGGCGGTCGCCGAAGGGCTAGCCATGGCCGGAGGACGGGCGGCGAGCCTGTCCGACGCACCGCGCGCCGAGGCAACTCGGGATCTTCACGCGTCGTGTGTTCACCACGTTGGATCCGACGACTTGCACGCTTCATCCGGCTTTCAGCTGGCGGCGGGTACCGTCCAGGAAGTGGTGGATCAGTGCCTGATCGCGCACCGTATCAGCCAGCGACTCGGCAGCTCCGGGATCTGCTCGATGCACCTGTCGGTCGCCGATGGTCTGGGCCTGGTCCAGTTGCCAGCCGACGACGTCATCGCCAGCGTTCTCAGCGCGCAGCCCGTCAACGGTGGAAGCAATGATCCCGGCGCAATGCTCGCTATCGCACGCGAAGCATTTGATCGGGTCAGCGAGGCCACTGGACGTTCCGCAGCTCTGGTGGAGCGCGTGGGTGATGCCGGCGCGGCTACAGTCATCGTGGGCAGCGGGAGCCGAGGCGTCTGGGCGCGAAAGGTCGCCGCCGCTCTGACGACCGCAGGTCACCCCACGGCGGCGCTCACCGTGCGCCTCGTGCATCCATTCCCAGCCGAAGAACTTCGCAAGGCAGTGGGTGCCGCCAAGACGGTGCTCGTGGCTGATGGCGAGGGACTGACCGAGCTTTCTTCTGCCCTCGAGGGGATCGAAGTCGTGCGCATCGCCGACATCACCGCCCTCGCTGGCCGCTATCCGGCCGAGGCCGTGGAGGCCGCCGGCGCGGGGCTGCGCGACGAAGAGCTACCGGCCCGGATCCTCGTGGCTCCGGCTGGCCCGTGGGCCGACGCGACCCTGCGAACGGCGATGCAGACCATGTCCGCGCGCGGAGATGTGCGTTTTGGCACCACCGAACACGACGCTGTTGCGGCGCTGCGGTGGTCCTTCGAGGGAGTTCAGCAAGACGTGTTGATCGCTTCGGGACCCGAGGTCCTGCGCCCCGATGTGCTCGGCCAGCTCCAGCCCGGTACCGCCGTTGCGGTGCTGCATGGCGGCTCAAGTGATCAAGAGTTCGTCGACGCCTTGAACGACGGGCAGCGTGACCTCCTCAAGGCCCTCGGGTGCTCGGTGTTCTGGATGCGCACCGATCTCGGCACAGATGCCATCGGCGCCGCTCTGCCAGCCCTGCTCGGAAAGGGCTCCGCGGACGGCCTGAATGCCGTCTCCGCCGATGCGCTGGCGGCGGCGACCATTCGCGAAGTCCAGTTCCAAGAGCCAGAGTTCCGCCTCCGTCGCCTTGCCGTAGAGGACACCGACGTTCACGACGCCTGGGCGAAGCACATTCGCAGCTTCCACTGGCGCGGTCTGGCTCCGGTCGCGACGGGTCCCGCTCCCGGTATGCCGCTCCAGCCCACCGCTTTCCATGCCATCGCCGAGCTCCCGAGCCCCTATCCGATGGTCGTCGAGGCTGGTGGACCGCTGCTCGAGGTGATCGAAGCGGCCGCAGAGGGTCGTGGAAGGATCCTCACCGACAACCTGCACCGCCTGGTGGCCGCGATTGAGGGTGCGCTTTCGAGCGAAACAAACAGCTCGTCACTCGGGGCGGCCTATGGCGCGGGTTCCAAGAGCTTGATCGCCGAACTTGACCTCCCCGAGCCCGACGCGAGCGAGTTCTCCGCGGATCTCGTCGCCCTCGCCGAGAGCCTGAACCTGTTCTCGTCGCTGATCGGGATTGGTCACGACACCTCGCTGCAGCTCCATGTGCAGCTCGCGACTCGCGCTCGCAAAGAGCACCGTGAGCGCTTCTCGACCGATCTGCGCGCCCTGGCCGAGCGGATCCGCGACGCCCTCCTCGTCGAGACCGCAGGAGCGGGAAAGAACGCTTCGCAGCTCACAGATGCGATGTCCGGCCCGTCCAGCATGTTCGACACTGGCGCACTCGCGGCGCTCCATACCGGAATGCCCGGTTCAGTGGCGCTCCCAGCGGACGCTCGCGCCCGACTCGAGGCCGCCGTCGGCGCAATCGAGACCTGGCTCGGCTCGACGCCCACAGATGTGGTGTGCATCCACGCTCCCGGCGTCTCCGTTCCGCTGCCGGCTTCGGCCTGTCGCGTGCACGCCGATCCCCTCGCGGCAGCCATCGGGTTCTACGACGGCTTGGCCCGCGAGACCGCCAACCTGCACCGCGCCGTGCGCTCGGCACTGCTCGACCTGGAGCGTCACTACGACACCACAGTCCACGACGATGCCCTCGCCGAGTTGAGCTGGGAAGGCTTCACCGCGAGCGAGCTGGCGATCGTGCCGGCCGTTCTGGCTGTGTGCTCCTCGCATCAGCTCGGGCCGCGCGGGCTCGGTTCCATGTCCATGCTGGTTCGCTCCGGACGCCCCGTTCAAGCCCACATCACCGTGGAAACCGGGAGGGACGCCGACAGAGATCTCCCAGGTATGCACGACGATATCGCCGGTCTCGCCGTGGCGCACCGCGAAGCAGTCGTCGTCCAGACCAGCCTCGCACGGCCCGCGCACCTCGCTGCTGGGCTCGATCGCATGGTGAACGCGCTGCGTCCATCGGTGGCAGTGGTCAATGTGCCAGCTTCCTCGCCGAGATCCTTGCGAATGCTTCGCGCCGAGGCCTCCCTGTGGGGAAGGGCGGCGGCCTGCTTCACCTTCGATCCCGACTCGGGTGAGAGCTGGAGCGAGCGCCTGGATCTGGACGGAACGCCAGATCCCGAGCAAGCCTGGCCGACCAGCGCCGTGTTCTGGGACGAGGACGGCGAAGAGCAGGGAGCCGACATACCCGCCACCTGGGCGGATCGCGCTGCCCTCGAGCCGGCCTATCGGGACCACTTCCTGGTGATTCCGCCAGCTGCTTGGGACGACAACCAGGTCCCCCTGGCTCGCTACCTGGAGACCTTCGACGCCGAGGCGTCCGCGCCTTGTTTCCCGTACATCACGGTGACAGACGCCGATGACTGTCTGCAGCGCGCAGTAGTCACCCGCGCCATGGCGATGGTCGCTCGCGATCATCAGCGTGCATGGCGGACTCTGCAAGAGCTGGGCGGCTTCGACAACCGCTACGTGGAGGAGGCCGCAAGTGTCGCCCGTGCCGAGGCGCTCGCCGAGCTCGACGAGCGTGTCGGGCAGGTCGAGGCCACCCACGCCGTGGAGCTGGATCAGGTTCGCTCCGACACGGCCCGCGAGTCGATGGAGCGTCTCGCGGCGGTGTTGATGAACGTCGATTCGCTCCCCGCTGCGCCGTCTGCACGTCCCGCGGCAGCACCGGCCGCCGAAGTGGCGGATGCCCCGGTAGCCGATGTCGAGGAGGCTCCTGCCGTCGTCGAGGAAGAAGACGATGACATGTCCTTCGACGAGCCCTACATCGACACGCCGATGTGCACGACCTGCGATGAGTGCACGAACCTGAACGGCATGATGTTCAAGTACAATCCCGACAAGCAGGCGTACATCGCCGACCTTGGCGCCGGCACCTTCCTCGAGTTGGTCCGTGCCGCCGAGGCCTGCCCCGCCCGCTGCATCCACACCGGCAAGCCTCCCGCAGGCGAGTCCGATGACCTGGTCGCCAGGGCGGCGGAGTTCAAGTAGCCGATGTCCGAGATCTTCGTCGCCATTGGAATCATGACTGCACTGGCGGGGGCGCTGGCTGCTGTCTTGGCCGTGGCGGATCAGTTCCTGCGCGTCGAAGAGGACCCGCGTCTGGAGACGACCACCGAGCTCTTGCCCGGCACCAACTGCGGTGCCTGCGGAGCGCCTGGGTGTGCGGCTTTTGCCGAGGCGCTCATCAACGGTGAGAACTCTCCGGCGGGCTGTACGGTGGCGGACGACGGCATCCGTGCCCAGATCGCCGAGTTCCTCGGGGTGGATGTCGGGAGCGCCATAAAACGGGTTGCTCGCCTGAAGTGCGCCGGCGGAGAGGGGAACGTAGAGCGTCTCGGTGCCTATGAAGGCATGGAGTCCTGCCGGGCGGCGTTTGTCGTCGACGGCGGTGGACGAGCCTGCACCTGGGGTTGCCTCGGGCTCGGCGACTGCGATGTGGTCTGTGACTTCGACGCGATTCACATGAACAGCGTCGGGCTTCCAGTGGTCGATCTCGACAAGTGCACTGCTTGCGGTGACTGCGTCGATATCTGCCCGCTGGATCTCTACGTCATCGCGCCCGTCGAGGAGAGGCTGTTCGTGCAGTGCAACTCTCCACTCGCCGGCGACGCTGCCAGTGCCTTGTGCGCGGTTGCCTGCGATGCGTGCGGACTGTGCGCAAAGGACGCTCCTCCGGGAGCAGTGGAAATGGTAAGAGGTCTGCCGGTGATCAATCACGATGTAGAGCAGACAGAGAGATCGACCTGGCGCTGCCCGAGCGGCGCGATTCAGTGGCTGAACGGTCCCCAGTTCGCCGACATGGACGAGAAGCTACCGCGGAGGAGCCATGCGTAGGTTCACAGGAACGACTGTCGCCTTTCTGCGCCGCCTGCTGTCCGGGCCGGAGCCCGCGCCCCCCGTCGGCCCGGTGCTACCCGGTTCCCGAGCGGTCGCCGGCATAGAAGCCCTGTCCTGCGAGGGCATCGCCTTCGCGGCGCTCACGCCATCCAGTGCGGTCGCCGCGACGCGTCAGCACAGCCGGCCGCCACTGAACGCCTTTGGCAAGCCCGTAATCGAGCGGGAGTGTTCAGGCGCTTCGGGCACTATTGCCGCGGCAACGGGCATGGCCCTCGCCGGTCTTCGGGCGACCGCATTTGTCTCTTTCGACGACCTCGCCGCGTCTTGGGGCCCGCTGCGGACAGCATCCCGCCGCTTGGTTCCGTTGGTCCTGCACGCCGTCGGAGAGGGTGGTCACGACGGACTGCACGTGGTGGCTGACACCGGTCCCTTCCAGGTCATGCCCAGCACTGCCCAAGAGGCTGTGGACCTCACTCTCCTCGCGCGCTGGCTGACCGAGCGCGCCCTCATTCCCGGCGTCGTCGCCATGGACGCCGAGCTCATCGAGAACGCCGAGGTGCCGGACCTCGAGGCGATCCAGCAGTGGCTGGGTTGGCCCGACGAGATGATTGGCAGCCCCACCGAGGCGCAGCGCCTGCTCTTTGGCGAGGAGCGCCCACGCATGGCGACGTGGTTCGACCCGGACCACCCAGTGGCGACCGGAACCAGCCGGGGCGCCGACCGCGACCGGGCTGCCAATGCCGGCCGCGCCATCTTCTTTGGTGAGCACGTCCGCGACCTCGCCAGCAAGGGCCTCAAGGAGCTCGGTGAGATTACCGGCCGTCCGCAGTCTTTTGTGCACACACATCGTCTCGATGACGCCAAGGTCGTGATCGTCGCTCGCGGTGCCACGGTTCAAGTAGCCGCCGCGGTCACCGACTATCTGCGCGTGAGCGGCGAGAAGGTCGGCGTTCTTGGCGTCACCTGGCTGCGACCCTTCCCGACCGACGAGGTCGCCAGAGCACTCGATGGCCGAGCCGATGTGGTCGTGATCGATGTCGCCGATGGCGTGACCGAGCCGCCACTGATGCGCGAGGTTCGCGCTGCAGTCTCCGCTCCGAGCACCAAGTGGATTTCGGCGTTGAGTGCTGGGATTCCCGAGCCCGCCGAGATCGCTCGCCTGGTTCGACTCCTGGCACAGCGCGACCGCCCCAGCACCGTTCGTCTCGGCTTGGTCTCCCACGAAGACTCCGGCTTCCCGCGGCGCGATGCCCTGGTACGAAAGGTCGTGGATAGCTATCCCGCCGCTTCTGGTGCAGCGGTCGGAGCGCTCCCACTCGACGCCACCGCGGGCGTCATCGGTCTCACCGAGGAGCTCGGACCCGACGCGGCTGCTCGAGTCGGAGACCTGCTCGCCCAGCATGGCGGGCCAACAGTTCGTGGCGTCGTGAGCCGGCCCGAGCATGGCGTGACCTTGGCAACGGTCAGCGGCGGCACTGCCTGTCTGGGCCCAGCGGCCCCGGTAGAGCTGTTGGTCGTGGCCTCGGGTGCCTTCCACCGCCTCGGTCGCCCGCTGGTGCGCCTGGTCTCCGAAGGCCGGGTGCTGATCCCCACCGACGCAGAGCCCGCCGAGGTCTGGGCGCGTTTCCCCGAGCACTGGCGCGATGCGGTCAAGAAGGCCCGGCTCTCCATCGAGCTCGTTCGCGGATGCAAGTGGGATGTTGCCCTCGACCACGCCCTGGGCGGCGAAGTAGAGGGTGTGCAGACCGTCTCGCTGAACTGGAGCGCGGAGCAAGCAGCCGCCGATCTGCCCCTTCCCGAGCTCGTTCGCCGGGTTGGCGAGGTCCGCACTGCTGTCGACAGCCTGCCCCGGTTCTGGGGCGAGGTCGTGCAGCCCGATCGCGCCATCGCCGCCGGCAGCTCGGTCGATCCCGTGGCCGTGGTTGGTGCCATTCCCGCCTGTTCGTCGGCCCTCGACACTCCTTCTGCCAAGACCGTGACGGTTCCGAAGCTGGATGCCGCGTCCTGTACTGGCTGCGGAAAGTGCTGGCAGGCGTGCCCTGACTCGGCGATCGCCGTCACGGCCATCGATCTCGAGGCCCTCCTCAACAGCGCGAGTCTGCAGGCCGGGACCTCCGGAAAGTCGGCGGACGCCCTCCGTCGCTCCCACAAACACATCGCGGCGCGGCTGGGCAAGAAGCTCGAGGCCGGCGCCCTCGAGAGCGACGCGGTCTTCGACGCCTGGGGCTGGTTGTCCGCCAAGATGGACATCTCGGACAACGAGCGACCGGAGTACGGAGCGGCACTGAACGAGACGGTGGATGCCCTTCGAGTGCTGGACCCGGTGATCTCGGAGGCCTTCTTCACCGGTCGCGACAAGGCAAACCGCGAGGCCCTCGTGCTCGCCGTGGACCCGCGATCCTGCCAGGACTGTGGCCTCTGTTCGGCGGTCTGTGAGCCCGGCGCCCTGGTTCCTGCCCCCCGGGACGAAGCCACCTTGCTCCGGGCCTATGAAGCCTGGGAGAAGCTGCCCGACACAGCCGGAACGTCGATCGTAGCCGCGGAGAGCGACGTCGATCTGCCCGCCGCCACGCTGCTCTCCCGCCACTGCGCACAAGCGCTGGTCGGTGGTGGGGCCGGAGCCCCGGGATCGGGTGCTCGCCTCGGCACACGGCTCGTCGTTGCCCAGGTCGAGCGCCACGCCCAAGAGCAGCTCGCCAGTCTGGCCGGCACCCTCTCAGACCACCGCGACGCACTCTGGTCGTGGGTCCGAGGCGAGCTCGCTGGCAGCCTCGAAGACACCGACCTGCCGACCTTCGCCGATGCCGTCGGTGGGGGTGGGCGCAATGCGCTGGCAAATGTCGCCGCGAAGCTCGAGAAACAAGGCGTCGCCGTGCGAATCGACCGCGCCAAGCTCGAGCGCGCGACCCGAGTCGCCGTCGCGGCCGAGACCTTCCGAGCCCGGATCGTCAGCGGTGCCGATGGGCTGGGCCGAGCCCGATTTGGCGTCGTCAGCACCCAAGGCGCGGCCGGGGACTGGGCCTCGCGCTTCCCGCATCACCCCTTCCATGCACCGCTCACCATCGCTCCCACCGAGTCGGGAGTGGAGCTTGCCCTCGGGATAGCCGGTGGCCTGCTCGCCGCGCACATCGAGCTGGTGCGGACCCTGCGCCGCTCCGCGCTCCTCACTCGCCGACCCTCCGACCTGCCTGGCCAGCTCGAGACGGTGGACCTCCTCACCTGGAGCGACCTCACTGTCGATGAAAAGGCCGGGTGTACGCCGCTGTTGCTGATGGTCGAGGCCGAGGACATCGCGGGAGGGGGCTTCGGAGTCCTCACCCGTCTGCTCACGAGCGACCTGCCCATCAAGATCCTGCTCCTCGACGGCCGCGGAGATCTGGACGCGGTGGCCGAGCCCTCTTTGGTGGCACTGGCCCATCGCTCCGCGTACGTGGCGGCGGTCTCGGTCGGGCACCCCGATCACCTCGGAAAGGCGGTTCGCGACGCTCTGAAGTGGCCTGGCCCCGCCTTCTTGCATCTGCACGCCCCCAGCCCCGCGGTTCACGGCTTTGATACCGCCGGCACCCTCGAGCAGGCCCAACGCGCGGTCGCCTGTCGCGGACACGTGCTGCTCACCTGGGATCCATCCCGAGAGGGCACGTTTGGCACTCGGCTCTCGCTGGACGGGAACCCGGAGCCCGACGCCGATCTCGGTGGAAACTCCTTCGAGGACTGGGCGGCTACCGAGGCGCGCTTCCTCGACCCATCGCTGCCCATCACCGGGGCAGGGGAGCAGCGGGTCGCCATCTGGAACACCCTGCGCGAGCTTGCTGGAATCGCCGGCCCGTTTGCAGAGCGAGCCCGTGAGCAGGCCGAGTCCTCCCTCACTGGAGAACACGAGGTCGCACTGACGGCGCTCCGAGCCGAGCAGACGGCAGCGGTCGCGGCGGCCCACACCGCGCACCAAGCCGAGGCGCTGGGCAAGCTCACGGATCGCCTCATGGAACTCGCCGGTTATGCCGCCGACAACGGCGTGAGTAGGTGACCATGTCGTCTGCATCGGGCGCCACGTTTCAGCACGGGATCCACCCGCCTGACAACAAGCATTGGACCGAGAGTCTGCCCATCGAGCGCATGCCGTTCGTCGATGAGTTCGTGCTTCCGCTGTCCCAGCACATCGGCGCGCCTGCAAGGCCGATCGTCGCGGTGGGCCAGAAGGTGCAGCGCGGAGAGTGCATCGCCGAGCCCGGCGGGTTTGTGTCCACCGCCCACCACGCTCCGGTGACGGGTCAGGTCGCCGCCATCGAACCGCGCCTGCACCCGAACGGCAAGATGATGCAGTCCATCGTCATCCGGACCGATCCCTACGCCAGCCAGCGCCTGCCCGAGAACGGCGCGAACGGCGATCTGGCCGACGCGGTCAGCCGGGTCCAGAAGGCCGGACTGGTGGGGCTCGGCGGTGCGGCCTTCCCATCCCACGTGAAGCTCGCCGTGCCAGAGGGCAAGAGCGTCGACATCATCGTCATCAACGGCTGCGAGTGCGAGCCCTTCCTGACCTGCGACCACCGCACGATGCTCGAGCGTCCCGCGGAGGTGGTGCGGGGAACCGAGATCCTCGTCGAGCTCGCTGGTGCCAAACGCGGCGTGATCGGCGTCGAGCTCAACAAACCCGATGCCGTGGCCGCCCTCAAGGCCGTGAAGTCCGACTGCGTCGAGGTGAAAGGCGTCGAGGTCAAGTACCCCCAGGGCGCCGAGAAGATGCTCATCCAGTCCATCTTCGGCAAGAAGGTGCCGGCGGGTGGGCTGCCGCTGGACATCCACATGGTGGTCAACAACGTCGGCACAGCCGCTGCTCTGGCCGACCTCTTCGACCGCGGGCTGCCGCTGATCGAGCGTGTCGTCACCGTCACCGGCCCTGGGATCACCCGACCTCGGAATCTGATGGTCCCCCTCGGAACTCCGGTTTCTGCGGTCGTGGACTACTGCGGCGGCCTGACCACCAAGGCCCGTCAGGTCGTCTTTGGCGGCCCCATGATGGGCATGTCCCAGAAGAGCCTTGCGGTTCCCGTCCTCAAGGGCACCTCGGGCATCCTCTGTCTCGACGCACCCACCATCGCTGATCAGCAGGAATATGCCTGCATTCGCTGCGGCCGGTGCCTCGAGGCCTGCCCGATGTTCCTGAACCCAGCCCGCATGGTTCGGCTGGCGCGCTACGACAAAGTCGAGGCGTTAGAGGCCAATAATCTGATGCATTGCTTCGAGTGCGCCTCGTGCTCGTTCACCTGTCCCTCGCGGATCCCACTGGTTCAGTGGCTGCGAATCGGAAAGGCCATGGTCCGCTCCGCAAAGGCGGCCAAGTGAAGCCGTCTCGCGAGCTGGTGCTCTCGACTGCACCGTTCCTTGCTCAGCCCCGCGACACACCGCAGGTCATGCTCGAGGTCCTCGCCGCTCTGGGCCTGTGCCTCCTCGCCGCCGTGTGGAACTTTGGGATCGGCGCCATCCTCGTCGTTGCGACCGCCTCGGTTGGTGCGCTCGTCACCGAGTGGGCGTTCACCCGCCACGAGCCGCGCTCCCCGCTGCGGGACAACTCCGCCCTGATCACCGGCGTTCTCCTCGGACTCACCCTGCCGCCGGGCTTCCCGCTCTGGATGGCGTTTGTAGGCGGAGTAGCGGGCATAGGGCTCGGAAAGCTCGTCTGGGGTGGCCTGGGTCAGAACCTCTTCAATCCGGCGTTGGTCGGTCGCGCCTTTCTGCAGGCGGCCTTCCCGACGGCCATCACCACCTGGGCGGTACCGGTGAGCTGGGGAGAGTGGCTGAGCATCCCGCCGAGCCAGTTTGCGGCACCGCTGATGTCACCGACAACCGTCGATCTGGTCACCGGTGCGACGCCTCTCGGGTCCGCGAAGTTCGACCACGTCGCCACCGAATACTCGGTGCTCTTCACCGGTCAAACCGGAGGATCCCTGGGAGAGACCAGCGCGCTCCTCCTGCTCCTGTGCGGGCTCTGGCTCGCCTGGCGCGGGATCTTCGACTGGCGCCTGCCGATCGCGACGCTGCTGTCGGTGGTGGTCTTCTCCGGAGCGCTGCATCTGATGAATCCGGTCTTCCTCGACCCGATCGCGATGCTCATGTCCGGCGGCCTGATGTTCGGCGCGGTCTTCATGGTCACCGACCCGGCGACGACGCCCACCACGACCACCGGGGCCTGGATCTTCGGACTCGGCGTCGGTCTGTTGGTGGTGGTCATTCGCTGCTATGGCGGTCTGCCCGAGGGCGTGATGTACGCGATTCTCCTGATGAATGCGGTGACACCGCACATCAACCAGTACACCCAACCCCGTCCCTTCGGAGCCTGAGAGTGGCAGACGCAGGACCCGTGCGAATGATGGCGACGCTGAGCTTGGCTGGCATGGCGTCCGGTGCAGCGATCGTGGGGATCTACCTCCTCACTGCGCCGATGATCGAGCGGAATCGCGCCGAGGCCCTCGAGCGCGCAATCTATCAAGTGCTGCCCGAGGCAAAATCCCAGTCGGCCTTCGTGCGGGATGGCGCCGCAATCAGCGCCTGGACCGAGGAGGGCGCACCACCCGAAGGAGAGGCGGTCTACGCCGGCTTCGACGAGTCTGGGGCCTTTGTCGGCTTCGCAATCCAGAGCGAGGGGGCGGGATTCCAGGACGTCGTCGAAGTGCTCTATGGATTCGATCCAAAGAGGCGTGTACTGCTCGGAATGCGGGTACTCGCGAGCCTGGAGACTCCGGGCCTCGGCGACAAGATCATCAAGGATGACAGCTTCGTCGGGGGTTTTATAGGGCTCTCCGTCGACCCCGAGGTCGTCGCGGTGAAGAACGGCGCCAAGGCGAAGCCCAACGAGATCGACGGCATCACCGGCGCGACCATCTCTTCCAAGGCTGTCGTGCGAATCATCAACGAGGGCAATGCGCGCTGGCTCGATCAGCTGCCCCAGACCGTGGAGGCCAGCAACTGATGGCCGTCGAAGCCCCACAACCCGTCGATGCCATGGGCAAGGGATTCTGGAAGGAGAACCCTGTGTTCGTCCAGCTCCTCGGCCTGTGTCCAGCGCTCGCGGTCACCAACTCCGCGATCAATGCCATCGCCATGGGGGTCGCCACCACTTTTGTGCTGGTCGGCTCGAGCTTCATGGTCTCGTCCCTGCGGCACTACATCCCCAAGCAGGTGCGAATCTCCACCTTCATCATCATCATCGCCACCTTCGTGACCGTCGCCGACTTCTCGCTGCAGGCCCTCACTCCGGCGATTCACAAGGAACTCGGCGCCTTCATCGCACTCATCGTCGTGAACTGCCTGATCCTCGGCCGCCAGGAGGCCTTCGCCTCTCGGAACGGCATCGTGAACTCGGTGGCGGACGCGGTGGGCATGTCCATCGGCTTCACCGTGGCGCTGTTCATGCTCGGTGCGATCCGCGAGATCCTCGGAAACGGCAGCCTCTTTGGCCTGTCGCTCTTCGGTCCGAACTTCGAACCCTGGGTCATCATGATCCTGCCTCCGGGCGGATTCCTCACCCTCGGCCTGCTCCTCGGGCTCTTTGCCTACATCACCGAGCGTCGCGCCAACGCGGCCGCAGACCTGGCGGAGGTGGCCTGATGGATCATCTCGCATGGATCTTCGTCTCGGCCTGTGTGGTGAACAACTTCACCCTGTCGTACTTCCTCGGCTTGTGCCCCTTCCTCGGGGTCAGCGGCAAGATCGACACCGCGTTCCGAATGGGGCTCGCCAACATCTTCGTGATGATCGTGATCTCAACAGCGGCGTGGGGATTGAATACGTTCGTCCTGCCCTATGCGCCGTATCTCAAGCTGATCTCCTTCATCGTCGTCATCGCCAGCACGGTGCAGTTCGTGGAGATGGTGATCAAGAAGCTGTCGCCGACGCTCTTCAAGGCCCTGGGCATCTTCCTGCCGCTGATCACCACCAACTGCGCCATCCTCGGCCTCGCCCTCTTCCAGACCAACCGCGGCTACGGCTTCGCAGAGGGCATCGCCTTTGCACTCGGCGCCGGAGCGGGTCTGACCCTGGCGCTGGTGCTCATGGCTGGCGTTCGCGAAGAGAACGAGCTCGCCGCCATCCCCAATGCCCTGCGCGGAGCGGCCATGAGCTTCCTCATCGCCGGCATCCTCAGCATGGCCTTCATGGGTTTTGCCGGCCTCGGCTCCGGTGGCGGCTGAGATGATGACCCACGTGATCGCCATTCTCGGCCTCAGTGCGACCTGCGGCGCTTGGTATTGGCTCCAGTGGGCGGCGGCCGACGACGACTGTGAGACCGAGACCGCGGCCTGCGACGGCTGCAACGGGTGTGACGCACCGCAGTAGTCAGCCCGTGTCAGCCTGGCGAGAACAGGAGCGAATAGCGGACTGATGCGGTGTTCCCTGGGCCGAGTGCCGGGAACTCGAGACACGTCGTTGGTCGTTGGGGTCAGACACGTCGTTGGTCGTTGGGGTGTTGCGGCGTTTCCAGGGATCGCCGCCACGCGATCATGGCTTGGTAAGGCGGGCCTTCGTATTGAGTTTCTGGGCCGCGTCGGGCCGACGGGTGGAGGTCGTCGGGATTAGTGGCGTTGAAAGCTCCATTAGCGGCCTTCGGCCGGCAGGGGCAAGCCCCTTGCAACCCCACAACCGGAGGCCCGCGTGCTCGATGGGTGTGGACGGCTGCAGTCGACGTCGCGCGAGCACGCAGACCTCCGGTTGAAAAAGGGCTCCGCGCCCCTTTTATCCCTCGGCAAAGGGGCTCCGCCGCCTTTGCAAACCCGGCAACAATCTACGACGGCCACGGACCTCGACGACGGCCCCGCGTGGCGGCGACCCTGGGCTGGCGCGGGGGTAGTTGTTGGGGTCAGACACGTCGTTGGTCGTTGGGGTCAGACACGTCGTTGCATCCCTCTAGTCGGCGACGCGGCGTTTCCCAACACCCCTCCTCGACACCCCCCGCGTTGCCGCCAAACGTGCTAGGCACTACCTCTTTCAATGGAGCCGAAATGGTCGTCGTCACCAACCGCATCCCCGTCGCCCCGGGCTGGGAAGAGAAGTTCGAGGACCGCTTTTCGAAGCGCGCCCACCTCGTCGATCAGTCGCCAGGGTTCATCCGCAACGAGGTCCATCGCCCCCGTCCAATGAAGTTCGATCGGGAGGCCGGCCGCTTCGTCGATGATCCGGACACGGCCGGCTACTACGAAGTGAAGACCTGGTGGGAGACGGTGGAGCACTTCCAGGACTGGACCAAGAGCGACTCTTTCCGGGAGGCCCACGCCAACCGCCCTCCAAAGGAGATGTTCTCGGGCAGCAACGAGCTCGAGATCCACGAGGTCTTCTTGACCTCTCCCTGACGTACAATCGGTCGATGTCTCCTCCTCCGCCGGACAAAACCGAGGAAAGGGTCGGCTTGCGCCCCGGCGGAACCGGCGAAGACCTGACGGGAAAGGTGTTTGCAGGCCGATATGAGGTCATCGAGTCCATCGCTCGTGGCGGCATGGGAGAGGTGTGGCTGGCCAAGAACGGCGCGCGGGAGGTTGCGCTCAAGATCCTCAGGGACGATATCGACCCCGGCATTCGCAGCGAGTACGAAGAGCGTTTTGTGCTGGAGGCGGAGGCGCTCGCTCGTCTCAGCCACCCCAACATCGTCTCGATCTGCGACTGTGGCTTCGAAGCGGGGGTGCCCTATGTGGTGATGGAGTTGCTGGACGGGCTGACGCTGGGAGGGGTCTTCAAGACAGGCGGTATGGACCCCATCGAGGCGATCCGAATCGGTGCCGAGATCGCCGAGGGGCTGCACTGCGCCCACGAGAGCGGCATCGTTCACCGCGATGTGAAGCCGAACAACATCATGCTCGTGAAGGACAGGCGAGGCCGGAATGTGCCCATGCTCCTGGATTTTGGCCTGGCCAAGGTGCTCACCACCCACGGCGTGTTGACCAATACTGGCGAGACCGTCGGTTCGCCGCTGTACATGTCACCCGAGCAGGTTCAGGGGCTGAAGTCCCTGGATCGTCGGTCCGACGTGTACAGCCTGGGGTGTCTGCTGTTTCGCTGCTTGGCAGGTCGCCCGCCGTACAAACATCGCAGCCTGTTCGAAATCCGCTTGAAACACGTCACCGATCCGATCCCGCGACTCGGGGTCGATTCTCTCCCGCTAGGGATCGACGCGGTGATCGAGAGAGCGCTGCAGAAGGACCCGGCGGACCGATACCAGACTGCGAGGGAGATGGCCGACGCGCTCCGGGCCTGCCTTCCCAGGCCGGCGCTTTCCATGGAGTCCCAGATCGTACTCTACGGGCTGGTGCTGAGCCTCGTCTTTGCCCTCGTGGCCGGTGTGCTGGCGCTACTGTACTGGTGACGGGAAGCTGCGCAATGCGCTCACGATCTCTGCCACACGCTCCTCGGCCCCGCGAAGCATGCCCATGTTTGCGAAGCCGTGCACCAGATCGGCAGCGTCGATTCTGTGCACGGGGACGCCAGCGGCTTGTAGGCGCTCGGCATAGGCCTCGCCCTCGTCTCGCAGGGGATCGAAGCCCGCGGTGACGATGATGGCGGGCGGGAGATCGCGGTGGTCTGTCGCAAGCAGCGGTGAACCTCGAGGATCGTCCAGATCGGTGCAGGCATAGTGCTCTAGATACCAGACGAGATCGGAGGCGTTGAGCAGGAAGCCATCGGAGAACAGCTCGTTGGAGACGGTCTCCCGATGCATGTCGGTGAGGGGATAGATGAGCAGCTGGAGGCAGGGCAGGGCGCGTCCGGCATCTCGCAGCACCAGGCAGGCCGCGGCGGCGAGGTTCCCACCGGCGCTGTCGCCACCTATGGCAATCGCCTCGGGATCCCCTCCGAGCTCACAGGCGTTCTCGCAAACCCAGTCCCACGCTGTGAGAACGTCGTCCAGTGGGGTCGGGAACGGGTGCTCGGGAGCCATCCGGTAGTCCACGGACACCACCACCCGGCCAGCTTCGGCCGCAAACCTGGCGCATAGGGCGTCGTGGGAGCGTGGACTGCCGACGACCCAGCCGCCACCGTGTAGGTATATCAGCACGGGAGCTGGGGTCTGCTCTGGCGTGTAGATCCGCACCGGCAGCCCGTCGGCGATCTCTCGATCCTCGATGTTGGCCACCTGGCGCCGCCGCCCTTCGATGAGCTTGCAGGCGCGCTCCATGCGGGAGCGGGCGACCTCCGGAGTCAGGTCGGCAAGCACGGCGCCATTCACAGCGCCGTCGAGTCTGATCAGCAACTGGGTGTGGAGATCTAGCGGCGTACCTCGATCATTGCGGGTGGGAGGCCCCGCGAGTCGCCGCAAGACTCGGTCGGGCATCGCAAACAGACCTCGAGAGGCGCGGCGAAGGAATCGGTCGGAGAGACTGAGCATGGCCATCGATCTATCCACTCTGAGTCAATCCGACCGCCTCACCGTGGTTTAGTGGAATCGATGCGGCCCATCTTCCCAGCCCGGCGCTTGTCGGCAGCGACGTTCCAGGAGGCCGCTACCTCCACCCCGTATCTGCTGGTTCGAGTCGAGGCGGGCGCACCTGTCATTCACCGCGGAGTAGCGGAGTTTTTCGATCGGCAGTACCCGCGTCTGTTCGGGTTTGGCACGCTTCGGATCCGAGATACCCGGGCTCGGGGCTGGTGGAACGACAACTTCCAGACCGCGGCTGGTCCCGCCCGCGGAAGTCGGTCTGGCTACTGGCTCTTCCAGGAGGCCGAGGTCGTCGGGCACCACAGCGGCGTGGTGCGCGCCGATCTGACCTTCACCGATCGACAGAGGAAGCATGAGGACTCGAGTCGTGCCCATGCCGAGATGGAGTGGATTCGCCGTGTCGCCTTCGACGGCGCCGAGGTGAGCAGCGTCGATCTGGCGGCCGCTGTCGAGCTGATCGCCTACTTCGACGGCATTGTCTGCATACGGCAGGATCGAGCGGGGTTTGGCGAGGGTGGGACTCGAGCCGCTGGCGGGGTCTCGCCGGTCTCGGTGGCGCCGCAAGAAGTCGCGGTCCCAGGGGCTTCTGGCGACGCATTCGAGGTCCTGAAGATCGGCCCCAACGCGACCGACGCCGAGGTGCGGGCTGCCTACAAGCTGGCGATGAAGCTGAATCATCCCGACAAGGTCTCACAGATGTCCGAGGAGATTCAGGCATACGCCCACGCCCAGGTGAGGGTGATTCGAGCCGCATATGAGGCGATCACCTCGGTTCGAGGGCGCACGCACTGAGCGATGCGAGGTGGCGCCTAGGTGGTACTGTGGGCGGGAGGCAAACAGATGGAACAGGTCGGCCCATTCTCGGCGGTCTTCGAAAGGGGCGAACTCCGCGTCCCAGGCTACCTACCGCTCCTCCATCTGGACCCAGAGGACGAGTGCCTTGTGGTGTTCGGGCGAGTGCAGCGCGCCCTGGCGGCTCCAGACTCAGACGATGGCATCCGCGCGCTCCTGGCGGACCCGAACTGGCGGCCGCATCTGGTCGCGGCGGTGGCGCTGAGCCTCAGGGGTACAGCGGACGGGGCGACGGAGCAGTTGTGGGCGGCGATGGACGGTGGGAGTTGGGTGACGCCGCAGCTCGCCGCCGTGGCCAAGTCCTTGGACCCCGACTTCGAGTCGAACGCGAAGCGACGGATCGCCGATCCGACCGCCCGGTCATCGAAGATGCTCGCCAGTCTGGTGGCGCTGTTGGTGCCAGAGCCCGCGTGGCTCGATGAGGCGCTGCAGCGGGAGGACGTGCAAGGCGCCATGTCCTCCGACGTCGACAATGGCGCCGGTCTGGCGAGTCGATGGGCGCTCAGGCTCGCGAGCCTTCACACCATCTTCCCGGGTTGATCACAGACCGAGTTCCTTGCTGATGATCACCTTGCATCAAATAGTGGCGTTGAAAGCCGGAATTCGATAGCCCACTATTCGGCCGGACACACTGCCGGACACACTCTAAAGAGCTCTTCGAGGACATCATGGGAACAGGAACGGGCGTCTCATTCATGCAGACTGGACCGCACCGGTGGAAGCTGCGGTGGCGAGAGCAAAAGGCAGGGACGAAAGCAAAGTATCGAGCGATGAGTATTGAAGGATCCGAGATGGAGCGCGACGCCCTCATCCTGGAGATCAGGCAGGCTCTGGCCGCGATGGGGCGCTACGATCCCCGAGCGTCCGCCGTCCTGCCACCTGAGCCGGCGCAGATCTCAGATCTGTTGTCTGCCTGTATCGAGTCGCGAAGAGCTGCAGGCAAGTACAGCGAGCGCACGGCAAAGACCTACACGGCCTACGCCACCAGGTTCGCGATCCGAGTACGGGAGGTCAACCGACTCCCGAAGTCCGCACCTATCCCAGCTTCGCTCCTTTCACGGGACCTGTTCGACCGCATCCAGGCGCTGGACGTGGCGCGCGGATCA
>PJEL010000813.1_pt1 | contig 35148 bp, 61 predicted proteins | sample 1853271 | NCBI WGS metagenome assembly PJEL01 (sample SAMN08108733, study PRJNA415343) | Invertebrate metagenome, whole genome shotgun sequencing project. | host: Globobulimina | place: Sweden: Gullmar Fjord | collected 2015-08
ACTGGCAAAAGACGCATTTGAGGCATACTCTTCGGATAGTATTGTTATGAAAGATTTTGAATCATTTGTAGATTGGAGTTAGTATGAAGGATGAAGAAAAAATAAACCTCAGTAATATCCTAGGCGAGGTGATCGCGGAGTTAAAGGGGATTAAAGCGGCGGTTGATGAGCATGTTGAAGATCAGGCTGAAGATGAGCAAGGAATGCTATTTAATCCACTTGACGCTTTTGGTCGTGACTATGACTCTGTACATATATCTTCTGAAGAAATTTGTAAGAGCTATTTAAAGTTGAAAAAAGAGAGTAACAATAAGTGGTGGGCTGATGAAGAAGTTGATGTTAACTCTGAAGAATACAAAATCGCATATAATCGCAACTACAAATTAATATCAGACGTATTAGCTCCCTTTGTAGGGCAAAAGATAAGTGATGTTAAACCCGAGATTAAGGCGGCTATTAGTTCATTGTGGAGCGATGCGGGTAATCCTGTAGATGATATTAATGATTGTATAGAAGATATGAAAAATAACACTGGCTGCAAGGGTATTGTGACACCATTTAAGAGCGTTGATGAGTATAGAGATTTCTTTGAGAGGAGAGGTGACGAAATTGAAAATAAGTAAATTAATCCCAATATTCACTATAAGCGTGATAGGTCGTTACGGTTTCGGTATGACTATCGGTGTAATCTTTGGTATAGGGGATCTGAGCACGTTCGAATTTGCTATGGTTTGTGTTTTGACGCTGTTGATAATAGCTGATTGGGTATTTACGGTTTTTAGTCTTTGGGGAGGCGATGATGAAGCTATCAACTAGATGGAAAAATTTAGACTCATGTGTGTACGAAAATATGCTTGGTGATAGAATCCATGTGAGTGGAAAACTTATTCGTAGGAAAGGGGCGCACCCCTTCAGAATTTACGGCCGGGAGCCATATTACAAGATCGCATTAAAACGTACTGGTGGTAATGAGAAGAGAGCATTGATGTATGTGGCTGAAGCGTATGATAGGTTAGTAAAGGGAGAGTTACGATGAAAGCTAAACACTTCAAAAAACTCCGTTCGATAGGGGATTGGTATGACGTAGATGTGTCCATTGGGCTTTTTGGTAACTTTCAACATGACTGTGTTAGTCGGAAAGTGTTTGCTAGAAGTGGGAATGAGGCTTGTAGAAGGGTTCAAAAGCAAGGCTATGGATTGAGTAAAGTGGTTAAGGATTACAAAACTAGCAGAATGTGGGGTTGTTTTAGAGTTAAATTAAGCAGCGACCCTTCGCATTTCAGCTGTTTTACTTATTATTAGAGGAGTGACGATGAAAGAAAATAAAAGCATAGACGCGACACCTGATTTACTAGATTTCCTATGCGATGAGGAGAACCAGGAGGAGTTGCGGAAGATGGAGAAAGAGTGGAATGAGATGACGCGTATAGCTATGTGGATAGGCTATTCAATTAGTGGTGTTGTTGGTGGTTTAATATTCTTAAAAATGGTTTGGAGGTAATATGCCTAAATTAGTAAGCGAGCCAAGTATCGAGTATAAGTGCGACTGTGGTGCTGTATCTAGTGCAGATCCTTGTGAGTTTACAAGGTTAAATACGAATCCACCAATGTATAGCGCCAATTGTGCATTTTGTGGATCACCTGTGACTTGTTGCCCTCAACCATTGATCGCTAAAGAGGTTCACAAGGGTCATCATACTCTATAAAAAGATTGACCCGCACACGGACGCATTAAATAAGATTAGAGTTAATAACGGGTAATGAGGAGAGATTAGCATGGAGTATAAAGTATTTAAAATTGCCAACCCAAACGATCTAAAAAAACAATGCGATTTATTAGTTAATTCTGGGTATGAATATTTGATTTCAGCAGACGAACCAGAGTATAAGATGGAGGCTGATATCTCAAGTGCGCTTTCACGCCACGATGAGGGATCTTGGATTATTGTCTCTCAGCGAGGGAGCTTTGACCGATTTCTAATATGGACGGATTACCAATGCGAAATATGGCTCAAAAAAGGAATGGTTGCTGTTGATTCTATATATGATATTGACAATGTAAATAATAATTAGTTGACCCGCACACGGACACATGATATATTTAAAACGTGGAACAAAGAGCAGTAGTGCGCTCACCATAAAAACATAAACGCAAAACTAGAGGCTTTTGCTTCTGGGTAGATTGAATCTTGCTTAGCGTTTGCGGGATTTGATGCACTAACTACTCAGAAGCAAGGGCCTTTTTTTATTTGGAGGAAAATGGTATGCATAAAGAAACCAGAAAGCTCATCAATAAGGTCATTGGGGCTTGTGAAGAGTGGACATGTGAGTATAGTGAAAGATCTAGCAACTGGTCACAGTATCAGAGTGACTGCAAGAAAACTCAAGACGGTAGAGATGAGTTTTTTCAGGAGTATGGCGAAGCTGGGATGTATAGCAGTATGCTCGGCAGACTCAGAAGTATTTTAAATACTGAGGATGTGAACACTGTTGATAATTCTGCTAATGCAGAAACAAATGTTTATACAGCTTGTGGAAATTGCGATAACCCTTACAGACTCGAAGGGCATCAATACTGCTCTCATTGTGGTATTACGTTTTATGCTTCTGAAAAAGGATGCGGAAATGGCGTTACTGAGAAAGAGCGCGATTTGCTAGGTCACATCCATTATACCCTAACGAACACCTATAGCGACCCTAATAGTCTGCAGGGGAAAGAGTGTGAGATGATACACTCTCTTCATTATCACCTTCACCTTCACCGAGCGAAATTCTCTAAAGATGAGCAAAAACTAATTAAAGACATAGAGCGTGTTATGAATACTGTATGGGATAAACGGTTTGAAAAAATTAACGCAGAGAAAGCGGGTGAGTAGTATGGGAGTATTAAAAGGTAAACCGGTTGATCTTAATATTAAAAGACTTCACCTGCCGATTGTGATTAAAACAAATTGTCCTACGTGTGGGCATGAAAATGAAGAAGATCTACAGGTCTCAAATTTAGATTATCCATGCACTAATGAAGAATGTATCATGGAACAGTATTGTTATAGTTGTGACTGTAGATATAATATTGATTATCTGCTCACGTTGGATTTTGAATATAAAGTTAGTGAGGATGAGTAGTATGGAGTTTAAGGAACTTGAAAACGATTACGAAGAGTATGATTTTAAAGAGGTCGATATTACTGGGTATGAGCAGACTGAGATAACTGTTGAGAGGTTGTTGAGTCATGAATATTCAATAGGGGAGGCTGTCGTTGAGGATATGGACCAGTATATTGGTTTCCATTGGAACAATACCTTTACTGGGTATATCTTAGCTAAAAGGCCCGATTTAAATGAGGATATATTAGAAATTATTAACGAATCACATCGAGCTAAGTCTATTAGTATCGATTTGAGTGAAATCTGTGAGCTTTTTGACGATGGTAGCGATGATGATCCACACAAGGAGTTCTTAAAATACTATGCTGAGTATGCTAATTTGACGCCTAAAACAAGAGAGAGGATGAATAAGCATCTTATTAATATTAGTATCGGGTATGGGGAGGATGTGAATGTTTGATTGGGGTATTTCCTGGGATAAGGTTTTACCCCAATGGATAAAAATACCCCAATGAGTACGTGTTGTTTTAGGCGAGGACTTATCATGTGTAGGGTACCGTAAGTTAAAAGGGGTATTAATACAAAAAAAGAATACACATATCACAATACATGTGTTATATTAAGAGAAAGGATACATGTTTTAAAAAGGAAGATTATGAAAACGGAAGTAACAATGAAAAGGACGCTGTTCGGAATTGAGATTTCACAGAAAAGTAAAAGTGAGTTTTTCTCTGCAACCGAACTTGTTAAAGCTGGCACAAAATGGAGGTTATTGAATGATAAGCCTAAATTCTCATTGTCTGAGTATTTTAGAGCCTCTCAAACACTAGAGTTTATAGATGAGTTAGAAAATAAATTTGGAGTGGTTAAAACTGCGGGGCGTGGTAGGAACGCTCAGACTTGGGTACACCCGTTCCTGTTTATTGATATAGCCCTTGCAATATCTCCAAGACTCAAAGTAGAGACGTATCAATGGTTAATGGATAGTTTGCTAAAATACAGAAATGATAGCGGGGATTCTTACAAAAGGATGTGTGGAGCTTTATTCTATAGGGCTAAATCTAAAAGCACATTTTCGTTGTCTATATCAAGTGTAGCAAAGCTTATAAAATTTGAGTGTGGTGTAAAAGATTGGCAGACTGCTACAGAGTCACAATTACTATTAAGGGATAAGATTCAAGACAGTATTTATTTACTATCTGATGTACTCACTGATGTTGATAGTATTGTTAATATTTCTATTAGAAAAGCAAAAGAATTAGTTAAATAACCGCCAAACGGCAAAGAAGGAGTTGTAGGATGAAATGGGTACGTATTGAAGACGAAAAAAAGCTACCAGAGAATTCTAATTTATTATTAACTGATGGGCAAGGGATGGTGTCTGCATACATAAATGACACAGGTGAGTGCATGTGGTATAACCCTGATACAGGGAATTATCAATGGTCGTCATTAGGTTCTTTTACACATTTTTGCCCTCTGGAGCTACCAGAGAACTCCGTAGAGGAAACTGAGCGGATAAATGAAACACTTGAACGAGATTCTGAAAATTTAAAACGGTTTTGTTAATTATTAATAATCGCCCAAACGGCAAAGAAGGAGTTAGTTAAATGAAAATGAGAATTATGTGTGATGGTGAGGAGATCGCAACTGTCGGTGGCTACCTAGCTATTGCAATGTGCAACATAAATAGGCCTTTTGATCAAACGCTGGATGTTGATGGGATTAAGTATGATTTTATTGAAATTGATTTTTACACTGATGGTAATAGTAACGGTGTAGAGTGTGATGCAATTTTAACGGTTGAAAAGAGATCATGTTGATAACCGCCTGGACGGGCAAAGGAGTTAGTTAAATGAGAGATGTAATAGTGTTAGTTGTGAGTGTACTGTTGTTCGTATGTGTCTTAGCGGGAGGTTACTGGGTCGCGAAAAATGTGAGCTATGCTGTTTTCTATGAAGATATGGTGATAGAGACGATAAGACAGACTGTTAAACCCGAGTATTTGAAGGAGTTAGTGAAGTGAAAACAATTGAAGAATATTTAAAATATTGGGATAGTGTCGACGGTTTAAAACCGCAAAACGAAGAGATTTTCATAAAGTTATTTGTTGAATTCATGAAGAGCAAAGATGCTGAGCACTACGAATTCCACGGGGACAATGATTATTGTGGTTACACTGCTATCGTTTATGACATTATACCTAGACACGCTTTTGGGTCTGATAATTTCGGGTTTGAATTCGCATACTCAGAAGATGAGGAATTTGTAAAAGTTTTCACATCTTATCACAGAGGGTTCTGGTCACCAGAATATATCGATCTAAAAGGTGAAGAGGCTCAAGATATACTCTCTATACTGAAGAGTAAGTTTGTGGAGTGGGGTGGGTTTAATACTGATTATGAAAAGCATTATGAGTTTGTAGAGAATTCTTCAAACAAAAAAAATGAGGATAATTAAGTTAGTAATAAAAAACCCAAAATAATAGTAGAAGTTGATCTTGAAGCGTTACCCTTGTATATAGATAGAATTAGTAAAATTATGGCTAAAGTGGCGTGTGTTTTAGTTGTGCCAGTAGTTGCTATTGTGTTGTATGAATTATTTAATTAGCCCAGGCGGGCAGAGGAGAGTTTAGATGAAGGATTGTAATTTTTGTGGTTGTAGCTACGATGATTGTAGTGAGGATTATGTGACGTGTGCAGACTGTGAGACCCATATGTGTGAAGATTGTGGAACAACACAGGCAAATACGTATGGCCTTGAAATAGGTTCTGAATGGGGCTCCAATTCATTGAAAGAATGTGTGAATTGTACTGATAAAATTATCAGAGAAAATGACGTTCTTGAATATTTGATTAAAAAAACAGGGTTGGTTTACGATGATATTGTTGTTGAGTTAAAAAAGGAGAGGGGGATTGAGTGAAAGATAAAATATTGCAATACTTGAGAGAGCGGAATGAGTATCTAGAAGAGCGAAAATTGTTTAAGTTCGGCGCTGATCGACTGATTGAAGAAAATAACGCTACTATTCGGGAGATTGAGCGGATTGCAGCACAGGAGGAGTTGGATCGGGAAGTAGAGGAGAGGAGATGAAAATACTTAATCTGTATGCTGGGCTTGGAGGCAATAGGCGGTTGTGGGGTGATGAACATAAAATTACAGCTGTTGAATATAATAGTAAAATAGCAGAAGTGTACAAAGATAATTTCCCTTCTGATGAGGTTATAGTGGGTGATGCACATGAGTATCTTATTAATAATAGTGATAACTTTGATTTTGTATGGTCTTCACCACCCTGCCAGAGTCATAGTAAAATGGTAAAAGCTACAAGGCATAAGATTCGGAAATACCCTGACATGGCACTTTATCAGGAAGTGATATTTCTAAAAAATTTCTTCACAGGGAAGTGGGTCGTTGAAAACGTGAAACCTTATTACACCCCGTTAATTATTCCTAACAGCGAGGTTGGAAGACATATTATGTGGTCAAACTTCAGAATATCTAGTTACGAGGTTAAGAATATAGATGGGTTTATAAATAGAGGGACAACCAAGGATGTAGAAATAATGAAAAAATGGTTAGGGATAAAGTACGAAGGGAATATTTACTATGACGGAAATCATTGTCCAGGGCAGGTTTTAAGAAATTGCGTGCCCCCTAAAGTTGGGGAACATGTTTTGAATGAGTCTATGAAGAGCGACTTGCCTTTGTTTAGATAATTTTTTTTTAACTCTCAATAAAATAAATATTGCACACTCATTATTTTAATAGTATATTAAATACAACAAACAACAAAACAAACGGAGTTCGAAAATGAAAAAATTAGTAATCGCAGTAAAAGACATTGAGGCGTGGGAGAATTTTGACGCTGATAGCGAGCAAGCAAATGAGTGTTTTAAAGCGCATGTTGAGCATTCTTTGTTGAGTAATCCCAATGTGACGTGTGTGCAGAGAGATCAATCCCCTGAGTCTATTATAGACGCTCAGTATGATAGAGATACATTTGATTTCTCTATTAGTGTCGTTGATGGAGATAGTGAAGATTATGAGAGTGTACGTGATGGATTAGAGATTACATTAAACGACACTATTGGTATTGAGTTTTGTGTAAAATTCAGTATTGCTGATATCGGGAATCATAATTATCAGGTTCAGATGACTCAAACTGAAGACACGGTTTACGCATGATAAGCGCAGCAGTGTTGAGAACTGGGTATTATGAGTCACGGTCATGGTCATGGTCAAGGTCACTGTCAGAGTCAGGGTCAGGGTCATGGTCAGGGTCAGGGTGTGATTAAAAATACGGGGCGGGTATAACTTTTAATCTAGTAGTTCAGACATATTGTTATATAATTAAAACGCCGCCCCTTTTAACAACGAACAAACAAACGGATATATAAAAATGAAAACTAGTGAAAAAATAAACGAAATAGCGACAGCATTATCTTCATTTCAGATGAATGTTCCTACGATTCAGAAGAATAAAACAGCAGGTAGTAACGCTTATAGTTATAAATACGCAGATATTGCAGATGTGTTGAAGAGTATTCGAGAGGTTTTATCGGTTAATAGTTTGTCAGTATCACAATCGGCAGAGAGTAGTTCAGAATCAATAAACAATGTCATCCATGAATATGTCACTGTGACTACTATGATAATGCATAATAGTGGGCAATGGCTCAAATCTAGTCTCAGAGGGTCCGTTAATGCAAATCAGGGTAGAATGAGTAATATGCAGAGCATCGGTTCTATTACAACATATTTGAGACGTTACAGTCTCGCGTCTATGCTCGGGCTCGCAACTGACGATGATGTTGATGGTAATCTTGGAGATACTACGCAGAGTAACGCCCAGACTGAAACGGATAACTATAGAAACGCTGCAATGCAAGCAGTGGCTCAAATACAGAATGTTTCTGTTGTGCAGTGGTGCAATGAGTATTTGAAGAAAAATCGCGGTCTTGAGCAGATGAAGAAAATTCATACTATAGCAAGCTGGCAAGTTGTTATCGATACAAAAATAGCTGAGGTTATTAACTCATCACAATATCTGAAGGATGAAGATTCGCAAGCACTCGACACTAGCATACAAGAGTTGCAGTCTAAGCGTGTTGATTTTATAGAGAATGATGGTACTATTGTGAAAATAGAAGCTATTGCAAAACGTGTAAATGAAAAGATTGATGAGCTGAATGCCTAACAGGACTGAAAAACGAATAGCAAACAGAAAAATCGTGGCTAGTGAGCTACGAAAAATAAGACACAAAAAAGACCAGGAGTTACGGGACCGAACTGGGATGAAAAGAGCTACGCATATAGAACAATTATGTATAGCAATATTCGGTGTGTTCGATCCAATAAACAGAAGCGCTCTCTGCAATTTAGAGCGTGGAAATAGATCATTTGATTTGGTTTATTTCAATGTTTATCTTAAGACTCTTGGTTACACTGACAAAGAGGTTGGTGAAGAATTTAGAAGAATAGTTTGTTTGTTGATTGTTTAGTTTGTTGCCGTGTCATGGCGGTTAATCTATGACGTGGGGTAGTAGCTCAGTGGAGAGAGCGTCGGATTACAACAGGTGATGCTGTTGGTCTGAAGGTCGCGGGTTCGAGTCCCGTCTACCCTATTATTTTTGTGTTAAGGAAGATATTAAATGAATAAGTCACATAGAGGTTCTGTAAAAGACGGTAAGTTTCTCCCTGATGACCCTATCAAGTTCAAGTTAGCATTCTCTACTTTTGAAGGAAAACATGTCGATGTGGTTGTTAAAAAGAAGTCTCGGTCTAAAGATAGACAGTATCGGTATTTGTATAGCGTTGTGTATCAGTTAATAGCTGATCAAGTGGGGACTACACCGGATATTATCGACGATCTTATGAAAAGAAAATTTATGTTCGATATAGTGTTAGGTGCGAGAGTTCCGAAGAAAAAGAGAGCTGTTACTAATGAAGAATTTAATCAATATATAACAAACGTAATAAACTGGGCGGAGGGGTTCTTTGATGGACTTAGAATACCAGAGCCTAATGAAGTGGGGTTAGAGTAGTGTTAATAAAAGTAAGCAGAATAACAAGCGATGAAGACGCAACAATAAGCGTTATCACTGTGGACGGTGAGTTTGTCTGTTTCGGTATAGAAGATGAGTATCGGGAAGAGAAAATTAATAGTGAGACTCGTATTAAGGCTGGAAAATATAGCGTCGGTGTGAGAGTTCGTGGTGGTTTTCATAAAAAATATAAACGTAAATTTGGTGGGTTTCATAAAGGCATGTTGCATGTGAAAGACGTACCTAATTTCGAGCACATTTTGATACATATTGGTAATACTGATGAAGATACCGCAGGATGTTTGTTACTCGGAAAAGGTGCTGACACCACAGGGGAGTTACGTGTTAATAATAGCACTGGAGCGTATAAAGAGCTTTATAGCTACGTGATTGAAGCCGCTCTGTGTGGTGAATTGAGTATTATTTATGAGGACAATGATATATAATGTTTAGAGCAGCGAAAAAGGACGACAACCATAAAGAGATAGCTAAGTTTTTTGAGAAGTGCGGCTGGGTTGTGTGGGACACGTCTCAATTAAAAGACTGTGTTGATATTGTCGTTTCTCGTGCGTTTCAAACGATCGTTGTCGAGATAAAAGACGGGAGTAAACCACTGTCGAAAAGGAAACTTACTGATGGAGAGCTTATATTTAGGCAAAATTGGCGCGGTCATTATCGGCTGGTGCAATGCGTTGAGGATGTCATGGATATCAATCAGGAGTTCTTTGGTGCCAAAAGATAAGGATGTTGCATATGCGCTTATTGATGGAGAGATGCGTGAATACGATATCTGGGTTGATTCTATTGAGGGTGTGTTTAAAGTTGATGAGAATACGCATGATTACATAGGTCGTGGCACTGTTGAGAGCGTTTGTGGAATACCCAACCACAATAAAAAATTAGTGTTTTGTTACAAGAAAAAAGAAATCAAAAAGAAAAAACGGGGTTGGTAATGGATAAGAGTGCATTTTTAGTGTCAATAAAGGAATTGGAAAATATCTCATTCCAGGCAGGGCAAGTCCAAGAAAGAATTCTTGCAATAAGTGCTATCATAACTGATGATGAGTTAGTTGAGAGTAGTACCGCAAAATTAGTTGAGAAATTGCGGGTTTTAGAAGAGCAAAGAACTGTATTGAATGGTAAAATAATCCAGCTCACTACAATAGATAATGAATAAAATACACCGTTGTAGCAAAAAGTATCAACTTTATTATCGGCGGTTTATTAAATTAATACAGATGAGCTTAGGCTTGTATGGTTGTGTGGTGGGTGGGGTGATTCGTCGCTCTGCCCTTTTTAAGGTGGGAGTATGGATAACAAAGAAATACCAATTCATGAGCAGTATGGCATATCTGAAATAGATTTAGACTTTATACATAAGTATATAGAAGCGAGCTTTAATGGTGCGCAAGCGTATAGAGCATTGCACCCGTCGGTGAAGGATACAACGGCCACAACACAGGCTAGTTATATACTTAGAAAGCCTAATGTGCAGGCCGCTTACCAGAAGGAACTACGGTTCCATTTTGAGTATATGGGGGCCACGTCACAAGCGGTGCTCAATGAGATTAAGGCTATAGCCAGTAGTGACATTACTGATTACATAGAGCAAGACGGCGATAATATATCTATTAAAGATATTAAGGATTTTAAAAACACTAAGGTTATAAAGAAAATAAGCATTATTCCTATGAGTGTTCAAGTCGGAGAGCACGAATATGAAGACAGGCAAAAGGTTACTGTTGAGCTGTATGATAAATTAAAAGCATTGCAGCTGATGGGCGAGTCTTTAGGGTCTTTTAGTAATAATACTAGTGATGGAGACGAAGACGAAACGGAATTTGACGTGGTAGATAATTTGCATGGCGAAGATTAAAAAAAAAATTTATAAACCATCATCAAAAAGCCTCGCTGCTTGGAACGCATTTCCTTTAGCTAAGTACACTCTGTTAGAGGGCGCTGTAAGATCATCAAAAAGTTACACTGCTAACTTTCTCACAATAAAGCATATTCAAACCCTTCCTGAATGCGATATCCTTATATCTGGTTATACTATTAGCTCTGTAGCTCGTAACGTGCTTTCAGAGTGGAAAAAGATTATTGATCCATACAATCGTGGGGTGTTCAGGACTGTAAAGACAGACAAAGATGAATACCTGCAAATCAACTGGCGCGGGCTTAAAGGAAAGAAATTCTATATACGTGGTGGTGGTACAGAAGCTGATTACAAACAAATTCAAGGATCTACTTTCGGTTTTTGGTATGCTGATGAAGCAACCAGGCATGTGGAATCATTTATTGACATGGCAATCTCACGTATGTCTTTAGATTACTCCAAGGTGATATGGACACTCAATCCTGATAGCCCGTTCCACTTTATTAAGAAACGATTCATTGATGACGAAGATAAATACCGTATCGAGGAAGATGGATTTCGACTGTTCCAGAGATTTCATTATGTGTTAGAGGATAACTCTTCATTATCTAGAAGAATCATCGATGAGTATAAAAAACAATACCAAGGTGTGTTCTATGATAGATACATTCTTGGAAAATGGGCAATTGCTGAGGGATTAATATATGGGAACTTTGAGGAAGAGTTGCATACATATTGGAGAGATGATAGACCAAGTATAACGGATTGGCATATCGCTGTGGATTATGGAGCTCAAAATCCTTGTGTGTTTTTGAGGATGGGTACAGCATTTCATAAGAGAACCGGTGAGCCCACTTACTACTGTGATGATGAATATTATTACTGTGGCCGTGATGAAATGAAACAAAAAACAGATTCACAGTATGCTGACGATATGGATAAATTCACAAACCATAAATTCCCAAAAGTGTATTGTGACCCCTCTGCAGCCTCGTTTATTGCAGAATTAAGATCTAGAGGGTATACTGTGATTACTGCGGAAAATGCGGTTGATGACGGCATTAGGTTACAATCTCGTATGATTTCCGACGGTAAGTATTATATTAATAAAAACTGTACTAATACTGTGCGAGAATATGCGCAATACAGTTGGGATAAAAAGAAGGCAGAGAAGACAGGTTTAGATATGCCGATCAAAGTGAATGACCACTGCAAAGACGCTGAAAGATACTTTTTTAGTACTCACGTTGGTCTTAATTCAGGCAAAGGCACTGTATCTACTGCAAGGATTAACAGAAAAAGTAAATCATTGGCTCGGAGTGGATACTATGGCCGTTCTTGAAATAGATGGAAAAGAAGTCGCGAGAAAACAGCGGGACTGGGCAACGCGTAAAAGGTCAGGGGATAATTACGTTCTATCTTTTGACGGGCTGCCTAATTTAGATCCTATTTTGCAATGTCTGGATACTCGTGATGAGGTGTATAACCAGATACTAAGCGACACTAGAGTCCGTGCTGCTGTAAGACAGAGAAAAGCTAAGATCACTGGTATGGAATGGAAAATATCAGGAGAGAATACAGCTGAGGATCAAATTGCTACTTTAACTACATTATTTGAATCTTACAATATGCGGAACACGATCGCTCAAGTTTTGAACGCCGCCGGTTTTGGGTACCAGGTATTCGAGATAAATTGGAGCTTGGTCAATGGTGTCTTGTTACCTCTTGAATTAATCGCTAAGCCTAATCATTGGTTCCGGTATAATGATAAGAACGAGCTAATGTTTAGACCGATAAATGGCACACTAAAAAAATTACCTCGTAACAAATTCATAGTTGTGCGTAATGAGCCTACTTACGAAAATCCCTATGGTATAGGCTACCTCGCGGCCTGTTTTTGGCCTGTTACATTTAGAAAAAACGGTTGGGCAGCAAGGTCTATATATGTTGAAAAATATGGGATGCCTTTGCCTATTGTTCGTGGAAATGAAAACTCAACTCAAGCAGAAGTTGATGACGCTGCCGATGCTGTATCTGAGGCCGTCCTTGACGCTGTAATTGCATTACCTAAAAACTTTGAAATAGATGTTGTTGAAGCCGCAAAAGGTGGAGACTCTGTCCACGGATCTTACATAGACGCAGCAAACAACGACATTGCCATTGCTGTGCTAGGAACAAATCTCACTATAGAGATAAAAGGTGGATCTTTAGCAGCTTCAGGAACAGCGAAAGAGGTGGTTGATGATCAAGTGGAATCAGATGAGAAAATGACTGAAGAGTTCTTTAATGAGCTATTCGGTATGATTTATCAGTTTAATTACTCTCCTGAGCAGTGCCCTGCGTTCGATCTATTCCCCGAAGAAGATATTAACGCAGAGCTCGCTATACGTGATAAAAACCTCTTAGATTCTAACCCTAGCCTGAAGCTCACTAACTTATATTATCAGAATAATTACAATCTAAAAGAAGACGAATTTGTAATTGTTGAGTCTGCAGACAACGGGGGTGGTGATGACTAGTGATAAGATAAAAAAGTTCGAGCGAACATCTGAGTCTGATACTATCTCTTTAGCGAATTCAGAGATAAATGAGTTCGTTAAGTTAGCTTCTCAAGTGGGACACAATACATCCAAGATTGAAACATTAGAAAAGAAATCTCATGATTTGGATGGTGTAAAATTGGAAATAACAGAGATTAAAACAAGGCATAGCAGCTTTGAACAGAGACTAGCTAAACTTGATGCAAATGATGCGAGTATAGAGTCAGGGATATCAAAATTCAGATACTGGTTAATGGGGAGCTTCGCTGCATTGCTGCTACTTGTGTGTGGTGCAATATGGTCATCATTAACGTTTGGGCTTGATCAATACTCAAAAGATAAGACAGAACTAAAAGAGTCCTTGTCGAAACGTATTGATAAAGTCGATGAAGATTCTAAAGATAGAAGTGTCACTGTAAATGGTAAGCTAGATAAGATCATTCTGCATTTAATGGAACAAAAATGAATTACTTACTCCCATATCCTTACACACTCACTATAACTTCCCTCCTTATATTTACGTCTATGTGCCTCATAATTTACCGCAATAAAATCAATTGGAAAAAATATCTTCATGGGCTCGGTTTTACTGGTGCTCTTGGAGTAGCTCAAATACATGGCCTTGAAAACCTTGGAAATATTCCTGCGTGGTATTTCCCTGAAGGCTCCAGCTTTTGGGGCGCTGCATTTGGTCACGTTTATTTCGATGACATTATGTTTATACCTGCATGTTACTCAGTATTTTATTTTTTCATGTACTGGATTAGACGTGTGCCAGATGTCGTGCCTAAAAAATTCTACATTCACATTGTTGCTATTGCTGTTATACTAGAGGCTATGTTGTATCAGGTTGGCGGTCATGGGACTATGATTCTAATGGTTGCATATACGTTAGTTCCAATAATATTTTTTATGGCTTATTGCGTAATAGTGAAACCCAATATCAATGTGACTCATGCATTATTAACATTGTTGTTTGTGATAGTGTTCAGCTCAGTGTGGGAGTTGTTCAACGCGTGGCGACAGCATTGGGTCTATAATGTAGATTGCAATTTACTCGGTAAAGATGGTTGGTTTTTTAACTACAAGCTACACGTAGGTATATTTTTGCAGTATGCATGGAGTGGATTTGTTGTGATGTATGCAACGCTTACAATTTATGGGGGTAAGAATGACTATAACACTCGACTTGAGCGGCGCAAAGAAGAAGATAAATAAGATCATCAAAAATATTGATAAGATCGAATGGGACGAAATAGGGCAAATGGGTTTGCAGTCTATTCGTAAAAATTTTGATCAAGGCGGTAGATACAGCCAGCCAGGCGAAGAAATTGGGGGGTCTACTGCATGGGTTCCTCGCAAAGATAACGCGTCGCACCCTATTCTAGTAAAAAAAGGGGACCTCAGAGATAATGTATATGTTACCCCGAGTACAAACGGTTTTACCCTAATATCAGATGAGGATTACTCAGCAGCACAAAACTATGGATTTGCAGAGCGCAATCTCCCCGCACGCCCCTTTATGACAATTCCCCCTGATGAAATTAGAGAAATGAGTGAGGCCGTTGTGCGTCAGTTACTAAAAGGCATCAACTAGATACTCTCCGTATCTATCAGTTACATAAATACTCTTAAATGTAACTCTCACTTACAAAAATAATTATTAATTATTGACACCGTCCGTTTTAGTGTTATATTTATCTAAATGGAGGTTTTAATGAATGAATTCTACAATTTAGCTTCTACGGCTAATGGTTCCACTCTAGATATCGCTATTAATGAAGACATTGGTGGGCCATTTGGTGTAACCTCTGAAGATATAGCGCAAGTACTACAAAACAATCCTAGCGTTAAATTTATTAATGTTGAGATCAATTCTGTGGGCGGGTCATTATTTCAAGCCGTGTCAATATTTAATCAACTTGAATCAAGTACGGCTTTTGTAACAACTATTGCTACTGGAGTTGCTGCATCTTCAGGTGCAATCATATTTATGGCAGGTGATAAGCGAATTGTTAACAAAGGCGCATTTGTTATGATTCACAAACCTATGGCTATTGGGATTAACAATGCTGATGAGATGAGAGATAAGGCAAATCAGCTTGATAAATTTCAAGAGTCTATCGTTGATATTTACGAAGCGAAGACCGGATTAGGCAGAGACGAAATAAATACTCTCGTGAATGTGGAGACTTGGCTAGACTCAGCAGAGGCACTTGAAAAAGGCTTTGCTACGGAAGCTACAGAACAAATTGCTGAGGTCCAGAACAGGATAGAGTACGAGGAATATGTAAATACATGTACTTCTGATATCCCTAAAGACGCAGAAAAATACTTTAAAAATAAAAACAAGTACAAGATTCAGCGAGTCTTGAACAGTATAAAAGATAATATTCTAAATATTTCTCCTAAAGAGGATGATATGAAACCTGATGAAGTTCAAAACATGCTTGCTGAGGCTCTTAGTAAGCAGACAGATGAATTTTCTAATCAACTCAAAGCGGTGCAAACTGAATTTGAGGCTAAATTGGTTGAAAAAGATTCTGTTATTAACTCACTTGGTACTAAAGTCGATGCACAAAGTACCGAAATTACTACTCTCAAAAACAAAGCTGCAGCTAATACAATCGAAAATATTGTAGACGGTTTTATTAATGAGCTCAAAGTAGCACCTAAAGATCGTGCTGTTGAGATTGAGAATCTTAAGTTACGTGAAGGTTCTGACTCTTTTGACACTTATAAGAATTCTCTCTCTAATAGAGCTAAGATTGTTGATAGCACATATAATTTCGCGCATGGCGGTGCAGACCTAGCTTCTGGCAGCCTTGACGATATAATTAATAAGCTCATTGAGGACGCTGGAGCAACTCTTGACACGGCTTCATCAAAGCAGATTCAAGAGGCTTCTTCTAAAGCGCGTAAACAAATACTTGGAGGGAAATAATGGCTAGTGTTTATCAAGGCGTAGAGCCTACGCGAGAAGCAGGGGAAGATTTGACTGCAAGTCAATATCATTTTGTTAAGGTTAACGCTTCTGATCAAGCTATTTTGCCCACAGCGATTACAGACGTAGCTTTCGGGGTATTGCAGAACGCTCCAGATATTAACGAGAATGCTTTGGTCTATGTTAACCATCAAACTAAAATTGTTGCTTCCGGCGCGCTGCCATTAACGGCTCCTGTAGCTCCAGCTGCTGACGGCCGTGCGCAGATAGCTGTTAGTACTCAGTATGCAAGAGGTGTCGTGGTTGAAGCTGCTGCTGCTGCTAATGACATTGCTGTAATTAGACTTTTTGATGTCCAAGCGCCACTAGCTTAGAAAGGATTTAATATGACTGTAAATAAAAATGAGCGTATAGTAAGAGGATATTTAAATAACTTATCCCTTTCATATCGCAACGAGGACGTAGCATACGTAAGTGACAAGATTTTCCCTCTTATCAGAGGCGTTAATAGAAAAACTCAAGTGTTTAAATATGTAAAAGCTGATCAATTTAGAAGTGAAGCTAAGAGGCGTGCCCCAGGTGGAACTACTCCGCTTAGAGAAGTTAGAGGGTCAAAAGTTGACATCACTCCTACTAATTGGGCTGTTGGTTCACAAGTCCCTGATGAAGATCGGGAAGACGCATCTGCTCCAGGGAATTTCAATTACGATCCTACAGAAGATGCTGTTATTGATATCGCGGATCAACTGTGGATGAAGCGTGAGGAAGAAATGTCGACAGTTCTTTATGCTGAAAACTGGGCAGGATCGGGAGTTGGTGGTGCTGACGCTGGTGGGAACTGGGGAAATTCTACTGAGACTAGTGATACGATGATCGCAGACATTAAAGCTGGAGAGAAAGAAATACTCTCTAAAACAGGACAAAAACCTAATAGTTTGTTTCTTGACTATTCTGCATGGAACAAAATCTGCCAATCCCCTTTTTGGATCAGTAAGCTTGTTAATACTCAGTTTGCACAAATACTATCGCCTGAGCTTGTAGCCCAGACCCTTAAATACAACATTGTTATAGGTTCAGCTATCAAAAACATTGAAGACGAGAGTACCGACAAAGACTCTTTTACCTCGGAATGGATAATGTCGCCACCCGGAGCGAGTAACGATAAAGGACATGCGTTCTTATACTATGCTCCAGCAACTCCAGGTCGTAAAAAACTCTCTGTGGGGTATCAATACAGCTTAATTAAAGATAAGTCAGGCTCTGAAATATTACTTACAGAGAGACGTGATGGAGCTACTAGATCAGACATTTATGAAGGCGAAAGAGAATTTGATTTTGCGCCTATGTGCACTGACTGTGGTTATCTTTGGAAAAATACGGCCACTGCATAATGCCTTACACCGACTTAACTGCAATAAACCAATCTATGCCTGAGCAGATATTGATTCAGCTTACTGATGATAATAAAGCTAATCAGGTTGATGTTGGCGTCGTGGCATGGGCAATAGAACAGGCAGAGTCAACTATTGATGCGTACCACCGCGGTCGATATCCAGTTGATATTCCTGATGGTGATGTACCTGAGTTTATAAAAGTGATTGCTACTGATATTGCTATTTTTAGACTGTACAAGCGTAAATTGATATTGACTATACCGCCTCCGTTGCAACAATGCTATGATAATGCGATTAAGTGGTTAAAAGATTCTCAGGCGGGGGAGATTTCCCCCTTTCCTGAATCTGAAAGTAATCAGCGCGTGACCGTAAGAACTCGGTCTCGTGTTTTTACTACTGCAAAAGTTGATCAATACAGGTGCCCAGGTTGTTAGCAGATATTGAAGAGAAAGTTCTCGATACTCTAAAAGAGAATAGCTTTAACACGGACTACACTTTTCAGCAAATTGCAAGTGGTCAAATGTTAGTTCTCGATAGGCCTGCGGCTAGCATTGATAGTAGAAGCGGTAATGGTGAGCGTGAGACTATTACTCAGACAAACATGAAAGCTATGATTACAATTACTCTTGTATATCATGATGTTTGTCAGGGTATAAGTGTTGAGCTAGCGATTTCTAAACTACGTGACTCTCTTATTAGGTTGTTGAATCATAATAAGCTCGGGTTTGATTTTCTCAAAAACGGGTTGCTGTTTAAGAATTTTAATAACGTAACAAGTAGAGGTGGAGCAAGGGATTTACAACTCTCAGGGTTTCATGTTGATGAGATTACGTTTTTGTGTGAGTATCCTATTGATGAGATTCCGCAGCCAGCAGACGTGGAGCGTGGAGATTTAAAAAGTATCGTTACTAAATATTTTATTAACGACGATTCTACTCCAGAACTTGAAGGATATATTGATTATACAAAGGTTGATGGCGGTACTGCTTACAGACAATCGGGTGATACGATTGATGGTGGAAGTACTGTCGAAGACCAAGAATTGCCGATTTATGACGGGGGTAATGCATGAGTCAAGCTAATATAATTACAAAAAATGGTACTGCAGCTAGTTGGACCGCTTCAAATCCGGTTTTGCTTGAAGCACAGCAGGGTTATGAAACAGACACGGGACGCTCTAAATATGGAGACGGGTCGACTGTTTGGAATTCGCTATTATATAGTGACGAGCTAGCCCCTTCTCTTTTAAATCAGTCAAGCATAGCAGGGCTATTAGATCCAACCACGATTAAGCCCACATTTCTGTTTGTTACTGACACGAGTAAACTCGCATACAGTGACGGCGTAAACTGGCGCTATTTCGATGATAATTCAATTATAGTATAGAGGTTATATGAAACAGGTACTTATAGAAGGTGCTAAAGGCATCAAATTCAGGGTGGCAAATCTTTGGGTTGAAGAAGGTAAACAGACTCCTGTTGCTTATGACTCAATGATTCGCAAACTAATAAAATCAAAATCGGTGAAACTAGTAGAACCGAAACAAAAAATAAAGGCGGCTAAATAATGGCTATACCTGATGGGACATTAGTTCCTGGCGTTTATTCGTCGTTTGACACTACGAGCCAAGTAACAACACTAGCTCCAGTGAATCTCTCTGTATGTATCATCGCTCAGAAATTGGCGACTGGTACGGCTGTGGAGAATAAACCAATACAAGTGTTTTCTACTGGTGATGTAACTGGGCAAGCCGGCGCAGGGTCTCAAGCTGAGGCTATGGCTAGAGCTGCTCTCACTACTAATAGAAATATGGAATTGTTCTTTGTATATCAAGACGACTCTGGAACAGGCGTTGCAGCTGTTGGAACGTTAACTGTTACAGGCACGGCTTCGGTTACAGCTTCTGGTGTAGTTTATATTGGTGACCAAAGAGTTGAGATTCTCGTGAATAACGGGGATGATCAAGACGCTGTGGCACTCGCTATTGATACAGCTATTACAGCGGCACAAGATCGGGTGATACTTAGCTCAACATCTGCGACAAACGTAACTACGCTGACTGCAAGAAATAAAGGTACAAGTGGTAATGAAATACCTGTAGCTGTGTATTTTCCTGCAGTAACTGGAATTTCTATTGTGACTGTGCAACCTGCGAGCGGTGCAAATGATCCAGTATTACAAGACGCACTCGACTCACTAGACGGTACATCCATTGGGTTTATTGCTATTCAACATAACGATGCGACTGCATTGACTACACTAGAGAATCATATAAGAGCGCAATCAGAGCCAACTGTGGGCCAACGATTCAAAGCGTTTGCAGGATTATCTCTTGTAGATGTAGGAACAGCAGCTAGTAGAGCTACTAATGTTGACTATGAGCGTATAAGTATTGGATATTCTCGCAACACTGCCACAGCAGCACGAACAAAATACACACCGGCGCAAATAGCCGCGGTTTATGGTGCGACATATACAAAAACTAGTGACCCAGCATTGCCGAGAAATGGCGATGTTCTAATAGGAATGCCAGTTCCTGACTTTGATGATTTGCTATCATTCTCAGAAGCAAATACACTGTTGAAAAACGGTATTGCAGTGCTATCAACGCAGGGTAATAATAGTGTTATAATGCGGAGTGTATCTACAAAAACTACTACAAACAGTGTTACAGATTTTACTCTTTTAGATTTGCAGATTACTGATAGTTTAGATTATTTTGCTACTGTTGTAGAATCTACACTCTCCATACAATTTAGGAAAGCAAAGATTACTGATAGAGTTAAAAAAGCCATTAAATCAACAATACTCGCAGTATCTTATTTAGTTGAGATCGACGAAATTGTTCGTGACGTTGCAGAGAATCAAACAGGCATCATCATAAACGAAGACACTACAAATAATGGACAGTTAAATATAACGATACCAGCGGAAATTGTACAAGGATTACACGTCATATCACAAGAAATCGTCCTTATAGTGAATCCAGGAGGAAATAACTAATGCCAAATTCAGCAGCTACTAAAGTAACACTAGAGGTTAATGGAGCTTTGTTTGATGACATAAACAATTTCTCCGAAGATGAGAGACCGCTAGGAAAACAAGTCAAGTACATGAATAAACTTGGTTTTGCTAAAACTACCACAGAAATCGGTTTCTCGTTTACTATTGTGATAGATATTAATGAGAATTTTGATTTCCTTGAGAGCTTAGAAAATGCCACCGTGACAATTGAGTACGATGGTGGAGATCGAGTTATCTTTTTGAACGCTAACCCAACGAGTGTAGGTGAAAAATCTTCCAATGGTGAAGATGAAATTACTTACGATATAGCATGGGCAGCAGAAGAACGGAAATCTGAGCCTGCATAAAAAGTGAGTTAATTGTTGATTAATTGTTAAAAAAGGGAATACAATGTCAGAATTACTAGAATTATTAAGGGCTGAAAAGCCTTACATAAAATTAGAGTGGCCCGGTAAAACGGGTTGTTTTATCCATCTTCATGTCGCTACACATCAAATAAGAGCTACTGCACTGCTTGAAGCAGAGAAGATTTTTAAAGATCGCTCGATAGGCTTGCATAATATGCGGGACTTTGAGACTGAAAAAACAATTCAGACTCTCTACAGGATCACAAAAACAGTTGATGATAAAGACTTCTGTTTTATTAGCGAGTTCCGCAAATTACTCACTGATGATATTATCATTTGGCTTGATGATCAACACGAGTTACTACAAGAAGCACACTCCCCTAACATTGAAGAAATGAGCGAAAAGGATTTCGATAAACTCATTGAAGATCTAAAAAAAAAGCCCGAGGAGACGTTATTGGAACAATGCAGTATGTACACGCTGAGAAGAGTCGTAATGTTTTTGGTGTCCCCAGTATTTCCCTTACCAACGGACAGTTAATGTACTTGCATGCTATGAATAACATGTGTAATGAACAGTACAAAGAGGCGCTAAATAATGGCTGATGTAAAATTAGATGTAGAATTTGACGAAGCTGGTCTAAAGAAAAGTGCTAAAAAGCTAGAGAAAAATCTAGAGAAGATGGATAAGCGTCTATCTCGTAAAAATGCACGTAATAGACTAAAGAAAAGACGGCTCGATAAAAGGCTAGAAGAGCGTATAACTAGAGATGAAGTACGAGAGCAAGTTAAGCGTGATAGATTAGATAAAAAGCTAAGCAGAAAACGTGCACGAAATCGATTGAAGCAAATCAAGGCACGACGAAGAGAAGAGTCCGCTTTTGCTAAGGCAGAAGAGAAGAGAGTTGCTAAGAAAAAAGCTCGTAGAAAAGCTGTTACCCGTGGTGCTGTAGGTGCCGTTGGTCGTGGGGCTGCTACCGTTGGTGGTATTGCTGGGTTTAGCTTAGCTTCACTGTTTGATTCCGAGGAAGTTTTAGGATTTGAGAGAAGCTTAGCTGTGTTGGCTGGACAAGCTAATCTTACTGCAGAGGAACAGGCTAAATTAGGGGCAACTCTTACTGATGTGGCATTACAAACAGGTGCTTTTAGAACTGATGTGTTACGTGGGTTTGAGGCTGTTGTTGAAAAGTCTGGTGATTTAAAATTAGCAGAGAATATTATTCTCTCGATGTCAAAAGCATCTATAGGGCTTGAAGCTAATCTGACAGATTTGGGTGAACTTGGGGCGGCATTAGGTACGACTTTCGCGAGCAGTGGTAAAGATGTTAATAAATTCTTCAATCAATTGGTTGCACAAGGTGACGCTGGTGAAGTCACATTAAAAGACTTAGCTCGAATAGCTGGTGAAGTGTTCGGTACTGCAAAAGGTGCTGGATTTAAAGGAGAGGGTGTTGTTTCATCTATCGGTACACTGATACAATCGGCTAAAGCGGTAGGTAGTGCTGATGAGCGTAAAACAGCAATAAATAACATATTGTTAGCTCTCGCTACAAAAGAGAAAGATATTAAAAAGACTTTTGGAGTTGACACTAAAAAGGATGGAGAACTTAGAGATCCTTTAGCTATTATAAAAGATATCCTAAAATCAAAGGGTGGAACTACTGAGAATCTCAAAAAGGTATTTCAGAGTGATGTAAAAGCACTGCTATTGGCTTCAAGTGAGTTTAAAGACACAGGTAAATTCGCGACATTTGACAAATTCCAAGCTGCTGGAAGTGGCGCAAATGCACTAATAGATAAGCGATTTAAAAGAGTTGAGAAAACCGGTTCGGTTGCTTTTGATAAATTTCAGAATGTTATTACAGCGTTCTCAGAGTCAGCATTAGCCCCAGCTCTTACAGAATTATCTAACTCTCTATCTGATTTATTAAAAGATAAGGAAAAAGTTGTTGCACTCACTGAATTATTCAAGACTCTTGGTGAGGGGTTGGGTGCATTGGTTGAAGTGGCTGCCTTTGCTGGTGAGGGGTTAGGTATTCTTAGTAATGTACAAAATAAGATTAAAGAAAAGACAGGGTTTAAAGACATACCGAATCCTCTTGACCCTAGAAATGCTCCTAACGCTATTCAAGGAATAAAAAATTTCTTTGGGGGTGATAGCAAACCAAGCGGATCAACTCAAGGTAGAGCGGGAAAAGATTCTTTAAATGTCGAGGTCAATGCTACAATAGATGACCGAGGCAATGTAAAAAAGCAGCGTACAAGAGTAACGAATCAAAACAATTCAGACACAGGCCGAACTTTAATAAGCGCAGGTAGATAATGAGCGATAGATATATACCACGAATAAACAACTTTTTGCTAAATATCTTAGCAGATCCTGGCATTTCTACGCCTCGGGAGAATGAAATTTCTATACATGAGATTCCATTTTCCAATAGAAATGTGCTCACTCCCACAGGATATAGAACACAAGAAATACCTTTTACATGTGTGTTTCAAATTAATCCCCCTGCAAATCAAGGGCAAAGCTCTATTAATGGGGTACTCCCTACATTTGAAAACCATTACCCATTTATACAGTTGTTAGAATCAAATGTACGGTTAGAATTCGTGCATCCTAATTATGGGTCTATGGATGGATACGTCAGATTTTTTGAAACTTCAATTAGAGATGAACAAAATTACGTTGAGATAGACATCACGTTTATTCGTGAAGTTGATGAACTCGTTACATCGTTTGAGTTTGCTGTTGATGAAAATACTGCTGATCAATTCAGACAAGGCAGTATTACATCACAACAAAATGTAGGCGCTGCGATTCAAGATAACAATACTAGCTCTTTTAGAGGGCGCTTAAATAGATTTAAAAATAACCTAGATACCTTTTTTAACAATATCACATCTCCCGTTGATAGTATTATTAATACTGTTAATTATGTGGAAGATCTTAGCGGAGATGTGGTGTCGTCAGTTAATGGAGCGGTAGACCGAATGGTAACCGCTCTATTAACCACTTCTGAAACTCCTAGTGCATTTATCAACAATGCTATTACCAATGCTCGCATATTGAGAACTAGTTTTGAGGAGGCCAGCGGAGCTGCTACAATTGAATCGATAATATTCAATAATTTATCCGCTGCGAGAATTGGATATGAATCAGCACTGCAGTATATTGAAGATAATTCTCAACGTGAGAAATTCTTAAAAAACGTAGGTAAAAGAACATTTGATAATAATGGGCGTTACCTTGGCACTGTTGAGAATATTAGAGTTATGACTATAAATGAGTTAGAGCAAAGTTCTCAGGACTTAAGAGATTATATAAATGATGCTGTTCAAAACGATCGTGATAATAGAGAGAATAGTTTAATTGCTCGTGACATACAGCAGTATGTTGATGAAGTTAAAATACAGAGAGATAAAATTATTACTGTCACTGTAAATAGAACCTCTTTATATGCTGAAATGCATAAACGAGGCATATCATACCAACGTATAGATGAAAATTTGGCGTTGAATCCTGATGTGCAGAACCCTAATTTTATTGAGGGTGAAGTCAGATTGTTGGTGCCACAAAATGCCTAGCAGAATATTAATAACAGACAGAAACAATGTTATTATCAGTAGCGATGTTGATTTCTCTGAGTACGTCTTTGAGATCGACACTTTTAATATTGCGAATCCATTTGATATGACTCTAGCTAATTTACCAGACGTGCCTGAAGATCTAGGCAAATGGTATGGCGTCACTTTCATTGTTGAGACTAAAACTATGTTCCGAGGGGTAATACAGAGACGGTCTAGAAGTGGTCAAAAAGGATCAATCGATATTAGAATTTCTGGTAAAAATAGAGGTTCAATACTGGTGGAGTCATCATGTACTAGCTACAAAGATTTCAGAAACAATAAGCCTAAAGAGATCATTGAAAAACTTATACAACAGACGAATTTCTATTCGCAGCCGGTTAGTAATGCACAAGACGCTACTAGTATTGATGATTGGGACGATTCAAGCGACATTGACGGCTTTAACGTTGCTATAGATGAAAGCATTAGAGATAATAAAGCGTTCGTTTCTCGTAATGATAGGACTGAATTTTCACAAGAATTTGCAGCATTACCAGTAAAAGAACATTTTAAAATAGAGCCAGGCGATAATGTTTTCGATAAAATAAATGAACTCACTAAATCGCAAGGGTTTGATGTTGTGTATCAACCGAATGGGGTTTTGTTTTTCGGTGACATATCAAAGAAGCGCCTGAACGAATCCCCACAGATTAAGCATAGAATTAATCTAGTAAAACGGGACAGAACGAACGCACTACAACAAAAAGAAGACAACAATAATATTCTGAGTTGGGATATTACGGAAGACACCTCTTCTCTTTATAGTAGTGTTACAGTAGTTTCTCAGAGTCAAAACGGCACAAATAAAAGTGCAACGGCTACAGATAGCACTGTTTTAGACAAAAAGGCGTTGGTACAGCAGATTAATGATGACGATAGCACACCACAAAAGGAAGCTATTCGAATCCGTGAAGATAATAGAATCAATTCTTTTAATGCGTTCTACACTGCTCCAGACCATATTGATGATGTTGGAGAGCCGTGGGGAGTGAATCGAACTGTTGATATGAATGATACGTTTAATGGTGTAACCAGTGAGCATGTATTGTATGGCACAACATTTACTTTTTCACGTCAAGAGGGCTTTAAAACAGAGCTTAATATCTCTTATGCGAGACGAAAGGCCTTAAAAATATGAAATGGTTAAAAATTCTCATAGATAGTGTGAGCGGAAAAGGTTTTTCTCGACTGTTTTCAGGAAAAGGGTCGCTTGGTGGTGACTATACAGACCGTCAAATATTCCAGCAATCAGGGTTTACTTCTATTCCTGGTGAAGGTGCACAGGGTGTTGTCTTGCAAAACGGGCAAAACTACATATGTATTGCCACTGAAGATAATCCTGATAACGTACCAGAACTACAAAACAAGGGCGATGTAGCTATCTATTCAGGCTCAGATTATGTAATAAAAATAAGCGCAAATGGGAATATTGAAATGACTGGAAGTGAAATTTCTGTAACCGGTAGTAGTGTTACGGTAAAGGGTGATGGCACCCCTGATAGTATCAATATTGGCGGTGGACTATTGCAGAACCTTATCACAGAAAGCATAATGGACACTTTAGAGAGTGTAACTATGCCAGTGAGCGGAGCTATTGCAGGCCCATACCCGGTAGGTACTTTTAGCTTAAACCCACTTAACACCACTTCGGAGGTAAAAGCCTCATGAATTTTGGAATAGAAATACAAGAAAACGGGCGTGGTCGCATGACGTGGGAGCGCAGACCAAATTCACTTGTGAATGTGTACTGGTCTGTGAAAACACCAAAGGGAACTTTCTTTGCTGATCCTGATTTCGGTTTGGATTTGAGTGATGTTAAAAAAGTAACTCCATCAACCGTTGATACAATAATACAGAGATATGAACAAGCGTTAAATTGGATGATAGACGCTCGCAAAGCTCGTGCTATATCAGTTGATTCCAGTATACCTAATGGCGAAAATAATAGAATAGATGTTACCGTTGAAATCATAGAGATGGACGGTACTGTAATGCAATTTACAACTTTTGTCGAAGTAGGAGGCGTCAGTGGCGGTTTTGTCTTTCCTTAAACCTCATGATACTTTAGTTTATGAGGCATTAACAGATTACGTTAACCTTGCTGATCCACCGCCTGATACGAGCCGTGGCTCTACGCCGTACGTGTTTGCGAATGTGTTAAGCTCCCAATCTTACGGGTTATATGCTCAGCTTAATTTTATCGCTAATCAGATAGGTCCTATCCCTAGTACGAGTGGAGAGTATCTCGATAGAGAAGGTGAAGTTTATAACTTACCACGTAACGTCGATGAGTCAAACGGCGATTACTATAAACGTATCATAAATAGAAAACAAAATCCTCCAAGCGGCGGAAATAAGAACGATTATAAAACGTGGGCATTAGACCAAACAAAAGTATTTACTGTTGATGCTGGAACAACTTATTACAATGGGATTGTTACCGTTGCTGATGCAACACCGATACCAGGTAAAGTAACTGTCTATACGATCCCCAACGATGAATCAATTATAGATCAAGCGGGACCTCCTAATAATGAGGAGAATCTCAGACTTGCCACTCTTGCATATATAGAAAGCGTAAGGCCTCTTGGAATATTGACGACCGATGTATTGTCTTCAAAACCATTAGACCAGCCCATTGCTGTAAATATTATAGCCGGTCCCGACTGGGATAGAGTTAATGCAGAAAATGAGATAATAGCGTACGGGGCGCAATTAGCCCCACAAGAAACACTTTACAGATCATCAATAACTTGTATTTGTGTTGATAATGGTGCTCTTTCTGCTGATGTAATAACACCTGTTAGTGATGCGTTTCCAGCAGGCGCACAACATTTTAGAATCTCAACTGTAACATTAAACGAGATATAACATGGGATATTTTAACCAGATAAAACAAGTCAAAAATGACTTCGAGTGGCCTTCTGAATTTACTGCTCTAACTGAAGTGAATAGTAAAACGAATGCGGAAGGCTCGATCAAAATAGATTATGATGGATTGATAGAAATTGATACCACCGTAGTAGAGATATTTAGAGCTACAGCGCCAAGCGTACCAGATAAGCAGTATGCTAAAACAGGCAGTAATTTATACACTGGTAGCGAATTAGAGTTTTCTTACACCTCATGCACAAAGGGATCACGAGTGATATTCACGTTTAACTACGAACTGATATCAACTCTAATAAACCCTGTTGACGGGGACTATTACACAATAGAAATAAAGATAAATGACACTATAAATATATTGTTTATAATAAAAATCAAAAATAAGGTTGCCTAATGTCGATTAATTATAAGGGAATCGAATTAAACAGTCCTGGTGATCCAGCGCCGTGGGCTACTATCGAGCAAGATGCATATAAAGCGGTGATTGATGCAATAGTTATAGATACTGTGAGCGGTAGTGCTTCTGACGCTAAAGTCAATGGGCATAAGCACTTTAAGCTTTACGCAGAAACTACAGGTGATTTAGTTTTGTCGATAGATTCGGCGCAAAAAGCTACGTTTGGTGGTGATGTACAATTTGACTCTGGTTTAATTGTCCCAGCTGCTACAACTCCTGGATTTGTGAAAAATGACGGCTCTGGTAATTTCACTTTTGGTAATGTTGCTGAGTCAGTTCCGGGAGGAAGTGATTCAAATATACAAATAAATACTGGAGGTGCATTCGATGGATCAAGCAGAGCTGTTATTAGCTCAAACGATCTAATATTGAGGGATGCATCTATTAGTAATACTGTGAGGTTGAGCTCAGAAACTGGGCAACTAGGCCTTGATTATGCCGGTGATACATTAGACCTTAGCGTTTACAACTTGTCGACTGAACAGAATTTTACACTAAAAACCAATGGTGTAGAGACTGGAATATTTCTAGATGGGTTTACTAATAACACTATCACGGGGTGGTACAAACCCGCTACAATGTCTCTAGCTTCTGTTACTACATTTAATATTAATGCCGCTGGTGTTGCGTTCTTTATCAAGAAGGGGACTTACCCTTATACGTATGTCCTTAGATTAGTACCGATACAAAACAACATCCCTGCCAACTTTGGGCTACCGGGACGTGAAATCCATATTTTCGTTGATGAATCTGGGACAGTATTACAGCAGTCATCTGTGACAAGCACTGATTTATTAACGAAGTGCTATTTGGGAAATCTCACAAAAAATGGTGCTGGCGATGAGATATCTTTTGAAACGAACCAAGAACCTGTCTGCGATTCAATAACAGAAACCGCGAGAGTCCTTATTATATTGCTTGGTGGTATACAAGTTGCAAATATGTTTGTAGGCGGGGCGGGCCTTGGCACTCTCGAAATTTCTAGAACTGCTGGAGAGGTCATTAGAATTGGTATTGAAGGAGCGACAGACAGAGCAGAGCCTGACACTATCTTAGTTGCTGCTGAGAGCCCCATTGCTACATTGTCCTACAGATACTCTGATGAAAATAGTGACATACAATTTTATTCAAATGACACTGAAATAGACCCGACGCAGTGGTATAATAAATCAACAACGGCTCTAGTGAATGTAACCAGCAATAATTGGTCTGGTCAACGTGTTTACTATTTCGCAGCATCCGCAGGCGGAACGGCGACAACTATTGTAATGCTGGGTAATGCTCAGTTTAATACAAGTGATGACGCAACCGCTGCAATGGGCGGCGTTGATGAAGATTTTAGCAAACCGCAGGCGTTAAAAAGAGCGGTTTTCTTAGGGTGGGTGATATGTAGAGGAGGAGCTAGTAATGCCGACTCTATGAGTGACGTCCAATATGTCCCGTTTAATGATCCATTTGAGTTGTCAAGGACAGGGTCAGGGTCTAGCTCTGGTGGTTCGGCTACTATGCAGAGTACGTACAATTCTAGTACAATACCACAAATAATAACAGATGTGACTCGTGGTGCAGTTACGTACAGGCGAGGTTCGGCAGCAGATACAGACAATGTGTTAGTTGTTCAGAATGGTGCAGCGGGTGAAGTTGCGAGCATCAAGGGTAGTGGATATGTGCAAGCTATGCGTGTGGGAGCGGGGGTGTCTCCGGCTGAATTATTGCATGTTTCCGATGGTGACAACGTTGTTGCGAAGGTACAAGCCACAGATGTAGGAAGCACAGCGTCTATTGTAATGTCAAATGATTCAATTGAGTTTAGCCACAGCGTCGCTGGTGTAAATGATACGTATAGATTTAGAGATGAAACATCAGGGAAAGATAGATATTATCTAGATGCATCAGGGCATCACACATTCGTAGGCGAGAGTACAGTCTTTAAGTCTGATATTACTTCTAGTAATTATAATTTATTTCTCCAAGGGCAAGATGTTACACATGGTGGGGCTATAATAGGACTCAATAGCGCAGGATCAGACGGTCCACTTGAGTTTTATACGGGAAGTAATTTAAGGGCTCGAATTGACGAAGCTGACGGTACTCTGTCTGTCGGGCCAAATGCTGAATTAATACTCTACCCTCAAACTATTAGACCAGCAAACGGGCTACCAGCGGCGCAGTTGTTAATAGCTGCTGATAATTGGAGCGTTGAACTCGGTGCCACTTCTGAGACAATGCGGATCGGGAAAGTTTCACCTGCTGGCACTGACTCTATGAGTTTTGGTGTTATTGGGAGCGGGACTCTAGGTTCTATCGGGTTTGATGCTGAGGCACTTATTGTTGACACAGGAACTACTAAAGGAGTGTATCAGGACTTGGTGGAGGTAACACCTTCTTTTCGCTCTTTCAGATATGAATATAATGATATTGTTGGTCCTGTCACAGTGAATAACCGACTTCAGTTTAATAATGCTGACCCCGGTTTAGCAACAAAAATGTATGTTGATTTTGATCCTTTAGATAAACCGTCTTCTGTTGAGTCTATACTAGAGAACATCAAAGACGACTCTATAGTTTATATATTTCACGAGTCTAGAACTGTTGATCAGTGGATGGAAATTAAAATAACTAACACTATTTTACAAACTGGATACACTGAATACGATATCACAGTTACTAAAAAACAGGGTGCTACGTGGGCCAATACTACTACAATAGCCGTTAATATTTACGACCCTGTGGGCTCTGGCGGTGGCGGATCATCAGTAACTGACGCTTTTTTCGCAGAACCTACAGGTACGATGGCAATGGCTAATGGTGTTACTGTTGTTCCTAATATGAATAATGAAGTTTACGATGATAATAACGTGTATGATCTCGGGGCAAATACATTTACAGCACAAACCGAGGGAGTACATGTAATAACCGCAGCTACAAAAGTGTCTGTTAGCGCTGGTGGACAAATAGAATCGTATCTGTATGTAAATGGCATCTTAACTTGTACAGCTTCGGGGAGTATTGACACAGCTGGAACTATGGTAGCTAATGCAGCTATAACGATAGGCCTTGAAATAGGTGACACAGTACAGTTAAGAGCTGCACAATTTACAGGGTTTGCAGGAACTATGCAAATATCTGAAACGTTTATTAGCGGGCACACTTTGCCTTTAACAATCCCATAAGGAGTATTATATGGCTATTACTACAACGAATAGAAAAGCATTGACAATTACATCTACTCATAGTATGAAAAATACTTTTGCTATGATGATTGATGCTGGTGGGTTAAGTGTGACTGAGAATATTGAGGTAATGAAGTACCAGAAAAAATGTAAGGAGCATATGGAAAACACAGCGCCTTCTTTTTTCTCCTCAGCTGTAAAATATGGAGGGAACCCTGTGTATACAGATCTTATACTTGAAGATAATGTTCCAGCAGGAGCCAGCAAAACAGCTTTTGATGCCGAAGCTAACGCTTTCTATGACGCAAATTATACATTTGATGACTTAGATAGTATAATTATGACTACTGACAAAATACCTTATGATGGTGCCGATACTTTAGTAAGTGATTTTATAACATTCCAAGACTAAGTAGGGAATTATGGGATATGGCGAAACAGCAGCGTATGGTGAATTGGATTACAAGCAAGATGAGATAATACTGGAAGAGTTCGGTCCTCATTTTCAAGCCATGGTGCAGATATGGCCTGTTCAAGAACTATTGGAGGCTGAAGAGTGAGCAACGTTTTAGTCAGTAATTTGAAAGTGGCTGGTGCTAATTTCGATCGAGTTAGAGTTGACCTTAATGATTTTCTCGTTAACCAAATGTGGCCTGATAGGAGTACAACGCTTTTAGAAAACTGGGAGCGAACGTATCAACTTCCATCAACAGGAAGTACTGCAGAGCGACAGGGCAGAATCATTGCTGCTGTCCGTAACACAGGTGGTTTGAGTAAACAATATATAGAAGATCTCGCGAATGATTTCGGAGCCGGTGCGTATACTGTTGTGATAACTGAGGGTACTGGCACTGATGGGTTTATTGTTGACTTTGACCCTATTCCGATCGGTATAGGAAGTCCATTGCCGGCGACTCTTGGGGACCCGACTTTAGCTGATCAGAGGTGGAATTTTACCGCAACAATAACAGGTGCCCCATTCACGCCACAGCTTGAACTTGAGACGTTGATAAGAAAAATAAAGCCGGCATGGACACAAGAACATTTTGTATATATTTAAAAAAGGTGATTAATTAAAATGGCTAAATCGACATTAATTGTAGGGAGTGCAGTACCTCCGCCATACTTGAACGCGATAAATGGGACTGACGCTACAACGGGGCACAGACATGACAATCTTGATGTTGACGGGAGTGCTCCGTACGTCAACCTTAATCTACATACCACAGCGATATTGTTTGGCTCAAAATACACAGTTTCTAGTACGCAGTTGATAGAGTTCTCGTTTGACGGTGGGGTTACTTATCCAGATAGCTACAGCTTTGATTTATGTAAAACAGGGAGTATGGCTACTCTTAGAGTAAGTCCTGGTGTCGGCAGTATTAACGGATTGATGACAACTCAGGCAAATATTAGGATAAGAATCGTGGGAGGTTCTGGCTGGCCTGTGTCAATATTTGGGAATGAGCCAGCTCGGTCGTCGTTATCGTCTGTAACTGTAATCCCAGACGTCCCAGCTACTGGATGTTCTGCTTCATTTAGTAGCATTTCTGATGATATATTGATAATAAAAGGGAACGGCGACCCATTCCTTGACGCTACTAATGTGTTTTTTGGTGATGCGTTAACTTTTGTTTTTGTCGTAACTAACTCTGACTTGGATACATAAATGGATATACAACAAATAGAGAAGCTCTCAAAAGCTCTCAACAAGTATTCTAAACGACGTTCAGAGCTAGATTGTGAACCTACCACAGTAGATACTTTTGCAGACAAAGCGCTTAATTTCCATGCTGTGCAGATCGATACATTAATTAAGCAGATCGCGTGTGAACCCAGCAAACAGACCAAAAAGAATAGTAAAAAGAAGAGTTAATTCTCTTTTTTTGATACTGAGTAAAATAAATATTGCAAACTGGCAGCACATTGAGTATACTTATATCGAGGGGTGAGTTTAACTAAATATTTAATTTTTAAAAAAATCAGCTCTACTATTAGGGTTTGCATTTGATACAATATTCGTTAAAAAAGCAGCTCACCTCTCTCTTAAACAACAACAAACAAATGGAGCGAACTAATGAACGAAACAGCAAACAGAATAGAACAGCTACTCATTGAAAAGATGGGTAGCAAAGAAGGCGCTTTTGATTATCTGCTAATTAAATTTTTAGCCGATGAGGCTTCCAGCGCATACGCTTTTGAGAGAATGAAGTTGGATGTCCCTACGCCACTATTAGAGATCTTGGAGGCACAACGCACAGAATATCTCTCAGACAAATACTCATTGGGGGCGGAACATGAGGCATAACACAAAAGGCATAAACTCATTCACTGTTAAAAGTGTAAACTATTTCAATACTATGACTACAACACTCACAGCCGTGCTACTACAAGACAACACGATACCTCTGACATTCACTGTCGATATCGGTGTTGAAGGTGGCTGTCAGGGTGATAAGGACTTCGTTGCATTTGGACTAACTGAATGCATGAACAGCATGTTTAATAAAAATGTAGAGCTCGAACGATCGGGTGTTACGTTTATTATAAAGGAGAGTGTTTAATGGATGAAAAACAGAGTAGCAAGCTGGGAGAATATATACAATTCCTTAACGATGTGAAAGACAATGGCGGTTACTATCAGTATCTCTATGGCTTTGATAATAGCTCCATAGATAACTGTGTTGTCGGTTCAAGTCAAACGTTGAGGTTCGATTATTTCTGTACTGGCAATTACAGAATAAAGCCCAAAACAAAAATGGTGCCACTAAAACCAACAGACATAAAACCTGGAACTGTGCTTAGATGGCCAAGTTTTTATGAAGATGTATATACAGCAGTTCTCTGCATTACTAAAACCCATGTGAGTTATTATTGGCCATTTACCATGGATCAAGTAGATACTAAATACATTGATTTATTTATCAATAATGCACAATACTCCACAGATTTTGGCGAAACATGGCAAGACTGCAGCAAAGAGGCTAACGATGATTAGCTACGAAATTAGAATGATTCAACTCTGTGATGCAGCTTACATATTGTACTCAGGAACATATACAAACGATTTTCATATTGGACAAGTGTTTTGCGATGAGACCGGACTCATGCCCTCTTTAACAGTCACATCAATAATAAACAACTACAAGCGTCTAGGCTACTACACAGTAATACTCTCAGACAACGATAACAAACCTGTAGAGTTTATCAATATTCATAACCCGGCTAGTGTGTGCGGTAGAATTGTGGAGTGTGGCGATGAAAACAATTAAATACAGAGTTGGGAATTCAGAGAGACACGTAGGCATACTGACGAACACATATAACAAAACATACTCACACATGAAAAATCTTTGTGATATTCTAATGACCGACTACCCTTACATCACTTGTGATGATATAGAGATAACGACTCTTGGAGGTCCCAAACACAGAGGAATGAACTGTGTAGAGGCGAATGTCCGCGAGGTTACGGATGAATACGAAACATATCCAGTTGAATGGATTGTAACAATATAAGGAGAATGTTAAAATGTCAAAAGAACATGAAGAATGGATGTGGAAAGGTGAATATATCAGAAAACGAGGTTTATCATTTGCTATAAAGGGTAGCCATGAAGAGGCTAAAAAAGCATATGAAAATCATAAACTCAAAAAGGATGTCGAAAGACAGATCAATAATAGATCTAATAGTTTGTGGACTAGATAAGTGTAATTAG
>PJEL010000814.1_pt1 | contig 35132 bp, 28 predicted proteins | sample 1853271 | NCBI WGS metagenome assembly PJEL01 (sample SAMN08108733, study PRJNA415343) | Invertebrate metagenome, whole genome shotgun sequencing project. | host: Globobulimina | place: Sweden: Gullmar Fjord | collected 2015-08
GAACAGTCGCCCCAGAAGAACCCGGCGAGATGGAGTTCAACGAGGAGACCGGCAAAGGCATCGAGCAGCCCATCACGTCTATCTCCGAAGCCGATGCCGCTGATCAAGGAACGGTATGGGAACGCGTGCTTGACGTACTGGGTGATGACTGCACCTGCCCACTCGTCGTGCGGGTCGGCCCAGGGTCGCTCAACATGCCCAACCGCGATCGCGGCGTGGCGGGTCCTCCCCTCCATTCCCCTCAATGCGTCGAATTCGTGCCGAGCGAAGCGAGCTGGCAGCTCCTTGATCGCGTAGATGCCTTCCGCGTACGCAACGAACACCACTTCGTGGCGGTGGATACCTGTGGGCATGTCGACGAGCCGGTCTGTCGTCCAATCACTGATCGGCTTTGTCCAATCAAGATCCACGAAGTCCGGGTGGCCGGGACGCGTATGGATACGAGGCGTGTGTTGCTTCACGAGTCAGCGTCTGTGGCTTCGAGTTTCGAGAGCTCTGACAGACGTGTCTCGATGTTCGCTATCTCTTCGGAGTGGTCATCTGCCAACTTCCGGTTGATGGTCGCGCTGTATGCGCCCGGGTCGGAGAACCCTTTCGTGAGGTGCTTCTCGGCATAGCCCTTGGTGACGAAGAGTGTGTCGATCTCAGCAAGACGCGAGACGAGCATCGAAGTCTCCGCCTCAACCGACAGTGGATGGCGACCTGAGTCAGCGATCCGGCGTGCCGCCGATCGGAGTTCGTCGCGTCGCTCAATCAGGTCTGCACGAAGCGGATCGTCATCACCAATGGCGTCAATCTCGCGGGACAGGGCATTGACCTGCTCGAAAATGTCATCGATCGCGGCATTCACAGCTATCTCCGTACGGCACGCTTGGACGCTGACAGGGTAAACCCTTTGTAGCCGGAGCTGAAGCCCCGTTCCAACAGATCAGTCGCCAGTGCGTGCTCGTGGATGGTCTCGGATCCGATGTGTGCGATGGATACCCTTCCGTGTGCCTTCGCCAGGGACTCAATTGCCGCTGCAGATCGTTGGGAATTGGTGGAGAACACATACACCCTTCTGCCTGCGGCGTCCATCCAGGCGAGAAGGTCGCCGTTCTCGATAGAGACTCGCGCCCGCGCTGTGCGCGTTGGTCTGCCGTCCGTCTCCGGCCAGGGAATGATCGATCCGAACGGATTCGCTGGATCGGTAGCTGCGAGCACGACAAGTCCAGGCTCTTCGGATACGCGGAGCCTGTCGATGGCACCGGGTAGTCCGAACTGTGCGCCGCCGAGTCCCTCTATGAAGTAGCCCCTGCGAACCGTGCCAACGTCTTCGAGCGAGGAAAGTGCCGGATACATTCCGGTGAAACCGCCGGGTATCCCCTCGGCGAGTACGACATCTCTGGTGATGATCCCGTAGCGATCGAGGAGTGTGTTGATCGTTGCGAGAGCTCGTTCTTCTGCTGATGGGTTGGCTGCCCTCAGTGATTCTGTGAGATACCAACGACCTACGACATGGGGTGGCGTCGCGGTCAAGCGCCGCGGCGAACGGGACCGACCTCGTCGTTTGGCTGTGAATGCGCGCAGTGGAGCGATCGAATCCGATGTCACCGCTCCCGCCCACACGAGATCCCACAACGCGTCAGCGACATCATCGGGATCGCCTCCTCCGGAGACCTGATAGAGATCGGAGAAGAAGGAGGCTCCTTTGCTTTCGAGGTGCTCCAAGAGCAGTCCGTGTATCGGGCCGTCTGGCATCGAGTCTGAGGGAAGGGGAGCAAGCAGGGAGAAGGCATCTCGCTGATACAGCGACACCTTGCCATCTCTGGTTCCGAGCGGTTCTCGGCCGATCCAGACGATGTCACCTGCCGACAGAGCAGAGTCGATGTCTCGTGCTGGGTCGGTGAGTCGCGAATTGAGGACATCGGTTTCGAGCACACTCGCCGGAATTGCTGCCCCGGCAAGTTGCCTTATGACGTCAGACAACGACGTCGCTCGTTCGTGGTCGACTCTCTGCCACGCAGGGAGGAACCGAGCGTATCTCGTGTGGTCAACAGCTTCGACCTGGTTGGCAAGGTTCGCTAGCGAGCGACGGCGCAGGCGACGCAGAACTTCGTTGGAGACCCACTCCTGCTCAACGCCTCCAGGTCTGAAGGCGCCTGCAGATACCTTTCCATCTCGTTCGAGCCGCGCCAGAACTTCGGCGACGGTAGCTTCCGGCAGCCCGATGCCTGAGGCGGCTTCGGCATAGGTGAACGGTCCATGTGTCCTCGCGTACCTGCCAACGACGTCACCCAGTGGGTCAGAGACGGGTTCGAGCAGGTCCGTTGCGACGCCAGGTGGTGGCTGTACTCCGATCGTGTCACGCAGCCGCGCGATGTCTTCTACCGCGACGTAGCGCTCCAATCCGTTGACCGACAGCAGGACAGCCCGGCCGGTGGCCGTCAATTCGTCGAGCCACGTCGCGGCACGCTCGGGCTCCTCAACTCGGACGGATGCCTCGTCAGCGGAGAGCGGTCCGATGTCGCGAAGCATGTCGGCCATCGTGTCGAGCGAGCGAACTCTGCGATCTTCGGAAACATGCTGAAGATCGGCCTCAACGGAGTCGATCGCATCGACATCGAGCAGTTCCCTGAATTCGGGCTCACCGAGCAGATCTGCCAGCAGATTGCGGTCGAGCGCGAGCGCCGCCGCCCGCCGTTCCGCAACCGGGGCGTCGTATTCGTACATGAATGAGGCAATGAAGTCGAACATCAGGGACGAGGCGAATGGCGAAGGACGATCGGTGTCAGTTTCAACGACGCGAGTCGTGCGCTTCTGTACGTCGGTGAGAACCTCACGCAGTGCCGGCAGATCGAAGTGGTCCTGCATCACCTCACGGTACGTCTCAAGCATGATCGGGAATGACCCATAGTTGCGCGTGACCTCGAGGAGGTTCGCGGCCTTCCGCCGCTGGAGCCACAGCGGAGTGCGTGAGCCCGGTCTCCTCCGTGGGAGGAGCAGGGCGCGGGCGGCGGCCTCCCTGAACTTGGATGAGAAGAGTGCTGAGTCTCCGACCTCTGCAATCAGCTGCTCCTCAACGTCGTTCGGGTCGAGGTATACGAATCCGGTGTCCGGAGGAACATCGGCGTCCGGGAAACGGAAGAGGATGCCGTCGTCCGACCAGATGGTGTCCACTGGCGAACCGGTCTCGTTGCGGTATCGATGTCGCACGGCAAGCGCCCAAGGGGCGTGCACCCTTCCACCGAACGGGGAGAGCAGCACGATGCGCCAGTCACCGATTTCGTCTTTGAATCGCTGGACCACAATCGTTCGGTCTGTCGGCAGGTGTCCCGTCGCTTCGCGTTCCTCGGCGAGGTACGAAGAGAGGTTCTCGGCCGCCCACCGATCAAGTCTGTACTGATCCTGCAAGGTGGCGATCGCGTCATCTGTTGAGAGCGCACCGATGTCACGGACGAATGCGCCCACAGCCCGTCCGAGCTCAATGGGACGTCCCGGAGCGTCCCCGTGCCAGAACGGCATCTTCGACGCTGGTGCGCCGGGCGAGGGTATTACGACAACGCGGTCGCGGGTGATCTCATCGATTCGCCAACTCGTGGAGCCGAGCACGAATGTATCTCCCGGTCGTGATTCGTACACCATCTCCTCGTCGAGCTCACCCACACGGCCACCGTCGGGGAGGTTGACCGTGTAGAGACCCCGGTCTGGGATGGTTCCCGGGTTCGTCACAGCGAGCAACTTGGCGTTTGAGCGGGCAGTGACCGCGCCGGTGGACCGATCCCACACGATCCGAGGCTTCAACTCGGCGAAGTCGTCAGACGGATACCGGCCGGAGAGCATGTCGAGAACCGACTCGAATGCCTGTCTGGTGAGCTCGCGAAACGGGTAGGCGCCTCGGACAGAATCGAAAGTGTCCTCGACATCGAGGTCTTCTGTCGCTGCCATTGCCACGATCTGTTGTGCGAGTACGTCGATCGGATTCTGAGGAATGCTTGTCGACTCAATGGCGCCCGCGTACATCCGCTCCACGACGACCGTCGTTTCGAGGAGGTCACCACGATGCTTCGGAAACACCTTTGCCACCGATGGCGCGCCGACCTGATGGCCTGCACGTCCCACACGTTGCAGCCCGCGAGCAACCGATGATGGGGATTCGACGAGCACCACGAGATCCACTGCCGCCATGTCGATACCCAACTCGAGCGTCCCTGTGGCAACGACCCCTTTGAGCTCGCCGCGTTTGAGCCTGTCCTCGATGTCGAGTCTCTTCTCCCGAGACACAGACCCGTGGTGTGCCTGCACTATCTCGGCGTCAGCCAGCCGATTCAGCTCCGCCGCAAGGCGTTCTGCGAGGCCACGGCTGTTGACAAACAGGATCGTTGATTTGTGATCATTCACGAGACCAAGCAGCCGCGGGTAGACGGCTGGCCAGATCGACCGTTGTGTGGGTCGATCCTGATCCGGAGCGTCCTGATCCGGTCGAGCCATGTCCGAGACCGGAACAACGATTTCGATGTCGAGGGTCTTGTCCGCCGGTGTGTCGACGATTGTCACCGGACGGGCCTGCCAATCTTCGTCATTCGTCTTTCCGCCGCCGAGGAACTGAGAGAGGACGTCGAGTGGACGTTGGGTAGCGGACAGGCCGATCCGCTGAGGCGGAACCGCGGTGAGTCCGGTGAGCCTCTCCAAGCTGAGTGAGAGGTGAGAGCCTCGCTTGGTTCCCGCAACGGCATGGATTTCATCGATGATCACGGTATCGACGAACGCCAGGAGCTCCCTTGCCTTCGACGTGAGCATCAGATACAGGCTCTCGGGAGTAGTGATCAACAGATCGGGTGGCTTGCGAATCATTGCCTGGCGTTCGGACTGGGGCGTGTCGCCCGTCCGCATCGCGACCGAGAGCGATGGCGGGGCAAGACCAAGTCGCTTGGCCTCCACCGCAATACCGGTAAGTGGTGCCCTCAGGTTGCGGTCGACGTCGTAGGCGAGCGCCTTGAGCGGCGAGACGTAGAGAACCCGGCATCGTTCCCGATCGGGCGGCGGGGGAGCGCTGGTCAATCGGTCGAGAGCCCACAGAAAGGCAGCGAGAGTCTTTCCAGATCCTGTCGGGGCGTGAATCAGCGTGTGGTCGCCAGCTGCGATCGATTCCCATCCAGCGTCTTGGGCAGGTGTCGGTTCGTCGAACACGGCGTTGAACCATGCAGCAGTCGCAGGAGAGAAGAGTTCGAGTCCGGACACGCCAAGCAGAGTACTCCAGAGCTATGACACAGCTAGCGAAGACCTACCCTCGATCTTTGGTTGAGGGTAGGTGAATCCCTTCGTACTTCTAGGCGGAGGGCGAGACCCTCAACTACATGTAGAGGGGTGCCCGAATGACAAAATCGACTTACCCATGGAGTTGTGGGTAAGTGGGAACGCCTTCGGCGTTCCTTGGGACTTCCTGGAAGCGCTGCGCTTTCCAGAACTCCATGGCAACAGAAGTGATACCCGTTGCTTGGATGCTGCTCCGTAGCTCCATGGCGGTTCCGCGCACGACGGATACTCCGCGGTTCGATTGCGGCACTCCATGGAGTTGCTGGGAATGTTTCGCGTTCGTGGCAACTCCCAAGCAACGGCGGAGCCGTTGCCGCGTTCCCGCCTTAGTAGGTGCGGGCGATTTGGAGGGCGGTTTCGGCGAAGTCGCCGACGGACTTGAGGCCGGTATCTTCCGCGGTCTGGCGCTGGACAACGAGTCGGCACCAGTCGCCGGCCATGCCCTTGATCACCTGATCCGTGTCCTCGGGACCGAAGCGCCACGCTGCATAGAGTGGACCCATCACTTCGACACGAATGTCGGACTCGGGGAATTCCTCACCGGCCTGCTCGAACGCAAAGGGGAGCGACCGTTGACCGAGCGAAGCGATGTGCCTCAGGCGGGTGGTGTCCTCGAGCGGATCGTTCCACTCTTCGTCTTCTTCGAGGTCTTCGGGTGGTCCATCGAGAGGCGTGATGCGGTCGAGCATCGCGCACTTGATGTCAAGCCCGTGTGCCCACGTCTCCATCAGCCGAATGCTCGCGAACGACGCTGCTCCCATGTCGCCGTAGAACCACGGAATTCGGTCGGTGGCCTGCATGCGAGAGAGCGCATCGACGACGTCTGCACGCCCGAAACGCCACCATTCGATGATCTCCTGGTGTCGTCGACCCCGACCCTGTTCAACGCCGATCTTGGTCCATGCGTCGATGTCAGTGATCTTCTCACGGTCGATTCTCTTCTGGCCCTCCTCGAGCACTTCAGCGGCGAATCCCTCCGCGTACGCGAGATGACTGACGGTGTCCTGAATCGACCAACCGGGGGCTGGGGTCATCGTTGTCCACTGACGAGTCGAGAGTGTCTGGAGGAACTGGTCGAGGTGCTGTTGTTCCGCTACCAAGTCTGAAAGGATCTCACGCATGGGTGGATTCTACAGCAGTTGGGAGTACTGGCGGATTTCGTTCAACCACCCACGGAGTCGTTCAGGCGGTCGATGAGGGCCCTGAGGCGGCCGTAGCCGTGCCTGTCAAAATCGAAGGCGATGCGGGGTAGGTCGAGATGGTCATCGGTGTCGACCTCAGCTTGAGTTGCCGGAATCGACTCGATCATGCCTGAACGGATTATGTCGCTGAATTCCTCGGAGAGCTCGGCGAGCAGTTCGTCACTGACCTCAGTCTTGAGTCGAAGCACCGCTTGGCCGTCGACGAACCGCTGTGAGTGATACACCCTGTAGAACCGAAGGATCTCCGAAACCGCTTCATCGAGATCAGAGGTGACCATGTACAGATTCAGGTCGGGAAGGGCGATCATGCCCTGATCGAGAAGGGCGTCACACAGTGTCTCCCAAGCACTCCAGTAGCCGGTTCCCTCGGCCTCGACCATCACAATCGGATGCAGGTCCGACTTGCCCGTTTGGATGAGCGTCAACAGTTCGAATGCCTCGTCGAGGGTCCCGTAGCCGCCGGGGAAAAGGGCGAATGCATCGGACTCCTTCACGAACTGCACCTTGCGGGTGAAGAAGTACTTGAAATTGATGACCTTGCCGGGCGCCAGATACTCGTTGGCGCCGTTCTCAAACGGAAGCCGAATGTTGACGCCGAAGCTGTTCTCGGTCCCTGCTCCTTTGTTGGCGGCCTCCATGATGCCAGGGCCGGCACCGGTAATGACGAGGTAGTCGTGATCGTCGGCAAGTCTGCGCCCAAACTCCTCTGCCATCAGGTAGTTGGGGTCCTCAGGATCGGTGCGGGCCGAACCGTACACGGCGACCTTCTTGGTCTGAGCGAACGGTTGGAAGACAAGAGATGAGTACCGCAGCTCCTTGAGCGCTGTGTTCATCATCCTGACATCGCCCCTGTTCGACCTGTCCTTCACGACCTTGAGGGCGGAGATGATGATCTCCCGCACAAGGTCGGCGTTCGTGGTCAATCCATCGGTGCTGGCGACGACATCCGCGACAAGTTGGTCGATCTGCGCGTCGAGGGACGGGTCATTCATGCTGTAGGTCATGGCGCCAAGCGTAGTTCCTGCGCCGTGAAAGATGGGTGTGCGAGCGTTACGCCTGCGCCCGGAGAGCGGGAAGGGTGTGATGGTTCCAAGTACCAGCCCGCTCCACGTACCCGCGTCGCTCGAGGGCGTACGCAGCTCGCGAGGCATGGTGGATCTGGTTTGTGGTCAACGCGTCTCTGGAACCGCCTGGAGCGTGCGTGGAGTAGAGATCGACCAGTTCTTGATCCGAGGACCCGTCGAGATACAAGTCGAGTGTGAGTGCCATACGGAGGTATCGGCATTTGGCGTGCTCGCTGAAGAATGATTCCAGCTCGCACGAGGTGACCAGTTCGAACTGGCCACCTGTGTCTGGTCCACTACAACCACCCATCCCAGTGTGGAATGATCTCTGATTTGGTCTGCGTGACCAATCAGAAGTTCGGGTTCCGCTCATCCGTTGATGGCATGAATAGGGCGATGAGAGGCTTGACCCGGTGCTTTCGCGATGGCAGTGGCTCTGGCTAGGCTCACCACCGTGGAACAGTTCTCTGGTTGCATCGTGATCGTCGACATCAGCGGGTACACGCAGTTCGTCAAGATGCATCGCACCGCGATGGTGCATGCAGAGCAAATCATCACCGATCTCATGGAGAGCGTTCTCGATGTGCAAGGTCCGCCGCTGGTGCTCGACAAGCTGATGGGAGATGCTGCGATCTTCTACTCAAGCGACGACGGCGACAGCGACAGCTCCGCTGAGGCCATAGCGGCCCAGGTCACGCGTTTCTTCGACGCGTTCAGCGAGAGCGAAGGTGTGCTTGTTAGTTGCAATGTATGTATCTGTGATGCGTGCAATCAGATGGGCAGCCTGAGGCTGAAGGCGATACTGCACCACGGCGAGTTGATCCTGAAACAGATGGGCGGCAGCAGCGAGCTTGCTGGACCCGATGTCATCCTGGCTCACCGGTTGCTCAAGAACAGCATCGTGGCCGACGAGTACATCCTGATGACCGAGGCCTTTCACGATCGGTCAGGTGACCTTCAGGGGTTGCTTTCCCAGCGGGCACAAGAGGAGACCGACCTCGGACCCGTCGATGTTGTCGTCTTCTACCCAGATTCAGGTGATCGACCTTTGCCCAAGGCGACATGGTCCGGGCGACTGAAGCAGTTCGCCCGTATCGAGGCGAAAGGTGCGCAGCGCATGTTGAAAGGGCACAGCGCCAGAGAGTTCACCAATCTCCCAGCTGGCTAGATCCACGAGGTGATGCCAGCCGCACGACAGTGCATCACGAAGCGCTGTGGAGGTCTGCATCTTGTCTTTTGTGAGACAGTGGCTTCAGGCTTCAGTCCCTGAAGTTGATGTACTGCAGTGGGAGCTTGAAGTCCATGGATTTGACGGCGGCGATGACGTTCTGGAGGTCGTCGCGTTTCTTGCCTGTCACCCGCAGCTGATCGCCCTGGATCTGGACCTGCACCTTCAACTTCATCTCTTTGATGTCCTTGGTGAGTTCCTTTGCAGCGTCTTGGGCGATGCCTTCGTTGAGCGTGAAGACGGCCTTGTAGCGCCCACCGCCAATCTCCTTCGGCTCGCCGCCGGCGATTGACTTCAGTGACACATTGCGCTTGATGAGCTTCGTCTTGAGAACATCAACCGCGGCTTCAAGCCTGCCGTCTGCTGATGACTCGACGGTGATTCCTTCGTCTGACAGGTTCACCGTGGTGTTCGTGCCTTTGAAGTCATACCGGTTGATCAGCTCGCGCGATGCCTGATCGACCGCGTTGCGGACTTCCTGCATGTCAACTTGGGAGACGATGTCGAATGATGGCATGGGGTTCCTCTCAGTCGGAGAATGGGGGTCGGTTCGGCCCGACCCTGACGACAGCCGACCACACGGTCTCGTAGTGGTCCCGGTCATATGGATCGATGTGCGGGAGCACGAACTCCTGCCACGCCGATCGCATGGGGTCTTCAGCTGTGGAGTACATGCGAAGTCCCGCTGGGTATCGGTCGAGCACGGTCCGCAGGGACATCGGTGTCTCTACTCTTGTTCGAGAGTCGCCAGCCGTGAACGACGCGTTGATCTCTGTGGTGAGTTTCGTGAGGAGATCACGAACTTCGTGGTCCATCGTCGGATGGCGCCGCTCGAGGATCAGAATCAACTCCTCTGTGCCGGGGAACACCTTCTCCCAGATGATCCAACGGTCAGCGAACGCCTTGTTGAGCGTCTGGGTACCCGCGTAGTCGCGCAGGTCCGTGGGGTTCAGTGTTCCGAAGACCCGTACGTCGTCACGGAGTCGAACCAGCTCACCTGTTGGGAGTTCGATCGCCTGATGTCGGTCGAGCAGGCCGTGGAGGGCGAACAGTGTCTCTGCACCCGCAGCATTCAGCTCGGAGAGATTGACGAGTGCTGGGCCGCGAAGCGCTCTTGTGATGTCGCCATCCTCCCACCGCGACTCCGTACCACCCTTGCCATCACCGTGGAGTTTGACCGATCCGATGAGGGTGATGTCCCTGACCTCACCCGTCAGGGGTATGCGGTAATAGGGCATTTCGAGCTTTGCGGCGAACTGCTCGAGATCGTGGTCCTTCCCCGTTCCCATGTGACCTCGCAGAGCCAGGTGCAGGGGTGTGTCAGAGAAGCTTGCCCTTCGGATCTCCTCGAGGCGAGCGAGCTTGTACATCATCCCGAGATCCACGTAGTACGGATCCTCAGACGGAATGTGATTCCGGCGCGTCTCTGCATCCGGCAGATCCTTGGGGATCTCCGTCTTCGGAAGAGTGGCGTCTGGTCCCTGTCCGCCTGGGTCGATGAAGGTGACGGTTTCAGCCATTGATGGTCTCCTAGTTGGTCAGATCTTGCAGCTCGCGTGCTCCCGAGTGGACCCACCAGGCGTCCGATCCTGAGGCAGCGATTGTCTTGTACAGGGTCGAGCGGACACCTTCGACCATCGCTGATGCGAGGCCGAGGGGTTGTTCGACAACTTGAGCTCGTGAGTACGCGGCGCGGACGGTGTCGTCACCGATGCCGATCCCGAGGACGGTCGCCCCAGAGTGTTCGACGCTCGCGACGGTTTCCGCAAGTGTCTGCACCGACCCCCGTGTCATGCCGTCGGCGAGAACGACGAGCATGCGATGTGTTGCATGTTGCCCTGCGAGTCGTTCAGCAGCGTGGGCCAGATTGAATTCATCAACGTTCGCTGCCTTCTCGAACATCGATACGGGCGGTGAGTCATCAGGTGCACGCCTGGCCTCTCGAGCAGCGTCTTGGGGCGCGGCAGCCGAGTAGAACAGACCGGCGAGCACATCCTCGGACGCACGCCACCGCTGATTGAATCGTTTGACGAGGTAGTGGTTCACGGTCCGGGTGAGTCGCTCGGCGTTGCCGCCCTGTGCCTGGCGAAGCCCTGCCGTTGCACGTGCACGCATGTCTCTGTACGACGCCTCCGTCGAGTCAGTGTCCGTCGCGAAGGAACGGTTGAATATCGCGAGTTCGAAGTCGATCTGAAGCTCATCGGCGAGACCTGCGAGTGTCCACGCACCGAGGAGTGCAGCCGCCATCGCCCATGGCGACTTTCGCGAGCCAGACTCGCGGGGCTGGAGCATCGATGCTGAGCCATCGACGAGAAGACTCAGCGCGTAGGAGCGCCGCGACGGAAGATCCCTGCGTTCGAACATTCGCTCGTACAAGCCGGCGCCGAGCAATAGCGGCGTATACGGCGAGAGGTCTCCCGCATCGAATCCCGACCGCAGACCGCGGCGTTGATTGGCGAGGAACAGTGGGTAAAGCTCGCCAGAGACACGATGCTGGGCGACTCCCCAATCCGTTGAGGCTTTGAGCAGCATCTCGCGCCCCTGGGGTGCCCAGTCCGCAAAACGGTGAGGGAAGTCCACCACCATGAGCTTGCCACCCTGTCCTGTGGGCAGGAAGACGGTTGGCGCCGTGGACACCTTCATCAACTGATCAGTCGCCGGATCCCCAGCGGTCTCTGACTCTCCGAGCCTGCCATCCTGAGCAGAAACCGACTGTGCTGCGGTCCGGGTTTGGTCGTACGACTCACGGTCCTGGAGCGCAGGAGTTACGAGGCGCACAGCGTCGACCGAATCTGCGATCGCCGCTTCGTCAGCCTCCATCTCTGCATTGCGTCCCCGCTCGGTCGTTGATGCAGCACCCTCTTGGACGAGATTGTGCATTCTGGCGACAGACAGGAGCTGGAGCGCAACCGTTCCCACGGACCAAGGATCATCGAGTTCAAGAACTGGCTTTAGGAACGCCATCGCATCGTCGAGAGCGAGAGCGACGTGGGGAGAGAGCTTGCGCTGGAGTTGGCTTCTCTCCTCGTGACCGCCGATGATCATGAAGCACGCCAACGCGAACTGGCCAAGCGGCCGTGCATGTGCCATCGCATGGCCAACCGACGTGCGATAGAGATCCTTGAGCACTGATCCAGCGCCGGGGTATGCGTCGAAGTTGATGCGCTCTTGGCGAGCGTCCTCGATGGAGAGGAACATGGCTTCGGCAGCTGGTCCGCCGATCGCGTGTAACGCCTCGAGGAGCGACACGGCATTCGGGTCGACATCATCGTCGCTATCGAAGTCGATGTCGTCCTCGGTGATATCCGGCCGGACAAGATCCTCGTCCATCTCGCCGAGTTGGAAGAGACCAACGGGAACCATTGCCTGCTCGAGGTCGCCGTCATCCTCCTCGGATTCAGGTTGGAATGCCCGCCACTCCTTAGGAATGGGACGCTCCTCGTCGAAGTCGGTTGCGATGAGGTGGATGACCTCATGAAGAGCAGATGTGAGCGCAACCTCAGATGGGGTGACCGGTGCCGAACGAGCGTACGCGGTTTGGAACACGCCAGGGTCGAGGATGATCGTGTCTTCGGTGGATGCGGCCTGGGTGCCGAGACGCACCTGCAGTTCCTCGTTGCCAGAAAGGGACCGAGCGAAGCGGGTTACTGCTGGAGCGACTCGCTGGTAGCGCGCCACAACCGCCTCGATTGCCCGTTCCTCGGGAGGCAGGATCTCGTTGAGCACAGATTGGTCACGATCACGCATAACTCTTGATTGTACATCGCGCAGCGGTCGAGCCAACGGGCGTTCGTGCGATCGAGTGGACGTTGGCTGCAGTCGATGTACACTCGCGCACCTTCGGTGCCCAAAGGGGATCGAATCCAACACAATGATTCAAGAATTCAGGGGGACCTGATGAAGCTCTTTGCATATCTCGATCCCGGGACCGGAACACTCATCGTGCAAGCCGTGCTCGGAGGAGCTGCTGGAGTTGCCGTGCTCTTCAAGACGATGGGCAACAAGTTCAAGCGAAACAAGCCGGAAGAGACCACCGACGCCCTGGAAATGGATGACGCTGGTGAACCAACGGTTCCCGCACCGAACGCTGACTGATCGATTCGCGCCATGAGTGACGAGACCGTTTCAGGTTCTTCATCGCGCATCGACCCTGGATCGTTCCGCGATCCGGGCAGCCGGGTATTCATCGAGGGCGGCGACGTATTTCGGTACATAGATCAGCGCTCACTCACCAACTGGGAGCAACTCGCTGGCACGAAGTTCTTCACGGCCGGCATTGCTGATGGAACAATCATCGAGACAACTCGACCAGCCGATTGTCCTCTTCCGGAAGGCGATTGGGCTGCGGTCCTTCAGCATCAGCGGGTGCCTGTCATCTCGTATCCATACGAGTGGACGTTCACAATGCTCCGAGCCGCCGCACTCCTACAGCTCGACCTCTTGCTCGCAGCGCTCGCTGAGGGCATGATTCTCAAGGATTCGACGCCCTACAACATCCAGTTCCGCGGCGCAAAGCCTGTGTTCATAGACATCGGATCGTTCGAGGTACTTGAGGAGGGTGAGGTGTGGGTCGGATACCGGCAGTTCCTCGCCCAATTCCTCTATCCGCTCATGCTGACGGCCATCGTCGGCGTTCCTTTCCAGCCTTGGTTACGGGGCCAGCCGGACGGTCTCACCGCATCCCAGATGAAGAGCGTTATGTCCAGAAGGGATCTCATTTCGAAGAGTGGCCTACTCCACGTGTCGATGCTGGCAAGGGCCGAACGGAATCAGGCCGGGGCTGGTCGGGATGTTCGCTCCGAGTTCAAGGAGGCCGGGTTCTCCAAGGGGATGATCGAAGCGAACGTGAAGGGTCTCCGCAAGATCGTCACTGGACTGACCTGGGACGCGGGAACGACCCGTTGGAACGAGTACGCGACGGAGTGTGACCATGTATCGCATCAGCGCGATGCGAAAGCGGATTTCGTCGCGAAGGTGCTCGATGATCGAACGCTCGGAACCGTCTGGGATCTCGGTGCGAACGATGGTCACTTCTCTCGGATCGCGGCGAACAGCGCAGATGTGGTCCTCTCATTGGACGCGGACTACGCGGTTCTCGACGACCTCTTTGGTTCCTTGAAGGCTGAGGGCCCCGACAACGTGCTGCCGCTATATCAGGACCTCGCCGATCCCTCGCCAGGCATCGGTTGGAGGGGAGCCGAACGTCCGCCGCTCATCGAGCGATCCCACCCGGACTTCGTGCTCTGTCTCGCAGTTGTCCACCATCTTGTGATCGGTCGCAACATCCCGTTGCGATCAGTGGTCGATTGGCTCGCTGATTTTGGCGCCGGCGTCATCTTCGAGTGGGTGGCGCCCAACGATCCGATGGTCCTTGGATTGACAGCCAACAAGAAGCCTCACGAGATCCACAGCGACTACACAGAGGAAGCGCTCCGCTCGTATCTCTCCAAACAATTCACCATTGAACGTGAGGATGAGCTCCCTGGCGGCACACGCCGGTTGTTTGAGCTTCGACCTATCGTCTGACGATGTCTGGCACATCTGTGAACAGTGGGGGCGACGGCATGAAGTCGTCAGACGTGGTCGTCTCCATCGTCGTGGTCTTCGTCCTCGCCGTGGCTCAGCCGCTGCTCGACCTGCTTGGTCGCAACGCTGAGTTCTTTCTCGCACGATCAGCACCACCAGTGGACATCGTGCTGCTCGCTGTTCTGCTCACTTTCGGCATCCCGCTCGGCGTCGGGTTCTTCACCGTGTGGATCAGGAACATCCACGAGGTGACGGGGAGAATCCTCCACGTTGTCATTCTCACGGTGCTCGCCGGAGTGCTTGCCCTTCAGATCATCGAACTCACACCCCTTGGCGGGCTTCCACCGGTCATGGAGGTTGTGCTCGCACTCGGAATCGGGCTGGTCATGGCTATCGGCTTCTACCGGCTTGATGCACTGCGAACCGGAGCGCGATTCGCCTCGATAGCCCCGTTGGTCGTTCTCGTGCTGTTCGTGTTCGGATCATCGGTGTCCCAACTCGTGTTCGCCGCGCCGGCGGTTTCCCAACCTGTCGCGATTCCAGTCGACAATCCGGCCCCGGTCGTATTCATCGTCTTCGACGAGTTCCCTGTGGCTTCGCTCATGGACGAGCAGGGGAACCTGCAAGAGGACGTCTACCCATCGTTCGCAAAGCTCGCGAGGGACGGATCATGGTTCCCGAACGCGATCACAGTGCAGCAGCAGACCGAGGACTCGGTTCCGGTGATCCTCTCGGGAAAGCACGCGGCCGGAGACAAGATCCCGGTTGCAGGTGACCATCCATTCACGCTGTTCACCCTGCTCGCTGATGCCTACGACCTCGAAGTGATCGAGACCGTGACCGACCTCTGCCCACAGTATGCGTGTGAGAATGAGACTCGCCCGCAGGATCCATTTGGCAAACGGTGGGCGACGCTGATCGACGATCTGCAAGTCGTTGCCGGGCACCTGTTCCTGCCGAGCGACCTGACAGACAATCTCGCACCGATCGACTCATCATGGAGCAACTTCTCTGGCGCTGAAGCGGATGAATTCGACATCATCGACCGGTTCACCGACGCCACCGAACATGACGGGCGATCCGTGTCGATCGACCGCTTCCTTGATTCCTTGGCATCAGAGCGCACCGAGCCAACGCTCTACTACTTGCACGCACTCCTTCCCCATGTGCCGTGGGAATTCCTTCCGAGCGGCCAGAGATCAATCAGTTCGGCCACAGCGCCAGGGAGCGTCAGCCCTGGCTGGGGGAGTGACGAGTGGCTTGTGAACCAGGGATACCAGCGACACCTTCTCCAGGCTGGGTACGTCGACACGATCGTCGGGGATGTGATTTCGCAGCTTGAGGATTCCGGGAGGTATGAGGAGGCGCTCATTGTCGTGATTGCAGATCACGGTGTCGCGGTGAGGCCGGACATCTACCACCGTCGCGAGGCGACGGAAGAAACGATCGGAGATATCGCTGCGATTCCACTGTTCATCAAGCGGCCGTTCGACACCGGCGAGAACGTCGATCGGTACAGGGCCGAGACGATTGACGTGCTACCAACGGTTGCAGACGTCCTCGGAATCGACATTCCGTGGGCGGTTGATGGCGTGTCGCTCTTCTCGGACGATCGGCCTGTGCGTACCGAGAGCACCATCGAGGGCACGGTCGGCACGTTCACGTTTGGTGCGGATGGTTCCGAGGCGATTGCTATTGCGGCACGAAAGATCGATGACTTCGGCGCTGACGGCCCGTATGGTCTCGCCCCCGACGGATACGCCGATCTTCTCGGCGTTGCGACGAGTGACCTTCAGATCGGCGACAGCGAATCGTTCAGGTCGCTCCGGACAAGCGAGGGCACATATGTAGATGTCGACCTTGAGGCGCCAGCCCTGCCGACGTGGTACCGAGGAGTCCTTCAGACGCCCTACGACGGCTACCGCGACCAGATAGTCGCCGTCGCTGTCAACGGGAAGGTCGCCGCCGTCACGCGGACATACCTGTCGGACAGCGACAATACGTCCTTCGGCATGATGATCCCACCGTCCTTCCTCGTCGATGGCAGAAACGAGATCGAGGTGCTCCTCATCCGGGGCAGCGATACATCCCGCACCTTCACCACCCTCACCCACTAGCCGGATTGCTGCGAACCCTGGGTTCGCAGCAACTGGGAATGCGTTCAGGCATTCCTTGGGAGATGCTCTGCAACTCCCCGAAACCTCGGTATGTTCCAGCCCACAGAACGGTGAGGAACCATGCGATTCGCGATCTCGGACGCAGAGATCCAGTGGCGCTTCGGACCGTCGGGGGGTCCCGGCGGCCAGCACGCAAACAAGACTGCAACGCGCGTGGAACTCACGTTCGACGTCGAAAGCTCCGGTGCATTCGACGAGCCGACAAGGCAGAGGCTGATCAACAGGCTCGGCGCTGAGATCCGAATCACAGAGGATGGTTCGCGCTCCCAGGCAACCAATCGCAAGAAGGTGGTCCGCCGGCTTCACTCGATGCTCGAGGAAGCTGCACGTCCCGACCCGCCGAAGCGTCGGCCAACAAGGCCGTCACGAGCCGCGCGTCAGCGAAGGCTTGACGCAAAGCGGTACAGAAGCCAGACGAAGGAAACGCGAAAGCGACCCGAAGCCTGAAACCTGCATCCGGATTTCTCGCACTCATTTCCCGCCCACGGGAGGCATCGGGTTTCGGTACCGGCGGTGGTTCCTATCATCGGGCGCCGATGGAACACGAACTCACCACACTGCCAAACGGGCTCAGGCTCATCACACACCACATGCCATCAACACGGTCCGTCGCGATCGGTTGTTGGGTCGATACGGGGAGCAGGGACGAGATGCCCATCGAGGCAGGCGCGTCTCATTTCCTCGAACATCTCCTCTTCAAGGGCTCGGACAACTGGCCAGCTCGGCGCATCGCTGAGACGTTCGATGGGATAGGAGCGAGACACAACGCGTTCACGTCAAAGGAGTACACGTGCTTCTGGGCACGGATGCGCGACGAAGATCTCAGCACGGGCCTCGAAGTCCTCGCCGAGATGCTCCAACGCCCAGCGTTCAGGCAGTCCGAGATCGACTCTGAACGCAATGTTGTGCTCGAAGAGATCAACATGAATGAGGACGATCCGACCGATGTTGCTCACGAGGAGTTCATCAAGGCCATCTGGGATGGTCACCCACTATCACCGCCAGTTCTCGGCACCCGCGACTCCATCAACGCGATGACCCGCGACACCATTCACGAGTATTGGGAACGTCGATACACGCCTCACTCTGTGGTCGTCGCGATCGCAGGAAACCTGCCTGAGAACCTCACCGAGTCCATCGAAGATCACTTCGGCGATTGGCAGGGTGGGGCAGTTGAGCGGTCGTTCGTTGTACCGGAGCCCAGGTCAATCGTGCGCGCAACTCGGCGCGATACCGAGCAGGCGCATCTGATCATTGGTTCTCCGTCGATCACCCGAAACGACGACCGACGCTTCGCCCTATCGCTGGTCGACCACATCCTCGGCGGCGGCATGTCATCGCGTCTCTTCCGCGAGATTCGCGAGACACGGGGGCTCGCGTATGCGGTTCACACATTCCGTCTCCCGTTCACCGACGCGGGTGCGTCCGGCACATACGTCGGCACGACGCCTCGCCAGACAGACGAGGTGCTCCAGATCGTCCGCGACCAGGTCGGCCTCATCATGGAGAGCGGCGTCACAGCAGAGGAGCTCGAACGCGCCAAAGGTCATGTCAAAGGATCGCTCGCCCTCAGCCTTGAAGATGCCAACAGCCGCATGAACCTCATCGGTCGCACCGAACTCGTGGGTCAGGATCACCTCACCGTTGACGAGATCGTCGCAGCAATTTCCGCAGTCGACCACGACGATGTCATCGGCGCCGCGAAGGCGGCGTACGATGGTCCGTACGTGATTGGAGCTGTCGGCCCGTTCGACAGCCACGACCTCGAGGAGCACATCAGATGAAGGTAGGCGTTTCGGGTGCTGGGGGCAGGATGGGGAGCTTGTCCGCCGCCACGATTGACGCCGCTACCGACCTTCACCTCCTTGCGTTGTACGACCCAGAAACCGAGGGAAACATCGCTGGTCTGAGCATCAGCCAAGACCGTGAATCCCTCGACGGCTGCGACATAGTCCTCGAGTTCTCACGACCAGATGTTGTCATGGAGAACCTGACGGTGTGGCGCTCCTTTGGTGCGAACGTCGTTGTCGGCACGTCCGGTTTCGATGCGCAGCGACTCGCCGAACTTGACGACCTGTGGGCGAACGGACCAGGGAACTGTCTCGTCGTACCGAACTTCTCGATCGGAGCGGTGCTCATGATGAGCATGGCTGAGATGGCAGCACCACACTTCCCCGTTGCCGAAGTTGTTGAGATGCATCACGATGAGAAGGCAGACGCCCCCTCGGGAACAGCGATTGCGACTGCGCAAAAGATCTCGGTACTCGCTCCGCAGCAGGAGCGGAAGGTGGACTCGGAGGAGCTTCACGACGGCGCACTCGGCGCTCACGTCGACAACGTTCGTGTGCACTCTGTCCGCCTACCCGGTGCGGTCGCCCATCAATCCGTCATGTTCGGTGGGGAGGGGGAGCGCCTCTCGATCGTCCATGACACGTCTGATCGGTCAGCGTTCATGCCAGGTGTACTGCTCGCAGTTCGTTCCATCGAGGCACAGAAGGTGACCGTCGCCGTCGGCTTGGAGACGCTCCTCGGACTCTAAAATCCGGCTGCGCGTCTCAGTAGAGCGCTGTTGCCAACTGCCTGCGATATGTGCCGGTGAGCGGGTGTTCGTTACCGAGAACCTCAAAGATGTCCACCATTGCCTGGCGAGCCTCATCCTTGCCATCGGTCTTGCGAGCAACGACCGCAAGCAATCTGTCAAGAGCCGGTTCGAACTCTGATCGTGCGGCAAGCGCCTTTGCCAGGTGCAGCTGGGACTCGTCATCATCGGGATCGCTAGCGGCTGCGATCTCAAGCGCGGAGATGTCATCTCCAGCGGATTGACGAAGACGGCCGGCAGCCTGGAGTCGCTCGACCTCGGAGTCGGGAACGAGTTTCCCGAGAACGATCATGCTCTCCTCAACGTCACCACGGTCGATGAGGATCGCGGCGAGGCTCGTGCCAGCGTCCTGATGATCGGACCGCTCTCCAAGTACCTGACGAAGGATGTGCTCTGCTCCGGACGTGTCACCGGATATGAGAGCGCCTCTCGCTTCATCAACCATCAGGTCGAGCTCGGTCGGCAGAATGTCATTGATGAAATCGGCAATCGACGCTTCGCTCAAAGCACCTGAGAAGCGGCTCACTTCCTTGCCGTCCTTGATCGCAACCACGGTTGGAATCGATTGGATCATGAACTGCGCCGAGAGCTCCTGGTTGGCGTCGACGTCAACCTTGGCGAGCTCGAATGTCCCGCCACCCTCGTCGGTGATTCGTTCGAGCAGCGGAGAGAGGGTCTTGCACGGTTCGCACCACTCGGCCCAGAAATCGACGAGGACGGGAACTTCTCTTGAACGACTCAGCACATCTTGCGGGAAGTCCGCGGTGGTGACGTCTTTTACGTGGGGGCTAGCGCTTGTCATGGAAGAAAGGTTACTTCGGGGTCCCGTGGTAAATTCCGATGTATGGAACATCGACCAGAACCACCCTTCGGTCGCGTCGCCACCGCCGTAATCACTCCCTTCACGGCAGAAGGTCCAATTGATTACGCCGTGTTCTGGCGTCTCGTCCGCCATCTCGCAGACAACGGAACCGAAACGATCGTCGTGTCAGGGACGACGGGGGAGTCGCCCACGCTCTCGAAGCCGGAGAAGATGGCCCTCTTCGCCGCAGCGGTCGACGCCGCAGCGGGCAAAGTGAAGGTCATCGCCGGTGGCACCAACAGCGACACTGCGGAGTCCATCGAGTTCGCCCGTTCGGCTGCCGAGTCTGGTGTCGACGGTGTCATGGCCGTCACGCCGTATTACTCGAAGCCACCACAACGCGGCATCGTTGCACACATGCACGCGATCGCCGATGCGACCGAACTGCCTGTGATGATCTACAACATCCCCGGCCGCACATCGACCCTGATTGAGATCGACACGCTCGTTGAGATCTGCGAGCACCCGAAGGTCGTCGCGGTCAAAGATGCTGTCGACGATGTTGACTGGACAAGGAAGTCGATCAAAGCACTGCCGGAAGGCATTGCGGTCTACTCGGGCTCCGACCACCTCACAAAGGACCTCGTTGCATCCGGGGCTGTGGGTGTCGTCTCAGTCACATCGCATCTCGCTGGCAGGGAGATCGCTGCGATGGTGAACGCCGTGGTCGATGGGGACAACACCAAAGCGGAACAACTCCACGATCTCCTCATGCCGCTCAATCATGCGTTGTTCTCAGAGCCAAGCCCCATGCCCCTCAAAGGTGGTCTCACCGCGTACTGGGATTCCGTCGGAGTTCCCAGACTCCCATTGATGGCTGCGAGAAGCGAAACAGTCGAAGCGGTTGGCAGGGCACTCGAATCCATCCAGGAGTACAGATCACTATGAGCGTCAAAGTCGGATTCCTTGGAGGCCTGGGCGAGGTGGGCAGAAACTGTGCCTCGTTGGAGATCGACGGCGAGATGACGCTGATCGACTGCGGTCTGATGTTCCCAGAGGAGGACATGCTCGGCGTTGACCTCGTGCTTCCGGACTTCACGTCGATCCTCGATCGGCCTGACGACCTCAAGTGCATAATCCTCACGCACGGCCACGAGGACCACATCGGAGCGCTTGTGTATCTCCTCAAAGAGGTCAACGTGCCGATCTACGGTACGAGGCTCACTGTCGAGTTCGCCAGAGCAAGGATTGAGGAGCACGGGATTACGCCCGACCTTCGGCCTGTCGAACTGTACGAGTGGGTCGACCACGGTCCGTTCCGCTTCACGTACGTGCCTGTGTCGCACTCGATTCCGGATGCGGCCGGCGTTGCATTCGACACACCTGAAGGCATCGTTCTCCATACCGGCGATTTCAAGCTCGATCCAACGCCCATCGACGGTGTGCCGACGGACCTCCGTTCGTTCGCAGCGATCGGCGCCCGTGGGGTCCGACTGCTTCTGGCCGACTCGACGAACGCTGAGCGCGAGGGGTATGTCCCCTCCGAGGTGACCGTTGGCACACGTATGGATGAGATCGTGTCGCACGCCCACGGCCGTGTACTCGTCGCATGCTTTGCAAGCCACGTCCATCGTGTGCAGCAAGCGGTCAACGCCGTAGTTCGTGACGGGAGGAAGTTTGCGTTCATCGGACGTTCGATGCTGCGCAATTCGGAGATCGCTATGGACCTGGGAGTGCTCGACATTCCGGACGGGTCACTCGTGGATCTCAAGGACCTTGTTGACATGCCGGATGCGGATACGGCCATCATCTCGACGGGGAGCCAGGGGGAGCCGTTTGCCGCTCTCTCTCTTATGGCCGCTGGCGAGCACAGGTCTGTGTCACTCAGCGAAGAGGACACGGTGATCATCTCGGCAACACCCATCCCTGGGAACGAGACCAAGGTGTCGCGCGTGATCAACAACCTGTACCGAGCCGGCGTGACGGTGTTCCATGGGCTCAATACCCATGTGCATGTTTCTGGCCACGCCGCGGCTGAGGAGCTGAAGACCTTCTACAACGCTGTGCGGCCCGACGCGCTCGTTCCTGTGCACGGTGAATACCGACACATGGTCGCGAACGCAGCTCTCGGTAGGGCGATGAACATCCCAGAGGTGGAGATCTGCGAAGACGGAGACGTCGTCGTGCTCGAGGAAGGCGACATGCGCATCGAGCGCGGCGCCATTCCGGCCGGGTACGTGTACGTCGACGGGACCGAGGTCGGGGGTGCTGACAGCATCATCCGTGACCGGAGACATCTCGCTGACGATGGTGTGCTCATCGTGACCATCGGAGTCAACTTTTCGACCGGTGAAATCCTTATCGGTCCCGATGTCGACAGTCACGGAGTGACAGCTGACGACGAAGACATGCATGCAATGATCAAGGAACGCGTAGAACAGTCGGTCGCGTCGCTTGAACATCCCATAGACCCCGATGTGCTGCGGACCCGCGTCCGCAACTCCGCGACCAGGGCAGTGAAGAAGACGGTGAAGAGAAGGCCGGTCGTGCTCCCGGTCGTCATCGAGGTCTGAGGCGCCATCTCGCGAGACGTGGTGCGGCATAATGCAGCCGTGTCAGCCAACTCGATGATCGAACTCAGCGACGTCTCCAAGACCTTTCGAGGTACGGATTCTCCCGCGGTACAGAACCTCTCTCTGAGCATTGACGTCGGCGAGACGGTGGTACTCGTTGGCCCTTCAGGGTGCGGCAAGACGACGACACTCAAGATGATCAACCGGCTGATCGAACCAACATCAGGATCGATAGTCATCGACGGCACACCTGTCACGGATCTGCCGGCTCATGAGCTCCGTCGGGGCATCGGCTACGTGATTCAACAGATCGGACTGTTCCCACACAGAACAATCCGCCAGAACATTGCGACGGTTCCTGGCCTGCTTGGTTGGGAGAAGGGAAGGGTTGCTGACCGAATTGATGAGCTGGCGGAGCTCGTTGACATCAACCCCGACATGCTCGACCGGTATCCGTCCGAACTCAGTGGCGGCGAACGTCAACGCATCGGCGTTGCGAGAGCCCTCGCGGCGGACCCCCCTGTGCTTCTCATGGACGAACCCTTCGGCGCAGTCGATCCAATCGTGCGGGCCAGACTTCAGGAGGGCTTGCTGTCGCTCCAAGAACGACTTCACAAGACGATCGTGCTCGTCACCCATGACATCGATGAAGCGATTCTTCTTGGTGATCGGGTTGCGATCCTCAACGTTGGGGGGCACCTGGAGCAGTACGACACACCGGCGGAAATCCTCAGATCGCCAGCCAGTCCTTTTGTAGCAAACTTTCTCGGTTCAGATCGTGGCATCAAGCGGTTGTCTCTGATCCCGATCCGAGACATCGAACTCGAGCACGGACCCGTCGTGAGTCAGGACGCGGACGCCGAAGAGATCGAAAGGGTGATGGCTGCGGCAGGCGTCGATTGGATCGCCGTGGGCTCTGCCGGCCAACTTGATGGCTGGACGCCAGGGGCGGACCTGCGTTCGGCCGGTGGGCTCGCAGGCGTTGCCCTCCGTCCCTTCGAGACGACACTCGACATCTCTGACAGCCTGAAGGAGGCGCTCGACGCAGTCGTCTCTTCACATACGTCTGTGGCTGCTGTCTTCGAAGACGGTCGCTATCTGGGCATGTTGTCGATCGATACGATCAGCGAAGAGATCGTCCAGTGACCCTGATAGCGCAAGCCGCATCCGGGTGGTTCCGCTGGGACTGGGTGACGAACAACGCTGACGCCATTTGGGACCGCACCCTGGAGCACGTATACCTCACTGCCCTGGCAGTCGGAATTGGGTTCGTCATCAGCCTCGTGCTGTCTGTGATCGCCCTCAAGTGGAGACCCACCTACCAGCCGATCACGTGGTTGACGGGCATCCTCTACACGATTCCGTCTCTTGCGTTGTTCGCGTTCCTCGTGCCGGTGACCGGCCTGTCAGTGCTCACTGCCGAGATCGGGCTCGTGTCATACACGTTGCTGATCCTGATCCGCAACATCGTCACCGGTATTGACGCCGTGCCAGCTGATGTCCTCGAGTCGGCGGCGGGTATGGGGTACACGCAAGGCCGCCGGTTCTGGGACATTGAGCTCCCGATTGCCGTACCTGTGATCATCACGGGAATCCGCATTGCAACCGTCACCGTTATCGGGCTCGTGACCGTGACGTCACTCATCGGTCTCGGTGGTCTCGGATTCTTCATCCTTCGGGGCCTTCAGAACTTCTCGAGTCCCATCGGAACCACACAGATCTTCATCGGGACAATCTTGTCCGTGGTTCTCGCGGTCGCCGCGGACTTGTCCCTAGCGGGTATCGAGCGGTGGCTGACGCCATGGGCAAATAGGGGAGTCGCGGAGTGATCGAGTTCTTCGGCGAGGTTGCAGCGTGGTTCACCGATCCGGTCAATTGGCAGGGTATTGACGGGATCCCCAATCGCATGTGGGAACACCTGCAGATGACGGCGCTTTCGACCGGTGTGGCTGCGCTCGTCGCCATTCCTCCTGCAATCATTCTCGCTCACAAGAGGATTGGTGGCGTGGTCGTCGTCGCTGGCGTCAATATCGCCCGAGCGGTTCCCTCGTTCGCGATCGTTGCAATTGCACTACCCATCACCATTCGACTTGGTCTTGGACTCGGTTTCTGGCCGACCTTTCTTGCCCTGCTCTTTCTTGCCGTTCCGCCGATGTTCTCCAATACGTATGCGGGAATCACGGGGGTCGACCCCGCTCTCGTTGAGTCGGCGCGAGGCATGGGCTTGACCGAGCGCCAAACCATGACGCGCATCGAGGTTCCAGTGGCTCTGCCTGTCATCATCGCCGGACTCAGGATTGCCACAGTTCAGGTGATCGCCACCGCAACGCTTGGGGCGTTGGTTGCCTGGGGCGGCCTTGGCAGGTACATCATTGACGGGTTCGCCACGCAGGACATCCCAGAGGTGTTCGCCGGTGGAATACTCGTCGCGCTGCTCGCGATCACAGCCGAGCTCGCGTTCAACATCTTTGAGCGTGCAGTGACACCCGCGGGCCAACGCAACGAAGAGCGAATCGGCACGGCCAGATAGCACCGTCATCGACGTCGCCAGTAGCTTGTAATGTTCCCTGCGCTGGACGGTACGTCCAGCATTTCAACTTGAAGGGAGACACCCATGCGGACCAACCGCAATCTTGTCATCGGGGCGATCCTGCTTGTTGTTGCACTGGTAGCAACGGCATGCAGCTCGGGTGATGACTCGCACGATGGGACAACCATCATCATTGGATCAGCGAACTTCGGCGAGAGTGCCCTCGTCGCGGAAATCTATGCGCAGGCGCTCGAAGTCGATGGCTTCACCGTTGAACGGAAGCTCAACACGGGCAACAGGGAGATCTACGCGCAAGCGCTCGAAGCTGGCGAGCTTCATCTCGTACCCGAGTACGTCGGGTCAGCACTGTCATACAAGGGCGGAGAACCAACGTCGGATACTGATTCGACGACGGCTGATCTGAGCGATGCGTGGAGCGCCGACGGCGTCACGGTCCTTGATCCGGCTCCTGCCCAGGACAAGAACGGGTTCGTCGTGACCGGAGCAAAGGCGGCGGAGCTTGGTGTGTCAAAGGTAAGTGATCTCGCTGCACACAACGGCACGCTCTCGCTCGGTGGTCCGCCTGAGTGCCCTGAGCGAGCGTTCTGTCTCATGGGACTCGAGGACGTCTACGGATTGAGCTTCTCGGAGTTCAAGCCACTTGACGTTGGCGGTCCTCTGACGGTTGCCGCTCTCGAAGGTGACGAGATCCAGGTCGGCCTTCTGTTCACCACGGACGGCGTCATCGCTTCGAAAGGCTTCGTCCTGCTTGAGGACGATCAGGGACTCCAGCCAGCAGAGAATCTGATTCCTGCGATCCGCACTGACATCGTGGATGAGTACGGCTCAGACTTGACGGACGTGCTCAACGCAGTGAGTAAAGCGCTCACCACAGAGGCGCTCACGGAGATGAACAAGCTAACGGGCTACGACGGCGAAGACCCCGTCACGGTTGCAGCCGCCTGGCTCGAATCCGTCGGCATCACCGGCTAGTCCAAGCCGAAATTACAGCGATGTAACTATCCGCGCGAGCAATCGCGCGGATAGTGGTTTGTTCTGAGCGCAACCTGGGGTACAGTGGTTATCCCATGGCTACACGCACAACTGCGGGTAGGGCCACGGGGCGGAGTACCGCGAAGAGAAAACAGAAGAAGCTGTCACTCATTTCGAGGGCCACCTCCGCGCTGGGGGCCATCCCACGAAGGGTCGGCGAACATCTCGGCGATCACAAGGCCGACGTTTGGGGAATCGTCCTCATCGCAGTCGGTGCTCTCGTATTCCTCTCCTTCTTTGAGCTGGCCGGACCATTCGGCACAGGTTCGTCAACCATTGCGCGCCTCCTCTTCGGTGTGTGGGCGTTCGTCGTGCCGCTCGCGCTCATGATTGCGGGACTGTCTCTCATCGGTGTCATCGGTGGTGACGAGAATCCGAAGACGATCATTGGCACCGCGGTTCTGTTCATTGGATCGCTCTCGCTGTTCCACCTCCTCACGGGCAACCTCGCCATGGCTGGGACGGAACAATCGGTGGAAGACTCAGGCGGTATCGTCGGATCCCTCATCGCGTATCCACTCGAGCGGGTCGTCGGCTACTGGGGTGCCTTTGTCGTGCTCGTTGCGATCATTGGCGTAGGGGCGTTGCTCATCACCAAGGCATCTCTTGGAGATGTGCTCAGGTCGATCGGTTCGTATTTCTCCTCGATGTGGTCATGGTTCGGATTGGCTCGGGCGCAGCGCGCTGAAGCCGTAGCCCTCGCTCCGGCGCCGGAAGCACCAGCATCGGTCGCGGTTGTACCGAAAGCGGCCACGACGAAGAGGCAGAAGAAGGCAGTAGACAACGATCCTGCGCCGCAGCCGGTGAAGGCGAAGATGCCCAAGCCCATGAAAACCGAGGGTTACGAACTGCCTCCCCTTGAGATTCTCAGGCTCTCTGATCATGCAAGTCACGATGGACGAGGGCTCACCGCAACGGGTGAGGCCCTCGAAGCGACGCTGCTCCAGCATGGTGTCGACGCAAAGCTTGTGCGGATTGTGCCGGGCCCAACCGTCACGCGGTACGAGATAGAGCTCGCACCCGGAGTCAAGGTCAACAAGGTCACGACTCTCACCCACGACATCGCGTATGCCCTTGCCGCTGCCGATGTCCGCATCCTCGCCCCAATTCCGGGCAAGTCGGCGATCGGCGTTGAGGTACCGAACACGAAGCGACAGCTCGTGACGCTCGGCGACATCCTGACCTCGGACGCCGCTGCCGCAGACCACGATCCGATGCTTGTCGCTCTCGGTATGGATGTATCGGGCGCACCGCAGATGCTGAGACTCACTGAGCTTCCGCACCTGCTCATCGCGGGTGCAACAGGAGCCGGCAAGTCGTCAATGGTCAACGCCCTACTCACCTCGATAATGATGCGTGCCACACCCGAAGAGGTTCGGATGATTCTCGTTGATCCGAAACGAGTTGAGCTCGGGCAATACAACGATGCCCCGCACCTTCTGACGCGAGTGATCACAAATCCGAAGAAGGCAGCTGACGCCCTTCAGTGGGCCGTTGCCGAGATGGACCGCCGTTACGATCTGTTGGCCGATGCAGGTGTGCGTGACATCGACTCGTTCCGCGAGACGTTTGACGCAGGCGGCCTCGATGAGGAGATGTTCGACCGATTCCCGTACATCGTTGTCGTAGTCGACGAGTTGAATGACCTCATGATGGTTGCCGGACGCATCGTCGAAGACTCCATCGTCCGTATCGCGCAGATGGCTCGCGCTGTCGGAATCCATCTCGTACTCGCCACTCAGCGACCTTCGGTGAACGTCATTACGGGCGTGATCAAGGCGAACGTGCCGTCCCGCCTTGCGTTCTCTGTTGCCTCCCAGACTGACAGCAGGGTCATCATCGATCAGGCAGGAGCTGACAAGCTCGTCGGTCTTGGCGACATGCTGGTTGTGACTGCCCGCGACCCGAAGCCGGAGCGCATCCAGGGCTGCTTCGTTTCTGAGGCCGAGGTTCACGCGACCGTCGACTGGGTTCGCGAACAGCGCGACGCGCAGTACAAGGACGAGGAAGTGTTCCAGCAGGCACAGCAGAAGGCCGCAGATGTCGACGAGTTCGACGGTGAGGATCCTGAGATCATGAGGCAAGCGATCGAGCTTGTCGTGCGGTCCCAGCTCGGATCCACGTCCATGCTGCAGAGGAAGCTTCGTATCGGGTTTGCTCGTGCCGGCCGTGTGATGGACATTCTCGAAGCCAAGGGCATCGTTGGTCCGTCTAAAGGATCAAAAGCCAGAAACGTTCTGGTGACCGAAGAAGAGATCGAGTCAGTTCTCGGATAGGGACCGCCAAGTCCAGATCCGTAGAGGAGCGCCGTCGCCCGCGGCGCTCTTCGTCATTGGGAATGCTCCGCATTCCTTGGGAGTACTCACCGAATGCTTCGCATTCGCATGACTACTCCACGGGGAATGGGAACGCCGCTGGCGTTCCTTGGGAGTACTCACCGAATGCTTCGCATTCTTGTGACTACTCCATGGGCGCTTCATCCATGGGTGTCTTCGGACTTGTCAGGAGTCCAGAAGAAGGTTCTCGTATTCGGCGCGAACGACCTTCTTGTCGAACTTGCCCGTGCCGGTCTTCGGAATCTCTTCGATGAACACGACCTCGTCAGGCATCCACCACGCAGCGATACGCGGAGCGATGAACTCTTTGATTGACTCAGGCGTCAGTTCGGAATCCTCACGTGGAACCACGAATGCAACGGGGCGTTCCTGCCACTTCTCGTGCTTGAGACCGACGACCGTTGCTTCGGCAACGTCTGGATGAGCCATGATTTCGTTCTCGACGTCGAGAGACGAAATCCACTCGCCGCCAGACTTGATGACATCCTTCGCCCGGTCGGTGATCTTGATGTAGCCATCCGGCGTGATCTTGCAGACATCGCCCGTCCTGAGCCAGCCATCGACGAACGTGTCAGACGACCGAGGGTCGTTGTAGTACTCCGCTGCTATCCACGGACCACGAATCAGAAGTTCGCCAAAGGCCTCACCGTCATGCGGTAGCCGCTCAAAGTTCTCATCCACGATCTTCACCTGAAGACCTGGGATCGGGCGACCAGCCGTTTCGAGCACATCGAGCAGGTCTGACCACTCCCAATCGTCCATCCATGGCTTCGCCGTGGCTACAGACGCGATCGGATTGGTCTCTGTCATTCCCCATCCCTGGATGACACGGACTTTGGCGTTCTTCTCGAACCAGTCGATCATCGAGCGAGGCACCGCAGAACCACCGCAGAAGAGCGATCGCATGTCGGAAATATCGATATCCGGATTCGCTTCGAGATGCTGCTGAATTCCGAGCCAAACGGTTGGTACGCCGGCCGATACGGTCACGTTCTCATTGATGAAGAGGTTCACGAGACCTGCGCCGGAAAGGTCAGGGCCGGGATAGGTGATCTTCGCGCCCACGGTCACCGCGATGAATGGGTATCCCCATGCGGCCGCGTGAAACATGGGAACCACAGGCAGGATGTTGTCTTCGGCGCTCATCGAGTGGGCCACGAGATTCGAAAGCGCGTGGAGGTACGTGGAGCGTTGTGTGTATGCAACGCCCTTCGGGTGACCGGTCGTACCCGACGTGTAGCAGTACATCATCGGGCTTCTTTCGTCGAGAAGCGGCCACTCTTCAAGCGCCTCAACATCAGCTATCAGGTCCTCATATGCGATGGCTCCATCGATGCCGAAGCCGTCCGCGGTAGGACCCATGATGATGATGTGCTCGACCGTCTTGAAGTCGGGAATCAACGGTGCGATCAAGGGCGCGAGATCTGGATCGATGAAGATGACCTTGTCTTCTGCGTGATTGACGATGTACTCGAGTTGGCTGGGGAAGAGTCGGATGTTGAGGGTGTGGCAGATCCGTCCCGTGTTTGCCGTCGCCCAATACAGCTCGTGATGTCGGTGGTTGTTCCAAGCGAACGTCCCGATCGCATCGCCCTGGTCGGTCCCGAGTTTGTCTGCGAGGGCAGTGGCGAGCTTCCGGACCCGTACGTCGGTTTCGGCGTACGTTGTTCGATGGATCGATCGGTCAGCTTCAACGGAAACGATCTCTTGCTGGCCGTACTGCCACACCGCGTTGTCATACAAGGTGCTCAAGAGCAGAGGGAAGTCGTCTTGCATGTGCATGGGAACACCTCCGGCGTTCCTTGGTAGTTGCTTCACAACTCCAGGTAGACACATTCGGTGGGAACGCTTCGCGCAGACACTAGACGTTTCGGACTGTCCGTGGCCTCAGATCTCCGGCGTCAGTACTCTCTCGTTATGTTCGGTGCACGGTTCGATGACCTCGCGGATGACGTCTCGCACGTGTTTACATCTCCGCTACGACAGATCGTTGCAACGCGAATCGATGAGGTTGTTGATGCGGTCACGAGGGCTTCCTACGAGGCATCCCTTGGGCACTGGGTTGCCGGCTATGTCGCCTACGAGGCGGCACCAGCGTTCGATTCGTCCCTGGCCGTGGCCGTGGCCGACGGAGTGGAAGGCACGCTCGCCTGGTTCGGCGTGTTCGCTGATCGTAGATTGGTCGACCCGCCAGAGCGGGGCGCTCAGGCCACACGCGGCTTCTCCGTTTCACCGTGGGCACAGGGCTGGGAACGTGAACGGTACGATCGGGCATTCCATGCTGTGCGTAACTCCATTGAATTGGGGGACACGTATCAGGTCAATCTCACATTCCCGATGCATGCCGAGTTTGTCGGTGACGCAAGTTGTATGTACTCCGATCTCGTCGCAGCGCAACGGCCCCCATTCGCCGCGTACATCTGGCACGACGAGACACACGTCGTTTCGGTCTCCCCCGAGCAGTTCTTCGCTGTCGAGGATCGTCGTGTCACAGCGCGCCCGATGAAGGGAACGGCTCGCCGCGGACGATGGCTGACCGAGGACGAGACGGAGCGCCGGAGGCTCAAAGACTCGGAGAAGGACCGCGCTGAGAACCTCATGATTGTCGACCTCCTCCGCAATGACATCGGACGGATCGCTGAGTTCGGTTCGGTACGTGTTGACGAGCTGTTCGCGACGGAGAAGTATCAAACGGTGTGGCAGATGACATCGGCTATCAGCGCAACACTGGAGCGGGACGCGAACCTCGTCGATATCTTCGGAGCGTTGTTTCCGTGTGGGTCGGTCACGGGTGCTCCGAAGGTGAGATCGATGCAGATCATCGCTGAACTCGAATCGATGCCCCGTGGCGTGTACTGCGGTGCGATCGGGTTCATCCCGCCGGGCGACGGTGTCGAAGGGGCGACCTTCAACGTTGCGATCCGCACAGCTGTAATAGACGAGATCGAAGGCACGGCAACATACGGCGTCGGAGGAGGAATCACTTGGGATTCCACGTCTCAGGGGGAGTACGACGAAGCGCTTGCGAAGGCCCGTGTTCTGTCCGCACGATCTGCTTCCGTGGAGCTGATCGAGACCATCCGCTGGGACGCAGAATTCTTCATGCTCGAAGAACATCTCGAACGGCTTGCCGAATCCGCGAGGTATTGGGACATGCAGTGTGATGTGGATTCGCTCAGAAAACTGTTGATGGACCTTGAATCGAGGATGACCGGGCCGACAATGGTGCGTGTTCTCGCCTCTGGCGACGACGATTTCTCGGTATCGTGGTCTCAAGCTCCTGTGCGATTTGTGCTGGTGCCCGATCCCGCCGAAGTGCCCATCGTGGTCCGTGTTGATCCGACTCCTCTCGACAGCAGCGATCCGAGGCTCTTCCACAAGATCGCCGACAGGAAGCACTTCGATGATCGCCGGAAGCGCCACTCCTCATTTGAGGACGTCCTGTGTGTGAACGAGGTCGGGAATATCACAGAGTCGACGATCGCCAACGTCGCGTTCCTGATCGACGACACATGGGTGACTCCTCCGATTACTGACGGACTCCTAAACGGCCTCCTGAGGATGCGCTTGATATCGGAGGGTGCGGTGAAGGAACGATCGGTGTCGATACCGGAGGCCGTCGATGCAGAGGCTGTTGCTTTGATCAGTTCCGTGCGTGGTTGGCGAGCGGCTGCGATCGACCCCGGCTCGGAAGAGATCCGGAATGGCAGGGACGGTGCGACGACCGGTGGTAGCGTTTGACCATGTCTGATCCTACGGATATCACCGCCAAGTTGGCGGACGTGCAGAAGCGTCTGCTTGACCTTCCTGATGACGCCTTCGCTGAGAAGTTCGACCTCCTCAAAGAGCGCGATGTCCTCAGGGAGGAGGCTGCGAGCTATTCCGAGACACTCGACAGGAACCGAAACGATGAGGAACTCCAAAGCGAACTTGCATCACTCCGAAGCCGGGCAAAGTCCATCGAGGATCAACGTATCGATCTCGTGATGCAGGCGGGTGGTGGATCTGGCACCGGAGAGATGGGCAATCTCGGTGGTACGCAGATCAACAAGTCGATCGAGGACGGGCACGGTCTTCCCAAGATTCGGGCGCGCATCGGCATCATCAAGGGCATTCTCAACGATCGAGGCGTGGACGTCCCCCACGCATAGCCGTCTCGTGCCTGACGCATGACTAGCGTCAGCAGCCATGGGCGACTATCACCTCCATCTCCACAAGCACGGGTCCTACGACGGCCAAGGGCCTCCTCCCGGCCAATACCCGATCGATCACATCGAGGCGTACGTCGAGTCCGCAGTCGCCAGAGGCAGTGACGAGATCGGGTTCACCGAGCACCTGTACCGCTGCGTCGAGTCAAAGCCAGTCCTCGGGAAGTGGTGGAAGAGTGACCCTCGAAAAGATCTGGCGGAGTACACCAAGTCATATGTCCGCTCTGAGCGGGTGCTCTCGCTCGACCGGTACGTCCAGGCTGTTGTCGATGCCAAGGACAGAGGGCTGCCCGTTCTGCTTGGCCTCGAGGTCGATTTCTTCCCTGAGACCGCGGCGGCCGTAGCTGAGTTCCTCGAGCCGTATCCCTGGGACTTCCTCATCGCCTCGACGCACTGGCTGGGCGCCTGGGGAGTGGACCTACTGGACCAGGCATCCGAATTCGACCGTCGCGGCCCGACCGTGTCCTATGAGGACTACTTCCGAACCGAGACGGAGTTGGCGGCCTCGGGCTTGTTCGACGTGCTCGCGCACGCAGACGTGATCAAGAAGCAGGGTCTATGGATGGCGGACGATCCTTCGGACATGTACGAGGAATTGGCCATTGCCGCGGCACGGGGTGGCACAGCCGTCGAGGTGTCCACAGCTGGTCTGTATCAACCCGCTCGCGAGATGTACCCCGCAGAACCACTCCTCAAGAGATTCCACAATCATCGAGTACCGATCACGCTCGCATCCGATGCGCATGTCCCTGACGATGCAGGACGTGACTTGGACAAGGCCATAGAGATGGCACAGTCAGTCGGCTACTCGGAACGCATCCAGTTCCGCAAACGTGTTGGACAGATGGTTCCGCTCACCTGACGGTGCTTGCATACACTCACCCAGATGTCTGCACCCACCGTCTGGCTCACAACGCTCGGCTGCTCCAAGAATCAGGTCGACTCTGACAAGATCACAGCGGTTCTTGGCGAGTCCGGATACTCAGACGCGGCCGATCCTGAGTCGGCGGACGTTGTCATGGTGAACACCTGTGCATTCATCGAGGATGCCAGGCGAGAATCGATCGACACGATACTCGGATTGTCCGAAGCCAAACGTGACGACGCCAAGCTCGTAGTGATGGGCTGTATGGCGCAACGTTATGAACAGGAACTCGTTGAAGCTCTTCCCGAAGCTGACGCGGTCATCGGTCTCGATCGCTACCCGGAACTGCTTGACGAACTCGACACCATGACGGGGTGGCAGCCCGTCAACTTCACCGGCCTGCGCCGGTCGCACATGGACATACTCGAGGCCGTCAAACGTCCGACTCCTGCAACTCCATTTGCGTATGTCAAGGTCGCGGAAGGCTGCAACAAGACGTGTGCATTCTGTGCGATTCCGCTGATCCGTGGAAAGCAGCGTTCAAGGGATGGAGATCGGGTTGTCGCTGAAATCGAGGGTCTGGTGAGTGGGGGCGTGCAGGAGATCGTGCTGGTGGCTCAGGATCTTGCGGCATACGGTCGCGACAATGGTGCCGGTTCGATCGAGCGCCTCGTCGAGGACGCGGCATCGGTCGATGGGCTTGGTCGTCTCAGGCTCTACTACCTGTATCCCAAGGAGATTCGCCAAGGACTCATCGACATCATGGCCGACCACGCCGTCATCGCGGACTACTTCGATCTGTCGCTCCAACACTCATCGCCGACCCTGCTGCGATCGATGCGACGGCCCGGAAGCGGCAGTGGACATCTTGAACTCATCACACGCATTCGTGTCGCATCGCCTGACGCCGCAACGCGATCCAGTTTCATCGTTGGATATCCGGGCGAGACCGAAGACGACGTCGACGAACTCGCCGCCTTTCTGAACGAGGCGGCGCTCGACTGGGCAGGGTTCTTTCGGTATTCAGCTGAGGCCGGCACTGACGCGGCAGAGATGCCCGATCAGATTCCAGGCGACGCGATCGCTGAGCGCTTGCGCCATCTCCAGGGTGTCCAGGACGAAATCACGACAACGAAGAATGCCTCGATGGTCGGACGTTCGGTTGAGGTGCTCGTCGACCAGGTCGAGGATGGTCAGGCCGTGGGCCGCTCCTATCGTGAGGCCCCCGAAATAGACGGGGTGATCCTGCTCGACGGCGGCAGCGTTGGCGAGTGGGTGCAGACACGCATCGACGGTGCATACGGCACGGATCTTTCAGCAACGGTGGTACACGGATGATCGTCGAGACTCTCGCCATAGGAACGGAGCTTCTGCTCGGTCAGATAGCGAACACCAACGCAAGGGATATCGCTGCTCGATTGGCAGAGAACGGCTACTCGCAATTCAATCAGACAGTGGTCGGTGACAACCACGTTCGCATCAAGGCGGCGGTGAGAAACGCCGTCGAACGCTCCGATGCCTTGATCATCACAGGAGGAATCGGCCCGACGGCGGACGATATCACGAGAGAAGTCGTTGCGGATATCGCAGGGGTTGAGCTGATGCGCGACGACGAGTATGCGGACCGCCTACGGGAGCGTTGGACATCGAGGCGCACCGATCGCTCTTTCCCCG
>PJEL010000815.1_pt1 | contig 35080 bp, 29 predicted proteins | sample 1853271 | NCBI WGS metagenome assembly PJEL01 (sample SAMN08108733, study PRJNA415343) | Invertebrate metagenome, whole genome shotgun sequencing project. | host: Globobulimina | place: Sweden: Gullmar Fjord | collected 2015-08
ACTCGTAAGAGTTTTTTCAAATCGGCCATTGCCGAATTCTTGGGTTATATTCGTGGCTACGATAATGCCGCTGATTTTCGAAAGCTGGGGACCAAAACCTGGGATGCCAACGCGAATTTAAATGAGGTTTGGCTTAATAGCCCACATCGTAAAGGCGAAGACGATATGGGCCGTGTATATGGCGTACAAGGTCGAGCCTGGGCGAAGCCCGATGGTGGCAGCACCCCCTTCAAGCGCTGACAAGACATCGAGCATCCGCACGGCATGAGCCGTTGTTGTTCCACCCATCTTCATTCATTTGCGCTGTACATGCGTCATAACGGCCGATGCATCATCACAATGCAGGGCGACAAACATACGTTCACAAATATGGAAGATGCGTGCTTCCGGAGATCGAGCGTCAGGGCTCGTTGATTGATGCAAGCGTAACCGGTTTTGCGATTCCCGACTACATGATTCTCTGAATTACGTGAAGAAAGCGGGAAAATCCGTAGAGATCAACTTGATGGCTGCACGTCTTAGTATATAGGCCACCCACATTAACATGAACCACATTATCAGTAATGAATGGACCAAGTCCGATACAATTCTACTTCGTTTCTTCTGCAGTAAAAAGCTCTTGGTTTTCTAGGATACTCATAGAAACATCAATCAGGGTCCTGCGATTGTCTCGGGCTTGCTTTTGAAGCCGTCGCATTGCTTGGCCTTCGCTGATCCCCAAACGGTACACCAAGACCCATTTTGCTTTTTCGATGAACTTGCGATCTTCGATTCGTTTGTTGAGTCGGTCAACTTCGCTTGTCGACTGCTGGTGGGACAGGAATTGTCCCCAAGCGACGGCGAGGGTGGCCCTCAGATTGTCTCGCGTGACAGGCTTGAGCAGATACCCAAACACGCCGACATTCGCGCTAGTTGAGGTATACTCGGGATCCGAGTACGCGCTAACTACCACGACCGGTATTTGCATTTCATCAAAGAGTATCGCGGCTGCTTCGAGCCCATTCATGCCCGGCATGCGAATATCCATGATGGCCATGTCGGGTTGTGCGGTGCGGCAAAATTCGATAGCACGCTCACCATTAGGACAAAGTTCGAGAACCTCGAGGTCGAGTTCGCGTAATGATCCCGCGATCCCTTCAGCAACCAAATGTTCATCTTCGACGACAATGAGCGTCTTGAGTACCTGTAAATGATTTACTGCCTGATCCATTACTGCGTTTCTCCTCGCATTTGGTTGGTCGGGCCTAAAATCCCGATCAACTTTGGTACCCCCAAACACTCCGCGAAAGGACACGGGGTGGAGCGTCGGACGATTTTGCAAGCAACTAAGACAAAAACGCACTCTTGTAGCAAGCGCGAACCTTGCAAAAATAAGATCCGGGGCAACTTTGATGAGGCCAATAGTGCCGCAACGATCATACACGATTTGATGGTCATTGCAGGTGAAAAATTAGCCCCTGCAGTCGAGAAATTCGTGGCGTGGAATCAATCTCGACTATTCAACACACACAGTATAGACCCAGTGTGCTGCATTTATCCTTCACTCGTTACGTCATGAATTCCACACGAAAGCCTCGCAAACCATCAGACTCCCCTTTTCCGCCTCGTGCCGGAGGCTATTTCCCCAAAAACACACCCAAATAGGCTAGTGGAACCTTGGGTCTCACTGTTCGAGTTCAGCCCCCCAAAATCCAGAATGAGCGACCGGTCGCAGCGAGTCTAAGCAACCAAGTCCTTAACAAAAGGAGCAGCTATTCCAACCAATCCTTCGCTTCAAGGCGTGCGGGGAGGTAGGTCTCGGTGACATATGAAATGTCCTTCGTGATCAAGGATTCAACTTCCATTTTAAATCCGTTTCGCAACATCTGTTTGATCTCTTTCTGCCAGCCGCGATGTTCTTGAAACCACGGGTAGGCGGCGATTTGCTTTGCTCGCGTGATGTCTCGATCATTCAGAAGAATCTGGACATCATCGGTGAGCTCGCATCGTTCGTAGTCGATCGCGCGGATACCCAGATATTTTGCATCGGGGACCGCCATCCGCTCGCTTTCAAAAGCGAGGCTGATCGAGCCTTGTTTGATGACGGAATATATGTAATGGCCCCACGGATCACAATCAAGCAGGCAGTAAACAGGTAGGCCCAATTCATCGTGCAGTCGGCGTAACATTCGCCTCACGCCGCGCGGAGGTTGGCCGCCACCTTCGGTGAGTATGCAATTGTGTTTCTTCCAGAACTTGTCTTCATTGAACCGGCTCCACACCGTATTTTTTTCAACATGGAGTACGAAATCCGCTTCGCACTTCTTAAACTGCAAGACATCCGGCTCAACGATGCTTGGAATGGCATATCCGCCTGAACCCATATGACGAAGGTCTATTTCATCACCAGAGTCAATGACGGTCAGGTTACCCACCATCGTGCCCGCCTTCTTGGCGAAAATGTGCAACTCTTCACGTAACGCACCAAGCGACACTTCAATGTCTTCCAGAATCGGGTCCGATTCTTCCTGACCCGCAAATGTTTTCTCTTTGGTCCCTTCAATCGTATGTAGTGATTTGTAATACATACCACGAAGAGATAGCGTCTTGTCCGCTTCAATGAGTTCTTTACAGGCTGAATTCATCAGCAGCGTCTGCATGAATTTCTTGGCCTGGTTCAGATTAAACAAATTTCGCCGTTGGTAGTTCTCACCCATTTCCAGGATGCGCTGGCGTTTGTTCCAATTTGTGTTGGATAAGGAGCGAGTAGGAATGTCGACAAATGGGTCCGCCATCTTGATCGCATTTTTTTCGGTCTGATGAGCAACATCGACAATCCGTGAAATTGTCTGCGCATCGCGAGCCTTCTTGTCCACAACTTTGGACCGTTTGCTGCGCTTGGTTCGCTTGCGGGACAAAGTCGTGGAAGCGGTTCCCACAGCCTTTTTCTTGCGAACGACCTTCTTTTTCGTGATTCGCTTGGTCGTGCTTGCGGTTGTTGTTTTCTTCTTCTTAGCCATCCGTAGTACTTCCAGATCAAGTCGGTCAGGTGTGAAACACATACTGAACGAAACGAGAGAATTCAAGAATTGCGGTACTGATTAACGTTTCTTTCGTTTCTTCTTGGTTGTCCGCTTTGAACGGGCGGCCTTCTTTTTCTTGGTTGATTTACCGTTTGTTCGTGATGGACCAAACAACCCGCGATCCTCTGTTTTTGCAGTTGTTCCACCATCACCATCATCATCAGGCAATCCGTTGCGGTCAGCAGGCTCAATATCATCGCGGATGATGACCGCATCATCGCCTGCCAGTCGCCCGCCGTCGTCAACGATTTTGCCTTCATCATCCAACACTTGATCCGCTTCGACAGTTTTGGACTGCGCCTGAGTCATCAGCGCATCGTACGTGGGCTGAGGATCGTTGCCGGTGATCGATGCACAGGCTCGAGAGATTTCACCAATGTAACGCAGGAAGATGGTTCTGCGTTCACATTGTCGACGCATTCGTTGTCTTCGACGCAGATAGGTCTGCAGTTTGCGGCCACACTCTTGTAGAGCGAGCCGCATTTCCTTACGGATTTCATCATAATCTGCGATTGCTTCTTTGGATTCGCTGGTGAAGGGCACCCAAACTGAAGCCATATGAATCATAACGACTAACGGCGCAGAAGGTACCGCGCCGCGGGGTTGGGTAAGACCGTAGTTTCGCCAATTCGTTTCAATCACACCCTTGAAAGATGAACATGAGGATTGTTGATAAATCAACGGGACACGATTGGCAAAGCGAATGATGCGGGCTGGCTGATCGCCCGGCAAATCACCGCCATACGCCAGCGCCGCTTCAATGACGAATGGGCGACCTCGATACACCGCAGGGGGGCGAGTGCTTGCAGAGTAGAATTCCGCTTTGACTTCCTTGAGTAATCCCGCAAGCAACACTTTGGTACTGATTGGCACGACACAATTCGTAGGCGGACCCATAATTTTTACATCTTGAATCGACTTGTACAACTTCTCCGCATCCGAGTGCTCTACCTGTTTCACCCATGTACGATCCGTTAAACCTGACTTGCGGCAAATCTCTTTGGCCACCGATGGTCCGACGCGGCAGAACTCGTTTTTGAAGAATGCGCCCAGTTGTGTTGTCTCAGTTCGCTCGAGCATTTGGATGAGCGTGCCAAGTTCGATCCCTTTCGGATGAGGTTTAATCTCTTGGGGTTCGGGGGGCAATTCATCCACCGTGCGGGCGTAGTGGAATCGCTCGTTGTTTGGACTCGTGTAATGAATTTCCGCGTGCGGGTTGGCAATCGCGGTCTGCTCCAGATATTCATCAATCGACTGTTTACCTTTGAGGTATTTGCCTTCGAGCTCGATGGTGACTTCCGTGCCATGTCCATCGGCAAAGTGCTCGTCATATTCTGGATGTTCTGCGTCCTCGACGATGTCGGCACGGTTCTTGGAGGTGTCCATCTTGAGGACGACACGATGCGAGGGCTTGCTTTTTTTGGTTTTCGAAATGATGAGGACAGGCTTGCCCGTCGTCATCAAACCATACATACCTGCTGCGGAGATGCCGATCCCTTGCTGCCCCCGGGACATCTTGAGTCGGTGAAATTTCGAGCCGTACAGAAGTTTGCCGAAATTATTGTCAATTTGTTTGCGAACGATGCCCGGCCCATTGTCCCGGATCGTTATTTTGAATCGCGTCTCGTCCGTTTGCAAGACAATGATGTGCAAAGTGGGGAGAATGCACGCTTCTTCACATGCATCAAGCGAATTGTCCACCGCTTCTTTGACGGTGGTAAGCATCGCCTTGCGTGGATTATCAAAGCCAAGGAGGTGGCGATTCTTGGCGAAAAACTCGGAGACCGAGATTTCACGCTGCTTGCTCGCCATGGATTCTGCGGTCGCCCGCTTTCGCCCGTTGGACTTCTTGCTGGTGTTCTTGTTTGTTCTTGAGTTCGTCATCGTCGTGGGCGAGTTGCTGGCCTTGCGCTTGGAAGTGGCCGCGAGCTTGAGCTGAGCTTCGTCTGGGATCAGAAGTCCGGATGTTGGCATTACGAGAGATCGCCTTCCGTGGCACAGGGACTTGGGAGTGGTGTATCTTGTGAGAGCAGCATACGTCTCTGCTTCATCATCATTCTTCGGCCAAGCGTACACAATACCCACAAAAACAAGCGAATTCGACTTACTGACGACCAAAGTCTGGGTCACGCGGGGTTGGATCCATCCAGGGGCACCGTTGAGGCATTTCCCCAAGTTGTCGAGCTTGCCCGATCGGCGCGGGTTCCCCCTCGCTATCCTTGCCCCCATTCATCGGAATGGAATGCTGTGGTACGGTACGCCGTACATTATTCATCTTAACATTCGACATACACCACCACCAAGGAGCGACGTGATGGAAACCACGCTCATTATTCTAAAACCTGACGCAGTCCAGCGCGGCCTGATGGGGCGCATTATCACCCGATTTGAAGAGAAAGGCCTGCAGATTGTCGGCATGAAAATGATGACAATCTCAAGCGAATTGGCTGCCACCCACTACGAATCGCATCAGGGCAAGCCATTTTATGATGGCTTGGTGAATTTCATGACATCCTCACCCGTGCTCGTTCTTGCGATCAAAGGCGTGGGCGCCATCGCCATCTGCCGCAAGATGATGGGAGCGACCTTTGGATCCAACGCTGAGCCCGGCACCATTCGAGGCGATTTTGGCGTATCCAACTCATTCAATCTGATTCACGGCTCCGACTCGCCCGAAGCAGCAGAACGAGAATTTGGCCTCTTCTTCGCCGACGGCGGCATCCAAGAATGGACCCGAATGAACGAAGGCTGGATTTACGATCTCTCAGGCGATGAACCGGAGTAATCAAAGAATCGAAAGAAGAGTTTGATTACTGATAGACGCCATAGAAGAAAAGAAATGAATTGAGTCCGCTGCCTTTTGATGGGGCGGCGGATTTTTTTGGTGGAATCACAACTGCCTCACCACTGGCTAATCATCGATAGGTTTTGCAACCAACAATTTTTTGCAGTCATCAGGGACGGCCTTGAAGAGTTTTACGTGTGGAAGGTAGTATTTGATAATGTTCCTAATCGTGGTGACTTTGTCAATCGGCATTCTCGAACCGATGGTTACCGATTCGATTTCGCAGGGACGAATCGGAAATAGGCTCCGATCGCTGGCGTTGCCCTTTCGGCTCTCAGGATTAGGCGCCACTCTTTTTCATAGGACCAGTCCAATCCCTTTCGATACAGCATATGTTCTTGGATATTTTCTACCAAGGGGATTTGCCCCGTGAGGTGCCTTATCCAATCCTCTTTGGTGAACAGAAATTTCCCGGGTTCCTCGTAGATGATAGGAGCCGCTACCAAAAAGACACTGTCTATTTCCGCCACACCTTTCAAACCAATGACTGCGCCGCGATGCTCATCAGAGTAGTGCGTCCACATTGGAGCGCTATCAGGGACTTCTGAAAGACAGAGTATTCGAAGTATAGACAGCGTTGCCCGCCACTGTTCGGTGCCGGATCGCATGACTTGTTCAACTCTGGTCATTCCCTGATCTACCAGATCGTCCATCATGCCCAGTAACTCCCGCTTTTGATCATTGCTCACTACTTGCCGATAATATGAGATGACCTGTCCAAAGATGCTTGTACCAAGTAGTGGATGATTATCTGGATTCATTATGATTTTCGTGAATTCATCAACCAGTGGCTGGCGAATCTCCTCGTGATCGAAACCGTAGTCAATCTCCCGCTTAACATCGAATGGGTCATTAAAGGAAAGCGGGGACATCCACTGCAATTGAAGTTGGTTGAGGATCTTGATGCAAACATCTCCGGAAACGTACTTAAAAAGCGTCTTGCTATTCTGTCGATGTTCCATGCGATTCACTGGGTTCTTTCAGCATGCTGTTCATTCAGAATTGTTCTGGAGTCAGTGGTATCTTATCGCTAATGTAGAATTCCCGAGGGAATTCTGGTTATTATATAGGGGTTCAATTTCATTGAGCAATTTCACCATTGGTTTATTGGTGACCTTACAACATGGGATTGTGCGTATGGCACAGATAATGCGAAGGGAAACATGTCAGGGGGCCTGATTGAGTTGATGCCATTTTTGCTTGAGCCTCTTGGCGGAGATGGGAACAACTGTTCCCAACTGCTGGGCAAAGATTGAAATACGGAATTCCTCCACCAGAAAACGATACTCCACCCATTCGCGGGGCAACGGCTTACCCGCCTTCTTCATTTGTTCCATCACATCCAAGCAGGCATACCAGAACGGTCGAACGCGCGTGGTGTTCTCGGAATCCTTCCCAAACTCTGACCGAGCGAGCTTGCTCAGGCGATGGTGCATTCCACTCAAGTAGCGAGGGTATTGTTCGAGCCATTTCCATGGCGTATTCACGAGGAATCGTTTGCGCACCAAATGTCCAAGTTGAATTTCGATATCTTTGATAGCAGTATCGCAACTTTCGGGAAAGTGGTCATTGAGTTTGGCATCAACCATGTGGTACGCTTTGAGAATGCGTCGCGAGAGGCCACAGACTTCAGAAACAGTGGGGTACACCCGCCGACCTGCGATCACGAGCCTGCGGTCAAACTCCTTCTTGTTGCGCACAATCCAATCATTGGGGCGACCATCGAACTCACCAAAAAACGCACGGTCCGCAATACACTCGATGAGTTCGGTGCGCAATTCGCTACTAGGGCCAAGTGTCGTAAAGTGAATTGACATTTCGCCGAGATGTGGTAAGTTCTTTGCTTGTGCGGTTAGGTCGCGACCGAGTTCGAGCATGGCTAATCGTCGCAATCCGGAGCGCATGTGCGATTCTGCTTCCCCACAGGATTGGAATAGTCGCAGTGCCACCGCCTTTTCCTGATCTACAATTGCAGGATACGCGCGCACCAACATCGATCGTCGCTTGACCTCGATTGATTCCGGCAAATCACCGAAGTCCCATTTGCGAACGCCGTCGCGATTGTAAACCGAGTCCGAAATGCGATTCAGTGCTTTGGCAATTTCGGGCTGCAACGTATGCCGTATTTTTTCAAGATCACGACCAGCTGCCAGCGGCTTCCCTTTGCGATCCACCACCCGGAATCGCATCAGTAGATAATCAGGCAACTCATCTGTTCGAAATGCGTCAATCGGAATCGCTACACCCATACGCTGCTTGGCAAAGTCAACGATGGCTTTGGTCAAAGCATGATCTGGAACATTCGTATTTTGATCGATGAACGCTTCTGCAAAATCGGACGCCGGTTGAAATGCCGTACGATACCCTTTGGGTAAAGAGCGAATGAGGAATCGTACTTTCTCATTTAGGTATCCGGGGATGATCCATTCAAACACATGATTCGAAAGTGAGGAGAGTGCTTCGACTGGTATCGTAACGGTTACGCCATCCGTTATTGCGCCCGGTTCGTAATGGTAGCGAAGGCGAAATGTTGAGCCGTGGGCGACGAAGTGATCCGGGTACAAGTGGGCGACATCTGCGTCCGGATCTTCACCCAGTACGTCCGCCAATGACATATGGAGTAGGCGATGATCTTCCGACTCTGCTTCTCGCCGCCATTTTTCAAAGAGCGGCCCGTTGTAAATACCCGCCGGGACGATGCGATCAAAGAAGTCAAAACGGAGCGAATCATCATAAAGCAAATCATGTCGGCGGGTGCGATCACGAAGATCTAAAGCCTGCTCGACCATCTTGCGATTGTTCTTTGCCCACTTCGCTTTGGTGCGATATTCATCCAGTACCAATGCATGATGAATAAAGAGGCGGCGGGATTCAATCGGGGCAATCGGGCCGTAATGTACTCGGCGGGTTTCAACTACTGGAAGTCCCCACAGGGATACGCGTTCGATGGCGGTGACGTGTGCAGATTGCTCACTCCATTGCTCATTGTTGTATGATTTTTTGATGAGGTGAGGCGCAACATCTTCGATCCACTCAGGTTTGATGCGCGCAACTGTTCGGGCGTACAGTTTGGTGGTGCGCACCAGTTCTGCGGATGTGACCCAGCGAGGTCGCTCAGAGAATTGGCTTGAGCCGGGGAAGATATTGAATTTTGTACCCCGTGCGCCAGTGTATTCGTATTTCTCTTTTCGAAAGCCGATGTTACTGAGGAGCCCTGTGAGGAGTGCCTTGTGTATGTTGTCATACTCTGCGGGCTTTTCATTGAGTTGATGCCCAAGCTCGCGCATGAGCGTCTTGAGTTGTTTGTAGATGTCTTCCCATTCGCGCATCCGCAGGTATGAGAGGAATCGCTTCTTGCACAGCTTTCGAAGTTTGCTGCGGGACAGGTGTCGCACCTGTTCGTGATAGAACTCCCACATATTGACGTACGCCAAGAAATCTGATTGCGTATCCCGAAATTCAGCATGAGACTGGTCAGCTGCATCTGCGTGATCCATCGGTCGCTCGCGCGGGTCTTGAATGGAAAGCGCAGAGGCAATGATCAAAATTTCGGACAGACATTTTTCACTAGAAGCGGCAAACAGCATGCGCCCAATACGTGGATCGACCGGCAAACGTGCAAGGGCTTGGCCGACCGGGGTGAGACTGTCCTGTTCATCGATCGCGCCGAGTTCGTAGAGCGTTTGATAGCCATCACGAATCAAACGACCGTCCGGCGGTTCGATGAATGGGAATTGCTCAACCTTCCCCAAACGCAGTGATTTCATTTGAAGAATCACACCGGCAAGATTGGACCGCACAATCTCCGGGTCTGTGAATTCATCACGGGCGACGAAATCGGTTTCAGAGTACAAACGTACGCAAATACCGGATGCAACACGACCACACCGGCCGGCACGTTGGTTTGCGCTTGCTTGTGAAATGGGCTCAATAGGTAACCGCTGCACTTTCGTATGCCGGCTGTACCGACTCATACGGGCAAATCCAGGGTCGATGACATACCGAACGCCGGGGACAGTCAGCGATGTCTCTGCGACATTGGTTGCAAGAACGATTCGCCGTCCTCGATGCGATTTGAACACTTTATCCTGTTCCGAGGCACTCAACCTCGCAAACATGGGCAGGATTTCAGTCTCGGGTGGATGGTGCTTCCGCAGGGATTCCGCAGTTTCACGAATCTCGCGCTCTCCCGAGAGGAAGATGAGAATGTCGCCGGTGGAGCGAGAGCCTTCTGCGCCGTCCGCTCGTATATCGCCTTGCGTGAGTTCATCAACCGCATCGAGAATCGCTTCCTGCATGGTGCGATCGCGATCAACAGCATCTTCATTTGTTTGATCCAATACCGGTCGATAGCGATATTCAACCGGAAAAGTGCGTCCTGACACTTCAACAATCGGTGCGTTATCAAAGTGTTTGCTGAATCGTTCCGGATCAATCGTCGCGGACATGATGATGATTTTCAGGTCCGGGCGTTTGGGTAAAATTTGCTTGAGGTACCCCAGTAGGAAGTCAATATTCAGACTTCGTTCGTGAGCTTCATCAATGATAATCGTGTCGTATTGTTGTAAGAGCCGATCGCCCTGCGTTTCCGCCAGCAGGATACCATCGGTCATCAGTTTGATGTACCCCTCGTGTCGAGTGTGATCGAGAAAGCGCACTTTGTAGCCGACCAATTCGCCGAGTGAGGTTTTGAGCTCTTCTGCAATGCGACGTGCCACACTGCGGGCCGCGACTCGACGAGGTTGGGTATGTCCGATGAGACCAGAGACTCCACGACCTAGTTCGAGACAAATTTTTGGAATTTGCGTGGTCTTACCTGACCCTGTTTCGCCACAGAGGACGATGACTTGGTGATCACGAATAGCATTTCGGATTTCTTCCCGGCGTTGACAAACCGGGAGATTGTCCGCATAGGTTGGCTGAGGCAATTTGTCTTTGCGAGCGGCGAGTCGAGCACATGATTCCTCGATGTCGATTTCGAGTTTTAGTTGGCGCTCATCGCACGGTCGGCCGGTGCGCTGAGCATCACGTAGGCTGTGAAATGCGCGCATCAAACGAGTGCGGTCGAATGCCAAACATTCGCGCTGGATTCGTTTTCGAAAATGTTCAAATGATTCACCGTGTCCCACCAAGCCAAACTCCTACACGCTACTACAAGCGGAATCGCGCTTGATTGTCAGTAATGCGATTCTGGAAGGGTATCAGGTTTGATGATCTTGCCCACTGTTGATGGGCGGCGGGTAACGATTTCTATGCCTCATAAGAGGATGCGGCCTGTCGTCCCGGGGAAACAGGGCTGGAGGGAACAGCCTCAGTTGTGGCTGTAACGACAACGGTGCCCGGCGTACGTTGCTGCATTTTGAGATGCTCGCCTTGATTGTGGGCAGAATTGTCGACAACCTGCGTCGAACGCATTTCCGAAGCGGAATGTCGATGCTGGCTGGCAGCAGCGATGGCGACAAAGTTGAGAATCAGATGCAAGCACCCAAAGAAGATGAACAACAAAACGTACGGCGTATTGCCCGGTACTCCGCCAGATTCAGGGCGGGCCAAGAGTGCCAAGCCACTTCCAGCCGTGATCGTGCCCAAGAGGAAACCAATATTTCCTGAAGCGTGATAGGCCCCCATGGTTGTCGCGCCGCCTTTGTGATTCGACACTAGGAGGATTGAGGATGCAAACAGCGAAGCGCCGGCGAGCCCGATGAACACCATCAACACAAAGGCAACCGTGCCTCCATCGTGTGCGACGAATGGAACGACCGCAATGCCAGTAGCGTACACCACGCCACCCAAGACGCGGAGCGGTTTCCAGCCGATGCGCTCAGCTAATCTACCCGCCGGCCAGGCGCCCAAGGCGGTCATCAACATCGCGATCCCGATAAGCAAACCGGTTTGCCTTGACGTCAATTCAAACACGGTCGAGAAATAGATTGCAAACGTTGTTGCAAGTAGGCTTGCCAATGCTCGATCCGCAAACATGAACAAACAGGCAGGCCACGCCGGGTGATGTGCATGTTCATGGTCATTACCGAGATTCTCTGCGTTCGACGATGTGTTCTGATCATCAGGAGTTGGATCAACGAGATGCAACCGGCGAGCACCAAAGAGAATCGGTAAACTCGCGACAGTGACGATACCGCACGCCAATGCGCCGAGTTGGAGGGACAGCAGTGGATTGTGACTTGCCACCACTCCTCCTACGCCGATCCCGATAGCGATCCCCATCATCATACAGGTTGCAGCAGCTCCCATACGCCTCCCCTTGTGCGCAGGATCACCTAGTCGGGCAATTTGATGGAAGAGCAACGCATACACCGCGATATCAACAGCCCCCTCAAATGTTCGAACGATCAGGGTGGCGGTGAAACCAATGTCAAAGGAAAGTGTGAAAAGCAGCAGGCCGTTCAGCAAGGCACAAGCCGCAATCAAGCCCATAGCGGGGAATCGTTGCTCGAGTGGCTTCAAATATCGAGCCATGCCCATTGCACCAACGATATTGACGCACATAAACGCATGTGCAGCTCCCGCCCCAACGTCATATCGAGTAATGGTGAGTTCTTTCAAGACGGGCACAACCATCGCGTCCGGCAATGAGGAAAGAAAGAGCAATAGGAAGCAACCGGCTAGATACATAATTCAGATCTCTCATATCTCAATTCAAGGAGGTTATCCAGAATCTACCCCGCCATCGGATTACTAGGTAACAAAGCAGTCTAAGCATTATCGGTCGGCGAACATACTTCGCTTGCCCAAATGGACCGACCCAGCCACCATTTCTGAAGTGGGTCTCTCCCTAGGGACCCATTGGGGGTAGCTGTTTCATGGTAAAAAGCGGTCCGAATATAGCCAGTGTCCTAGGGATTCACAACATCTTACCAATGCATGCTTAACTAGGGCAATCAGTGCTCCGATTCACAACGTGTTGATCCTCGCATTCACGGCTCTGGGAGAGGAATTTGTTCCCTCGGTCAGCACGGTGCAGTTTTGACAGGTCTTGGCATTCTTGCCGAGACCTTCGTTTTGTCAATGACCGATTAGGGGAAATCTGTGCTCGACCCGCAACAAATTGAGAATCTCGCGCGGCATTCAATTCTGACTGACCTGAAGGATAAAGTCGGGCTTGTTTCAATGCAAGAGGAGTTTGATAACCTCAAGACCACCGGCTCGGATGAAGAACTACAGGAAGTCGTGGATGCTTCCTCCGCCGCTTCTGAGTGGTTGGGCGGTCTCGTTCTTGAAGAATATGAAAACCCTGATGAAGTATTTGGTTGGATCACGGATTGCATTCAGTATGTTCAGACTATCCAGTCTGCGTTGGATGCTTCGGGCGGGGAAGGGCACAAGACTCCAATACCCGCATGTCTACGGCCGCCGGGCACCGCTGAGTCCGACCTTCCAACCGAAACACCTGTTTTGGATGAGGAAGACGTTGAGCTCTTCAATGCTTGGCTAGACGATTGTGGCGCACGTTTTGATGAGTTAGAGGTTTCGATTCTCGCCACGGACGAAGGCGTTAATTGCACCGAGCTCGTTGCGCTCATTCGCCGTGAAATCCACACACTCAAAGCAGAATTTGGCGTGTTTGGATTGACCACCGGGCAGCAGTTGTGCCACAATGCGGAAACCGGGATCGATCGTTGTGTTGATCAGGGTATGGCCATTCCGATTGATCCGCTTCTCAGTCTGGTGGATTGGTGCAAGACGTATATTGGAGGCTTGTCCGAGTCTCTGCAAACGACACCACCCAATCCCCAACTCCTGTCTGAACAGATCGATCAACTGGGGCATCTCGCAACTCCTGCCGAATCCCCCTCTGACGAGGTGACCGCGACTTATCCAGAACAAACGGAGCCTACCCTAGATGCTGCACACCAAGGCAAGAAGAGCAACGAGCAAACCTCCAAGCCTTCACCCGCGAAGTTAGCAGACAGCATTGTTTCAGCGGCGGGGATTCGTGAGCAGGAGAAATCGACTGAAGATAGTGCCAAATCTGAAGATCAATGCTATCTGGATGAAACACCAATCAGTTTTGGAGACGATGTCGTCTTTGATGACACACTGCGGGACTTTATTCACGAGGCAGCAGAACACTTCGCAAGTGCGGAGCAAGCACTCTTAGAACTCGAGTACAGAAGTTCAGATATTGAGTTGATCAACACTGTTTTTCGTGCCTTCCACACGATAAAGGGTGTGGCTTCATTCATGAATCTTGCTCCCATCGTGGAGCTGGCACATTTGGCAGAGAGCCTTTTGGATGATGCGCGATCAGGCAAAATCGAATTGGATAGCAAGGACCTAGGACTGATACTTGAGGCACTCGACCTCTTGAATGAACTGGTGAGCGCGTTGGATGGAGCTCCCGCGCCTCAGTCTGGCATGTACAACTACATCAAGGAGCAACTTCGCCGTACCGTGGCGGGTGAGCAATGTCTGAGAGCACCCACTCGGCCAGGAGATGTTGCAATTCCGCCCGTGATCGGTGAGCTGCTTGTGAGCATGGGAATGGCCAGCGAAGCGGCTGTCAATCAGGCCATTGAATCCAAAAAGGCGGGCTCCGACGTTCTTGCGACTCTATTGACGGAGAACGGCATCGTAGATGTTGACACTTTCGAACGCGAGTTGCTAAGCGAAAGTGAGCTCGGCAATATGTTGCGGGCCAACATTATTAACACGGGCATCGTAGATCAAAATGTACTCGATGAGGCAATTTCCTCTCGACGACATTCAGATAAACGCATTGGCGAATTGCTCGGCTTGACAACGGAAGACATGGCTCCAGCGTTACGACAACAACGCCGACTGCGGCTCGAAGCAGAAATCTCACGTGCAATGTTTGAGTCCGAGCGCGAGAGTGAAGAGCAAGCCGCCACTTCAAGGTTGGAGCCAGAGCCTGATGCAGCCACGCCAAACTCTGAACCATCCTTTGTCGCGCAAAACCCAATGAATGCAGACAAGTCGCGTTCTCGTGCGAGCATGGGGGCAGCTCAGACCGTTAAAGTGAACATGGCTCGGATGGACAACCTCATAACGATGGTGGGAGAGCTCGTTATTGCGCAACAAATGGTTGTACAGGATCAGTCCGTTCAGGAAATCAAAGAACAGAAAACGAAACGCAATGTTGGACACGTAGGCAAAATCATTCGTGACCTTCAGGAAGTGGCCATGTCACTACGTATGGTGACAGTCAAATCAACCTTCCAGAAAATGACGCGACTTGTACGTGATCTTGCGTCCAAATCCGGCAAGCAAATACGACTTGAAACCGATGGTGAGGAAACAGAACTCGATCGCAGCATTGTTGATCAGATTCATGATCCTCTCGTGCACATGATCCGCAATTCGTGTGACCACGGCTTGGAAAAACCGGAGGATCGAAAGAAAGCGGGCAAGCCAGAGTACGGCGTCCTGACGCTTCGCGCATATCACCAAGGCGGTTCGATCGTCATTGAGATCGCTGACGACGGGCAAGGCCTCAATCGTGACCGCATTCTCGCGCGGGCAGTAGAGCGTGGACTCATCGACGACGATCGCAACTTGGAGGAGGTTCCGGACGCTGAAGCGTACAACCTCATCTTCAAACCAGGATTTTCAACGGCGGAAAAAATTACAGATGTTTCCGGACGTGGTGTTGGGATGGATGTCGTTCGCAGGAACATTGAAGAACTGCGAGGTAAAGTTGAGATCCAGTCAACAGTCGGCAAAGGCTCAACATTCCTGCTTCGTTTGCCGCTCACCATGGCGATTATCGATGGCATGATTGTACGAGTCGGCAGCAATCGATATGTTATCCCCACTCTGTCGATCGAACAGAGCTTCCGCCCAACTCCCGAGCAAATCAGTACGGTGATCGGCCGAGGTGAACTCGCAGAGGTCCGCGGGAGTTTGCTACCCGTGTTTCGCCTAAAGACAGTCTTCTCGATTTCCGAAGGAGAAGAACAGTTTGATGAATCGTTGTTGATTGTCCTTGAATGCAACGAAGGTTCGTGTTGCTTGATGGTGGATGAAATTATTGGTCAACAGCAAGTGGTCATTAAATCACTTGGTCGGGGCATACGGAAAATCCGAGGTATTTCGGGCGGAGCCATCCTTGGCGATGGACGCATTGCGCCGATCATCGATGCCGACGGATTGGTCAAGGAAGCTACGGAAATTGAGCCAGGTCGCCTTGGAAGTGGGTTCGGGAACTTGGCTCCACCGGGTTTCAACGACCCTTCATCGATGGAAGTAGCGGACGAATTGAATGTTGGGCAAGGGAGTGAGACAGACGAAGATCACGCATCGTATGACAATGAATCGACCACGGAGGCAAATGCCACGTCGACCACTTAAACAGTTGGACCAGAGGCTAGTTTATCTCACCAGATAACGAGCAGGAGACTCAAATGAATACGAATGTATTGGAAACACAAACCGGGACCAGCAGTGAGGAAAACCAAAAATTCCTTTCGTTTGCGATCGGTGAAGAAACGTATGGCGTCGAGATTCTCCGAGTCCGTGAGATCATTGGCCTCATTGACATTACCCCGCTTCCCCAGACTCCGGATTACGTCAAAGGTGTGATCAACCTTCGGGGTAAGATCATCCCGGTCTTGGAACTACGATCCAAGTTTGGCATGAACTCCGTGGACTATACCGAAGAGACATGCGTCATTGTGGTCGATGTTTCTGACCCAGATGGCCAAGAGCAATTCGAGATGGGTGTGATCGTGGATGCGGTCAACGAAGTTCTTGATATTGAAGGGACAAGGATTGAACCGCCACCGAAGTTTGGGTTCTCGCTCAACACCGACTTCATTCTCGGCATGGGCAAGATCAAATTGAACAATTTGGAGCGTGTCATCATCCTCCTCGATATTGACCGAGTGATGACTGCGGCCGAAATGAACGCGATGGCCCAAACCGGCACTTCAGAGACGACGACTGAGAACAGCAGCGATACGCCGGAACCACTGGCCGCCTAACGCAACCATTCCTCCTTGAGTGGAACGAAACAACACAACACCGCAACCTGACCAAACAAACAAGTTTGTTGAAAGAAAGACTAGACATGACTGACACCGCAAACACCAACGAGTCTTACACCAATCAATTGGCCGCTATGCAAAGCGCCCTCGAAAACTTGGGCACCAATGTATTCATGGCTGATCGAGATCTAAATCTGATCTACATTAACAAGAAGGCCAACGTAACATTGAAGGCCATCGAAAACGACATTCGTGAAGCGTTCGGCGTGGGTGTGGATCAATTGCTAGGCATGAACATTGACTCGTTTCATGTCAACCCCGACATGCAGCGAAAACTGCTGAACAATCCATCCAACTTGCCACATCGCGCAGACATTCAATTGGGTGATTTGATCCTAGATTTGAATGTAAACCCAGTGTATGACGAAAGCGGCGAATACATAGGTGCAGTTGTCAACTGGGAAGACATCACCGCCAAGAAGAAGGCAGAAGCAGAAACTGAAAAAGTGAACGAAATGATGCGTCAACTTCCGTTGAACGTCATGCTCTGCGATAGCGAACTGAACCTCATGTACATGAATGAAACATCTCATCGTACTTTGAAATCCATCGAATCTCAACTTCCTGTCCGCGTTGATGACATGATCGGGATGAACATTGACTCGTTCCATAAGAAACCTGAGACACAACGCGGTATCTTGGGTGACCCACGCAAGAACCTTCCCTACAAGGCAGAGATCGTCATCGGCGGAGAAGATGTCGAGCTGCAGGCAGACGGTGTATGGGATAGTAACGGAGATTTTGTAGGCTGCATGGCAACCTGGTCCATTATCACTGAACAGAAGAAGATGGAACGGGATCAAAATGAGGCTCAAGAACGCGAGCAAGCAGCTGCAGCTGATTTACAAAATAAGGTCGAACAGCTGCTCGTCGTGGCGCAAGCTGCTGGGAATGGTGATCTGACTTCTGATATTCCATTCACGGGAGACGACTCTATGGGCCAATTGGCAGATGGATTCGGTAGCATGATCAACAACATCTCGAATGTTTTGGGTGAAGTAAACTCTGGCTCCAACCAGATTGATTCCGGTGCTCAGCAAATCGCTTCTGCCAGTCAGCAGTTGTCCGAAGGTGCGGCACAGCAAGCCGCGAGCCTGGAGCAGATCTCTTCATCGCTTGAAGAGACATCCAGCATGACCACGCAGAACGCTGAAAACGCGAAACAGGCAGCGGGTTTGTCTGAGGAATCCCAAATTTCTGCAAACAAGGGCCAAACGGAAATGGAAGAAATGTCTAAGGCCATGGATGAAATTAAATCATCCTCTAATGAGATCTCCAAGATCATCAAGGTCATTGACGAAATCGCATTCCAGACGAACCTGTTGGCGTTGAACGCGGCCGTCGAAGCCGCCCGAGCAGGCGAAGCCGGTAAGGGATTTGCAGTGGTTGCAGAAGAAGTGCGGAACCTCGCTCAGCGCAGTGCAGAAGCGGCGAAGAACACATCTTCTATGATTGAAGAGTCCACCAAGCGTGCAGATAACGGTGTCTCCATCTCCGTCCGTGTCGGCGAAGCATTGGAAGAGATTGTGAGTAGCACGAACAAAGTCAACACGCTGTTGGCTGAGATCGCATCTGCATCCAGCGAACAGTCCGAAGGCATTGATCAAATCAACCAAGGGGTCAGTGAACTTGATAAGGTCACTCAGTCCAACGCGGGCAACTCAGAACAGTTGGCTTCTGCTGCAGAACAGACTGCTTCGCAGGTGGCGACATTGCGAGATCTAATCTCCCGATTCCAACTCAAAGATGGTGAAGACAATGGCAATCTTCGACGCCCCACAATGACGTCAGCTGCACCGGCACCACGCTCAGCCGCACCTGCGTCTCGCTCGGTGTCAAAACCGGTGAGTGTCGGGACCGGCGGTGATCCGCTTCCCATGGGCAATGACGACTTTGCGTCATTCTAAACAATAGGTTGAGATCGGTTGAGCTGATCTCACATGATTATCAATAGCATCGCCAGCCGGGAACGGCTGGCGATGCATTCTCAGAAAATGACTCCGCAATGTAGCGTGAGCATGAAAACGAACGACAAACTCGGGGTTGATGATCACCCTAACTCTGGATGACTATGCCTCCTCTTTCTAAGCCACTATCAATTTCAGATCAGAATTTTTCAAAGATCTCGCGCTTTGCTATGCAGCGATGGGGACTGCATATCACAGCGAAGAAGCGTCAACTGGTGTGTGGGCGATTCTCAAAATTCCTATCTCGTAATCCTCGTTTTGCAAATGCGACCAAATATTTGAAACATATGGAATCAGACGGCAACGATGAAGAGTGGATGGAATTTTTCGATCTTCTCTCGACCAACGTCACCCATTTTTTTCGTGAGTATGCTCATTTTGAGTACCTCGAAAGGCATTTGTATCCCGAAGTGAATCGACAGATCAAACTTGGGCAACAACCACGAATTCGCTTATGGTCCTCCGCCTGTTCAAATGGAGCAGAGCCCTACAGCATGGCTATTCACGCCATGGAGCAGATCTCGAATATAGATTGTTGTGACTTCAAAATTCTTGCGACCGATCTTTCCACCTCCATGTTGCAAGAAGCGCAGCAAGCGGTATACGAACAGAAAATGATCAACGCAGTCTCCGAAGATCGCTTGAAGAAATTTTTCTTGAAGGGGAATGGAGAGTCGTCGGAGAAAGTAAAGGTAAGACCTGAAGTGTGTGGTCTCGTTTCGTTTGGACGAATCAACTTGATGGAAAAGTGGCCGTTCCAAGGCCCGTTTGATGTCATTTTTTGCCGAAACGTCATGATCTACTTTGATGCAGATACCCGTTGTAATTTAGTGAATCGCATGCACAAGTTGCTTCATCCTGGCGGACTGCTCGTCATCGGAAGTGCAGAAACGCTGTCTGGTCTCGACACGCCATATGCCACGGTCAGGCCTGCCGTTTACCAGCGAATTGAAGGGCTTCAGGGATCGAAGGCAGCCTAGGTTGCTTGCCGTGTCTAATAGAATGAAACGAGTCGAGAATCGTTGTACGGAAGGATCGGATTTGTAATGCCACGGACAACACAAACCATACTCGCCGAGAAGGGCCGCCTCACCATAGGGGTGGCGGATCTGAAGGTGAGCAATGATCCAGCCGGTGAACTGGTTACCCATGCGCTTGGATCGTGCATTGGGGTTACGGTTTTTGATCCGGTGGCATCGGTGGGCGGCATGTTGCATTTTATGCTTCCAAGCTCATCGATTGACAAAACCAAGGCAGAGCTGAAACCCGCCATGTTTGCGGACACAGGCATTCCTTTGCTGTTCAGATCATGTTATGAGTTGGGAGCCGTCAAAGGTCGCCTCATCGTGATTGCAGCTGGGGGCGCAGAGGTGATGAAGACGAACGAGTCTAGCTTCCGAATCGGGACTCGCAATCGCACCATTCTTCGCAAATTGTTTTGGAAGAATGACGTGCTTCTTGCGGCAGATGAAACCGGAGGCAATATCAGCCGCACGATGAAAATGAGCATGGCGGACGGTGCGGTCCGCATATTTCACAAGGGCGAAGAACGATTGCTGTGGCCAGAATGAGCGAAACGCAAATGAAACCAGCAAGTCAAGAGTGGCCTCAAGGGGCAATTCGAAAGCCAGTGACGAACGTAATCTTAGTATTCGCCAACCGCATTGGTGGAGGTGCAGCATGAACGGCAATGTGCTTATAGTGGACGATTCAATGATCTTGCGGGCATACCTGAAAAAGGCTGTCCGAATCATCGGATTCGACCCATCCTGTGTTTACGAAGCGTGCAACGGCCAAGACGCACTCGTGCGGATTGATGAACATCCAATCGACCTTATACTTTTGGATATCAACATGCCTGTGATGAACGGCGAGGAGTTCCTTGAAGCATTGAACCCTCGGGCGGATCGTGACCGATACCGCGTAATTGTGGTGAGTACTGAAAGTAACGACGATCGATTGGCGAGTATTGGAAGACTCGGCGTTGATGCGGTGATTCACAAACCCTTTGAACCGGAAGATCTCGCCCATCTCTTGTCAAAGCCACAGTCAGGAGCGAAAGCATCATGATGGATCCTATTACTACAGAACGAATGACGGAATTAACGATGGAAGCGCTCGAGCGCATTGCCTTTATCATCGTTGATCCGATAGATGAAGAGACACATGAAGAAGCAGTAGTGCAATCACCACTGTCTCGATTTTCCACTATCTCATTCGACGGGCCGGTCAATGGGCAGCTCATTCTCGCCACAAGCGATCTCTTTGTCCAGAACATGATCTCCAGCATGATTGGTGAAGAGTCTGGCGAGATCAACGCTGCAGTTGAGGGGCAAGACGCATTGAATGAACTTGCAAATATCTTGGCCGGTTCTGTTCTTCTTGAATTGGGGGGCAAGACTCATCCTTTTAATCTCCAAGTGCCTCAGAGCGCTTCCTCGCAGCATTTTGCGGAAATGACCTCTGCATCAACTGTTTGTCGATTGCTTGGAGATGATGAGCCTTTGAGCATTCTGTGTAACGTTACTGAGAACGTTGCATCAGACGCCGCTTGAGCGTACGTGCTGTGAGTTCGTAACCGAGAAGAACACAGTCCTTGGAAGAACATCGATGCCAAATCCGATCAAAGCTCTCATTGTTGACGACTCCTCAATTGTACGTCAGGTGCTAGGAAAAGAATTGTCCAAAGCCAGTGACATCGAAGTAGTTGGGAAAGCTCCAGACCCGTACATTGCGCGCGACATGATTCTCCGACTGAAGCCAGATGTGATTACGTTGGACATTGAAATGCCACGAATGGATGGCTTGACCTTTCTGCGCAAGATCATGCGGCACCATCCAATTCCCACAATCATTGTGAGCTCTTTGACACCTAAGGGATGTGATACTGCGCTTGCATGTCTAGAAGCTGGGGCGATCGATGTCTTGTGCAAACCAGGTGAGGCGTACTCGGTCGGTGATATGGGGAGCGAGATTACCCAACTCGTGCGCGCTGCATCCAAGATCAACTTGGAGAGATGGCAAGAAATCCAAAAATGCAAGTACTCGGAAGAAAGAGATTTTGAACGGCCGAAAGGCCCAATCTTCAACGCCAGCGCCATGATCGATACCACGCACAAAGTGGTTGCTGTGGGGTCATCAACGGGCGGCACAGAAGCACTTCGCACCGTCCTCACCGCTCTTCCGAAAACATGCCCAGGTATCATCATTACACAGCACATGCCTCCAGGCTTCACGGCGTCATTTGCATCCCGACTCAACGAACTATGTGATATCGAAGTGTACGAAGCGCGAGATGGAGATCCTGTGTTGCCCGGCCGTGCTCTCTTGGCGCCGGGTGATCGGCATATGAGCCTAGCCCGAAGTGGCGCGCGGTACTTGGTGAAACTGAAAGATGGGCCCAAAGTGTCGGGTCACAAGCCTTCTGTCGATATCCTGTTTGAAACTACCGCCAATGCTGCGGGTTCTAATGCGATTGCATTGCTCTTGACTGGCATGGGTAGTGATGGGGCGGCCGGAATGGAGACACTTTGCAGAGCTGGTGCAGCCACCGTAGCGCAAGATGAAAAATCCTGCATCGTTTTCGGCATGCCTAAAGAAGCAATCGATCGAGGAGCAGCGGGGGCAATCGTCCCCCTCGATGGAATGGTGGAGCAGGTTCTTGCGTTTGGCGCAGGAAAGTGGAAACCCACATGTCAACAGCGCGCTGCATAACGCTACTGACCAGAAGAGTGCAGAATACTTGCTTGATAGATAGCTCAAGAACTACCTGTTGATGTGATACAATACGAATGTGATTCGTAATCAGCCATGACCGAAAGGGCACTTGCCTTCACCCGCGGCGCTGGCATTGTCACTGTCATCGCTTTCGCTTCGCATGGCAGCGACCGCTGCGACGGCCTGTTGGCCTCCGTACACTTCGTGCGTGGGTCGATCGCGTAGCACGTTCTCTTTCCCCCAATTAGCAACATTCTTGAATTGATCGGAGTGGATAAATCCTTCAAATGCACCCTCATCGGTCCATTCTGAAACAATGAGATAGTCGTGTTCTGCAAAGACATCGCGATACAAATGAGTTTCCGTATGCCCGTCCATTCCTTCCATGATGCCGATGACCTTGGTAAAGACCTTGGTGAATTCTTCATCCTTACCGGGCACGATTTTGTAATTCATTCCAACGGTAATCATGAGGAGTCCCCTTCAAAAAATGGTGGGAGCATTGGTTGTTCTGTGTCTTCTACAGCCGACTGACTTCGTATTCGGCATTCTATCGGCCAAACTGCCTTGCGAACGTTAAAGGGCAGTGAGATAGCAAGATAAGCTCATTTTGATCGTAGAGGCGAGTACATCTGACTGGAGTTGCAAAAAAAAGCTGCAAGTCAATGAAATATCTCTCCGGGCGGGGCGTTTGGCACCATGTCATGCTGTCACTTTCAGCCATCTGGTTGAATGTGATTCCCCCGGGTTCGCATGGCAATTTGTTGCCCCAAGGCTCGGCTGGTTGAGCCTTTGAATTCTTGCTTAGCAAATACAAATTCAATGAGATTCGAATGGTTCTGCGCGGGGAAGAACCATTGCTCATGGAACTGGAGATCGGTTATGAAAAGGTTAGGAATGGTATTGTTGGTGTTGATGGCCACGCTCTCTTTGGTGGACACTGCTTCTGCCGATGATCGCCACCGTGTGCGATTCGAAGGTGTGATTGCACAATTAACGGATCATGGCATGGTCGTCCATACTCGCCGAGGCGATGTTCATGTTGCGGTTACGCCCGACACACGCGTCAGCCTCAACGGTGAACAGGTACGATTCGGCGCACTCAAGGTTCGTGATCATGTCATGGTTGCTGCCCATTGGGTCAAACGCGGTGATCGTCGTGTTCTGATTGCAGACGGCATTCGTGCTCGTCGCCGTCGATAAACTGATTCAATGTTGTTAGAGTTCGTGTGGTTCGACTACTGAACCCGACGAATGAACCCATTCGATTGGCTTTATCCAACAAATAGAGATCTGAATTGCTCCCCGCCACGCGAATCCTCCGTGGCGGGGAGTTTTGCAATTTTGGGGGCGGCCATCACACACATTCAAGTGAGGGATCTGTTGGGCCCACCAAGGTGATGAGGTCGATTCCCGAAACCAATGCTAAGTTCCCCTCCGGTCGCTCTAAACTTCATACACTCTCAGGGTGAAACGGCAAATGTTTCCAATGATATCGACAAACCAGCATAATAATTAAGGGAGCGCAGCGCATATGACTACGGACACCTCAACCTCCACCAACGAACAACTCATTCTGACCGAGGTAGACAATCGTGTTGGCGTTATCACATTGAATAGACCCGAGGTGTTGAATGCGCTCAACCCCGAATTAATGGAATTGCTCCGAATACAGTTGGAAGCATGGGATACCAATCCGGAGATTGGCTGCGTACTCATCATTGGAAACGAAAAGGCGTTTGCAGCCGGGGCTGATATCGGCGACATGGCTGATAAATCTGCCATCGCGATGTATGAACGAGATCAGTTTACAACATGGGATTGCATCAAACGAGTAAGGAAACCCATCATCGCTGCGGTCAGCGGGTTTGCCCTTGGCGGCGGGTGCGAACTCATGATGCTGTGTGATATTGTTGTCGCGTCGGACACCGCACAGTTTGGTCAGCCCGAAATCAATCTGGGCATCATCCCGGGAGCAGGTGGGACCCAGCGTTTTGCGCGAGCCGTGGGCAAAGCGGTGGCGATGGATGTTATGTTGTCCGGCCGATTCCTCAAAGCAGATGAGGCTTTGCAGCTCGGGCTAGTCAGCCGCGTGGTCCCGGTTGCCGATTTCAAAGCAGAAGCACTTAAGCTCGCGCATAAAATTGCAACCAAAGGAAGTGTGGCGCTTCGGTTTGCCAAAGAAGCGATTCTCAAATCTGCCGAACTGCCGCTGAGTGAAGGCATTGAATACGAACGCAAACTCTTCTACACCCTGTTTGCAACCGAAGACCAAAAAGAAGGCATGGCCGCCTTCCTCGAGAAACGCAAGCCTGTCTTTAGCGGCAAATAAGGCTTTATGATTGGGGCGGGTCAATGCTGTCCCGTTTTATGCCATGATCAATCGCAGGGAGCAATGGGCGATCTGTTTCAATCTCTGGCAATGCCGTAGTTTCACGCATTGTCGCATTAAACCGATCTGCGCAATGTTGGTAGACTTGTGTTCCTTGTTGCTTCCATTTGATTTCATCATTGGTGAGTGCGCGCTTAACACGTGCGGGGATACCTGCGACAAGCGTCCGTTCAGGAATTTCCATTCCGGTTTTAACAAACGACATCGCTCCGACAAATGAAAATGGGCCGACGACTGCGTTATCCATGATCACTGCATTCATACCGATGAGTGCATCATGCCCTACAACGCACCCGTGGACGATTGCCCCATGCCCCACGTGCACATTTTCCTCGATGACGACATCTGTCCCTGGAAATGAATGAACGATGCAATTGTCTTGTACATTTGTTCCAGCCCCTATCGTGATACGGGCGACATCTCCACGAAGTGATGCTCCCGGGGCGATGAAACACCGAGGGCCGACGATGACATCGCCGATCAGCACTGCTTGCGGATGAACGAACGCCGTCGGGTGTACGACCGGGCGGATATTCTCAAATTCGAAAATGGGCATGATTGCAAAGTCCAAATCAGCAAAAAAATCGGAGCTCCGGGGGAAGCAACTGCAGAGTCGGGGCCTTGGCCGATACGCTGGAGGGTCGCCTAGGTTGGTCAGCACGACGGCTAAGACCTCTTGTGTTCTCGTGAATGGTCAATTTTACCCCTTCCTGAGCCAAGAACATCATTAATGCTGTTGCAATCGTTGTGAACCACTGAGGATTGGCGGATCGACCCCAATCCTCATTCTCCGCAAATCCGAATCTGACAGAAATTGACAAAAATCGGCGATCTCTTCGTCTTTCATCACATTGGTCCGTTTAAACCCAAGAGAGAGTTTTGACTGGTGAGAAGGAAAGCCAGACCAGAGTGACCTGTGGGCAGGAAATGAAGGAAATCGAGTAGATGGATGTGCCGGATTCACAATTGATCGCTGATGCCCAAGCGGGGGACAATGCCGCGATGTCGCTACTCGCGCAACGATGGCAAGGACGAGCCTACGCATTAGCGTACCGCTTGACGCTTGATCGATCAGATGCTGAAGACATCCGCCAACAGGCGTTCCTTCGCGTGCAACGTGCGATTCATCGGTTTACCGATCAGGCGACCTTTTCAACTTGGTTGTATCGGATTGTGTTGAATCTTTGCCGCGACCATGGCCGATCGAAGCAAACGCGATCACGGGCTATGCAAGTGGTGGGGGAGAGATCTGAGGTATGCGGTAAAGGGTTAGGCGACACCAGCCTACCGGAACAGCATGAAACAAATCGCCGAATCGCGGATGCCATGGGCCTGCTCCCAACCGTGATTCACGAGATTGTCATTATGCGGCATTATCAAGGTTTGAAGTTTACACAAATTGCAGAAATTCTTGACCTTCCGGTGTCCACTGTGAAGTCTCGAATGACAGTTGGTCTGCGGCTCTTGCGAGCCCAGTTGGAGGACATTGCACCATGACGACAAATGACCACGATACAACAAATGACGACCTCGCCGCACGCTCAGCGAATGAGGATACATCCGAACCGGTTGGCTGCCCTGAATGGTGTGATGATCTTACTGCGTTCTTGTACGATGATCTTGACGCGGACCGTGAAGCCGAGGTGAGAGCTCATGTGTCAACATGTGAACGCTGCCAAGCTGAACTACAAAGTGCGCAATCGACGACTCGACTATTGGACACCTGGTCCATTGAAGAGCACACGTGGCGACAGGATAATGATGATGTTGGTCTCAGCATCGGCCATCCCAAATCGCAGGCCGGTGCATGGAATCGATTTCGGCCATGGTGGGCTGGCGGAATTGCAGCGGCCGTGTTCTTTGCGCTCTTTGTAATGATTGGTGCGCAAGTTGAAGTCCAAAACGGCGCGTTTCGCCTCACCATTGGAACGCCCACGGCGGTAGAGAACATCAAGCAGCCGACGGGCGCATTTGCAGGTGATGCCGAGATTGTCTTAACTCGGTTTCGCAATGTCGCCGGCGAAGAAGCAGATTCCCGTATTGAGACCTTACTCAATACGCTTGAAGAATATTTAGCAGAGTTTCGACGAAAGGAAGAGTCGCGTCGTCTATCGCTTGCGCAAGCGGTTGATCGGCGCATTCATGAAGAACGATTGGAACATCGTTTACAGTTGCAGGCATTGGCGCAGCAACTGCTATTTGAATCGTCGCAAGCCCGTGGTGCCATTAATGAGATCCGGACTCACATGGTAGCAGAAGAGGGAGCGACAGTGCAGGATGATCCTGCTAGCTTGCTCGACCGCGAAGGCAAAGCGAAAGTTACAGAAGACACAACTACGAATATGCAATAATCTTGCTGAAAGAATGGAGAATTTCCATGTTTACGACCAGAACACTACGACGAGCAACCCTAATTGCAATCATGATTGCCGGGGCATCACCATTAATCACAAGCCACACATTTGGGCAGGACAGCTCGGTCAACACCAGCCTTGGGCAGTTTGATTTTGATGCGATGAATGAAGATATCGAGATCATGCAGCGCATCTTCAAGAAAGCATTGGGCGATCACTTTGCTGCTCTGAGTGAAGCAGCGCTGAAGGAAATGCAAGCAAAAGCAGAATTGGAATCGGAAAGCAAGGACGATGATGGCGATCTGGTTGTCGTTGAAAATGGAACAGTCAACCCGTTTGTAACGACCATTGATCGTTACCAAGGGCTCTTAGCAAGTCCAGGCAGCAGCATCTCGGTGCCGAATTTCTCACTCGATGGATATTACATTCCCAAGACCGGCCCGTTATTCACACTTAAATTCCCCGTCGATGTGCTTGAAAAGAATCCGCCGCAGGAGGTTGTAGAAGAGAGTACAACCGAAAAAGCAGATCTTTGGAACCAAACGGAATCTGATTTGCGCAACCCTAGCCCCGCCTCATCGTTCTTTTCGAATGTTACCACCAAAAAAGAACCTAAAACAGTTTGGGTGGTTGATGAAAATGCATTGGACAGGACGCTCACAATCATTCTCAAGGCGGCTGGTCAGTACGGTTCGAAAATTGACCAGCTACAGTCGGGAGAATCGATCATCGTGGTCGCCGAAGTGCGCGGCCAGCGTCGAGCAGTACGGAATGTGGATAACTCGATACGACTGTTGTATGCCTCGAACCAAGGTGTAATGCCTCGCAACCGTGTCATCATCACTATTCCTGTAGAGGCTCTCCAAGCAAGCGCAGCCAGCAACGACGAAGGTGAATTAGATATGGAATCACTTCGGAAAGCTGTGGAACTTACCATGTATCCGATGAAGGATACCGGTTGGTCCAATCGGGGATCAGTCACCTATGCTCCCTTTCCCACGAACACCAGTCGCTAACCCATACGTATCTTCGATAGATCCATGAAGTCCATCGAAAACCTAACGCCTTGTCATAAGTGATGCCTCATTCTACCTCGGGTCTCCGTCTCCCGAATTGGAATGTAGGCATCACTTTGTTTGCAACGAAGCAAGCCCGCCCGATCATCAGTGATTATCATGTCGAATTGATAACATGGTCACAAACACCAACAGGCAGGCGGTATGATGCAGGCAACGCGACGGCTACTTTCCATACTAGGGCCCGGCGTACTGATGGCGGCTGCTTGTATTGGCACATCCCATCTCGTGCAATCAACCCAGGCGGGCGCACGATTTGGTTTTCAATTGCTGTGGTTAGCTCTTGCCATCAACATTGTCAAATACCCATTCTTTGAATTCGGCCAGCGATATGGCGCCTCGACCGGCCAGACGCTACTGCATGGGTATCAACGCCTCGGCCGACTTTACCTTCTTGTCTACATGTTGCTCTCCATGGTAACGATGATTACCAGCATCACCGCGCTGGCATTTGTAACTGGTGCGCTTGCAGACAATCTGGCGAGGACATTCCTTGCCATCGATCTTGGTGCTCACTCATTGACTTGGTGGGCTGCAATCATGTTGGCGTTATGCCTTGCGATTCTCGCTACTGGGCAATATGCGACACTTGACCGCGTCACCAAGGTGACTATTGCTATTCTCGGGTTGACAGTCATCATTGCCACGGTTATTGCATTCATGAATCGTGCGCCCTATGCACCAACATTTGAACCAGCAACACCGTGGACATTGGTATCGTTGCCCTTTGTGATCGCGTTTATGGGTTGGATGCCAGGCCCCGTCGAACTAAGTGCCTGGCCAAGCGTTTGGATGAAAGAACGCCAAGAGCAGACGGGCAAGCGTGTAACGGTTCGAGAAGCATTGATCGATTTCAATGTCGGCTACGGCGCCGCGATTGTGCTTGCGATCGCTTTCCTCAGTCTGGGCGCGCTCGTGATGTATCCCAGAGGCGAGACGTTTAGCCCTAAAGGAGTAGAATTCGCTAGCCAATTGGTCGGGTTGTTTCGTGATTCGATTGGAACATGGAGTGGGCCGATCGTTGCCATTGCAGCTTTTACCACAATATTTTCAACAACACTCACGGTGCTCGATGGATATCCTCGCACCAATAGTATCGGTTGGCAGCTCTTCATAGGATTTGACAAGCGTCACGTGAGTCGGTTGTACTGGATCATGAGTCTAGGGTCATCGTTAACGGCCATTCTCTTTGCTCGGTTCTTTATATCCAGCCTTACGCATGTAGTGAATATTGCCATGACTGTAGCATTCTTGGCTGCGCCTTTGATTGCAATACTGAACCTGTGGCTCATTCGAAGCAAGCACACACCGCCCCGCGATCAACCTCGAACATGGATGATCGGGTTAGCTTGCGTGGGAGTTATCTTCTTGACTGCATTCGGGTTCATCTATCTTCTGCATCTGGCGGGCGCGTTTACCCCTGCAATCGGTTAACGACGGAGCGCATCACCTATCATTGATTCCATGGCATCCTTGCAATGAGCATGCCCATTCCGCAGGAATCAGTGAGCCCTGCAAATATCAAGCCGCATCCAACAAAACCAGAGAGCAACAAAAACCAAGGCGATACACATGCAGCGAGCAGTGTGCCCATAGCAACAAGAGTGCCCGCAGCAATTCGCACTTGCCGTTCTAACGACATGCCTGTAGCGTGGGGATTCCCGTGTGTTTCGTAGCCTTCAGCGTTCCATGCCTCGAAGCCGTCCGTGACAAGGATGACGTGGTTGACGCCAGCTGCCTTGAGCTGGTTGATTGCAGTTGTTGCTCGCACACTGGTTCTGCAATGCAAGTACACCGGCCAACCAGAATCATGCCCAAACTCCCGAACAAACTCATCAGGAGTCCATGACCCGAGCGGGCGATTGGCCGCGCCGGGAAAATGTGATTGCGAGAATTCAGCGGGCGTGCGTACATCGACGATGTACAACTTAGGGTCTGCCTTCCACCGCTGAAACAGTTCGCTTGCGGTGCAGGTGGGAGCTTTGGGTGTGGTCGAAGTGTTCATCATGATTCAGTGCATTTCGTGGGTCGTCCGGCGATCGAGTATGCCGATTGTTGTGGGCAGGTGTGATCATCTTAGTTTCGCGCACCGGTTGCATGCATAAGACAACCATCAGTGGTTCGAGTTCTATGAAATCGCATGTTGGCGAATACAACTCAACAATACTGATGCGTTTGGGTCAATGACTTCGTAGTACACACTTCTACCTTCTCGTTGCGAAGCAAGGATACCCTGTGCCTTCATATTCGTCAGGTGCTGACTAACTGCATTCGGAGCAAGATTTAGTTCCTCGGCCAATTCACCTACAGAATATTCCTGGTGCAAAAGCATCTCCACAATTTTCAATCGGTGCGGATGGGCAAGAACCCGAAGCGAATCAGCGCATCGGCACAGCAGGTCCATATCAAGAGAAGGAGCAGGGTGGAGAGTCGGGGTCATTCTCCATTATATCATATTATCATGATATATCAACATAACAAACCAATAGAATCACAAGCGTTCTGCCACGCCTCGTCATGGAGAGCGATGGGAGAAACTGTGGAACACGCGGTGTGCAGGCAGGCCTTTCTATGCGGTCATTTATGGAGAGGAATGTCTGATCAACTGGACGATTGCCTTCAGCAATGGCTAGAATATGCCCTGAAATGTGAGCAGAGTTCGTCGTGTGCGGACGTTCGCGCCAAATACTTATGCATCGACCCTCAGGAATTTGCCAAATGACCACTATCGTTTTTCGAGACTATGACCGCGAACGAGATAAGGAAAACGTTGTTCGAATCTACCACGAGATTGGCTGGATTGACTCGACGGGAGTTGATCACGCTGAGGGCGAGCAGATCTACATTGATGGCGGAAAGATGCTTGTTGCAGAGATGAATGGACAAGCAGAATGCTTTGTGTTAACACATCCTGGGACAATCAAGCATCTTAATGACGAGCTACCTTTGAGCGTTGTGGCCGGCGTGGGCACCAGTCGTGTTGCTCGAAAGCAACGGTGCGCTTCTCGTCTTACAGCACGCGCGATTGCAGAGGATGTAACGGAGCGAGGCGCGATCGTCTCTGCTCTCGGGATGTTCGAACAGGGGTATTACAACCGATTCGGGTTTGGTAGCGCAGCGTATACGCACAATGTTCGCTTCGACCCCGCGCACCTGATTGTTGACGCTGATCCTCGGCCACCCGTTCGATTAAACGATGATGATTTCGAACGCATGCACAGTGCACGTATCAAGCGATATCGTCGTCACGGGGCGATTACTGAGACTGATGTTTCGTCGACGCAAGCCCAGATTCGCTGGGGGAAAGTGGGCCGATTTGGCCTCGGGTATGTTGATGAATCAACTGGCGAGATTACCCACCATTTTTGGTGTCAACCGAAAGGGGAGTGGGGGCCCTACCGAATCGCATGGATGAGTTACCAAACTCGTGAGCAGTTTTTGGAGTTGATGGCTTTGATCAAAACGCTTGGCGATCAGGTGCGATCGGTTGTCATGCGTGAACCGCCACACGTGCAGTTGCAAGACATGGTTGATAAGCCGTTTCGATCAATGAATGTAACGAATAAGGGTGATTTTAAGACTGGAATCACCACGTATTGTTGGTGGCAGCTGCGCATTTGTGATGTTCCAGCGTGTATGGCCCGAACTCACCTGTCCAACACGGAGCCCCTGCGGTTCAATCTTGAACTGACTGACCCAATCTCCCGGTATCTTGAAGACGGATCGACGGGAAGTACCTCAGATTGGAAGGGTGTAGGCGGACAGTACATAATCACTGCAGGTCAGAAATCGCATGCGGAAACGAACGCCCGCGATGATCGGTTGCCCACATTGAGAGCATCGGTAAACGCATTTACGCGAATGTGGTTTGGCGTGAGGCCTGCGACTGGTATTTCATTTACGGAGTCCGAGTTTGAAGGCCCCTCCGCGCTCTTGGATGACCTGGATCGTGTGTTCTGCCTACCTGCTCCTAAGGCAGACTGGGAGTTTTAGAGAGGTAGCCTGACAATGGCGGTGGATATTGTGACCAAGTACGAATGAAACAAATGATCACTATTTTCCAATAAACTCTTGACGGCTGACAGCCGATCCTGTATTCTCTACGCATGTTCCGCCGCCGTACTTACGCGATGGCGGGGTAGATAACTCAATCATTATCCTATCTTTTATGGAGGAATCGTTTTATGGAAGCCACTGCATCACAATCTGTCACAACGCGGGACGATAAGTGATCGGCTCCTCGCGCGGTTCCTGAATTCCACTCTTCCATTCTAATGTGAATGTACGAAACAGTGCAATCTGAGCGCGCAGGCTGCCGGTCTAAGGCAGTCTGACGGGTTTTGTGCTATTGCTGTATTCGACTTAGTCGTTGCGCGAGTTCCTCGTGCATCTGGCAATGCCAATGCGACACGCACAATACCTTCGCTCGGGCGGCCGACGTCCCCACTCCGTTTTGTGACCCACGTTTTGTGAATGCGATCTCTTTGCGTTCAAAGAGATTGCCGGCTATCGGTGCGCTCGTAAACGCACTTGTCAGAATGAAAAGCAAAATCTAGTAATTGGAGCGTACGTTATCATGCATTCAGATTGTCAATTTGATTCCATTTTGGAGTCTATGCAACACGATGGTTGGATATCAGAAGTCCTGTACGAAGTAAAGAGTGGAAAGGAGGCGACGGTATTCTGTTGCGCGGGAGGCGTTTGTTCGCCAATTCCGTTGCTGGCAGCAAAGATTTTTCGGCCGATCGAAACACGTCAGTTTAAGAACGACGCAATGTATCAAGGCGGACGTATGCATATGGCTCGGAATTCGCGCGTGCGCCGGGCCATGAACAAAAAATCCGAGTTTGGCCGTAAGGTGCAGTATGCTACTTGGGTCAATCAAGAATGGGAAATTTTGAACACGCTATACAACGCTGGCGCAGACGTGCCGGAGCCTTTGTACTGTGCAGATCAGGCCATTCTCATGCCGTTCCTCGGCGATGAAGATGGCGCATCGCCCATGCTCCACGAAACATCACCTGATCGAGCAACCGCCTCGAGAATCATCAACGCGGTCCTTCGAAATGTTGAACTCATGCTCGACCGCGATTGTGTTCACGGTGACCTGTCACCCTACAACATCATGTATCACAATCACAAAGCGATCATCATTGATTTTCCGCAGGCGACGGATCCAAGGCTGAATCAACATGGATTTGAGTTGCTGTCTCGAGATATCGAACGAGTGTGTGATTGGGCAGCTCGGTATGGCGCCAATCGTGACGCCTATTCGATAACCCAGAAACTATGGGGACGATTTAGATATGGGGATTTGGGTTAGCAAAAATCGTCGTCAGAATCCTGGGCTGAAATCTGGGAGAGCGCATCTTCGTCATGTGTTGCTCGAAGATGCGCGACGACAATTTTGATTGAGGTGAAATCGACTTCACCATTAAGGTGATCGAAGATCGGCCGAAGGTAATCAAGCCCGGCTGATTTGATGGCTTCGTAAATACGTTGATACAAAGCGGGAGCAATCCAATGATCGATATTTTCCGGTGAATTGGTTTCGATGAAATCAGTCAGGTACTTGCAAACGGTGTTCTCCTTGCGGTCTGTCCGTTCCATGACATCCGCTAATGACATGCCATCTTGGAAGAAGCGATACACATCCTCTTTCCAAGATGGTGTGGTCTTGGGTGGAGGAGTCGAGCGAGATCGTACGAATGCAGTCGGTTCACTTATGTTCACGTCAACGGATACGCCATTTGCATCACAGTAGGTTCGAATCACATTGATCACATCATCCCCAAGGTCGGCCTGCTTCTTGGCTCCAATGCCATACACCTGCGGAAGGCTCGCGACACTGCTCGGTCGCTTGCGAGCAAGATCGCGCAACGTGGAATCGTTGAAAATGACGAAGGCAGGTACTTGTCGCGCTTCACCTAAGGATCGACGGAGATCTCGTAGCTCTTCAAACAGCCCTTTGTCTACACCTTCCCATGACTCATGATCAAACCGTGGTCGCTTGGCCTTGTGACTCACCTTAATGAGCTGCACTTCAACATCGTTGCGTAGTACATCACGTGATCGCTCAGATAGTGTGACGATCGGCATCTCACCCTTCGACCGGGCTAACCAACCTTGATCGATGAGCTGGTGTACAAGATTCACAACCATGGGTTTGGTCATGTCTGACAGTAAACCATGCACACTCAAAGTGTCATGGCTGTGCTTCATGACGTTTTGTGCGCGGCTACCGGTGAGAACTTCTGCGATATGTGTTACGCCGAATCGCTGTTCGACTCGCGCAACACACGAGATGATTTTTTGCGATATCGTGGTGGATTCGGAAAGCGTATCGAGTTCACCGAGGCAGACATCGCACGCATCACATGATTCCTTGTCGAATTTTTGGCCAAAGTGCTCGACGAGCGCGCGATGTCGGCAAGTAACCCCGGACGCTAAGCGTTGAATGTCCGCAAGTAGTACGCTTGCAGCTTCGATAACGTGTGCAGGGTCATTTGCTTCGAGGGCAGATTTTGCAATCAACCGCTCCCATCGGATCACATCTGCTTGCGAGTACAGCAATACGCATTCTGCAGGTAAGCCATCTCTTCCCGCTCTCCCTGTTTCCTGTTGGAAGTGTTCAATCGATTTT
>PJEL010000816.1_pt1 | contig 35023 bp, 28 predicted proteins | sample 1853271 | NCBI WGS metagenome assembly PJEL01 (sample SAMN08108733, study PRJNA415343) | Invertebrate metagenome, whole genome shotgun sequencing project. | host: Globobulimina | place: Sweden: Gullmar Fjord | collected 2015-08
CTAAATCAGTTGTCAAATCAACATGTTATCCTTTGCGGCGAGGCGCTCAACTTAATCAATTGCTTTTGAATTGTCAATCGCAAATTTCATTTCGTTGAGACTTTTTTTTGCTGCTCAGCGCACTCGCTGTTTTGCAGCAACGAGGCGAGAACCTACTGAAGGTATGAGCTACTGTCAACACAAAAAATGAGACTCGAAATCTAATAATTTGGGAATTGTTTCTATCTCTATAATATACCGAGATAACGAACGGCAGTAAAAATAATGGCTATTGCTAGTATGGACTTGATTAAGGTTTCGTGCACATAGCGCTGCATCTTTGCGCCGCAGTACATACCGAGAAAACCACCTGCACCAAATAATAGACCAAGCTTCCAATCAGGTGTAATAATAATGTCTTTATATAAAGGGGCCAGGGTGTGAAAGAAGCAGACACCCGCTACAGACGTGAGAAGTGTGCCTGCGAGGGCTGCACCTGCAACAGTATATATAGGTAATCCAAAGAAGGTGACAAGGAAGGGGGCTATTATAGCGCCGCCACCAATGCCATATATTCCTCCCACTATCCCAACCAACATGCTTAAAATGAAAAGTCTGTATGTCTTGATAGTATAAGAGTGATTCTCAAAGGAAAATCTTATTTCTTTGTATGAGAAATATTGCGTTGAAACTCTTCCTGATATCTGACTTCTATTTTGTTTCTTAGTGGGTAGCGGGCATTTTTTTCTTTTGAAGATATCAATCAGCAAGCGTATTCCTATGTAAAATAGAACAATAGATGCAAAACGTTTAAAGCTCTGGGGGTCTGGAAGGTATTGAATGCGAATTATTGTTCCAGCAAAAACTCCAGGAAGAGTGCCAATGACAACAACGCAGGTAAGGGGCCATAGCATACGTCCTTCTTTAATATACTGATATACCCCGCTGGGAATAGCGACTATATTATATATGTGATTAGTTGCGCTGACAGCAGGGGAGTTGAAATGAAGAATGCTGATTTGAAAAGGGAGGAGCAGGAATGCACCGGAGACTCCTCCCATGGAAGTGAAAAATGAAATAATAAATGCAGTGAGAGGTGGTAGCCAGGGTTGCGTTTCTATGTTCGCAACGGGAAAATACATTTTCAGGGCTTAATCGGTCACTATCCAGCTATTTAAAGCTTCAATAATCTTCTCTGCCTGAGCCTTGCTGGAGATATTGAATTTGGATTTTGGCAGATACTTGCCATCACGTTTTTGATATCTACGGATGGTGTACATATCATTGCCATATTCGTTTTTGCTTCTATTGTATTGCTGGTATCTGTAAAGAATAGTTGTCCAGGCTCCTTTTGAAAGAATGACTTTGTCAAGCTCCTTGACTATGAGAATATCATCTTCTTCGTAGTTGATAGTCAGTTCGTTGGCATCTGTGGACATTCATATACTCCTTTATGCTGTTTATTGCGTTTAATGGCTAAGAATTAAATTATTGTTTAACCTGTAATGGGTGGCAAAATCCACTGCTAATTTCAATTTGTTTCATTCGCGCCAGTATTTGTAAAAATTAATTGCTTATTATTTTCGGTATGGATATCAATGGAACTCCCTTCAGGGAACTTGCCGTTGAGAATCTCAATAGCAAGTGGATCTTCAATATAACGCCGGATGGCACGTTTCAATGGTCTGGCACCATAGGCTGGATCATAACCTTTATCGACTAGAAAATTTTTGCTATCCTTGGTCAGAGAAATGGTCAGCTTTTGTTCTTTGAGTCTTTGTGCCATTTGTTTAAGCTGGATATCGACAATGAAAAGCAAGTGTTCACGATTCAATGAGTGGAATGTAATGATTTCGTCAATTCGATTAAGAAATTCAGGTTTAAATTGTTGATGAAGTAATTGATCGATTTGAATTTTGGTTTTATCAGGATCTGTTGTTTCCTGTTCCATAAGAATCTCACTTCCCAGATTGGATGTCATTATGAGGATAGTATTTTTGAAATCAACAGTTTTCCCTTTTCCGTCAGTCATTCGTCCGTCATCAAGAACCTGAAGTAGCACATTAAATACATCAGGATGCGCCTTTTCTATTTCATCAAGCAGGATAACTGAAAAAGGACGCCGCCGAACTGCTTCTGTGAGATATCCTCCCTGGTCATAACCAACATAACCTGGAGGCGCGCCTATTAATCTTGAGATAGAATGCTTTTCCATGAACTCTGACATGTCAATGCGGATAATTGCCTGCTGACTGTCAAAAAGAAAATCGGCAAGGGTTCGTGCAAGCTCTGTCTTGCCGACGCCGGTGGGACCAAGAAAGATAAAGGACCCTAATGGTCTGTCGGGATCCTGAAGCCCAGCTCGTGCGCGTCGGACTGCATTTGCAACAGCCTTGATGGCTTCCTTTTGACCAATGACTCTCTTGGAAAGTTCTACTTCTGCCTTGATGAGTTTTTCTTTTTCACCCTCCATGAGTTTGTTTACAGGTATTCCCGTCCATTTTGCAACAACTGCGGCAATATCTTCAGCAGATACTTCCTCTTTGAGCATCTGTTGTTTGGACTGAATTTTAGCCAGTTGAATGTTCTTCTCATCAAGATTTTTGCCAAGGGAAACAATTTTGCCGTAGCGAAGTTCAGCAACCTTGCTGAGTTCACCGTTTCGTTCGGCACGCTGTTCTTCCATGTGTGCTTCTTCGATTTGGGATTTAATCTGGCGAATGTCGCCAATAGCTTCTTTTTCGAGGCTCCATTGACCTTTCATGGAGTTGAGTTGTTCCTGTAGTTCTGCTTGATCTTTTTTAATTTTTTCAAGACGTATCTTTGAGGCAACATCATTTTCTTTTTTAAGAGCCTCTTGTTCAATGGTCAACTTGATTGAACGGCGTTCGAGTTCATCAATTTCTGTTGGCATGGAGTCTATTTCAATTCTTAATCGAGATGCTGATTCATCAATCAAGTCGATTGCCTTGTCTGGCAGGAATCGATCAGTAATATAGCGGTTTGAAAGGGTAACTGCCGCTACAGTGGCGGAATCCTGAATTCGAACACCATGATGAATTTCATATTTTTCCTTAATCCCCCTGAGGATGGCAATAGTGTCCTCCAGGTTGGGTTCCAGGACCATAACTGGTTGAAAACGGCGTTCAAGAGCAGCATCTTTTTCAATATATTTTCGATATTCATCAATTGTGGTGGCACCGACGCAGTGGAGTTCACCTCGGGCTAATGCAGGTTTGAGCATGTTGGAAGCATCCAGGCTACCTTCCGAAGCTCCAGCGCCAACCAGAGTATGTATTTCATCAATAAAAAGTATGATTTCTCCAGCACGTTTTTCAACTTCTTTGAGGACTGCTTTTAATCGGTCTTCAAATTCTCCCCTGTATTTTGCCCCGGCGATCAAAGAACCAAGATCAAGTGACATTACCTGCATGTTTTCAAGGGTAGCGGGAATGTCACCGTTAACGATTCTTTGAGCAAGTCCTTCGACTATTGCTGTTTTTCCAACGCCAGGCTCGCCAATGAGTACTGGATTGTTTTTTGTTCTTCTGGATAAAACCTGTATGATTCTTCTGATTTCTTCGTCTCGACCAATAACGGGATCAAGTTTTCCCTGTCGGGCTGTGTCGGTCAGGTTTCGTGCATATTTCTCCAGAGCCTGGTATTTGTCTTCTGGATAGGGGTCGGTTACCCGTTGATTTCCTCTGATATTCATGAGTGCCTGAAGAAAGTTGTTTTTTTGAACTCCTGTCAGGTTGAGTATTTTAGTTGCTGCAAGGTTTTGATTAGTCAAGAGGGATAGGAAGAGATGTTCCTGGCTGACATAGTCATCCTGCATTTCGGTGGCGATTGTAAAAGATTGATCCAGGAGTTCTCGTAGAGCTTGAGAGGCGAAAAGCTGTTGTGTGCCGCTGCCGGATATTTTTGGAAGTTTCTCTAACAACTGGATAGTCTGAGAGAGTACGGCAGCAGGGTCGATACCGATTTTTTGGAGTACAGGAACAACAACTCCTTCTGGCTGTTCAAGAATTGCTTTGAGGAGATGTTCCGGTTGAATTTCAGGATTTCCGTTGTTTTGGGCAATATTTTGAGCAGTCTGGATAGTTTCTTGAGATTTAATGGTAAATTTATCAAGCTGCATGGCTTCTCCCTTAGAAGTGATTTATGTGAAAAAGATCTGTTACTTCGGGTGTCTCATCAGGTTTGTAGCGACAAGCTTGAAAGGGTTGTGGTTACGAGGCACGTGGAGAAAAATACTCGTAGGTATACTTTGCGCATGATAAGGATATCTTTCAAGCGTAATGAAGTAGGTGAAATACTTTCAAACTTTATAGTAATTCGCTGATAAGAAAACCGGGTTGGTACTTATGAATGACAGACTATGTTATGAGTGAAAAAATAAGACTGATTAGCGAGGTGTCAAGAAATTGACACGATTTTCTTGGGTGAAATGTGGGGGTTGGTGCAAAAAAAATCCCCAACCTTCAGGCAGGGGATTTTTTTTCAGTGAAGAAAGTAGTTAACCGCAGGAACCGGAACCGCAGGATCCACTGCTGCAACTTGCTCCCCCCTGAGTAACGGGATTGGTTGAGGTGATGGAGAAGCCGGATTTGTATCCTGCTTCAACAAAGTCAATTTTAATTGCACCGCATTTATTGAGTAGTTCCTCTTCCACGAGGAAGGTGAGGTCGCTTTCTTCAAAAACTTTATCGCTTTCTTTAGGCTCATCCAGAGCCAGTCCCAATGAAGGGCCAGATCAGCCGCCCTGCATTAAAGATATGCGGATTGAAGACTCAATCTTGTTTTGTGCAAGATACGATTTTAAATTTTCTGCTGCAGAACTAGTTACTTCAAACACTTTGTCCTCCTGATAATAAACTGTCACATCCCGATATGGGATGATAATTAACTATTTTGTCCTTAATAAATTAAGAGTGTTGTTTGTAAAAGTCAATACAGGAAATTTTCTCAGAGTGATAACTGAAGGAAATTTCAAATGTCTTTTTGAGAGGGTCTTAAAGTAATGGGGAGAATGATTCATGGAGTGTTATGGTTGTTTTGTGTTTTGAGATTATTTGAGCCTTGTTACTTGTTATAGAATAATTTTATATTTTAAGGCTGGTTCTGTCAACCTGAGTTGTTTGAGTTGAAATATTTTTTGTTATTGTTCATTTTTTTGCTCATCCAAAAAAACGAACCAAAAAAAGGATGCCCGTGATGCTTGGCCTGCGGCTACCTTGTGTTTCTCAAAAAGACCAGAATTGAAAGAACTCGCTGCGCTCAAACAGCTTTCAATTCAATTTTGGTTTTTTCTGCGATGCTCAGCAAGCATCAATGGGGAGGTGGCAATCATCTCTGAGTGATACTCTTAGTTGCAATTGTTAATTATGTGTTCTGGTTACTTTAATTGGGAATTATATATTTATTTCACCTCTATTAGAATGATACGTTCCTAAGCTCTTGCTTGGGAACGTATATCCGAAAAGCTTCATCTTCTAAAAAAAATGAAATCTAAGGGCTTTGATGGTGTGATGATTTTTCACGAAGCTGAAGCTTGGGTACGAGTCACATAATATTCAAAAGCATTTATTTGTGACCACCGAAAAAAAATTACAGTGTCCATATTTTTTAAAGCTCTATTTGGGATATTATTACCTTCGATATGGTAATGTTAGCCAATTTCAGAGTTTTTCTCGACGTAAATAGCAGTCGTGTAAAATAAAAGTTAAAGATTGATAAACTTATAAAGCTGTCTACAAGTAGCATCGACTTCTCTCTGCCAGTTTTCATTGTCATGAAAAATTAATGGCCCTTCGTATTGAATATCATAATCCATTAATAGTTCACTTCCAAATTTTGAAACATCACCATTTGGTGAGAATGAATTATAAAGATCGTTAATAATATATCCACCAAGCGCCTGACATGAAGTTTCATGTCTTTTGATAGTGCGTTCTGCCAATTTTCGTTCATCTTTCAGGTAAGAAAGGAAATTTTCATAGACATCAACAAGGCTTTTTGAAGATTGATAACAATCATCACTAATTTCCCAATTTTCAATCCATTCTTTTTTATTGATCATATCTTTTGGTTATAGGAGTAACACAAAGAAACTATTTTTGATTCTATTGTAAATATTCGCATGGCAATCCTCAATAAGAGTTACCAATTCTTAATTGGAATGTTTAACGCCCAAATAGCATATATTCCAATTGCGGTACCAATTGACTGAAGGAAGTAATAATATCGCAAGGATAAAGCCAACCACTTGTTTAGCCCACAGTTTTCCTGCTCGAATGGCCTTACCTGTATAAATAAATCCAAGAGAGATAAAAAAAAATATCTCTATCCAATTAATAAACAGAATTTTCAGCCCTTCGAAATTACCAGCTGTTCCAGAGGCTATAATTTTAAAAAAATCATTAATGCCAAAAAAAAAAAAATGAAGTTACAGCGGAGCCAGCAACCCCAATACACCTTAAAAATAATAAAGAATATCTACTATTCTGATATGATCTACAGATTTTGTTATTGTCATTATTAGTTTTCTTTTGAAAAGAATACCTTCACAGTAGCCACCTTTTGTGTCCACTTTTTCTATACCATCTCAGAAAGTATCGAAGCGACCTTGTCAGTGTGAAATTAAATTTTCTAACAGCAGTGAAAAAAGAAATCATCTGGAAGCATATATACGCATTCGATATTAGGAAATACATTTCTGTCAAAGTTAGTTTCATATGTAATGTTTGTATTTTCGCTGCAATCCCATCGGTGTTCACCTACGTCCCAGTGGTGTAATGTTCCTCCTGAAAAGTTTTGTAAAAGAATAGTGATGTCTAAAGCGTCGTAACCAAGCGCATAACGAGTACCAAGGGAATCAAATTGAAAGTTGAGTATATATTTGCCTGTTTCGAAGACCGTAACAACGATATTACGTATTTCAAAAGCTGGTGGTGATGATATCGCTTTACCTAAATCGAAAGTTTTTATATTAATTCCATCAATTATCTCTTTTTGATATTTATTTGTAAAAATTATGTTAGTTATTCCTTCAAATAATTCTTCACCCATCAACGCTCTCCTTTTTATTTTTTGAATCTATCCGGATTTCCTGCAATCATTCATGCATAATATGAAATTAACATTCTTCCTGATGCTCTTTTGTCCCTCTAGTCATCAAGTCTGTTTTTTTTGTTATCATAAACTATTGGTAATTCCAACAACTTTTCAATTCTACAGGAGGTAAATCATGAAAGTTTCTAAAGCAGTCCATTTCCATCTACAATACCACAAAGCAAATTCCAAAAAAAAATACTGTTAAAACTGATCAACGACAATTATTACTACCGGTTAACGACAACTATAATTTCAGCATTAATAACGCATTACCATCTTTGAGCAATCCTTGTAATTCAGCAATAATTAATAAAATATTCAAGCGTCCGCAGGCCATTCAGTGACAAATTGTTGACAAAGAGACAGTTGATGAGATTATTTTCCGGACTATGAACACCAGTAATAGGCTTATGCTTGAGCTTATGGCTAGGGGGGGATGAGAATCGGTGAAGTTGTAAATCTCAAGCCCTGTGATATTCAAGAGAGAACACTAACCATCCAAAACCCGAAAAGAGGGAGAGCTGAAGAGATAGTTTATGTTCCACGAAAATTATTGATAAGGTTAAACGAATACGTGAAAGACAAGAATTCAGGGATTAACGACCGTATTTTTCCAATATCATATGTTGCTGCATGGTCTATGGTTAAAAAAGCTGGCAGGATCGTAGACATCGATTTATGCCCTCATGATTTAAGGCGACATGCAGCTACTTACGCTTCAAGATCTGGGACACCTATTGAAATTGTCAGCAAGGTTATCTTGCGACATGCGAATTTATCTACAACACAGAGGTATCACGGCAAAGTAAATGATTCAGAAGCGATTAGGTGGGTCGAGACGCTCCATGGGTAATTGGAAAAATAAAGGGGAGGGAATGTGAATCCTCCCCTAGTCAGCACAGAACAAGCGTATCAGAAGTGAGACAGTAGATCTATAAACATAGTGCCCATGATAAATCTTAATACATTCGATATGCCAATCTTAAACACTGTAACGTGGAATTCAGCGGCCCGCGCTGTTTGTGAGTCCGTTGGAATGACTGGTTGTGTAAATATTCATTATACATAACAAAAAATTTGGGAAATTCTCCCTATTTATGTCACTTCATTTTCGTATGTTCGAGTGAATTCCAGATAGTTCCTAATGTGTGCTTCGGTAAACTGCTATGTGTTCTTTGATCAAAGAGCCAATCACCTTTCCTAGGGTAACTGGTACAGCGTTCCCAATAAGCCTGCCAATCTTTGCAAAAACCACAGGCTCGCCATCCGGTATAAACGAGTAATCGCGTGGAAAACCCTGAAGCATGGCCGCTTCTCGGAGACTAATAGCACGATCTTGTTCTGGATGTCCGAACCGTCCATTCCCATAACCAAAGCATTGTGTCGTTATCGTTGGTGCTTGGGAATTCCAATCCATGCGCCCATAAACTGACGAATAGTAAGTACCAGTTTCTTTTCTATGACACAATAAGCGGAGATGATCTGGCCAATCTCGCCAAGTTCCTCCGGGAAGAGAGTTGCGGATTCGTTTCAGATTAATAGCACTGAGGATACTAGCCTTATGCAGTTTGTCATCTGGATCCTGCTCTCCTGCCATTATTGCAGGAAGGTCTCCAATTGTTGATTTAACTGTTGTTCGGGGCCAATCAAAATCGGGGATTTTAATTGGCCCGAGTTTCGAGGCTAACAAAACCAAACGCTTTCGTGTTTGGGGAAGTCCAATCGTTTGACATTCAACGATTTTCCAGTCTACCCAATAACCTTTCAGTCCATCTACAAAATGCAAAAAGATATCTTGCTTAGTCAAAGGAGGAACATTCTCCATTGTAACAAGGTCGGGTTGTACCTTTTTAATTATATTGCCGAAATACTCTACTAAACGCCAATCCTGACTGCGATTCTCACCTGCGCTTTTACCATGCTTTTGCTTTGCTGCGCGTGAGTACGTAGAAAAAGGCTGGCAAGGCGCACATCCGGCGAGAAGTTTAAAATGTCCCCCCTCTAGTGACTTACCGACTATTGCATGATCCAATGATGCTACGTCGGCCTGCAAAAATTTGGCATGTGAGTTAATCTCAATAGGATGAGCGCAGTCTGAATCGATATCCACCCCAAGCCTCACTGAAATACCAGCTTTTTCAAGCCCGTAGGTGAGGCCACCGACACCGCAAAAAAGATCAACCGCATAAATTTTATCAGTTTCTTGCATCAAACCGGGTCCGCTACAAATTTTCTGTCATCCAAGAAGCTCTGAAATGCGGTCACAGCTAATTCCATATACTCAGTGGTTGTCTCAGCAAGATCTTGAATATCTTGCAAGGCCAAATCAGCTGCGCCATCTTCAAATGAACGCCTGCCATGGGCAATAGCATTTCTTCTATCCGCAAGGAACTCCAAGGGTGATTTGTCACCGTATCTGGTATTCGGTCTTATCTTTCTTGCGATATCTTCTGTAAGCCTAAATTGTACATTTAGACGCTTTGAAAAAGTGTATATTACTTTGTCCGACCAAGTTCCAGAAGGCTTTTTAAATTTCAAATCTTCAATCGTTTCTTTAGCTAATAATTTGAGAGCCGCTTTATGGACGATGACGAGCCTTGACTCCTCGTTTCCATCAGTTCCTGTTGATGCGTAACACCTCAACCACTCTTTCAAAGTATCGTTCGCCCACTCCTCTGGAGGGATAGATCGGACTGCTGATCCAACCTCTTTAATCGTACACGTCATCACTGCTTCGACAATGTTATATAGGTGAATTATCAACCCTGATTTGATTGTCATCAAATGACGTACACTCAGCGTGATATCTCCGATTTGCAATGGATCACCCTCGAAAAGCCGCTGATCCATTGCTTGAGCCAAGGCTAGGTGGGCATTAAAGTCATTTTTGCGATTAGAAAGGGTACTACGAAGCGTTGTCATTCTTCTTCCAATATTCGTTTAACAAGATCTATCCTTCCTTCCAATTTTGAACGAACATTTGCTCCATCAGAAACAACCACTCGATCAAAATTAAAGTGAGTCATTCTTTCAGCGATTACTTCCTGGTTAACATTAAGCTGAGGATTGCCCCTTAACGCGAGGGCAGATCCAATAGCAATAGCCTCAAATCTGACACGAGGTACGGTCCTTGCCTTCTCAGATTTTCTGAACCCGAGAAGGAATGCACCTTTAACAAAAGTCAAAACATTCAAGAATTCATCTCGCATTTCTTGAATCATTTGTGGATTATTCTCGGCTTCCAAATTTGCTTCCTTCAGGTAGTCATAGAAAAACTTCTTAGGACGATCTCGATACCCTGGAAATCGGCCATTTGGTGTATCGTTTCGATTTGTATATGCAAAGAAACGAGTAGCAAGTTCTTCACGCTCACGCTTGCTTATTGCATTTGCAGTAAGCGGAGTCATGTCTGTGAAAATCGGATCTGTAGCCATTTTATTAATTAATTCAGTTACGGGCCCCGGTAAAGATCCTCGACGGACTTCTGCTTCGTTTGCAACTGTTCCCATACGGTTTATTCGGGCAAACATTTCTGCGCGGGTAGATGGATCTGTATCAGTATCAAGAATAATCGTTCGAATTGTAATGTCTTCCAACTTATTCTGCCTGTCGGGAGTTAGATCATCAAAGGAAAACCCGTTTAGCTCAGGAACCAAAATCAAATTGCGTAACCGCATGCCTTCTTTGAGAAAAGATCTCATTGATCTCATTCTTTGGGAGCCATCAACAATCTCCATTTTCCCTTTATCCGTCTGGTAAAAGAACATGAACGGAATAGGCAAGCCAATGATTAGCGACTCGATAAACAGGGACTTCTGTTCAGGATTCCATGCAAGATTACGTTGGTATGATGGTACAAAATACCGATCACCGGTATCGTTTTGAAATCTGCTAACATACATTGAGACAGGATATTCTGCGATGTTGAATTTGACTTGGTGCGCTACAGCAGATACAGCAGCTTCAGCATCTCTCCTCATATCATCACTAGGCCCGGTATTTTTCTTTTTCTTTGCCATTGATTATCCTGTTAATTTTATTCTTAATCCAAGCCGCCGAGGGCTGCGGCAGGTGATCCGTTCATTTTTTACACACAACCATTGATAACCAGGTCGATTCGCCCCGATAAGTTATTATACAGATCGGTTTATCACTCAAAATAGGATGAAATATAGAAACTGAAGAATATTTTATTCATTTTTACCTTTCATTTGGCAATATAAACCAGTCAAGAAAAACTGCAACTTAACCTTCTTCCTGAATCTCATCATTTTAGTCAATATTGAATATAGATATGTTGATTTGTGGGCCATGAAATGTGGTATTGCACGACCTGACCCCGATTCGCACGAATTAAGAATTAAGTAAGGTGTGTTGATTTTCAAGTTATCAATATGTCGGCTTTAAATTTCTGTACCCATTATTTTGGTTTCCGATATTTTCGTAGATCGTTGATGCAAATTCCAAATTAGATGCACGTATGATTGTGTTCGTTTAGTTTTACAGTCAGTGCTTGCTGAGCTCCTGATTCTCCATGGACAAGCTTGATGGCTCCAGGTTTTTGGGGCATAGCATTTACCCATTGAAGCAAACCTTGCTGATCAGCATGAGCAGAATAGCCATTGAGCATTTTTACCTGAGCTTTTAAGCGTACTTTGTTTCCTTTTATGAAGACATATCCCTGGTGTTTTTTGCTGTATTGAATGATTTTTCTACCAAGGGTTCCGCTTGCCTGGTAGCCAATAAACAGGATGTCGTTGGCGGGATTTTCTAGTCCTTGCATAAGATGGTTAAGAATTCTGCCACCAGTGCACATGCCACTGCCGGCGATGATGATAGCTGGGCCGTCAAGTTCGAGTAGCTTGATGTGTTCCTTGAAATTTTTGCTGGAGTATAAGCCCTGGAAATCGAAAGGATGGTCATTGTTTCGGGCAAGTTCTTTTGATTCTTTGTCCCAAAATTGGGAAAGAGATGAGTAAGTGCTAGTAATGCTTAATCCGAGGGGTGAGTCGATAAAAACAGGTATGGATTGAATGTTAAAATCACTATTTTTTTCTAAAGCAGCTTGGCGTGAGTAGATCCGGTCAAGTTCATAAAGAAGTTCCTGGGTACGGCCAAGGGAAAAAGCTGGGATAAATATTTTCCCATTATCTTTCAGAGCATTGATAAGAATGTGTTCAAGATTCTCGATTCGGTTTGATCTGTCTGGGTGGAGCTTGTCACCGTAGGTTGACTCAAGGATTAAGAGGTCACATGATGTGGGTATATCCGGATCTTGAAGGATAGGAGTGTCTTTGTTGCCAAGGTCTCCTGAAAAAATAATGGAATATTCGTTTGCTTGTTGGGTGTTGGTAAAGGTGCCCGGTATGGTGAAACGAATAAAGCAGGAACCTAGAATGTGTCCGGCGTGGCCAAGTGAAAAAGTGACATTGTTTTTTAAATTGAAAGTTTGCTGATATTCAAAACCCCAGGATAATTGGTCAATTGTTTGCAGGGTGCTGGCGATTTTTCTTTTATCCCTGGTAATGAATTTCATTGCATCCTGAAGCATTGGAGAAAGCAACGCCTTTGTCGGATGGGAACAGATTATTTCTCCGGAAAATCCATTGGCTATCAGTTCCGGTAATCTGCCAATGTGATCAATGTGGGCATGGGTCAGGAAAAGATAATCAATTTCAGCCGGTTTAACCGGCCAGTTCTCCATCGGCATGGACTTGTCGTTTCCTTGAACCATGCCGCAGTCGATCATTATTGTTTGTTCACTTGTCCTGAGTAGGTGACAGGAACCAGTCACGCTTTTTTCGCCGCCGAGATGGATGATTTCAGGAAGTGCCAGCATGTAAAATATTTGGATTGATTTTTATCGGTGTTAACGATGAGCGCAAGATAGCCACAGGCCAAACATCACGGGCGTCCTTTTTTTGGTTCATTTTTTTTCGATAAAAAAAATGAACCAAATCTTTATGCACAGAAATAATCTTGAGTTCTATGTTTAACCCAGATTTCTCATCAGGGTTAGTCGGAGAGTTCTGTCAATGCTTCTGATAAAACAGTGATGAGAGCATCGATCTCCTGGTGTGTCACAATGAGAGGCGGGATGAAGCGTAAGACTTTTCCGCCGGCAAAATTGATCAGAGCCCCTTTCTGGAAGAGTCTGTTGACAATGTCCGCTCCATGTTCAATGCCTTTGTCTGTCAGTATCAAGCCGAGCAGGAGGCCGTTGCCCCGGACGCCGGTAGCAATGTGGGGGAATTGAGCGGCAATCTCGTTGAGTTTTTCTGTAAAATACAAACCTGTTTTTTGTACTGAATCAAGAAAATTGTTACTGAGCATGGTTTTCAAGGTTGCTACGGCAGCAGCTGCAGCAACGGGATTACCGCCGAAAGTAGATGCGTGAGATCCTATTGTAAAGGAAGAGGCAATCTCGTCAGTCGTCAGCATGGCACCAATAGGTAGACCATTTCCCAATGCCTTGGCGACTGTCATGATATCAGGTACGACAGGAAGTTGTTCATAGGCAAAAAGGGTACCGGTTCTGCCCATGCCAGTCTGGACTTCATCAAAAATCAGTAACAGGCCATGTTTGTCGCAGAGTTGCCGGATCGATTTAAGGTATTCTGATTCCAATGGCCTGACACCACTTTCACCTTGTAGTGGTTCACAGAGAATAGCACAGGTGTTTTTGGTGATCAGTTTTTCCAGAGTTTTGGTGTCACCAAATTCTGCATGGATAAAACCGGTAGGCAAGGGCTCAAAACCTTTATGAAGCTGAGGTTGGCCAGTGGCTGCGACGGTGGCCAGAGTTCTGCCATGAAATGACCCGGTCAGGGAGATAATTTCATAACGGTTTTCGCCACCATGGATTCGCGCAAGCTTTATGGCAGCTTCATTGGCTTCTGCTCCAGAATTTGCCATGAAAACCCGGTCGGCAAAAGAGTTTTTGATGAGAAGTTCTGCCAGTTCAATCTGTTTCTGGGTATGAAAGAGGTTGGACACATGGTTCAGGGAACTTGCCTGCTGGCAAATTGCATCTGTGACTGCGGGATGGCTGTGTCCCAGGGAACAGACAGCGATTCCGGATAAAAAATCCAAGTATTCATTGTCATCAGCGTCCCACAGTTTGCATCCTTTTCCCTTTACCATTGTGGCGGGGAATCGGTTGTACGTTTTAATAAACACTTGTTCGCTTCTCCTGATCCAGTCCTGATTTGATGTCATTTTGTGATCTCCGTGCCGATGCCTTTATGGGTGAAAATTTCAAGTAATATTGCATGCTCTTGACGGCCATCAACTATATGGGATTTGGTGACCCCACCATCCAGAGCAGATTTGCAGCAGCGGACTTTCGGGATCATGCCACCGCTAATTACTTCTGAACTGATAAGTTCTTCGATTTGGCTGGAACGGATGGTTGAAAGCAGTTCACCCTCTTTATTCTTTACACCTTCAACATCGGTGAGCAAAATCAGTTTTATAGCCTTAAGCTCGGCAGCAATAGCACCGGCAACAAGATCTGCATTGATGTTGAATGCCTGGCCATCATCACCTACGCCGACAGGAGCTATCACTGGAATAAAGTCTTGTTCGTCAAGAGTATGGATGATTTCCGGGTTAACATGAGTGACTTCACCGACTCGGCCAAGGTCAATTAGCTCTGGTGGCCTGTCTTTTTGGTCAGATTTTCCATGGATGGTCATTTTGCGAGCCTGTATCAAGTCGCCGTCTCTGCCGGAAAGGCCAACTGCTTTGCCGCCGCAATGATTGATGAGGCCGACAATCTCCTTGTTGACTTTGCCAACAAGCACCATCTCTACCACATCCATAGTCTCACCATCGGTGACACGCATTCCTTGTATATAGTTGGGGGTGATTTTCATTTTTTCAAGAAAACGATTGATCTGGGGGCCCCCTCCATGAACTATAACAGGGTTGATGCCAATATATTTTAGTAAAACCATGTCCAGGGCAAAATTCTTTTTTAATTCATCATCAACCATGGCATGGCCACCGTATTTGATAACGACCGTTTTTCCCTTGAATTCACGCATGTAAGGCAGTGACTCGATGAGAACCTTGGCCTTGGCAATGTATTGTTCCATATATTATCTCCTGAACCCTTTATTCCGGGTCGAAAAAGGATAAAAAAAATAGAGTGGTAAAATGAATGAATCAGATAAAATAGCAGTAAAATTGCATAGCCTGTTTTATTTCAGACAAAGCATACTTAGGTCTATTCTAACCAGTGTTTAGTCCTCTGTAAACAGTTCTCTTGCTAGTGCTTCACTTGCTTTGTCCACAGGTTAAGCCCTTTACATTTCATATATGACACAGTATGATTGTCTTGATTCTTGCAAAAAGTAAACCGGAATTTTTGAGCATTTTATATGAGGATATCAATAATGTTTTTTTCAAAACAGGCATGCAGAGATTACCTGTTCTTTTTACTCGTTTGTGGCGCAGTTTTTATTCCTTTTGTTGCACTGGCAGTTGATTCTCCTATCCATATAGAAGCTGATCGAATGGTGTCTCAGGAGCAGAAAAATTCTGTAGTCTTTATTGGTAATGTGGATGCCAAACAGGATGATGTTATTATTCGTACCGATGAAATGACAGTATTTTATCATCCTAATAATCAGGGAGCCAGTTCCAGCAGTGTTGAGAAATTGATTTGCAAAGGAAATGTTGAGATTTCCCGCGCAAATTGGTTGGGCACTTCCAATAGGATGGATTATTATGCTGACGAACGGGTAGTTGTGTTAACAGGCGATGCCAAGGCATGGAAAGATCAGAATATGGTGTCAGGGAAAAAGATAACTTATTATCTTGATGATGGGCGCTCTGAAGTGGAAGGACCAACCACCACCAAAACAGGAAGCGATCAGGGTGAAGAAAAATCTGGTCGTGTTCAAGCTGTTATTCATTCTAATGGCCGAGTGGGTAACTGATGAGTGAGAATGGATCACTTCTGGAAACCAGGGGTATAATAAAAGAGTACCGTAACAGGCGAGTGGTTGATCAGATTAACCTCCAGGTGGAAAGTTCCATGGTTGTTGGCTTGCTAGGGCCAAATGGGGCAGGAAAAACTACAACTTTTTATTCCATCGTTGGTTTTATTCGACCGGATGAAGGATCTGTTTTTCTGGATGGTGAAGATATTACTTCACTACCAATTCATAAACGTGCGGAAAAAGGTATTACTTATCTTGCCCAGGAGGCTTCGGTTTTTAAAAAGCTTACAGTGACAGAAAATATCCGTATCGTTCTGGAACCACTTGGGTTGACTAAAAATGAGATCAATAACCGCATCAGAGAATTGATGGCAGAATTGAAGATTGAGCATCTGGCTGATAATAAAGGTCATGCACTTTCCGGTGGCGAGAGAAGACGTGTAGAAATTATGCGGGCTTTGGCTACCAGGCCAAGGTTCATTTTGCTGGATGAACCTTTTGCTGGGGTCGATCCGCTTTCAGTTGCGGATTTGCAGCAGATTATATGGGAATTGAAGGAAAAAGGTTTAGGGGTATTGATATCTGATCATAATGTTAGGGAAACATTACAAGTTTGTGATTTTGCATATATCATGAACAGCGGTCAGATTTTGACTAGCGGGGTGGCCGCTGATATCATTGAAAGCGAAGTTGCCCGTAAAATGTACTTGGGCGAAAACTTTCAGATGTGATGAATATTATTTGTTATGGCACTTGAACTCAGACAACAACTAAAGCTTGCACAAAAGCTGGTAATGACGCCTCAGTTGCGTCAGGCCATAAAATTGCTTCAACTTAACCGTCTTGAGTTGACTGATGCTTTGCATGCTGAATTGGAACAAAACCCGACTTTGGAAGAAGTCGCTCCTGATACTGAAAAATTTGACACTCCCGATTCGCGCAATAATGAAGAGGTGAAGGATTCCAGTGAATCTCCTGAATCGATATTGACAGGTCAGGTTGTTGCTGATAATCCGGCAAATATGGCTGAAGTGAACTGGGCTGATTATACTAACACTTTTGATACCGATTTGTCATTTTCCCGAGAAACTCCACCTGCTGATGCTCCCACGCAGTTTGATTTTATTTCAAGTAAGCCAGGGCTCAATGCCCATTTGATGTGGCAATTGACTCATATTGAACTGGATGAAAAAGAATTTGAGATTGCTGATTTCATTATTGGAAATCTGGATGGTCATGGTTATCTCAAAATTGATGTGGATGATATCTGCCAGGAGTGTAAGTGCGATATTGAATCAGCCAAAGCTATACTTGATGTGGTCCAAAACATAGATCCTCCAGGAATCGCTGCCAGAGATATTAGGGAATGCCTGCTGCTGCAACTTGATCGAAACGGGTTGTGGCTTTCGCTGGCTTATCAGATCGTGCGCGATCATATGAATTTACTTGAAGTTCGAAATTATAAGAAAATTGCCAAACAGACCGGTGCAACTGTCAGAAAGGTCATGAAGGCAATAGAGGTTATAACAGACTTAACCCCATATCCTGGAAATGAATTTAGTAACGAGCAGGTTAAGTATGTTGTCCCTGATGTTTACGTTCACAAAGTGGATGATGAATATATCATTCAACTCAATAATGACGGTTTGCCCAAGTTGGAGTTGTCTAAAGACTATATTGAGATGATTAAGCAAAAAAATGCGCTTAATACTGAATCTCGAGGATATTTACGAGAACAGCTACGCAGTGCGGACTGGTTCATCAAAAGTATTCAGCAGAGACAGCGTACAATTTATAAAGTGATGAAGAGTCTGCTGAAATTTCAACGCGGCTTTTTTGAGTTTGGTCCTGGTTACTTGAAGCCATTGATTTTGAGAGATGTAGCTGAAGACATAAGTATGCATGAATCTACTGTAAGTAGGGTTACCTCCAATAAATATGCCCATACTCCTCAAGGTATATATGAATTGAAATATTTTTTCAGTACTGCTGTCGCCACAACAGACGGTGATGTGGTGGCTGCTGAGTCTATTCGAAATCGAATTCGACAACTTATTGGGGGTGAAGATCCTGTCAAACCTCTGAGCGATAATAAGATCTCCGGTTTGCTGGAACAGGAAAATATTAAAGTTGCTCGGCGAACCGTGGCGAAATATCGTGATCAGTTAAAAATTTTACCAGTGAAGCACAGGCGTAAACCACGCTCAGGTTGATAGGGAAAAAATATGTTGGTTTTAGAGAAGCAGTGCGTGCTCCTTGACCTGAAGTCTGTTTCAAAGGATGCGGTATTAAAGGAACTGGCAGGAGCTGTACATTGTCAATTTCCTGAAATTAAAATTGAAAAATTGTCTGCTGTTCTTCGTGAAAGGGAGCAGATCGGTTCAACAGGAGTGGGAAACGGAGTTGCGATCCCTCATGGTAAGATACCTGGTCTGAACCGGACAGTTTTAAGTTTTGGGCGAAGCAGGAAAGGTATCAGCTTTGATGCGGTTGATAACAGGCCGGTGCATATTTTTGTGTTGATAATGTCCCCGATGGGAATGGGGAGTGATTATCTGAAAACACTTGCCCAGGTGAGCAGGCTGTTAAAGTTTTCCTCGAATCGGTCTGCTTTGCTAGAGGCAGTTGATGAGGATACGGTTATAAGTATTTTTGCAGGACCAGCTAAGGGGATTCTTGAAAAAAGTTAATTAGTTAATCTTTAGCTCAGTACACTTTGTTATTTTAACAGTAGGATCAGTATGCTTGATGTTACAGTTCACTCCATCGTCCTAATTCTTTAATTAATCTGTCAGGGTCTTTAGCATTTGATAGCATTAACTGTTTAAAATGTTCATAATATTTGATCAAAATAAAATCAAATTTGAAGCCAATGCCTTTTGGGTTGGAATGTATTACACGGCAAGTAAACTCTACCCTGCCAAGCAATAGCAAACTGAAATAATCGCCTTTTAATACTCGTGGTACACCTTCAAGCTCTATAAAAGTTCCACCAAAACTAATATTTCCAGTTACCCCATTTAAAACTAAATCACCGCTGTGCATTAGTTTTGATTTGAAATTTAAAGATAATCGCTTGTGTATTCTGCGCTCTTTTTTCATGTCTGACACAACAGGACTGTTAAACCTGCCTCGCTACTTTTTTATAGAATAAATCAAAATACCAAATGTTTAAAAGTGGTTCTTGTCTTGATATCTTCATTTTTGCAGTAAATCACACTATCCAGTAATAAAAACATATCTTACTCGGTATCTGCTGAGGGTTTTTCCAAATGGACATCCATTTGTGGAAAGGGAATCTCTATCTTTTCTCTGGAAAAAGCTGAGTTGATCCTTTTTAAAATTTCATGGATTGCCAATCCTTTCATACTGGGTTCATGTACCCAGCATAGAAGTTCAAAATCTAATGATGAGTTACCAAATGCTCGAAAGCGAACTCGGGATTCAGGGTTAACGACAACTCTGTTATCAGAATTGGCAGCATCCAGTAGTAATCTTTCCACTTTATCAATATCACTGCCATAAGCAACAGATACAGGAATTCGAATTCTAAACCTGGGTTCTGGTTTAGATTCATTAATAATTTTAGTGCTGGACATGATTGAATTAGGCACTGAAATCATAACATCATCTCTGGTTTTAATTCTGGTTGAACGTAAGCCAATATCAACTACTTCTCCGCGTTCACCACTTTCCAGGATAATATAATCACCATCCTTAAAGGCGTTGTCCATAAAAACGCTGATTCCACCAAATAAATTTGCCAGTGTATCTTTGGCAGCCAGAGCAATGGCGATTCCTGCAATTCCAGCTGAGGCGAAAAGGGGAGTGAGGTTAACCTTCCAAATCGAAAGTGCTAAAAGGATTCCCGATACGATGAGAAAAATCTTACTCAACTTTATAATCAAGCCAAATACATCAGAGTTGACCCGACGGTGAAATAATTTTTCGAGAGTATTTGTTTGTAAGATCTGTTCAAGGGCTTTGTAAGCAGCGATCAGCCAAATAAAGAGAATGACGCTTTTCACCAAACTTGGCAAAACAATTTGCCAGGGCGGAGGCAATGAGGGTGTTAAAAGTAAGGCATGTAGGATGCCAGCACAAAAAATAGTCCATTTTGCTGGCTTGTTAATAAGTTTAACAAGGTGGTCGTCAAGGGAGCTCTTGGTCATAGCGGTGAGGCGCCGCAGTATTTTATTTATAAAGAGGTCACATATCACAGCCAAAAAAGCATAAACAATAACTATGAAAATTTGTCTGGCATGTACATTGTCTTGGATATAATCAATGAACTGTAGCAAAATGGTGTAAGTCATAACACTAATGAATCTCCTCTGATAGCTTAAGTGTACCTTGAAAAATTGTCTTTGTGCCCAATCTCTGGGTTAAATTCAAAGTTTTATTATCGTAAGATTAGCTGTATATCTGCGGTTAATTTTAAGAGGGGTTTGATTTTGAACCCCAAAAGTAAATTTTCAAAGATATCCTAAAATGAATTCAAAAAGTTTTGAAGAGGCAATGTTCAATGTTTGGTTTTTTGTGAATTATTCTATTATTTCAAATCGTTGACGGGCAATAGTTTTGTTCAAGCCATTAAAATGCCACCATTCAAAACTTAAAGGAATGAATCCTGCAGCAATCATAGTGTCAGTTAGCAATTTTCTATTGTTTACCTGCTTGACTGTAAGAGAAAAGCCAATTTTCTTTTTTGCATATTGCCAATAGATTTCCATGTTACTTTTTCGAAATGGAGAAATTCCCATATCAAGTTCAATTCCTTTATTATCAATAATGGTTATATCCACAGCAATCCCATAATTATGCATTGAACCTTTTTGAGGATTTGCGACATATTTTTCAAACCTTGTGCCTTTCATTTTATTGTACATCATTTTTGAAACGCTTCTTGGTCGTGATGCATCAAGGATTTGTAACGAGAAGTTAGGGTGAGATAGATGAAGTATTTTTTGTGCATTTGAAAGTTTTTTGGCTACTTCCTCACGCAAATACGCTTTTTGAAGTCCGTTGTAATAATTCTCTCGGAAAAAATTATTATTGGGATTTGAGTTTACAAGATCGACTTGAATGGAGTTGTCGAACGTCTTTATGTCAACCAGACCAGCATCAATAAATTTCTTTTCAACTTCATTTGCTAAAATGGCAGAGGTTGAGGAGAAAAGTGAAAGTGCAATTATAAATAACAGTGTTGAATACTTCATTTCAGTTTTTTATGTAAAACAGTATGAGGTTAACCACTTAGATAGTTCGAGTTTTTAAGATATGTGGTATGGCAATCAATAATAGCGTGACACCGATTCAATAGGTGGTTTTGCAGTAATAAAGTTACTACGAAATAGTACTATGGAAGCGGAACAATGGTTGGTGTTATGCAGTGGATATTTGATATAAAATAGCCATTGCAATTCTCTAACCGGACACTGCTGAGTTTTTTTATAAATTATTAATGCTTACCATTTCTAATAATGAAATTATCGATCAATCCTCTGTAAGCTTGGTTTCTCTTGTACCAGGTACCAAGTTTAATGCTGTCTATGCCGTTGACCATAATTACTGGTAAGGATTTTATTTTAGTAATTATTTTTTCATCAAAATATAGACTTGTTTCTTTGGTTTTCTGATCAATTATTAGCCGCACTAGATGCCATTTTGTTGTGACAGCACCTCTTTTTGTTTTGAGCCAGTGTCTTTTGCCTTCATCATCATTGAAAGAAACTGAAAATGATAAATCCTTTGAAGGATAAAAGTTGAAAGAAAGATGTTCTCTTTGTTTCTCTCCTTGGCCGCTTAAGACGGCAATTGTCTGAGCACCTGATCCTTTTTTGTAAGGATTATCCCACTCTTCACGCTGGAAAACAAACGAAATTTCAGTTGTTTGTGCAGGACTAATGGTGCTTTCTGCCTTGATTTCTATCCAGTCACCATTTCCTTGTGAATGCAAGGCATTCCCGTGTTGCCAATGTTCTACTTTACTTTTGGTATTGATTTCTACCCAACCGCCATCTTTTTGTGGAGGCAGGGCAAGCTTATGTTGGTCTATCTTATATTTTACATCGCCCCCAAAAGCCTTACTTTGAACACTTGATGAGCCAATATTGGAAAGTGAGTTTTCAAAAGGAAGGTGAATGAGCGCCTTTTCGGAGGGTGGTGATTCTGTAACGTTAGTCCACCCACTTAATAAGAGCAGCGAGAGAATTGTAGGAACGATAGTTTGCATCAGTGCCGTCTCATAAATTATCAATAAAAAGAGGCTCTGTGCGCCCTTTTGGTTGTAATGTTTACGATCAAAAAGATATATAATACAAGGAGATCCGAGCCATGGCACATTATAACACAATCCTTAGTCAAATTACTTCACTTATTCTGAGACCTGTTTTTGTACAGCTTAACCTGCTTGAACGGCGTGCCTTGGTAGATCGAATCAGGCTACCAGACAAGCAACATTTTGTTTTTCCACAACTTTTATTGTGGAATCAACTGTGATGCCGCACTGATATGAAATATGAACAAGAAAAATGAATTTATGTGGTTTTGTGCAGTTAGCAAGAGAGTTACTTCTTTTAGGATGAAGAGTGTTGACGGCTAGAATTATTGTTTTTAATTCCAACAAGTAGATCGGGTTTCTTTGAATTGGCGATAAAGTTGTTTCGGTAATCTGGTGGTCTGTTCATTTCAATTCAGAATGAGGCTTTTGCTGTGATTATCTCAGCTCTCATTTCCTGTTTGAAATGAACAGAACCTTTATTAAACCAGTTTTGATTGGGCGATATCGATATAAAGATCTATGTAGCTTAACTTCTGATCATTTCTGCTATCTGGAATGCCATTTCAAGGCTTTGTTCGGCATTAAGTCGAGGATCGCAGGTGGTTTGGTAATTCCGGCTCAGATGTTCGTCTACCAGATTTCTTGCTCCTCCAACACATTCTGTTACGTTATCTCCAGTTAGTTCAAGGTGAACTCCGCCAGGAATGGTTCCTTCAGCCCAATGAAGCTCGAAAAAGCAACGTAGCTCTGAAAGTATATCCTCAAACCCTCTTGTTTTATGACCGGTTTCTGCAGTGAATGTATTTGCATGCATTGGATCGCAACTCCAAACCACATTCAGCCCAGAGTTCTTCACCGCACGGATCAGTGGAGGCATATATTTGTCAATATTTTTGGCGCCAAATCGCGTAATAATGGTTATCCGACCTTCTTCATTATCTGGATTGAGCTTTTCAATGATGGATAGAATTTCGTCTGTATCATGCTTGGGTCCGACTTTAAGACCTACCGGGTTTAATATTCCCCGTAAAAAATCAATGTGGGCACCATCCAGTTGACGTGTTCTGTCACCAATCCAAAGCATATGTGCTGAGCAATCGTACCATCCACCTGTGGTGGAATCCTGTCTGGTTAAAGATTGTTCATAGCCCAGCAGTAATGCTTCGTGGGAAGTAAAGAATTGGGCCTGATTTATTTGTGGGGAATCCGTAGGTATACCAATAGTATCCATGAATTTGATAGCCTGGCTGATCTGTTTGGCAAGTCGTTCGTAATTGCGGCCCATGGGAGACTGTTTAACAAATTCCTGGTTCCATGCCTGCACTCTGTCGAGCGCTGCAAAACCGCCACGGGTAAATGCTCGGAGGAGATTAAGGGTCGCTGCTGCCAGGTGATATCCCTTGAGCATGCGTTCAGGATCTGGAACACGCGCCTCAGCATTAGCTTCAGCTGAATTCACCATGTCACCCCTGTAGCTGGAGATTTCAACACCATTAATATTTTCGGTGTCGCTGGAGCGGGGTTTGGCATATTGGCCAGCGATTCGCCCGACTTTTACTACAGGTTTGCCACCAGCATAAGTAAGAGTAACTGCCATCTGCAGTAGGACCTTGAGGGTTTCCCTGATTGCAGGGGCTGTGCAGCCGGCGAATTCTTCAGAGCAGTCGCCACCCTGAAGCAAGAATGCTTCACCTCTTCCTGCTTTTGCCAGAAGTTCTTTCAGGTCCCGTATTTCGCCAGCAAAAACTAACGGAGGGAGCGTTGAAAGTTGTTCCAGCACTTGGTCATGGTGTTCTTTTTTTGGCCAGTTTGGTTGTTGGAGTGCTGTTAAGTTTTGCCAGCTTGTTTTGGACCATTTTTGACTTGTAGTTGTCATTGTCGTTACTCTTTTACTTGTCTGAGGTGATATTCAGGGTGTTAAGCCATGTTTTAGGGTGTTATGCATTTTTTTGTTCCATGGCAACACACATCTATGTCAAATACGTTGAGAATACGTGCTTCTTTTTCACGTTGACTGGTACTGATCAGTGGGGAGTATTCCAAATTTGTTGCCATCTTTATCAGTTTTAAGCGATCAGGAATATTCTTAAGCCCTGTGGTGAGAATTTTACCGGAATAAGTGTCAAGTAGCTCGGCTTCTCTGGAATTTGTAACCACTGTCAATGGTATTTGGTAGTTATGATCAAGGATCCGGGCGGCAGATAAAGCAGCTCGTTCCCTGGTGACCAGTGATCCTGGAGCATATCGCACAATCATGGTCCGTTTATTGAGAATGCGGATGGTTAGTTCGATAGTTGATCGGACAGCTTGATTGTTGATGTTTGTTTCAATGTAGAGTCGTGGTTCAAGTTCTTCTTTTCTGTAGCCTTTTTCTTCAATAAAAAAGACTTCCAGTTGTTGCCGAAGTCGTTCGTCATCAGTATCTCGTAATTTTTCACCAGTGAGGTAGTCACTTAAGGTTCCGTATACCAGGTGATGCCCAGAAGAATCGCTCATTATCTGTGAAAATTAAAAAAGGGGAGAACCGGCATCTTGAAAGTCAGGATGCCGGACTGTCCCACTTGAAACTGCAGATTTTGTGGCTAGCAGTCTGTTACAGCTCCAGCCAGGACTCGGAGAATACTGACTGACCAGACAATGCTTTGTAGGACTTGTAATGTTCAATGGCAGTACCGGAAAGAGTAGACGGATCAGGGTCGGTACCGTCCATCATGCCATGAACCATGTCTACCAGATCTTGACGCTCACCTTTGCAGATGGCCATGAGTTCTTCGTCATAAGAATTGACAATGGCAGTGGAAAGGCCGTGTTTCATCAGCATGATAAGATAGGTGCGATCCAGATATTTTCTCAGATTTTCAGCTACCCCATTGGAAACATTAGACAGTCCGATTGTTGAACCACTACCAGGGGCTATGTCCTGAAGCATCATTAAAAATTCCAGTCCAGAAGCGATTTGGTCAGCACCAAGTGTAATTGGAGTTGCAATCGGATCAAAAAGAATTTTTTCATTGGGAATGCCTGCATCGTTGAGTGGCATCATCAGGTCGACAGCCATGGCTGCGCGTTCATTTGAATCACGGGGCATTCCGTCTGGGCCCCACAGAAGGGCAATAACATTACAGCCAGCTTCAGCTGCGACAGGAATTAATTTTTCCATCCTTTCAGGCTGGGCTGAAATGGAATTCATGATAGAATCCGGGATATTTTTTACAACTTTGAAGCCAGCTTCCATGGCATCACCGTTGGTAGTGTCAAGGCAAAGAGGCGTGTCAACGGTAGATTGTACAGTCTCTACAATCCATGGCATCAAATCAGTGCCATCTTTTCTTGCTGGTCCGATGTTCAGGTCAATATATGCCCCGCCCGCATTAGTTTCTTCTTTTGCCATTTCCTGAATTGGTGCAGCGATACGTTCTTTCATTGCTCCACCACTTCTTTTGCCCATTATATTAATGCTTTCAGCAATTGCTTTTACTGTTTGTCCCATTTGTTTCTCCTTTTGAAATTTTGCCAGTTGTTTGTTTAATCCAGCATTGCTGAATCATACTGTTATTTCAGCCACCAGTGAAACAAGTTAATGGCTGAAAGATATTGGTTTTGCACAGCTGATTCCATGGAAGGAATAAGATTGGAATAGGCTATGTCATCCTTTTGGAGTAATTCCAGTATGTAAAGATAGTTTTCGCAATTATATAGTGGAGAGAATTATTTCGAAATTAATTCATAATATTTATAAATCATCGTGCGAAACAAGAAAATGCTGTGAATACAAAGCACGAGTAGAAAAACACAATGCATATTTACAATTACGCAGGCTGTATTTCAAGCGAAATAGAACAGGATTACTACTTTATCCCATGTTGGGGCTTCGCTGAGTGCAAATCAAGTATTTTTGTTCATGCAATTGTGAGAATTATTGTCTTTTGTGCTTATTGGTCAAACATCTCAGTTAATCGTTTTTTTGCGCAGATGTCAATCAACAATTTGAAGGTTTAGCTGATTGGGTAAGGGGATATTGAGTTCCCAGGCAAACTGGTTAAGAAGTATACCTAAGTTGTTTGTGGTCTCCATTAAGGCATTTTTTGCGCCAATGAGCCTGTTCTGACTGCTCAGTAAATCCTGCATTGAGGTTTGTTTGATCTTGTAGGATTTTAGGGACAACGTGACAATTTCTTGCTGTTGTTGAAGGTGGGTTTGCTGGATTGAAAAAATATTGAGCATTCTCTTGATCAGGTCTTTGTTGTTGAGAAGGGAATGGATATTTTTTCTAAGCATGGAATTGTGTTTGATAGCAGCAATTTGTTGCGCCTGGTTTTTAATTTTGGTGTTACTAAGAAGAGTGCCGCCAGAAAAAAGTGGTACCGTCAGCATCAATGAAAGATTTCCCTGGCTGTCAAAATCGGAGAAACGCGTGTCTGCTTTGCGTTCATAGTTTCCACTAATGGAGAGATCTGGCCATTCATCTTCAGTAAATTGCTCTGATTTTATTTTCCTCAGTTGATATTCAAGAGTGATTCTACGAGAAATCAGACTGGTGTCAAGAAAGTGAAGCCTAATGTCATCAACTGATGATTTTTCAACAATGCCAGCAAGAACTTGATATTTGTTTTGAGTGTCTGCAAGCTCTGATATGCAAAGTGAAGTTTTTTCTTCAGATTTTAGGATTTCCTCCAATTGTATGAAAAGAGGGGTTTCCTTATTAATTCCTGAAACATCAAGAAGATCAAAGAAGGAGCGGTCCTTATTGTGCTTAAGAAGGTCCAGGCGTGATTCAAGTTCCTTAGTATTGGCTTCAGCCCGAAGCAGTTGTAAGCGGGTTTGGTCACGAAGTTCGTACCCTCTTACGATTTTATTCAGGTGATTCTTTGAAAGGGTTATGGAATTTTTAAGATTCAAAAGCTGATAACTGGCTACCAGATAATTACCCAGCAGTTTTTCTAGATTAATGGCCAGCTCATGGGTTTTGATCTTTAGGTTAATGTTTGCCAGTTCCAGCTCCTGTTGTGCTATATCCTGTTCAAGCGATAAGGATTTTCTGAAAATTGGCAGATCCATATTTACAGTCCAGTCTGTGTATTGATCTCCATCTGTATGTTGTGCGGAAGTATTTGTTTCTGAATTGTTTTGAGTCGATGTCGTATCAGTAACATCTTCATTGTTTGGGTCAAAAATTTGTGATATGCGTAAGTCGATCGACGGACTAAAGCGTTCTGATCTGGCGGTGAAATATTGATGTTTGCTTTTTTCCAGATTGGCTCTGGCGGTCATTATTTCTGGTGATATTTCGTAGCTGAGGTGAAATATTGTTTTGTATATGAAAAGAATTTCCTGTTGCCTGCGGGGTTCTGGTCCAAAGTTTCTCAGAAGTTCAAATTGTCCGTTTGAATAAGCAGGCCTACTTATCAGTGGTTTAATTGAAATGGTGTAAGCGTAAATAATATTAGAAGATTGTAAGAAAATGAGGACAAAGCAAACCGTAAGCCACATTATGTGCGTGAGTGTTAAGTTTTTAAACATGAAACGGTTTAGCATTTATCGGTAACTTGAGGAAAGTTGTCTTCCTTTGGAAGGTAAGATTCTCGTTTACACTACAATGAACAATTAAGATAATGTTACGCGAAATTTTTTTTCTTGTCACTTACAAAGGCTGGATTTTACTTTCACAATCTCGTCATTATGGTATCTCTTTGAGAGATAAAAAGACGCTTGATAAAGTATAGAGCAACGGCATTATTGGTTAAGACTATGTGTCAGTTTGTATTGAGAAGCGAAGGGACTGATTTGATTATGATTTGTATTGAACTTGTCAGGAGTGTTTTTTGTATTTGCAAGGCGTGAAAAAGTATCTGTAGTTTCAGGTAAATAGCATTTTGGGAAGTCGGCTATGAAATATTTTATTTCTTTTGTAATTTTTATTTTGGCTCTGGGAGTTTCTGTTGGTTTATATACATATAAACCTAAAACCAAAAAGAATAAGCCACGTGCTTCAATTCCAATTGTTAAAGCCATTGAGATTCATAAAAGTGATCACCAGGTTTTTGTTGAAGCTTACGGTACTGTTGTTCCTGGTCAGTCAATTGAGCTGAAAAGTGAAGTTGAGGGAAAAATTGTTAAACTCAATCAGAGTGTTATTCCTGGTGGATTGCTTAAAGACAAAGAATTCGTTTTTCAGGTAGATCCTGTAGATTACTCTTTACAGGTAAAAGGGCGTCTGGCTGAGGTGGCCGGGGCTCAATATGAGTTAGATCTGGAAAGGGGAAAGCAGGTTGTAGCGAAACAGGAGTGGGCACGATTAAAAAATAGGGCAGCCACCAATGGCAGTGGAAAATCACTGGCATTAAGGGAGCCTCATTTAGAATATGCAAAAGCCAGATTGCAGGCTGCTAAAAGCCGGTTGGAATTAGCAGAGATACTTGAAAAAAGAACAAGCGTTCATTCACCGTTTGACAGTCTGATTTTAAATGAATTTGTGGAAGTTGGTCAACTTGTTGGCAGACAGACTCTCTTGGCGACCTTGGTTGGTACTGATTATTTTTGGATTCAGGTGTCAGTGCCTCTTTGGGTTCTTGATAGGCTGGTCTTTTCAGATGATCAGCAACAGGGTAGTGAAGTTAGGGTGATTCTTAAGGGGGGAATGGCTGGTCATTCTACAGTTACCCGTACTGGAAAGCTTTTTAAGCTTTTGGGAGAATTAGATGAAAAAACAAGAATGGCTCGAATACTGATTAAGATTAAGGATCCTCTCTATCTGGAGAAAAATACAGAAAATGTCAGGGAACAGCTTTCTTTTGGCGGGAAAGTTTTGCTCGGCAGTTATGTCAAGGTAATGATTGATGCTGGAAAAATAAAAGATGTATATGCATTGCCGAGGCAGTTAATCCGGGAGGGAGATAAGGTTTGGATCGTTACCAAAGAAGGAAAACTTGCAATTCGTTCAGTGGAGATATTATGGAAACGTGCTGAGGATATGTTGGTTTCCATAGAGATTTTTCCCGGTGAGAAAGTGGTGACAAGTCGTCTACAATCGCCATTGCAGGACATGATGGTCCGTATTGCAGGGGTAAAAACGAGTCTTCAATCAAAGGTAAAATCACAGGCCAACAAGTGATTATGAAAAGCAATACTGAACCGAACACACTTCTGGCTTGGATGGCAGGGAATAACGTTGCAGCTAATTTGTTAATGCTGACCCTTCTTGTTGGTGGAATTCTAGCGGCAGTTCATATCACTCAGGAAGTTTTTCCCGAATATTCTCTTGATGTCATCAATGTATCTGTACGCTATCCCGGTGCGAGTCCGGAAGAGGTTGAAAAAGGAATTATACTGGCAATTGAAGAGGAAGTTCGTTCCCTTGACAGTGTTGAAAGAGTGATTTCCGTGGCAAAAGAGGAGCAGGCCACATTTACCATAGAGCTTGTAACCGGATTAGATCCTAATAAATCTCTACAGGATATTAAAAGTAATATTGATCGGATAACCTCTTTGCCTGATGGAGTTGAAAGGCCTACAGTTAGCTTACAGGTCAGGAGAAGGGAAGTGGTACGTGTGGCACTTTATGGCGATATTGCTGAGGCGGCTCTTTTTGAGTTGGCACAGACAATTCGTGAAGACTTAATAGAGTTACCGGAGATAAATCAGGTTGAGCTACGAGGGATTCGGCAACCGGAACTAAGTGTTGAAGTGGGTCAAAACACTCTTCGCTCTCTGGGGTTAACATTAAAAGATATTGCTGGAACTATTAGAAGCAGGGCGGTTGATGTTCCTGCAGGTGGTATTAAAACTCAAGGTGGGGAGGTTCTGCTTCGAACAACAGAGCGTCGTGATCTTGCAAGCGAATTTGCCAGTCTTAATATCGTGAGCCTTGAAGATGGAACATCGCTTAGCTTAAATGATATTGCCGATATTCGGGAGAGTTATGAGGACTCAGATCGTGAAGCATATTATAACGGTAAACGAGCTGTGCTTATTTATGTCTTCAGGACAGGTGATCAGACCCCTGAGGAAATTTCAATAGCTGTCAAAGGGTATATTGCACAGATAAGCAAAACCTTTCCAGAGGACTTGGGTATAGTTGCTTACAGTGACCGCTCTGAGTTATATCAGGCCAGGTTGGAGTTGCTTTTGTTTAATGGCACTTTAGGGCTTGGTCTTGTGTTATTGACTCTGGGATTGTTTCTTGAGCCGCGTTTGGCTTTTTGGGTTTCTATGGGAATTCCAATCTCAATAATTGGCTCTTTCATAATTGTCTTTTTGATGGGCGGCAGTATCAATATGGTATCAATGTTTGCCTTTATCATTACCTTGGGAATAGTTGTAGACGATGCCGTGGTCGTGGGTGAAAATATTTTTTATAAGCGCCAGAGTGGTCTCTCGCCAATACAGGCATCGGTGGAGGGGGCAAGAGAAATGGCAGCACCTGTGATTATTGCTGTAGCCACTAATATAATTGCTTTTTTGCCTTTATTGTTCATTTCCGGATCAACCGGTCGGTTTTTTGCTATTTTGCCAGCTGTTGTTATTGCAGTGTTTATAATTTCTTTAGTAGAAAGTCTTTTTATTCTTCCTGCTCATTTAGCCTATAGGAAGGGGGATAGATCGACAAGGTCTGGTTTTGCACTTAACAGAATTTCTGAGTTCTGCAGTAAGTCTCTGGAGTGGTTTATTGCAAAAGCATTTGCTCCTGTCCTGTATTTTTCAATCTCATCTCGATATGTTGTTGTCTTAGCTTCAGCAGCGATACTTTTAATATCCTACGCCTATTGGGATAATGGCTGGATAGATTTTTCTTTCAGGCCAAAAATCCAGACTGACAGGATTGATGCTGAAATCGAACTTCCATTTGGTTCAAGTATAGAGGAGGTAAGGGAAGTTGCCAGGCAGGTTGAGCAGGGAGGATTGAGAGTAAGTAAAAATAATGGTTCTGAATCTATTCTGGTGGGAGTGAAAACAGATATAGGTCGCAGGGGCAGTAATACCGCAGAGGTTACTATTACCCTGGTTCCTCAGAGTAAAAGGATTATTACAACTCGTCAGTTCAGTGTGGAATGGCGCAAAGAAGTTGGCGAGATAGCAGGACTGGAAAAACTGTTTTTTGATTATCTGGTAGGCCCTGGAGGTTCTGCGGCTATTAATGTTGAGTTGACACATCCAGATTCTCAGACACTGGAATCAGCAGCAACAGATCTTTCGCTGGCTTTATCTGAATATGATGGTGTAACAGATGTTAATGATGGGTTTGCCAAGGGAAAACCGCAATATGATTTTAAAATGCTGCCAGAAGGGCGGGCAATGGGCTTGGATGCTCAGGAGTTGGGTAGTCAGGTGAGACACGCCTTTTATGGTGCAGAGGCATTGCGTCAGCAGCGTGGTAGAGATGAAATTAAAGTGAAAGTACGGTTGCCGAAATCGGAAAGAAGATCATTGTATCATTTGGAAACAATGATGATACAAATTCCAGAGGGTGGAGAGATCCCGTTGTCCAAAGCTGCCAGAATGGAAATAAACAGGGCTTACACTGAGATAAACCGGGTTGACGGGAAACGAGTCCTGAATGTGACGGCAAATGTGGTGGAAGGAAAAGCTAATGAAAATAAGATTCTTTCCAGTTTGAAAGCTGATTATTTTCCTGATCTTCTGGCTCAGTATCCGGGGTTGAAATATTCTTTCCAGGGAAGACAGCGGGAGAAACGTCAGGCAGTTCGGGACCTGTTTTATGGGATTGGGTTTGTTTTGCCTGCTATTTTTTGCCTGCTGGCAGTTTTGTTTCGTAGCTATATTCAAGCTTTTTTTGTGATGGTTTCAATCCCTTTTGGTTTGGTAAGTTCTTTGCTTGGGCATATAATTATGGGATATGATCTCAGTATTATCAGTATATTTGGTATGATAGCCTTGTGCGGAGTCGTTATCAACGGCGGTCTTGTTTTTATGGTAACAGCAAATCGATTAATTGTTCAGGGTGAAGAACCTTTTGCAGCTGCAAGTAAAGCATCCATAAGAAGATTTCGACCGATCATGCTTACTTCTTTGACCACATTTTTTGGTTTGGCACCAATGATTTTTGAGCAGTCTGTGCAGGCTCGTTTTCTCGTTCCTATGGCTATTTCACTGGGATACGGCATTTTATTTACAACAGTTGTAATCTTGCTGCTTATGCCGGTACTTTTCATGATTTATCATGATTTTTGCGGGTGGGCGTCACAGGGATAAGTTTTTTTCAGGTGATGTTATAGATATTTATTCAAGCAGTAGTTCTAATAATTTTTCAGAGAAAAAATAATGGATGAGCAAGAGTTAAAAGAGTTTTTCAGGAACACCTTTAATACCGTTGCTGATGGATATGATAGCTCTCCAATGCGTTTTTTTTCAGAAAGTGCAGAGCGTATTTCCACATATTTAAATCTCTGTGGCAAGGAAGAGGTTCTTGATGTGGCCACAGGAACTGGGTATGTGGCGCTTACTTTGGCAAAAGAATTGCCAGGTGGTCATGTGGAAGCTATTGATTTTTCTGAAGGCATGCTTTGTCAGGCAAATGGGAAAAAAGAGGCTTCAGATGTGAAAAATGTCACTTTTTCCGAAATGGACATGCAATGTCTTGATTTTGCAGATAATTATTTTGATGTTGCCGTAAGCGCTTTCAGTATTTTTTTTGTCGAAGATATGGCAAAACAGTTAGCCCATATTGGTGAAAAAGTAAAAGAGGGTGGCGAGATTATCACCACTACCTTTTATGAGACAGCATTTTCACCTTTGGTGGTTCTTTTTTTGGAACGCTTGGAAAATTACGGTATTGAAGTGCCAACTCTGGCCTGGAAACGAGTTGCGACCAGAGAGCAATGCCTGGCATTGTTTAAAGAAGCAGGATTGAAAAATGTAAAAAGTGATGAAGTGGAATGTGGCTACTATCTCAGTGATGCATCAGATTGGTGGTATATTGTTTGGAATGGTGGTTTTCGGGGTTTGGTCAATCAACTTGAAGCAGCTGACCTGGAAAAGTTTAAGCAAGAGCATCTTGTTGAGGTTCAGAGTTTGGCTTCTGAAAAAGGTATTTGGCTTGAGATGACGTTGCTCTATACTGTTGGTTCGCCATGAATCTGATGTTATGGTTTTGATACAGTGTTTGCAGATATTTAAAGTTGATCAATGGCAGAGACAGGCCGTTGGCAAATCTCCGACATTGATCAATTAAGATGTTTATACTGGGACTACCTCTTCAGCTTCGTAGGATGATTCCTGTTGATCTTCGTTGCTTTCGGCATCTGTGTCGCCAAGTCCTATATCGTCAGGTTCAGTTTCTTCTGCCTCCGCGCCTTCTCCGCTTTCTTCATCCATTGCTGGGATATCTTCGTTCATTGGCTCGGAGTTTGTTACCTCGAACTGTTCCAGTGGGTCATCTGAAGAAGAATCGTTAGTACTTGGTTCTTCTATGGTAATACTGGGTGTATTGCTGCCAATTGATGACGTTTCGTCATCAATGTCATGCTTATCATGTCCTTTGTTATCATCGTTGTCATGTTTGTCATGACCTGGGGTTCCATCGTCATCGTGCTTTGTATGTCCGGGATTACTTTTGCTCTCACCATCATTATTTAGCGCGCTTGATTCTGAGCTGGACGTTTCATCATCAATGTCATGTTTATCATGTCCCTTGTTGCCATCGTCATCATGTTTGTCATGTCCAGGAGTTCCATCGTCACTGTGCATGGTGTGTCCTGGATTAGTTTTGCCTTCTCCGTCATCCTCATTAGCAATATCTATTTGGGGGACACTCTCGCTTAAGTCTGGTTGGACGTCATCATCGTCGTTTTTTATCTCAGTTGATTCTGTTTCAGTGGTACTCTTGACAGAATAAGTATTGGTTGAAGCATCATAGGAAAAGCCTGCGTCTTCAAGGTTGTCATCCAGCTCATTGGTGTTAATTGAGACATTCTCAAACTTAATTGTTTCTATATTATCGAGGGTATCGTTGCCATCTCGACCTTCGGTACTGTCAGCAACAGAAATTGTTCCATCTTCCTGTTTGATAAAGGAATAGTCTTCAATGTTTCCTGTATAAACAGCTGAGTCATTACCTGCACCGCCATCAAGGATGTCATCACCATCTCCACCGGAGATAGTGTCGTGTCCTCTGCCACCAGAAATAACATCGTTTCCATCTCCACCGTCGATATTGTCTTTTCCTTTCCCGCCTTTTATGGTGTCATCACCGTCTCCGCCTTCGATATTGTCCCGTCCTTTTCCGCCTCTTATAGTGTCATCACCATCACCACCAGCAATAGTGTCGTGTCCTCTGCCACCAGAGATAACATCGTTTCCATCTTCACCGTCGATGTTGTCCTTTCCTTTCCCACCTTTTATGGTGTCATCACCGTCGCCGCCAGCAATTGTGTCATGTCCTTTTCCACCCCGGATTTGATCATTGTTATCTCCACCCGTAACTGTATCGTCACCGTTTTTGGCATTATATATTGTGTTAGAGTCGTATGCGACATCATCAGTGGCCAGGTCAACAAAATCACTTTCATTGGTGAACAATGGTGAACCTGCCTGAGCTGGTTGCTCTTGAGTAGGTTGCTCTTGAGCTGGTTGCTCTTGAGCTGGTTGCTCTTGAGTAGGTTGCTCTTGAGTAGGTTGCTCTTGAGTAGGTTGCTCTTGAGTAGGTTGCTCTTGAGTAGGTTGCTCTTGAGTAGGTTGCTCT